>ERZ1643251.406-NODE-406-length-65304-cov-10.930681_pt1 | contig 65304 bp, 79 predicted proteins | sample MGYA00579261_ERZ1643251 | MGnify/ENA primary metagenome ERZ1643251 (study PRJEB29033, sample SAMEA4952267) | chicken gut metagenome | biome: Broiler Chicken; feature: Gastrointestinal Tract; material: Caecum | place: Ireland | collected 2018 | study: Broiler...
CAATACCTTCAATTTTTGATAATTTTTCTTTCTCTCTTTCTTTTTCTAATTCTCTTTGGATAGCTTTAAAATCAATCATTACCTCTTTCTCCTTTTTCTTCATTGATTTCTTTAATAATTTTTGTTCTAAACTCAAGTTCTTTTTGTTTACTTAAATTTTGAGTATTATTATTTTTAATCTTTCTTAAATATTTTGTTAGCTTTTTAAATCTTTCTTTAACTTCTGGAGTGAGTTTTAAATCATATTTTAATAATGCGTTATAGTATAATATGCTTGAAGGTTTTATACCCTTCTCCATATTATCCTTATAAGCATAAATCATTTTCAATGTTTCCTCTATTTCACTTATTTCTGGAAATCTTATTGTCTTTCCACTAAAATAGGTTAAAAAATTAACTAAAGCCTCTGGGTTATTAAGACAAAGAGAGACTTCAGCTATTCTACTAAATTTATGAGTTTTATAACCATACAATAATGGTAACATCATTATTGCTTCATACATATCATTTGAACCAAATCTTGACATTTAATTACCTACTTTCCTGTTACATTATATTTTGATTTTTTACATAAATATTCATTGTGAAACTTTTCACATAAAATAACATAAGACATTGCTATTGCATCAGCTAAATCATGATTGAATTCTGTTACCTTCTTTCTTACTCCAACTTCTACCTGAATTGGTATGTCTAAATTATGTTTATCTATTTCATTTTCAATTACCCAATTTATAGCAGAATCTTTATCAGCATGGGCACCACCATAATTTTTTAATACCATTGCTTTCCAAGATTGTACTGGAATTTCTATAATTGTTGCCTTATCAGAAAAATTATCAAGGATAGTAGTTTGAACTTTACATAAACTTAAAATAGAGGGTAAAGAAATTTTACTAGCTCTAAATAAATTTATCTTTTCATATAAGATAATATCTACTTTATATTTTTCAAAACATTCATTTATAATTTCTACTATTTTCTGTCTATGTACAACTGGATCTTCTCTTTTCTTTGGGAGAGTGTTCCACCAAAGCAAATTACCATTACTATTTCTTAAGGCGAAACCATTACGATTTTTGCCAGCAATATCTATCGCTAAAATATTCAATTTATTAACCTCTTTTCTCTATTAAATAACTTTCATCTATATTATAAGAATGTATTATTTGATTTGTCGCATAATCTTCTGTAAGCCAACAATAACAATTAGTACCTTTTAATTGATTTTCCTTCCCAATTCTTTTACAAAGGGATTTAAACTTATCTAAAATAAATTTTTTATTTTTACTTGTATAAAGAATTTCACTTTTACATAGAGAATATTCTCTATCATTAGGATCAAAATTTCCAGTAGAAAAAATAATATTATATAATATAGTTACTTGATAATTTTCTGGTATTTCAAAATCTTCATGATAAACTAGGCAATATCTTATTAAATCTTCCATATCAGTTATAAAACCTTTTGATAGAACTGTATACCTAACACCTGGAACAGCATTTTTTATATTTACTTTCCACCATTCTTCAGAACAAATATAACCATCATCATTATTTAACTTTAAACATACTTCAGACTTTTTCATATTTTATCCCCTTATTATAAATCTTTTCTAAATATATCTAATATTTTATTCATTGCAGTGAAAGGATTTTCTCCTTCTTTAAAAGCCCTTATATGAAAAGATACCATTCTAAATACATTTCTTAATTTTGTATTTTCTTTTTCAAGTTCATCAATATCATCATTCAAATCTTTAATTTCCATTCTTAACTTAATATTAATAATAACTAAAACTACAATAATAACTCCTGTAATTAATTCAATCATTTCCTATTCCTCCTCTTACCATTTCAAAAATACTACTTAAAAATATATAAAGATAATAAAAAATCCAAAATATAGAAACTACTCCAATAACCAAATAGGAGCCAAAGCTTTTGTCAAATGGATTCTCTTCTAAATCAAATGGACCAAAACCATCAATATATATTAGCTTTAAAAGATAAAAATTTAGTATTGCAATTATTAAATAAAGAATCAAATACTCCATATTATTTCCTCCTTATTATAATATAATGCAATACTATAATAACTTACTTATTAAATTGTATGAAACTGTATTATAAATCTTTTTATTTTTAGAAACATACTCTTGGAAAGCTTTTTCACCAAGATCTGCAGCATCTTTTCCTTCTGGCATAGTAACATAAAATAATTTACCTTTATAATCTAACATTTGAATATCTTTTAACATCTGTTTCATTCCTGTTTGTCCAGCTGGATCATTATCTAGACAGCATATTAATTCCTTTGGATTATAATCGATTATCTGTTTTAATTGTGAATTACTAGGATGACTTCCATATACTCCTACACAGTTTTTACCGCCGCAAATGGAGGTAATTGCTCCTTCACATACTATAAGTTGATTACAATTCTTTTCTTGTCTATGAAGATTAAATACTATTTTTGATTTATCAATATCCATAGGGTTAAGATACTTTGGTTCTCTTTTTCCTGTATAATCTCTAGCTTGAAACATATCTGCCCAATTCATACCATATAATTTATTTGGTATAATGATTCTTTTTGCATACCTATCTTTTCCTTCTCTTAATTGATAATATTCTATTTTTTCATCATTTATTCCCCTATTTATTAAATAATTATATGCTTCTGATCCTTTTTTGATTGGATTTCTTGGGAGATAAGCCATATTACTATCTCCTTCATGTTCCTCTGTATCATCTTTAATTAAATTTTCAAATCCTAGTTTTCTTAAAGAATTTTTAACTGATCTTGTATATCTTAATTTACCAGAAGAACCACATCTAAAACAATGCCACTGTAATCTATGTTCAGAGTTTGGATCAACACAAACTCCTAATTTATAATCAGTTTTTCGTTTTCCTAATTTTTCCCAACAAAATGGACAACAAAAGAATATATCTTTACCTGAAGGTCTTGTTTGATAATCGTTACCAAAATATTCTATTGCTATTTGTATTAATTCATCCATAACTATCACCTACATAAATAAACCTAATAACAATACAAAAAATGTAATAAGAAGTAAAATTTCATTTATTTTAAATACCCAATATGTTAATTTTGCTAAAAATAATATATTTAAAATAAATACCAAAATGTTTATAATAAATAATGCTATGGCTAATATTATCATAAAACCTCCTATTTACTAAATGTTGTTCTATAATTAAAATTCATTGTTTTCTCTATTTTATTTTTTAATGATTTATATTTTCTAATCATATAACCATAGATATCATCTAAATCATTTTCTCTTACACTTATTTCTTTTCTTAATGTTTCAATTTCTTCTTGATGTTCTTTTGTTAAATAAGATATTGGTCTTCCTAATACCTGTTTTGCTATATCTTCATTAACTTTATACTTTTTTGAAATATGCTTTACTGCTTCATTTAAGGTTAGTGATACTAAACCTTTTATATTACCATCTTTCTTAATTTTTTCTATTGTTTCTAATATAAGTAGTTTCTTTTTTAAATCTTCTAATTCTTTTTGTAATTTATTTTTATAAGCTCTTATTGTATATTTCAATGATTCTGTTACTGAATAATCAAAACCACATTTTATAATTTTATGATCTTTAAAAAACATAAAATTATAAGTTTCTGATGATTGTAATTTTTTATGTAATCTTTTAAAGATCTCTTTCATATTACATTGTTTTCTAGGTACTTTTTCAATTACTATTTTTGTTTCCATTCCTGATTCATCTCTTACATCAATTTTATCTAAAGTAATTTCTTTATCTAATATTTTTATTACTGATTCTACATCTTTTCCTGATGGTAAACCTGTAATAGTTATAATATCATTCTTATCTATATCCATAATTGGAGCTAATTGTAATTTACCTGTACCATTATTTAAAATCTCTTCCCAATCTTCTTTTGAAGAAACTATTATTACGTCTCCCAAGTTTGGAGTAGGATAATTTCTTGGCTTATAGTCTAAATCTTTTGCTTTTAATTTTCTAATTATATAATTAATTAATTCATATGAATTTAAAGCAGGTATATTTACTAATTTAGCACCTACTGGAATTCCATAAGCTCCTTCTAAATAACATAGCTGTAATAAAGCTGGTAAAGCAACTGGTTCTTGGTAACCAATTTCTCCTTCTTCATAATCACAATAATCAACTGCTTCACAAAATATATCAATAGCAAGATCTGATAACATTGCATTAGTATATCTAGGTGCTGCTGCTGAACCTCCTTTACCTCCAAACATTCCTTGTGTATCAAATAAAGGAAATTTACAATCAAGGTCTGCTACTTGACAAACTACATTATAAATCCCTTCTGGGTGTGGATGATACTTTAAAGCATATCCACATAATTCAGCAGATTTTATTTTATGTCTTGGAGCAGATTTATAACATCCATATATTAATCTTTTATAAACTGATTTTGCTCCATCTAACAAATTTGGAGTAGCCCTACCTCTATTAACATAATCTGAATATTCCTTATAAGCTTCTGTAACTAAATCTACTGCATCAATTTCTTCTATATTGTTATCAACCATTTATTTTCCTCCTTAAATTTCATTAATGAAAATATATTAACTACTTATTAAAAGTGCTTTATTTTTAATCCTAATGCTTAATATTCTCCATATATTTCCCATAAACCACCTAAAACATCATCTATTTTGTTTATTACATCTGTTATTGGAATATATGAATGTGTTTGTTCTATATCTTCCATTGTTCTATTATAATTATTTAATTCTTCATCTGATAATATTTTTCCATTTTGAACATATATCTCATTAGGTACTCCATATTTTTCTAATGTTCTTCTGTAATTACTTAATTCATTTAGTGCACTAATTATATCATATCTTTTTATTATTACTTTTACATCGTGACTATTTGCAGGAAATTCAAATATAGCTTTTCCTCTTTCTTCCTTCATTTGTTTAGATTGTTCTTCATCTTCAAGATGAGAATCTATTGTTTTATTTATCTCACTAAAACCTTTTTCAATAGCTTTTATTATTTTATCAATATTTTTATCTTCCATTAATTAATCTCCTCCATAATTCCTAATTCTTCTAATAATTCTCTCTTTGCTTCTCTAGTACCCATTATTTGATTAAATCTCTCAAGATCTGCTGGATATTCTACTCTATATGTTTTTCTTTTCTTTGGGTTCAATATACAATTATAAAAATCATCTTGACTCATTTCTCCAAGTCCTTTAAATCTAACTAAATCATTTGCATTTTTAGGTACTTCATCTAAATGATTAGTGTAATATCTATTTTTATCTAATGTATAACTATATAATGGTGGTAAAATTACATATACTGCTCCAGCTTTTACTAAATCTGGAAATAAATTTATAAATACATTTAATATTAAAGAATAAATTTGTTTACCATCTGGATCTGAATCAGCTGCTATTAATAATTTCTCATATCTTCTTTTAGATGGATCACATAATCCCCCTATTCCACATCCAGCAGAATTTGCTATATCACATATTGGTTGTGATTTTAAAGAATCTTTAACTGATTTACCTGCAACATTTAATACTTTTCCTCTTAATGGTAATATACTTTGCCATTCTTTATTTCTAAGTACTTTTCCAAGTGAAGCAGCTGAATCTCCTTCAAAATATATAATTTCTGTACCTTCTCTTTTTCTTGAAGTACACTCTACTAATTTTTCAACAACTGATCTTCTTCTAATATTATTTGAACCATCTTCATTAATTTTAATTTTAGACATTATATCTTTATTCATTAATAATTTATTTTGAGCTATTCTATATTCTGTAAATCTTTTAATTAATGCCAATGTAATATCTTGATCTTTATATAAAATTTCCTTAAATTTTATTTTAAAGCCTTCCATAAGTTCTTTTAATCTATCTTTTGGAATAACTAACTTCTCTTTTGTCTGTGATGAAAATTCTGGTTGTGATATAAATATAGCACAAACTGCCCTCAAGCCTAATAAATAATCATTTGGTTTAAGATTTACCTCTAATTTAATTTTCTTTTTATCTACAAATTCTTGCCATGCAGAAATTATTGTTTTTGATAGTTCATTAACATGTGTTCCTCCTGAAGAGTTTGTTAACATATTTGTATAACCAAAATATCTATCATGAGTATCTGAAGTATATCTTATAGCAACTTTCATTAATTCCTTATTTTCATTTTCACTTATTATTAAAGGAAGTTCTTTATATGTAGTTATTGTTTCATCTGGTTCTGTAATCAAATCATAAATAGTAGCATCAGTTTCAATTTCTTCCTCATCAACAATTAACCTTACTCTATATCCTAAAGCTGAAGCAACTCTACATCTATCAATTATTTTCTCTAAAGGTATTTTTGTACTTTTAAACATTTTAGGATCTGGTATAAATGATGTAGTTGTCCCATGTTTTGATTTTGATATTTTATCATAATTAAGAGATTCTTTTTCTCCATACTTAGCTTTAAATGTTACAGCTTTACCTTCTCTCATTGTAGTAATTTCAAAATATTCAGATAAAGCATTTGTAATAGTTATCCCTAACCCATTTATACCTGCTGAATATTTATATGAATTGGTATTAAACTTTCCTGATGAGTTGGCTTTAGTACATATAACCTCTAAAATTTCTTTTTGTTCTCCTGTCTCTAAAGTTTTTAAACCAATAGGAATCCCTCTTCCTTGATCCATTATAGTATATTTATTTAATTTAGTATCAATTATTACTTTTATTTCTTCTCCATATCCTTCTCCTAGTTCATCAAGTGAATTATCTAATATTTCAGAAAACAATTGAAAAGCATTCTCTGCCTCTCCTATATACATTCCTTTTCTAAGTTGAATGTGTTTAATGTCAGAAAGTACTTGTATATTATCTTCATCATAATTGTTTTGTGATTGTTTTTTCTTACTCAATTTTCTTCCTCCTCTAGTTAGAATTCCTAAAATTTATAATGCAAGATAGTTTTAGTTTAAAATTAAAAAGAGGTAAATACTACCTCTTTATTATAATTCTATTCTTCTTTTTCTTTCTCTTTTCTTAACTGGTTTTTTATTTATCATTTCATTAAGATCTTCTTTACTATATGGTCTATCGTCTATTATCCAATAGTTACCAACTGATTTTTTACTACAATCCCATATATCATATAAATCTTTATTTATTATAGTAGTTAAATGATTTCTTATTGATATAATATATGTAGTATTTGATTTTGCTAATTCATTTGCAAATTCTTTAATAGTATATTTATTTCCATTATCTTTCTTTGGCATTTTTTGTTTGATGTAACCTTTTCTTTTTAAATATTCTTCAAAGTTTTTCTTATAACTTATTGCTTGATAAGTATCAAAGGCTACATCTAACATACCTTTATAAGTATCTTCCCAGCTTTCTTTTAACCCTGTACAGATTGCTCTTATTACACAATCTCCTGTTTTCTTTTTCTTTGGATTTGCGTTGTAATTAATAAATTCCATATTTTTCACCTCATCTATAAATATTTTACATTATCTATTATATCATACTTTTTTAAATTTGTAAAGGATGTCTGAGAGATTCAATCCTTAGAATGGAAGGTATTTTGAGCTAATCTCTGTCTAGTTTGATAACTTCTTACATAGTTATTTTTATGTCCTTTTTTAAATCTGGTTTTCTTTCCAACTCTTTTAACTTGACTATCCATCTTATACTTATATGCATAATTACTCATCTTTTTATTATAGTCATCTGAAGTCATTCTAATTTTATGATCTAATCCCCATTTATCACAATATTCTTTTTTAGTCATATGATGTGAGTACCATATATGTTGTTGTAATTTCTTATAAGCTTTACCACATTCATGACATACTGGCCACCCATACTGTTCATTATCTTTTGCTTGAACTGTTGCTAAACTTCCATATTGAGATGGATACCAAGTACTATAATTATGTAAAATAAAATATTGATAACAAGACACACAATAACCATAACTTAAAGGACTTGACTGTTCCTTGCCACAAAATTTACATACCTTAGGCTTCATATATTATTCCTCCTTGTCAAGTGAAAAAATTATATCTGTTTTATCTTTCATTTTCTTTTTATTCTTGCTTCTTTCCTTTTTAAATATATCTTCTCCTTTTGATTTTTCTTTTAACTTTTGTTCTTTTATTCTAGTAGCTTCTAAATCTTCTTTTTCTTCTATTATTTCATTAATTTCTTTTATTTCTTCTCTAACTGTTGATTTTAATTCTAAAAGATCTAACCAATTTTCTGGTAAATCTTCATATTCTTCCATATCAATTTTTGAAAATTCTTTATTTAATTTACTTTTATTATTTGCTAAATCTATAATACTTATAATTATAAATAACCCTCCAATTGCTACTGAAAAGACTTTTAATGTTGTTGAATATGATATTATTGATGCAATAATTAATATAACTTCTATTAATATAAATAGAGTTCTTATAGCAGAAGATCTATTTCTTAATTTATTATCAAGTTCAATTATTCTTATTTTATCTTTAATATCATTTAATTTAGAATTTCTTTGATTAAGTTTATTCTTTAAAGTTTTAATAGATAACTTTCTAAAGTTTTCCATCCTTTCATCTTTCATAATTTCATTATATTCTGTTAAAGAATAACTCATTTTTGGTTCAGATTCTTTTTGTCTTACTTCTTGTTTTCTTAATAATTCATTCTGTTCTTCTAATAATTTATTTTGTCGTTCTTGTTGGTGATACCTAGTATTAGCTCCTACCATTTCATTCCAAGTTCCATAAAATTGACCATCATCTCCAATATAAGTATTCTCATTTATTTTTCTTGTCATAATAACCATCTCCTTATAATTTTATTAATTTTATTATATCAGAATTCTCTGAGTTTTGTAAATGAATTTATAGTATTTTTGTATACTATATTTTAATGCATTATTTTTATTTTGTAAAGGAGAAAAAATTTTCATTTACATTTTTATTATCTTATTATATAATGATTTTATGTTAATATAGGAAAATTTAATACTATAAAATCTGAATATATAGATAAACACTAGCATTTATTAGAATAAAGGAGTATGAGTATGACTACAATAATTAATCCAATTATAAAACTTAATAAAGAAGATATAAAATATCTAAAATCAAATAAAATTGATATTTTACCTGATATGAAGAGAGATGATGATTTAAGAAAGTATCAATCTAACCATATAAACTTTAGAGGAAATTTTTATAAAAAGGATGTTATAATAAGAAACAGTGTAAAGAAAATAGAAAAATATTATGATATAACTAAAAGAGAAATAAAATACAATAATGATTTCTTTTTTATAATGGAAAATGTTTTTGGAAAAACCTGTACAAAAAACAATCAGGAACTTATTTATAACTTTAAACCAAATGCTAGAGATTTAAAAGGAACTGGAAAACAGGCAAGAAAAATTCAAAATTATCAAGAAGAATTAATAAGTTGTTATGAAAATTCAGTTTATTATATATGGTATAAAAATGACTATAATAAAGGATTAGAATTATATGAAAAAAGTCCTGAATGGAGTATGTATAGGAGAAAATATGGTGATATAAAAAATAAAGGAGTTTATTCAACTCTAGGTTATAATATAGCAACAGGAATAGAAAGAAATAAAAATAAAAAAGAAAATGAAAAGATTACATCCATCCCACCAATGCTTTTTAATAGTAATTTAAAAAGTCCAAAACATTTTAGCAATATGGAAAACATACATACAGGTTATTGTATTAATGATCAAATTTCTGATTTTGTAGAACTATATAAAAAATTTGAAATAAGTTATTATAATAATAACATTAATATTGAATGGTGGAATTCTGAAATAGATAAATTAATTATTAAATATGAAAAATTTGAAAAATCTTCTGATTTATTAAAAAGGTCTAAGCTAAAAAATTATCCTAAATATAATGACCATGAAAGAATTAGAAGGAATCTATACAATCCTCATTGTATTAGAACTGGAAAAGTAAAATGTCTAGTTTTAGATGTTGATTATGACTACACAGTTTATGGAGATTGTATGTTAAAATGTATAGAATTATTATTAGAAGAAATTATACATTTAACAGTAAGAAACAAGGTTCCTATAGTAAGAAAAGGTTATAATTGTAAAAAATTAAATCATTGTACTATTTATATACCTTTTGAAGAATACCATAATCTTGAAGAAATAAAATATTTAGATGATTTCTTTAAATTTTTAAGTATAAATGATATAGGACATACATATTATATTGGAAAAAATCCTGGAAATCTAAATTTATTTGATGTTTATCTTTCTAATTCATATTCAGTAAAAACAAAGAAAAGACCTTATTATATAGATAAAATTTTTGAAGAGAAAAATATATTAGTTGATCTATTAAAAGAAACAGCAATTAATTATTTAAAACTGTTTAATAGAAAAGAACAAATACAAGAAATAATTTTAAAAGAAGAAATTAATTTAAAAGAAATATTAAAAAGCTTATATAAAAGTGATGAATATTATCAAACAGTAAGAAAATATAAAGGTAATAAACATAACAGCATAGATCTTATTAATTTTGATAATACAAAAGTATTTGGGAAGATAGTTAAAAATACTAATTTTAGAGTATATCTAAAACACTTCAATAATGATAATACAGAAAGAATAAGTAAAATTATTAATGATGAAAAAGCTATAAAAGCTGAAAGAATTAAAAAAGAAAATCTTACATGGAGTTTTAAGGGATATCTTGGTAGATATAGACAAAAACTATTAGCAATTAAAAAAGAATCAGATAAAGTTAAAATTTATTTAAAATATGATAATCAAGCACTTTTCAAAAAAGATATTAACCTTATTTGTCATAATAAAGAAAGACAAAAAATCTGGCTAAAAATCTTTTATGAACATCTTCCTAATAATGAAATAGATAAAATTAAAAAAGATTTATTAACAGATATTTATAAAGTTAATATTTCTACTTTAGGAAAACATATAAAAAATATAAAAAGTGTGTATAGATATAGAAGCGATTTAATAACATATAAACAAACAAAAAATTTAGAGAAAAGATCAGAAAATTTTGTTAACGATATAATAGCAAATTTAAGATAAAAAATGAACGATTGTTTTCATAAAATTTCTATATCAAACTCATTGATATTACTGGCGTAGAATACTGTTATGGATAAACATATACTATAGTTTCATATTAATATTTTAAATATTTAAAAAATTATTAAAAAATAAAGAACTTTAGAAGATTTGATTAAAATCTAGAAAAAACAGCTCAAAAGTCTGAGAAAATCAAACAGTTGATATTACTGAATTTGAATTCAGTTTTGTCTCCCTCACGTTAGAAGCATTGCAAGCTACAACCATGAGATTGCTGTCAAACCCTTGGTATTACTGGTGAAATTTTTATGCCCTTAAACTGCATATTTATATTACAATAGGGAAAGATAGATAAAGATAGATAGAAGAGGAGGAGGAGAAAAAAGTTAGTGTTTCTGCAAGGAGGATTTTGTATCAGAAGTCAGAGAGCTATTCTACCATTGTTCATTTTTCATTTTCTGTTCTCAGGGATTTTGTTTTTCTGTTTTTATTTTTTCTCATGTGATAAGTCATCTTGTGAAGTTAGGTATAATCTATCTGAATTTGGAACGAGACAGCATCAAATTTTAATTTTTATGTAGAAGTAATGAAATTAGTAATCTAGAAGAGAAAAATCTCTTAAAAGTCATTTTGGAGCTTTAGCAGAAGTTAGTTAAGAAATAATCAATAAAATTTACTTAATTGGAAAGCATTTTTATGAAATAAGGAGGAAATTAAGAAATGAATATCATAATTGAAGGAAACCCATATTTAAGAAAGTTAGCAATTGATATGTTAATAAATTATCAATTTACTGAATCTAGCAAATATATAAAATATTTTAAAAATGAAAAGAATATAGGAAAAAGTATGTTATCATCTGAAGTAAAAAAGATAATAGATAATCCTATAGCAACTCCATTGTATTTGATTAATGAATCTACAAATGAAAAAATTGAATTAAATAAAGAAATAGATATATCAAAATTGGAAAATCTTACTGGTAATTTTTATTCAATATTTTATGAAGAAATGGAGTATAAACCAGTTTATTTAGAAGAAAAACCTTTATTATTTAATAATTGTAAATTAATACAGAGAACTTATCAAAATCTTACACCTTCAGAATATAAAAAATACTTTTCTTCTTTGTATGAAATAATACCAAAACAGAGTAAAAAGAATAATGAAAATCAAATAGAAAAAGAAGATGAAGTTAAAATTGAAAATTATATTATTGAAAAATCACCATTTTCATTTTATGTAGATGATATTAGATATGAGAAATTTACTCTAGAAGAATTACAAAATTTTAAGAGTTTAGAGGATTTATTTGAAAAAGAAAAAAGAGAAATTAAAACTGTTGTAGATCTTGATAAAAAGGATGATAGTATTCTTTATGAAAAAGATGTAAAACAAAAAGAAATTGTAATTAATTCAGGATTATCTAAAAATTGGGTTAATGATTTATTATATTTAAAAGTTAATCAAAATAATACACTTAGTCAAATAGAATATAAAAATTCTAAATTATCTACTTCAGATTTACAAGAAATTGTAACTTCAATTGTTGATAATGATATAATATTTATAAATTTAACTAATATTTCAGAAGAAGGATATAATAGATATGTTTCAATTGATGATGCCCCATTTACAGAAGAAGAACAGAAAAGAATTAAGGATTCTTCAATTAATACTTCATTGTTATTATCAGAATTAAATGCAAGTGATACTCTATATAACTCTATAAATATAAAAAATATGTTTAAATATAAAAAACCTACAGTTAGGAAGAAGAATAATGGAGATTTTAAAATAAATGTAGATGTTGATAATTATTCACAAAAATTTAATTCTGAAAAGATTTATAAGAATTATTTTGAGATTAATATTCCATTTAGTCAAAAATTAAATACTCTAGGTTTAAGAGTTATAAATTTAGATTCAATTAAAGAATCACTTTATAAAAAATTAAAAGAAATAATTGATCTCCAAAAAGATTTTAACATTATAAACTAAATTTGACAGAAATTCAAAAGGAGGTACAAAATTTCATGAAAATTACAAATATTCAAATGAAAATAGTAGATGGTTATCAAAGAGTTTTAGCTAATTTTGATATAACTTTTGATAATTGTTTTGTTGTTCATAATGTTTCATTAATTAAAAGAGATGAAGATAACAGTGCTTTTGTTTCTTTTTATTCAAAAAAAGATCCAGAAGGTAAATTTAAAAACATCTGTCATCCAATTACTAGAGAATTTAGACAAGAAGTTGAAGAGACTTTAATTAATTATTATAATGAATATCTTGCTGATCAATTAGATGAAGATGATGAATAATATATAACATAAGGGGGTTGATCATAATATGAGACCATTAACAAAATCTAGAGCATATGAGCTTTTATTTAAAATTAATAAAAAACAACATGTTGATATAGATCATTATATTGATTTATTATCAAAAAGTGGAAATACTATTCCAATTGAAGTAATACTTTTTATTAATAAATATAATAGTTCAACATTACCACAATTAAAAATATTTAATATTGTATATTCAAAAAGGCATAAAAATCCATTATATAAAACAATAATGAATGAATCAGCAACATCAGAAGAGCAATGTTTAGCATTAAATTCAATGATTACACAATGTTTAATACAACTTAAAGATATGAATATAAATGAAAGAGAAGAATTTATAGATATAATGAATGTAAAAGATATATTAGAAGGAATTAATGCTTATTTTGAAGGGAATACAAAAAAGACAAGAACAGTATTTTTTGAAGTTAGAAGTATTTTTAAAAATCTTTTTGGAAAAAAGTTAGATAAATAAATTCGCATTATAAATAATATCAATATATAATAATTTTTATTTAATTAGAATTTGTAAAGTAAGTTTTTATAAATCCAGGGATGCTTCCTGGTATAAGAGATACTCTTATTTTAGTCATATATAGTTAGTTTTATAGGGATAAGAATGATTTAATATATAGCTTATCCCTAATTTATTCACATTTAAGTACATAAATTACATATTATGTTACATAACTAAGAGAAATAATGAAACTTTAAATAGGAGGTCTTGTAAATGAAATATGTAATTAAGAGAGATGGCAGAAAGGTTAAATTCAACGAAAATAAAATAGTTAATGCAATATCAAAAGCAATGGATGCAATTGATAAATCAGATAAAGAAAAAGCAAAAGAATATGCAGAATCAGTAACAGAAGAATTAGTAAATAGATATAATGATGATGAATATCCAAAAGTAGAAGAAATTCAAGATGTTATAGAAAGTATTTTAATTCAAAATGGTGAAGAAGATTTAGCAAAAGAATATATTACATATAGATATAAAAGATCTTTAATCAGAGAAATAAATACAACAGATCAAACTTTAAGAGAACTTCTTGATGGTAATAATGAATATTGGAATACAGAAAATTCTAATAAAGATGCTAAAGCTGTTACAGTTTTAAGAGATTACATAGCAGGTGTTACTTCTACAGATATATCAAGGAGGTTTTTATTACCTCCAGATGTAGTTGAAGCACATGATAGAGGTTTAATACATTTCCATGACATGGATTACTTTGCTCAACCAATAACAAATTGTGAATTAATTAATCTTGAAGATATGTTACAAAATGGTACAGTTGTTAATGGTGTAATGATAGAAAAACCACATAAATTTTTAACAGCTTGTACAATTGCTACTCAAATTATTTTAGGTGTATCTTCTGCAACCTATGGTGGTGCAACAATAACATTAACACATTTAGCTCCTTTTGTTAGAGATAGTTATAATAAATATTTAGAAAAATATAGAGAATGGCATATAGATGAAGAAACAGCCAAAGAATATGCAATGAAAGATACTAAGAAGGAAGTAGAAGCTGGAGTACAAACATTTAATTATCAAGTAAACTCTATGACAAATACAAATGGTCAAGCACCATTTTTATCAGTATGTATGTATTTAGGAGAAACAGGCGAATATAAAGATGAATTAGCAATGATAATTGAAGAATTCTTAAAACAAAGAATGTTAGGATTCAAAAATAAAAAAGGTGTATATATAACACCAGCATTCCCAAAACTTCTATATGTATTAGAAGAAGATAACATTCATGAGGATAGTAAATATTGGTATTTAACAGAACTTGCTGCAAAATGTACAGCAAAAAGAATGGTTCCAGATTATATTTCTGAAAAAGTAATGAAAGAAAATAAAATAAATAAATATGGAGATGGAGATTGTTATCCTTGTATGGGTTGTAGATCTTTCTTAACACCTTGGTCAACAGAAGGAAATCCATCTAAAGCTTTAAATTATAAAGAAGGAAAAGGAAAATATTATGGAAGATTTAATCAAGGCGTTGTTACAATAAATTTACCAGATGTTGCTTTTTCAGCAGATGGAAATAAAAAGAGATTTTGGAAAATATTAGATCAAAGATTAGAGTTATGTCATAAAGCTCTAAGATGTAGACATGAAAGATTAAAATTAGTAACAGCAAAAAGAGCTCCTTTATTATGGCAATATGGGGCTTTAGCTAGATTAGATAAAGATGAAAGCATAGAACCATTACTAACAGATAACTATTCAACAATTTCATTAGGTTATGCTGGTTTATATGAATGTGTAAAAGCAATGACAGGACGTTCACATACAGATAAAAATGGATCTGAAGAATTTGCTTTAGAAATTATGCAACATTTAAATGATAAATGTTCAGAGTGGAGAGGAAAAGAAAATATTGGTTATTCTTTATATGGTACACCAATTGAATCTACTACATATAAATTTGCTAAATGTTTAAAAGAAAGATTTGGTGATGATGTATTTATAAAATTAGACGGAAAAGATAGAGATTATATTACAAATTCATATCATGTACCTGTATTTGAAGAAATAGATGCTTTTGAAAAATTAGAATTAGAAAGTAGATTTCAAAAATTATCACCTGGTGGGGCTATTTCATATATTGAAACACCAAACTTACAAAATAATATAGAATCTGTTTTACAAATTATTAAATTTATTTATGATCATATTATGTATGCAGAACTAAATACAAAATCTGATTATTGTCAAAAATGTGGATTTGATGGAGAAATATTAATTGATGATAATTTAGAATGGTATTGCCCAAACTGTGGTAATAGAGATCATGATCTTTTAAATGTTGCAAGAAGAACATGTGGTTATATTGGAACAAATTTCTGGAATAAAGGAAGAACAGAAGAAATAAAAGAAAGAGTACTTCATTTAGATAATAAAGACTATAATGAATAAAGCATTATAAAATAAAAACCCCAAGATACTTTAATTAGTATCTTGGGAATATGATCTTAGGAGGATAATTAATTGGAGGAAGAATATTATTGTAAAATATGTGGTGAACCTATAAATGAGTGGCAACACAAAAATAATAATGATATTTGTATATTTTGTCAAGATGATATTGATGAGGATCCTACTATAGAGGAGGAGTAATATGGATTTAAGTGGTAAAGAATTATGGGCTAAAAAAGAAAAAGATGAATATGAATATTTAGATTCTATTGATGTAAGAAGATATCTAGTAGATGGAGCAGATGTTTGGGACATTATGGATACAATTAAAGATAAGTTTAATGATGATTATTGTAAGAAATACAATGATGATTATGGACTTTTTAATTATACAGGTACAGATGATTTTTTGGACTATATTAGGAAAAGATATCCTGATATTAGCTATCATGAATCAATTAAATATTATATTTATAATCCAGATTATAAGGAGGAATAATATGAGATATAATAAAATTAGAAAAATGGATATATCAAATGGACCAGGTGTAAGAGTATCTATATTTATGCAAGGATGTGATTTTCATTGTAAAGGGTGTTTTAATCCAGAAACTTGGGATTTTGATGGTGGAAAAGAATTTACACAAGAAACTATTAATACTGTTTTAAAGTTAGCAGATAATGAAAATATAGTAGGTTTATCTATATTAGGTGGAGAACCTTTAAATATATCAAATTATACTGGTACTACTGAATTAGCTAAACAATTTAAAGAAAAATTCCCTGATAAATCAGTATGGGTTTGGACTGGTTTTAAATATGAAACAATAAAAGCTAATGAATTTATGAATTATATAGATGTTTTAGTTGATGGTAGATTTGAAGAAGAAAATAAAAATCCAAAATTAAAATATTGTGGTTCATCTAATCAAAGAGTAATAGATGTTCAGAAAACTAAACAAAATAAGGAGGTAACACTTTGGAAAGAAAAATAAATCAAATAGAAACTAGTTGTTCTTGTGGTTGTACAACATTAAAAATAGTTAAAAATGAAAACTACACTGATAAAGAAATAGAAGAGAATAACCTAGATAAAGATATTCAATATGATTATTCATTTATTTTCTTAGTAGATAAGTTTACTTCTAAACAAGAAGGAATTTTTTCCATTATAAAAAGAAGATTAAAGCTAGCATGGTATGCAATAAGAGGTAAAGAATACTTACTAGAAGATATGGTATTTACTCAAAAACAAATAAATGAATTAATAAAAGAATTACAAGAAATTTCAAAATAATTTTAATAAGTAGATAATTTATAATATTATCTACTATTTTATTGCAAAATTTTACCTTTACTTTTATATTTATATAGTATATAATTGAACTATAGTTTACTTATTATTTCGCATTATAATAAATAATAAGGAGGAATTTAAAAATGAGAGATTTAGTTATATTAAGAGGAAGTCCAGGTTCAGGAAAATCAACATGGATTAAAGAAAATCATTTAGAACCTTATACAATATCTCCAGATAATATAAGAACAATGGTTTGTGCACCAATATTAGAAGAAGGAAATACACATTTTGTGATTTCACAAGAAAATGAGAATTATGTATGGTCTTTATTATTTGAGGTATTAGAAAAAAGAATGGAACATGGAGATTTTACAGTAATTGATGCAACTCATAGTAGACAATCAGATTTTACAAGATATAATCAATTATGTGATACATATAGATATAGAAAATATGTAGTATCATTTACAGATATACCTTTAGAAGAATGTAAGAGAAGAAATAAAAGTAGAGAAGAATATAAATGGGTACCTGATGAAGTTATTGATAAGATGTATGCTAGATTTCAGACACAAAATAAAACCTCAGGGTGGGTAGAAATACCAAGAGATAAATTTTGGGATACATTTAAAAATCAAATATTTGATTTTAATGAATATAATAAAATTCATATTTTTGGAGATATTCATGGATGTTATCAACCACTAATGGAGTATATCTTAAAGGTTTCAAACTTAGAAACTAAAGTTGAAAAATGTAGTCCACAAGAGTTAAAAAATTACATGAATGATGATGAATTTTATTTATTTACAGGAGATTATATAGATAGAGGTTTACAAAATAAAGAAGTAGTAGAATTTTTATATGAAATACATAAAAATAAAAACGTTTTACTACTACAAGGTAATCATGAAAGCTATTTATATTATTATGCAATAGAGATGGATGATAAAATAGTAAATAGAGAATTTATAAAAAATACTATTCCACAAATAAAAAATATACCATCAGATCATTTAAGATCAATTTATAGAAAACTAGGACAAATGGCTTATTTTAATTATAAAGATAAAATTTATTTTGTAACACATGCAGGATTAAATTGTATTCCAGAATATTTACATTTAGTTTCTACAGACCAATTTATACATGGTGTAGGTAAATTCTTATCTCCAATTGATGAAGAATTTACATTTAATTCCCCAAATACAATTCAAGTACATGGCCATAGAAGTAGAACATATGAAGAAGAAACAAATACTTCTTTATCAATTTCATTAGAAGATAGAATAGAATTTGGAGGAAATTTAGTAGTATTAGAGTTAGATAAAAATAAAGAAGATACTATTTATAAAATTAAAAATAATATTTTTAAGGAACCAACAATAATAAAGGCTTTAGAACCTGAAAAAGTAGAGTTATCTTTAGATAATTTAGTAGAAAATTTAAGAGGTAATGCAAATATAAAAGAAACAACTTTATCTAATAATATCTCATCATTCAATTTTACTAGAGAAGCTTTTGAAAAAGGAAAATGGGATAAAGAAACAGTGAAGGCAAGAGGATTATTTATAGATACAAAGAATAACAAAATAGTTGCAAGAGGATATGAAAAATTCTTTAATATAAATGAACAAGAGAAAACTAAATTATTTAATTTAAAATTTTTATTTGATACTAATGATGAACTAGTAGCTTATAGAAAATATAATGGTTTTTTGGGAATATTAAGCTATTATCATGACAGCTTACAATTCCATAGTAAATCTTCAAATTGTGGAGAATATGCTAATTATTTTAAAAATTTATTTTATAAGCAATTAGATGAGGTACAAGTTTCTATGATTGAACATTATTTAAAATCACATGATGTTTCTTTAACATTTGAAGTAATAGATTTAGAGAATGATCCTCATATAATAGATGAAAAAAGATCTAGAGTAGTTTTATTAGATATAATACATAATACATTAGATTTTGAAAAAGAGTCATATTCTGTAATGGTAAATTTTGCAAAAAGTATAAATTTAAAAGAAGATGAATATAAACAAATTTATACTACTTTTAAATCATATAGAGAATTGACAGAATTCTATGATAATCATAAAGATGAACAAAATTTTGAAGATACAGATATAGAAGGTGTTGTTATAGAAGGAGATAATTTTATGACAAAATTAAAATTTAATTATTATACATTTTGGAAATTTATGAGAAATGTTTCTGAAATGACATTTAATGGAAGACCTATTAAATATAGTAAACTTTATAATAAAACTTCTAATTTATTTTATAAATTTATTAAAGATAAATATGAAGAAGAACATGAGTTATTGCTAAAAATAAGAGATGATTTAAACTTAGGTGATAGATATAATTTATCAAAAATTAAAAATGGAGAAATAGAAGATAATAAGTTAACTTTAGAAGTATTAGATAATACTATAAAATCCAAAATTATATTAAAATTTAAAGCATTATTTAATAAAAATAAGAATTATAAGAGATATATTGAGAAATCTTTTGTAATAGATAAAGATATTATAAATAAATTAAAAGAAATTCAGGACTCAAAAAGGGATATTATATCTTTAAGAAATGAATTTTATGCTATTCAACAAGAAAAATAAGATAGGAGGATTAATAATGTCTAGAGAAGTAGAAGGAAGAATTACAAAAAGAATATTAAAATGTATTAAGGGAATTGAAAAACATGGTTTTAGAATGGAAAGACAACAAGAGGAACTTAAAAAATGGTTATCTCAAAATAAAATTTCTTATGAAGGAACTGGAGTTAATAGTGTAGAAAATGAAGTAAATAAATTAATTGAACAACATAATGGAAAACCTCTTATTAAAAAATTACAAAAACTTGGAATAACACTTGAAGAAGAGGTAGAAAATGAAGAAACACCACTTTATAAGGAGAAAGAATAATATTGTATAAAACTTTGAGGAGGGAATAATGAAAGAGAAGTTAATAAATGATTTAAAAGATTCTATGAAAAATAAAGATTTAATAAGAAAAAATACAATTCAATTAATTAGAGCCTCAATATTACAATATGAAAAAGATAAACAAACTGAGGCTGATGATAATAAGATAATAGAAATTATAGCAAAGGAGAAAAAATCAAGATTAGATGCTTTATCTGATTTTGAAAAAGCAAATAGGGATGATTTAGTTGAAAATACTAAGAAAGAAATAGATATATTAGATACATATTTACCAAAGCAGTTATCTGATGAAGAATTGAAAATTGAAGTTGCAAAAATAATTAATGAAGCTGATTTACATTTAAAATCTGAAATGGGAACAGCTATGAGAAGATGTAAGGAACAAATAGGAACTAGGGCAGATGGTAAGAGAATATCACAGTATGTAAAAGAATACCTAGCTTATAGAGAGGAAGAGTTAAATAAAGAGGAGGATTAATTTTGTCAATCGTAATAGCTTCAAAATTTAAAAATGGAATTTTATTAGCATCAGATAGACAAGTTACTTATTATGGTAGTAAGGTAGAAGATCAAGCTAATAAAATAAAGAAAATAGAAGATCAACCACTTTTAATAGGTGGAGTAGGTTATTTAAGAGAATTACAACAAATATTTAGTATTTCAAAAGAATGGTTTTCAGATTTTGGAATAAAACAATTAACAAATGATGTTTGTATAAGTTATATTAATAAGTTAACATCTATTTTTAGAGAAAAGCAATTTATACAAGAGAATCAAATAGTAGGTGGTTTAAATGGGAGATTCCTTATAATGGATCCTTATAATATAAATGTAATTAGCCAAGACTTAAGTGTAATGAGTAATTTTGATTATTTTGCAATTGGATGTGGTTCAGATTTAGTAATGGGACATTTGAATGTAATTTTTTCAAATAAAAAGCCAGAAGAAATGAGTAAGTCTCAAATTGATAAAATATTAACAGAATGTATTGAATTAGCTTGTAAAGATGATGTTGCAATTGATAATAATATAGATAAAATAGCTATTTATAAGAAAGCTCAAGATTTAGTAGATGATGATAATTATGAAGTTATAAATAAATGTGAATATGATATACTTGATAAACAAAGACCAAAGTCTAAATCAGAGTGTAATAATAAATGTGATGAATGTATACATAATATTAGGTTTATTTATTCAAAACAAGAGAAAACAATAAAAATGATTTCTAATTAATTGACAAGGAGGTAATGTCTTTGATAGAAAAAACTATCTGTCCAGATTGTATGGAAGAAGTAGAAATACTTAAAGAAAATGGATTATGTCCTACTTGTAGCAGAAGAAAAGCTATAATGAAAGAAAAATATATAGCAATAAAATCTTTATCAGAAAAAGATAGGAAAAGAATTTTAAAATTAAGAGAAAGTAGTAAAAAACTTTATAATAAAAATAAAAAGGAAGAAAAACCTCAAGAGATAAAAGAAATTAAAAGTAGGAATAGAAATGAAGAGTTACATAAAGAATTAGAAAAAGAAATTTTAGAAAATTTAGAAAATGCATATAAAAAACTTAATGTAGAAGAAGATGTAGAAATGGATGTTGTTACAGATCTTAATAATGTTTTAAATGTGATAAATACATTAACATATTATGATGCAAAGAAGGCAGAAGATCAAAAACAATTAGTTACAAAGAAAATTGATATAATTGATAAATACATGATAGATATACAACATAATATAGAACATAAAGATTTTGATGATGATGAGGGTCTTTTATTAGAAGCTAAAAAACAAAATATATTAAGAGATATAAGAAGAAAATTAAAAGATAAGGAAAAATCATTAACTATTTCAAAGAAATTTTTTAAAACAATAAATAGGGATCTAACAAGATTAGGTGATATTAAAAAGGATATTACAGGATTTATGAAATCTATGGAAGTAGAAATGTATAATCCTTATGTAGAAAACCCAAAATCAGATATTAAAATTTTAGGGTTACATAAATATAGATGTGAATGCCAAATTACTTCATCAACAACAAATAGAAAAGTAATAAAAATTAGTGAGGTTATTCATGGTAAAAATCCAGATAATGTGAAAGATGAACTTATAAAAATTCTTAGAAACAGATATGGACAAGATGTTATTTGGACAAATATTACAACACATTTTATAAGATAAATATTAGGAGGTGTAAATAATGTTAAAGATTTTTAGAGGGCTTGATAAAGCAATACAAAGAGCTAGAAAAGGTTATTCAGGTTATGATCTTTGGGGATTAGATTATTATCTTCAAATAATGATACCTAAAGCTATAATGGATTTTGAATCTACTTTACATGGTTCACCTGAACTAGAATTTGAAGAAATAGATACTTTTGATTATAGTTGGGTAATAAAACAATATGATGAAATATTAAAAAATCTAAAGAAAGATAAATGGTTTGATGAGTATAGCTATGAAGATGAAGCTTTTAAAGAATTAACATTAGATAATTGCTATATTAAATTTAGAATAATACTTAGAAGAATAGCTTATTGTTTTACAGAAAGCAATGAAGAACTTTGTTCACAAGTAAATGAATATGAAGATGAATATCTAAAACAAAGATTTAATAATAATGAAGATTTATTTATACCTCTTGAAGATAATCCAAAATTATATAAACTGAATGTAAAGAAAGTAGATGAAGAATTAGATTATAATTATACTAAAAGACAACTAGAGATTGAGCAATATATAGAAGATATGAAAAACCAAGCATTTGAATTATTATCAAAATATTTTTTCTATCTTTGGGATTAAGGAGGATTATGTTATGAAAGTTATCTTATTAAAAGATTTTAAAAAGTTAGGTAAAGAGAATGATATAGTTAATGTAACAGATGGATATTTTAGAAATTATTTATTACCTAATAACATAGCAGTAAAATATGATGGAAAGAATGAAAAGATATTAAAATCAAAATTAGATAAAATTGAATATGATCAAGAAAAGAAATTAAAAGAATTAGAATATATAAGGGAATCTTTAAATGGAGTTACATTAAATATAAATAGAAAATGTTCAAAGGAACCGGGGCATGTAGGGCAATTATTTGGTTCTATAACAAATAAAGATATTTCAGAAGAGTTAAAATTACAGGGTTATTTTCCATTAAGAAAAGAACAAATAATATTAAAAACACCAATAAAAAATATTGGAGATTATATAATTGATATAGATCTTAAATATTCATTTACAAAAGAGTTTTTGGATAAGAAAAAGATAACAAATAATTTATATAATAAATTACAAATTAAACTGGAGGTAAATGGAGAATGAAAATATTTATATCTCAACCAATGTTTGGTAAAACAGACGAACAAATAAGGCAAGAAAGAGAAGAATTAATAAAACAAATAGAAGAAGATGGAAATGAATATTTAGATAGTATAGTTGCTGATGGTTTAGAGGAAGTTAATAATGACAGTATAGGATTATTTTATTTAGGTAAATCTTTAGAGATTATGTCAAAAGCAGATGAAGTATGGTTTATGAATGGGTGGGATAAATCAAGAGGCTGTAAAATAGAATATCAAGTAGCAAAAGATTATAATAAAAAGATAGTAGAATTATAAATATTTAAACTAAAGCATTTTATAAATTAAGGAGGTTGATATTTGTATGGATAAAAATATATCTTTTGCTTTAGTAATAGAAGGCTCAGATCTTACAGGAAAATCTACTCTTATTGAAGCACTTAAAAATAAATTTGATTTTTCAGTATGTGTTAAAAATATGATTAAACCCAAAGATGATTCAGAAAAAGAAACTAAAAATCTAGAGAATCATTATAAAGAAATGTTAAAAATAGTAAAAGACCATAATTTATTTGTTATTTATGATAGATTTTTCCCATCACAAGCTTGTTACAAGTTTAAAAGAGATGGTGGAAAACCAATGATAATAGATAATTGGATTAAAGAGTTAGATGATGAATTATCTAAAATCCCTTCTTTATTAGTAATACTTGAGGAAGATATAGAAACATTAAAAGAAAGATATAATAAAAGAGGAGAAGATTTTTTAAAAATTGAGGAACTTGAAACAGTAAAACATAATTATGAATTATATGCTTCTCAGACTGAAATTCCTGTCTTATTTATAAGTACTTTAAATAATTTAGAAAATTCAGTTAATACAATTATAAATAAAGTAAATGAAATTAGAAATAGTTAAATTAAGCATTAAATGACAAAATAAGGCAGTTTTATCTTAATGGTAATGAAAATATACCTATTTAATTTTAAGGAGTAAAATAATGAATGAATTTAAACAAAATGAATATCGTAAAATATATTCAGAATCAAAAATAATATTAAAAGGAAAATCTTGGTGTATAGATTATCAGAAATATTATGGAAAATGTTATAGATTGGAAATAAGGTTTTGGAAAAGAACTGAAGATGCAGTAATGTTAAGATTAACAAGATGTCTTAATATACCTTTAAGTTTTTACTCATTTTATATATCATATATTTATCCACATCTTGGAAAATGTCACCCAGATTTAAGAAGTAAGTATTACATTGGTAAAGCTAGAAAAAATAATAAGGAGGAATTATAAATGAATATTCTTGATATAGGAGTAGATGAAAGAAAGAATTTTAATAAAGATACTTGGTTAACAGATATGTATAATAAACAAATGGAAATTGCTATTAAATATAAAGATATTGAAAGAATGCCAGATTGGCCAATGAGTATTGATTCTAGAATTGGCCAGGTATGGGGTAAAGATTTTATAAATCGTGTAAATGAAGAATTAATGGAAAGCTTTGAAAGTGTTATTGATCCATCTACCTCAGTAATAGTTGATGGAGTTGATATTCATAGATCAGAAGAATTAGCGGATGCTTTACATTTTTATTTAGAATTATTAATTATATGGGGGATAAAACCTATATTTCTTGAAACTTGTTATAAAGAATATGAATATAAAGAAAAATCTATTAATGATACATATCTTATGGCAGTATATAAAATGGAACAAATTGGAATGAAATTAAAATCAAAACCTTGGAAGCAAGATATGATAAAAACAGATGTAACTCAATTAAGAAATGCACTTAAAGAAGCATTTTTTGCTATATTAGATGTATTTAGAGTAAATGGAGACTCAGATGAAGATATTTGGGATTTATATACTAAAAAGAATGCTGTTAATCAATTTAGACAAAAATCTAACTATTAATTAGGAAATGAGGTTATTATGTTAGAAGTAGAAACTTTTAATGATATAATTAAATATTTTGAAAATTTTATATTAACAACCTTTAACAAAAAAGAAAAATCAATAAAAGGTTTTTCTTTAAAATGTTTTTCAACAGATATTTCTTATTTACTTTCATTAAATATAGATAGGGGTATAAAACTAAAACAATTAAAAACTATGTATCTAAATGAAAATGAAATAGAGAAAGTAAAGAAAGAATTAAAAAATTTAGATAATATTCAAGTAGTATATAATTTTAACTCAGTTGGTGGTAAAGATATTTCAACACATCATAAAAAAGGTGGTTGTTTGAAAGAAATAATATTTATGCCATTAAAAGATAATCAATTAAAAATAGATATTAATTTTAGAGCATCAGTTGCTCCATATAATCTTTATTATGATTTAATTATGTTACATAATCTCTTTAAAAAGTTAGAAGTAGATAATATAAATAAATCTAAATGTTATTATTTTAATTTTGATGAAATAAAAGGAAAATTAATGCAAAATTTCTTTTATTATATTTCATCAGGTTATTATGATAACCCAGAAAATTTACTTAAATATGAATATGGGCAAATGATGTTAAATGAATATAATAAAGCAGAAAATGCATCATATCATTCTACAAAAAGGTTTTGGGGGAAATGTAATGATGCTATGGAAAGGAGAAAATTAGAAAATGGAAAATGATTTATTTGAAAGAATATGCAAATTTTTAGTTTCAAAATATTTTAATGAGCACAAAGAAAAAACAGATAGTTATGTTATGACTCCAGATGATACATATGTGGTATGGTCTTGTAAAACATTGCAAAATAACAAAGCTATGGTTTCAACAACAGTTAGTGATGGTATGTATTATGAAGTTACTCATAATGGTGATAAACATCAAGTATATGTAGATGCTTATAAGAAATGGGAAAACCAATCTCATGAAGTTAATAATATTTTGAAAGAAATGAATGAACAAAATAAAGATCATGAGGAGGTAAGTAAAGTAAATGAAGATAATTAGTCCTAAAATTGAAATTGAAAAATATAATGGGATAGATATAATGAAAAAGATTGAAAGAAATTGTAGAATTTGTTATAGATCAGAAGGTCTAATTACAGATGATAGTTATAAAAAATTATTAAAAAATTGTATTAATAGAGGTCATGAATCAATTTTAGAACATGAGAAAATATCTATAAGAATGACTTGTGATCTTGGAGTATATAAAGATTTAACTAGACATAGAGCTGGAACTGCTTTTTCAATTGAGAGTACTCGTTATTGTGGATATCAAAAAGATAAATTTGGTGGGGAATTAACGTTTATAGAACCTTTATTTTTTGAATCTATCTCAGAAGATGAAGAAGGCCCAATAACTAAAAATCAACAATTAACTATGTATTGGTATGATGCTATGGATGCTATAGAAAATTCATATTTAGGAATGGCTTCATCTGGAGCAATACCTGATGAAATGAGAATGATATTACCTCATAGTATAGCAGCACAAGTAGGAATGACTTGTAACATAAGAGAATGGAAACATATTTTATCATTAAGGGCAACTAAAATGGCACATCCATCTATACAACAATTAATGATTCCTTTGTTATTAAATTTTAAAGAAAATATGCCAGAAATATTTGATACAGTAGAATATAATGAGGAATTTTCTAAAGAAAAATATGCAGAACTTACTTATATAGAAGATTAAAATAAAGGAGTATTATCCTTCTTTATTTGTATATAGTACAAAAGCATTTATAAATATAAAATATGAAAGGAGTATATAATATGAGAATTTATGATAATTTTAAAGAAATGTATTCTGAAACTCAAAGGAATTTGCAAGAGTTTGGATTAGATAGAGTTAGTAAATCAAGTCAAAATCAAATTAGGGAGTTTAAATTAAAAGAAATTTATGGAGAGACTTTTACTATTAAAAGTCATGATGATATGTATGAATTATTAGATGAAGTATTACCTGGTGCTAGAGAATGGGTAGAAGCAGAATTTAAGGAAAGAATTTCACCAGAATATCTAAACCCAGGAGAAGCTTATAAATTAAGATCAGAAATTTGGGATGAATACTTAAATGATGGAGAAGAAGGAAAATTCGCTTATACATATAATGAAAGAATTAGAACACAACTACAAGATACAATTGAGGTATTAAAAAATGATCATGGAACAAGACAAGGTGTAATAACAATATATAATGGGGAGACTGATTCAAAAAGACGTGGTGGCCATAATAGGGTTCCATGCTCAATGCATTATCAATTTTTTATTGTACCTGAGGAAGATATTAGTACAGGAGAAGTAAAAAATAAACTCTTAACAATATATAGTATGAGATCTAATGACTTTGGTAAGTTTTTCGTAACAGATTTAATATTTGCGGTAAAATTAGCAGAGTATATTGCCGAACAAATTAGTGATGAAAATGAAAAAATAGAAATTGGAGATTTAATATACCAAGGTGGTTCATTACATTATTATGTAGATAATTTTAATCATGTAATGTAAAACTTCAGTTAAAATAAAATATAAAAAGAAACTACTATTAATAGACAATAGTAGTTTTTCTTTTGTAAAGCATTTTATATTTAAAAGGCAGATGAGGTAATTATGATTGATGAATTATTACAAATGGAAGTTACATCTGATACTTTAAAAGAGATAGGAAATACATTAATATCTAAAATTTATATTGGACAGAATGACTCTATAACAAAACAAGGAGTTATTGTTAATATTTATGATAAAGGAAATTATAATATGTTATTAGTTAGATATAAAGGTAAAAAGGGAGAAATTTATCATAGCTGTTCAAATCAAATGAAAGATACGCATTTAATATTTTAGGAGGATAATATGGGTAGAGCTAGTAATTTAAAGAAGATAAGAAAATATTCAACAAATGAAATTGATGAATCATTAAAAAGATTAGATAATTCAAATTTAACTGATGAGGAGATTTTTAAAATATGTGAAGATTCATTAAAATTAGTAGAGATACATTTTAAAATAGGTAGAAAAGATAATAAAATGTATAATAAATATAGAAAACAAATACATGAGGATTTGTATAAAAAAATATTTACTCCAGATTTAGTTAAAGAAAAAGATAGAAAATTAACTTTAAAAACATTAATAAAAAAAGAAAATAAATTTTTATATGTATTATTAATGACTGAATTCCAATTATTAGGACAATTATATGAAGTAATTAGAAAAAATATACCTTCTAATTGGTTAAAGTTTGAAGATGGAAAGGTAATGCCAGAATTAAATTTACAGTCAAATATAGTTAAAAATAATAAAGAAAAGATAAATAAACATTTAGAAGAATTATATAAAGCAATTTCTGTTGATGAAATTATGAATAGTATAAGATCAGAAGAAAGGTATTTAGAATATAGTAAAATAATAAAAGATAAATTAGAAGATATGAAAAGAATAAAGAATGAAACTTTTGAACAGAGTTTTTATAGATATGCTTTTGAAGAACTTGAATATTTATATTCAGATATAAAAGTTATGATTGAGTATGTTAATTCTTACATAAATGCTTTATCTAAAATGTATAAAAAAGAGGAAAGTTCTTCTGCATTATAAAATTTATAATATATGAAAGGAGATTGCAGTCATGGATTTTAAACAAAGAAAACTAGAAAAAGTATTAAGAAAAGGAAACATTTATTTAGAAAAATTAAATTTATCAAAGGAAGAAAAGATAACACGATTATTAAAGGGTTTTCCAGTTTTAAAAGATGAAATGGCAATCAAAGAAGATGACAAAAGAAAAGAAGTAATGAAATTGGAGGCAGCGAATATCATATTAAAAGATAGTAGATCAAGGTTTTTAGAAATAATTACCACAAATAATGAGTCACTAAGAAAACAAGGTGATAAATGGGATACAGAAATGGTTACCCTTTTTCTTTTAAAAGCTTTTAAAGCTTATGATTTTGATAAACTAAAATATATAATGAAAGATAAGTTAGTAATAGAAAAGCAATTTTTAATCCCACAATTAGGGATAACAGATAAAGTAAATCTATTTATAAATGAAACTTTAAAAACAGACAAATATAATATATTATCACTAGGCTTAATATCAAGAAAGCAATTATTAAGATGGAAATATAGATCTTTAATAAAAGAATCAGAAAGGGAAAAAATTAATTTAGATTCATTAAATAAAGAAGATAGGGAAATCATTATAAATTTATTTTATAAATGATAGGAGGGTAATAATGGAACCTTTAAAATTTGAAGAAATACCTTTGGAAGATCAAGAAAAATACAAAGATATTATACAAAAATATAATATTTCAGATTTATTTTATATAGAAAATGAGAAAGATAAATTGAATTTTACAGATTTAATTATAGAGGGATATACCATGAGGATGTCAAAAGCTTTCAAATCATTATTCCCTATTAAAAAATATTTTACTATTATAATGGAATCTAAGTCAAGGGAAAATATAATAGCTCCATATTGGAATTTTAGAATATTAATTTTAGATAATCTATTAGAAGACCAAATAGAAGAATAAAAATTAATAAAAACCAGTAAAATAAGCTGGTTTTTATTTTGTGAGAAAAACTTCAAAATTTTTCTAAAAATACCTTTACAACTTAGAGATTATAGTATATAATGATACTATAATAATTAATAAGGAGGAAATAAAAATGAAAACACAAATGAAAGGAAAAAGAAACCAAAGAAAAATAAGAATAAATTATTTTAAAATGGTAAAATCACTTATTATATTGGGGGTTATTATTTATTTTATTATCTTAGGTATTAGTAATTTATTCACTATATTAAAAACAGAAGATTATACAGTAGAATATACAACATATTATGTATCAAAAGGAGAAACTTTATGGTCAATAGCTGAACAACAAAATTTTGATAATATGGATATAAGAGAAATAGTATACATGATAAGAAAAGATAACAATGGAATAGATGGAAATCTATCAATAGGACAAGAGATAAAATTAAGAACAATATATCAATAAAATTAATAAATTAGCATTATAATATATTATACTAAATAATACTATAAAAATCAAAATAGGAAGGTGAAATGATATGGATAAAAATATTAAAACATTGGTATCTTCAAACGAAGAAATTGAAGAAAAATTATCTGCAGCACAATTAGAGGATTCTATGAAAGAGGAAACTGAAACAGCACAGGATTTAGCAAAGGAATATGTAAATCTTGAAAGAGAGAAAACAAAAATAGATGAAAGATTAGAAGATTTTAAATTAGAACATCAAGAAATATTTGATACTATAGAAGCTATATTAGAAGAAAAGAAAGTATTAGAAGAACAACAAAATGAAATTAAATCAAAACTTCTTGATAAAATATCAGAAAAATTTGAATTACTTGGTTACAGCTTTGTAAAAGTAATAACAGAAGTAAAAAGATCTTTTAATACAAAGAAATTTTATGAGGATCATCAACCAACTTCAAGATTATATAAGAAATATGTTACAGAAACTTCAGTTGAACCCTATATTAGAATTACTAAATTAAAAAATAGAAAATCTAAATAGGAGGTGATAATTATGGTATTATTAAGAGTAGATGAAATATTAAAAAAACAAGGAAAGACGGTTTATTGGTTATATGTAAATTATTTCCCATCTATGGGTTATACTAATCTTAATAATATGATTAAAAATAAAACTCAAAGAATATCTCGTCAAACATTAGATATATTATCTGAGGCTTTAAATGTACCTGTTGGTGAGTTATTCAAAAAGAAAAAAGAAAATATTAACTAGGAGTGAAATAAATGGAAGATAGAATAAATGAATTAGAAAATATTATACCATATTATGCAAAACTTTATTATGAAGGAAATCCAGAAATTAGTGATGAAGCTTTTGATAAATTAACAGAAGAATTAGAAAAATTAAAACCAGATTCTTTAGTATTAAAAACTCCTGGTTGGGGATCTAATGAGGATTCTAAAGGTAAAATAAAGTTAGAACATTATTATACAGAAGTTGGTTCATTAAAGAAAACAAGAGTATATAATGAAATACCTGAAATATTTAAAAAGAAAGAAATTTGTATTTCTCCAAAATTAGATGGATTAACTATGGTTTGTTATTATAAAGAAGGTCAATTAGATAGAGCAATAACAAGAGGAAATGGTAAAGTAGGAATTGATAAAACATCAAAGATGATAGAGATACTTTCTAGAAAAGAGATAAATTTACCACTTGATTTTACAGGATCTATAAGGGGAGAATTATTGATACCTAAAAATTACTGGGAAATAATTAAATCAACCAATAAAGAAGCAAATAATTCAAGAAACTTTGCTGCCGGTTTAATAAATAGGGATGATAATGCAGATGAACTTAAATATATAGATTTTGTAACATACAAAGTTTTAGGTGATGAAAAAAGAAGGTTTAAAACTAAATCAGAAGTAGTACAGTTTTTGAAAGAGTCTGGTTTTGATACAATTTATAGTATTAAAAAGAAAATAGATGATAATTGGCAAGAATATGCAGAAAAATTATATAAAGCGGATTATCCTTATCAATTAGATGGATTAGTAATGTCATTAGAAGATATTGAATATAATGATAGAAATGGAATTGAATATTATGAAATGGCATATAAATTTCAAAGTGAACAAAAATGGACTAAAGTTGTAAATATAAAATGGGAGCTTTCAAAGAATAATAGGTTAGTTCCTACAGTTCAAGTAGAGCCAGTAGAAATATTAGAAACTATCGTAAGTAATGCAACAGGAAATAATGCTAAATGGATTTTAGATAGAGGAATTCAGGTTGGTAGTAAAGTATTAATAGAAAAACAAAATGAAATTATACCTGGTATTATGGAGGTAGATAACAGTGGAATTTAATATAATAAAAAGAGAACCAATGTGGTTACAAGATGGAAAATCCTATTTTTATACATATCAAATAGATAATAAACCAGAAAGATATAAAATAAAAATGTTTTATCACAAACATCAATGGTTTTTTGAAGATTGGTCTTTAAAACAAAGTCCATTTTATAATAGTAAAGAAGATAGAACTAAATTTATTAATGAAATTTATAAATGGGCAAAAGGTGGATCATATAGAAAAACACATCCAATAGCTTTTACAAGGTATGAAATTTTAAAGAATGAAAAAGAGCAACTTTTAAATAAGGTATCTGAAATAGATAAAATGTTAAGTAAAGAAGAGGCTTTAGAAAATAAAAGATTATATGATGAATATAATTCAGATATAAATATAGAAACTCTTAATGATTTTGAACAAAAACTTAATAGTCTTATTGGAAAAGATTACTGTATAAGAAAGCTTTATTATAAAGATATGGAGTATTTAACTATTTATGACTTAAAGAAAGACAAATATAGAAGTATAATGTCTTTATATGATAACGAAATAGAGTTTAATGAATTACCAACTTATTTAATGAAATTATTAAAGTAACCTTTACAATATAATAACTATAGTATATAATGATACTATAATAAGGGGGAAATAGTATGGATAATGATTATGATAAAATGATAGATAAAATGAATGAATCTGATAAAAAATACTTATATAATTATATTAAAAGGAAATTAAATCAAGATAAAAAGAAAAAACTTCCAACTTATACATGTAGTATATGTGGTTTAATATTTAAAGGATATGGAAATAATGCTCAACCAATAAATAATGGAAGATGTTGTGATGAATGTAATAAAAAAGTAATAGAAGAAAGAATAAAAAGGTTTAAAGAAAATAAAGAGGAGGTTGAAAATAATGGTTGAATTACCAACTAATTGTCCAGTATGTGGAAGTAAACTTGAATGGAAGGGTGTAGATTTAGTTTGTAATAATCCTAATTGTGAAAATAGAAGACAAGCAGATCTAGAGATATGGACAGAAATACTTGGAGAATATGAAGGGTTAGCTTGGACAACTAAAAAGAAATATTTAGATGATTTAGGAATTAAATCTATTGAGGATCTAAATGATTATGTAAAGAGTAAGTTTGATAAAGATGTTGAAGACGGAAAATATAATTCTATAACAGATAAGAAGATAGAGACAATGATAAATATGATTGCTTATGCAGAAGTACCATTAGAAAAAGCATTACAAGCATTAAACATAGAAAGATTAGGAGTAGAATCATCAAAGAAGATAGCCAATGATAAAGCAGCTTATAATTTAATAATGACAATAAAAAATAATGACTTACCTACAGATTATTCATTTGAAGATATAGAAAAGGTAGTAGGACCAGCAACAACAAGATTAATAATTGAAAACCAGTCTAAATTGAAGAGATTAAATTATATTAAGATATTACCATTTGTAGAAAAAGAAAATAATGAAATAAAAGGAACTTTTTGTATTACTGGTAAATTAAATAGAGGTTCTAGAAATGAAATAATAGAATTAGCAGAAAGTAAAGGATGGAAATCATTAAAAGGAGTTACTAAAGATTGTAATTATTTAGTAACAAACGATACTACATCTGGATCTTCAAAAAACAAAAAAGCTCAACAACTTGGAACTAAAATAATAAATGAAGATGAATTTTTTGAATTGTTAGGAGAATAAGTATGAAACAATCTAAGGATTGGGAAGATGGTTTTAATGAAGGTTATATACAAGGACAACAAAATCTACTACATAATATAATGGAAATGTTTTTAAATTCAGAAGAGGCTAATGAATTTAGTATAAATGGTTTTACTATTAAAAAGTCAGGAATAAAAAAGAAGAAATCTGATAAAATAAAAAATGAACAATATGCAAATTCAAGTTGGGATTTTAAGAGAAAATTTTAAAATCTCATCAAAGAACCTTTACAAATCAGATTTTATAGTTTATAATAGTACTATAAAAACTAATTAAGGGAGGAAATAATATGGAATTAGTAAATTTAAAAAATATGCCTAAAGTATTGGCAAAGTATGATAAGGTTATTAAAAAAGTAGAAAAAGCTGAAAAGAAAGAAAAAGGAACTAAAAACCCAAAGGATATGTATACAGTTACATTAATTAAAGAATATAAAATTAATGGTAAATCAACAGATACTGTAAAAGCTACTACATTAAAAGAAGCTAGAAAAACAATTAGATCTAATAGAATATTAGTAGAATATAAAAAAGAAAATACCCCTAGGGAAGAAAAACCTAAAAAGGAAATAAAGGAATCAAAAGAAACAAAGAAACCATCAGGAAAAACAGAAAAGAAATCAAAATAACTTAGATAACCTTATTATAAGAAAATACCTGTTTAAAGGTATTTTCTTTTTGTGTGCATTTTATATAAAATAGGAGGTAGTTGTATTATGGAAGATGAAAAAGTGTCTATAGCCCAATTTTTTAATTTATTGAAACAATATTGGAAATCAAATCCAGATAAATCTTATAAGGAAATAATATCTACATTGTTAGATATGGATCTTGCAAATGATTATAATATAGAACATAAGATTGAAGAAATCATATTACCAGAGGATAGAGCCTATAAAAAATTAAAGAAGCTCTGTTCACAAGATGATAATATAGATGAATTTTTAGCTAATAAAATAATTAAATTGTAAAGCATTTAATAAATTAAGGAGGAAATAATATGGAAATTAATATTAAAAGAGAAGAATTACCAGAAGGTATAAAAAGTGAATATGAAAAGATTCTGATAAGATTTAAAGATCCAGAAAAGTTACCATATTTTAATAATCTTGTAAGATTTGCAGAAGAATATACTTATTTTTTATCAGCACCAGCATCAACAAAATTTCATTTAAGTTGTAAGCATGGGTTGTTATTACATTCATTATCAGTTACATCTTTAATGTTTGATATGAGAGATACAAGACCATATTTTTCAGATATATCAGATGAATCAATAGTTTTAACAGGTTTATTTCATGATTTGGGGAAGGCGGGAGAAGATTTAGAAAACCCTTATTATGTGGAATGTGAACCTACACCAAAACAGAAAGCAGCTGGGTATGGTCCATCACAACCATATAAAATGAATGAGATGAAAGTAAAATTTGAGCATGCTCATCTTTCAGCATTAATGATTGCAAAATATTATCCAATAGCAACTTGGGAAGAGTTACAAGCAGTTTTAATACATGATGGTGCAGAGAAACTATCAAATCAAGATTATGTGATGAAAGAATGTAAGTTACAAACTTTATTACATCATGCAGATGTTGAATCTGCTAAATGGGTAGAATTAGAGTAATAAACGCATTTAATATATCATATAAATAAAAATTATTATATTATTGAAAGGAGATTATAGTATGATTAATTTTGAAAAATTAGCTGGAGAAATTAAAGCAGAAAAAGAGAAAAGAAACTCTTATCAAGATGAATATCAATTTACATCAATTAAAAATGATTATAAAGGTTTTAAATTTTTAGCAACTGGGGGTAAAACAAGTGCAAAATTAAAAATTTTATTTAATCGTAAAGATGGTAGATTAGATAGAGAATTAATAAGACACAGATTTACATACAGAGTAATTAAAGAAAATCAATGGAGAGTAACACCACCTTGTTTAAAACAATTTGGTATGGAATGTCCAATTTGTCAAACAACAAAAACAATAAAAGATATAAAAGGAGATGTTGTTACACCAGATGTTTTAGCTTATTCAAGAAGATATATAGCATTTGCTTATGTAGAAAGTATTGAAAACCCAATGAAGCCTTTTAATGGTGAACCAGTAAAACCTGGAGATATTGTTTTATTTATGTACCCAATGAGTATACATGATAAAATTAATGAAATTCTTATGAGTTGTAAAAATAACCAAGATGCAGATAGATTATTTGATAGTAACACATCAGCTACATTTGTATATAAGGTAAATGAAGGAAAAACTGGAACTGATATGTATTCTTTCTCAGTAGACCCATTTTCATTACAAACACCAACAGCAATATATACAGGACCTGATGCAGATGCACAGTTTAATGCATTAATGGAAGGATTACCAGCTTTATCAGAAATGGTATACCCAGCACAAGGTACTGAAGATATAATTAAATTAAATTCTGAAGTAGCTGATGAATTAAGTAAGAAATATTTATCTAATAATACACCAGAAGCAACAACAGCAAATTTAATTGAAGATGAAGTAAAGAAACAAGAAATATTACAACAGGCACAACAAACACAACAATTAAACCATGTAATTCCACCAGTTCAACCAAATGTTCCACCTGTAATACCTAATATTCCATTAGGAGATGTAAATCAACAAGCAGCAGCTCAAGCAGTACAAACAACTACTACAACAATAATTCCACCAGTTCAACCTTCTATTCAGGCAACTATTCAAAATATACCTAATCCTGTAGCACAAACAACTGAATCTAGTAAGCCAGAATGTTTTGGTAATTTTAATGAGATAGATGCAAAATGCTTAATTTGCCCAAATTCAGTAGAATGTCAGACTAGTAAATAAGAGATTCTAATATTTGGTAATTATCATATAACTGTACACTTGATTAAATAAAATTAGAATAATATATAAGTTTGCTTCTCTCTTATATATTATTCTAATTTAAAAAGGAGATGATAATTATTGTATATAGATGATGAAACTAAAGCTAAGGCAGAGAAGCTTTATAATGAAAATATAAAAATGTCTACTCACTATGCAAAGAAATTTGCAGGTTATATAAAGTTTGGAGTAATAGAATATGATGATTTGATTCAAACAGCTCAGCTATCGCTTTGGAAAGCTTGTCTAACTTTTGATGATACAAAAGGACATAAATTCTTTACCTATGCATCTAGATGTTTAATGAATGATTTGATAATGTTTAAAAATAAGTCATTTAAAGAAGATCATGAAGATTATATTTCTTATAATAATGAAATAGGTGGAGGAGATGATGGGGAAAGTACCTTTTTAGATATTTTACTAGGTGAAGAAGGAATAGATGATACTGTACAATCAAATATTTTTATAAAAGATTCGATGGAAAGTTTAAAAGATTATTATAAATTTGAAGGAAAAGATAATTTAGCTGAAATTGTAGATAATATTATAAAAGGATATACTCTTGATGAATTAATAGAAATATTTGGTTATGATAGAAAACATATTAAATCTTGTTATGAATTGATTAAATATTTATTAGAAAAAGAACCAGGTCTTTATGATGTATTATCTGTTAAAGTAGAAATATACAGAAATCATAAAGACTTTATTGTTAAGGCTAAGAGGGTATTAAGAGAATATACAAGTCAAAAAGATGGAATTAAAGAGTCATTTACATATAAAGATAGTTCTGAATTAGCATTTAAAAAATTAAAAGATTCTGGATATAATACATTGGTAAATGAACTAAGAAAGAAGGAAAATAATGCCAACAAGTAGTTTTTATTATAATTTAAAAATAGATAATAAAAAAGATGCTAAACAATTTGTTAATGCATTAGAAAAAGCTTCTAAAATAAAAACTAAAAATATCAATATTAAGTATAAAGAAGTTACTAATCCAGATGAAATAAGAAAAATATTTAATAATATGAAAGAGGTGAATAATATGTTAAAACCAATTAATGATTTTGTTTTATTAAAAGAGATTAATGACCAGGAAGAAAAGAAAATAGGTGATTTTGTTCTTGAGGTACCTAACCCAGAAGATGGAGATGTTAGATTGAAAAAATATGAAGTAGTAGCAATCTCTGATGGATATATTAACCCTCAAACAAATACAGAAAGAACTATTAATAAAAAGATAAAACCAGGTGTAAAGGTTATTCTTGATAAATTTTCTGGTAAAAAAGTTATAAGCGATAATGAGGAATTTTATTTAGTAAGAGAAGCAGAAATTCAAGCTATTGAGGAGGATGAATAAAAATGGGAAAAGAAGTTTTATTAGGTGAAGAATCTATAAAGAAAATTAAAAAAGGATTAGATACAGTAGCCGATGCAGTTAAAGTTACTTTAGGTCCAAAAGGAAGAAATATTTTAATATCTAAAGCAAATGGTGTACCATTAATAACTAATGATGGGGCAACTATTGCAAAAGAAATTAATTTAAAAGACCCTCAAGAAAATTCAGGGGCACAAGTTATAATTAAAGCAAGTGATGAAACAAATAAAGAGGCTGGAGATGGTACAACAACAACAGCTATTTTAACACAACAAATTTTTAATGATGGATTTAAAGCAATAGAAGAAGGAACAGATCCTATAGATTTAAGAAATGGTATGAATAAAGCTATGGAAAATATAATAGAAGGTTTAAAACAAGAAAGTAAACCTATTGAAAATAATGAAGATATAAAGAAGATAGCTACAATTTCTTCTGGGTCAGATCTTATTGGAGATTTAATTACAGAAGCTTATGATAAAATAGGAAAAGAAGGAGCTATAACTATTGAAGAATCAAAAATAAATAAAACTTCAATAGAGATAAAACAAGGTTATAAAATTCCAGCAGGATTAGTTCCAGCATATTTTGATATTGGAAATCGTGGTAAATCTACTATGGATTTAGATAATGTTGCAATTCTTGTTTCTGCAAGTAAATTAGATGTAATAACACCTGCTTTAGGTGGAGTATTAAATGAAGTTGCACAATCTGGTGATAAGATATTAATTATAGCAGAATCTATTTCAGATGGTGTAATGGGAACATTAATTTATAATAATAGTAGGGGAATGCCAGTTTATGGACTACAATTAGGAAGTATGCCTGATAGAGATGATATTTTAAAAGATGTAGCAATAGTATCAGGTGCTAAATTATTTGATCCAGAAAAAGGAATTTCTTTAAATAATATAACAATAAATGATCTTGGAATGGCAAATAAAGTTAAACTAAAAAGAGATATAGAAACACTTCTTATGGATTATCAAGGAGATGAATCACAAAAAGAAGAAAGAATAGCAGTAATAAAAGATGAATTAGAAAATAATCCTTCTTTAACTGATAATGAAAAGAAAAGACTAGAATCTAGAATATCTACTTTAAATGAGGGAGTTGCAGTGATAAATCTTGGAGGATCTTCAGAAGTAGAACTTGGAGAATTAAAATTAAGAGTAGAGGATGCATTATGCTCAGTTAAATCTTCATTAGAAGAAGGTATAGTTTCAGGAGCTGGATCAGCATATATAAGGATTGTTAAAAATTTAGAAATGGATGAAGGATCAGAAGCTTATAGAAAAGGACAGTCAATAGTATTTAAAGCTGTACAATCTTTATTAAAACAAATTCTTCAAAATGCACAATATTCTGAAGATAAAATTAAATCTGTAATGGATGAAGCAATATCTACAGGAAAAGTATATAATTTAATTGATGAAAAATTTGAAGACCCAGAAGCAACTAAAGTATTTGATCCAACTAAAGTAGAAAGATTAGCTTTACAAAAAGCAGTATCTACAGCTGCATCATTATTAGTAACATCTGGAATGATAACAGAGGAACCACAAACAACTGGAGATTTAGTCTTACAAGCTCTAGGAATTCAAAATTAAAAATAGATAATAATTTATATTAAATGAATATAAAAGAGCCTAAAAACAAGCTTTATGTCTTAAATTAGGCTCTTTATTTAATTATAAAGATTTAATAAACTAAAAATGATATTAAGATAAGAGGTGTAAATATGGCTGTAAGAATTATAAATGAAGCTGCATTTGATGCTAAATTTGATGCTGAAAGTGATAGAATATGGAAACAATTAAATAAAGATGCTAGAGCAAAATCTAAAGATGTAAGAAAAAGATATGATCAAGAAAGAGATGAGCTAATTAATAAATATAATAATGAAGATCCATTTAATGATAATGCATTTTCAAAAAAGGAAATAGATAAAGATACTGAGCTTGTTATAGATAAGATTACTGGTAAATTATTATATAATAAAATAGGAAATCTTATTAAAAGTATGGGTTTTAAAATAGATGAAGCTGAATATAATGAGAATGAAAATGATTTAGCTAAAGTAGCAAAAGAAGCTATTGGAAAACAAAAATCTGAATATAAAGTAAGTTTTTATGATAGTAGAATAAGATCTAGAGCCTCTAAGATTCTTAAATTTACTTTATCTAAAAATGGAAAAGTAGTTGGAAATACAATACAAAATAGATGTGATTTTGAAATTTCTTTATTTATAAGAAGAGCTTTATTAATTGAAAAAGGTAAGCCACAAGAATTATTTGAAGCCTTTTTATTATCTAATATCCCAGGTTACATAAAGTTTATGGAAAAGAATGAGGCTACTAACGAGTTTATTTCACAAATCTATAAAGAATATAAAGAAATAAGTGATGCACTTTCTAATGCTCCAATTTTGGCACATACACAAGAATATTGGGATTTGAATGAAGAAGATAATTTTAATCTTGATGAAGATGTATTTCCTATAAAAGAAAATAATAACAAAAAATCGAAATAGAGATTTTAATTTACATATGTATAAATAATATATAATACAAGTAGATATAATATTGTCTACTTGTATGTTTTTTGAATAAACTATTTATAAATAAAGGAAGGAGAAGTATCATGGCCAGAAGAAATAATAGCAAAGATCAAGCAGAGCAAAACTTAAAATTGATAGCAGATCAAAACGAGAAATTAGATTTGATAAAAGTTAATGTAGATAACGTTAAAAAAGATGTCAGTGATATTTCTGTTTTTACACAAAAACAAATTAGTGCTATAGGTAAAGCACTTGATAAAGAATTAAAGAAATTTGATGAATTACAAAAAAGAGTAAAAGAAGCTTCAGGTAATATAAATGAAGAAACTCAAAAGAGTTTAAAAAATACTATTAGTAATATTGATATTTTAACAAATAACATTAATAAAGTAGGTCAAGCTCAAAAACAAATAAATGCAGAAAATGCAAAAGAGTTTGAAAGATTAGAAAAACAAAAACAAAAAGAATTAGATGATATTACAAAATCAAAAAGAGAAACATATGCTAAGGGATATATAAATAGAGCTGGTACAGAAAATCAAAGGTCTCAAAACTTAGCTGCTAGTATATCTTCTGGAAGGATAGGTGAAGCGTTTAGTGCTTTTGCATCAAAAGGTTTAAATAATAAAATTTCAAATAATAATGATGCAATGGAAGATTTAGTTACTTCCTTTAAGGAAGGTAAGATTTCTCGTAATAAATTTGAAAATGGAGTAAAAGAATTTACAAAATCTACTTCAAAATACACAGCAGCAACAAATGCTTTAAGTATTCTTGGAGATACATTAGATAAGGCTGTAAAAATATGGATAGATAGATTTTCTAATGGAATGAATAAAATAATTCAGGAATATGAAAAAGTATTTACATCTCAAGCTGTTATGACAGGTATTTCTCAAAGAGAATATCAACAATGGCAAAATGAAGCTGTTGCTAATTTAACATCTCAGGGATTACAAAATAATATAGCAATATCAGATGTAATGGAACAAACTTCTCAATTTGTAAATTCTGGAATTACTAATTTTGCTAAGGCTTCTGAATTAGGACAATCTCAAGCAATTAGAAATGTATTAGCCCCATACTTGGATCAAAATTCAGAGGCAATAACATCTCTTGAATTATCAATGCCAGGTATTGCTAATTCATTATCAGGAATTGGTAGTTATGTTTCTGATACAGTTGGACAAAATAGATTTACAGTTAAAAATTTACAAGAATTGATTAATTTAACTGAACCAGTATCTTTAGCTGCTAAAAAAGATTTATTAGGTGCAGAAGGTATAGCAATGATAGAAGATTTAGTAGCTGGAGGGATGGATATGACATCCGCTACTAAGATGGCTACAGATATAGCACAGGCAGTAGCTGATCCTCTTGGAGCTGGATTAGAAAGTGGTAATGTTGCAATTGCTTCTGCTATAGCTTCCGGAGAAAGAGATTTTACAGGTATAGCTAGTTCTGCTATGAGAACTCAAGCATCTTTACAAGCAGGAACTGATAGAGATTTAGGAACAGCTGCTATGTTACAAGCAACTGGTGGTTGGGGAACCTATAATTACAATGCAACAGAAGAATTTAATAGGGTATTAGGAAATCTTGAATCTGGAAAATATGAAAATGGTAGTACAACTCCAGAGGGAGGAGTAGATACATCACAAAATTATGAAGAATTAATGCAAAAATTATCTAATGATCAATTACAAGTAACTAAGGAAATGAAAAATATCCTTGGAGAAAATATTGCAACTGGATTAGCAACTATAGCAGAAAGATTCCCAGATACTTGGGAAGTAATAAAATCAGTTGGTGGAGCAATAGTAAATGCAATTTTATTATGGGCAGGATCTAAATTAATAGGTGGAATAGGTGGCAAACTAACTGGTGGTGCTGGAAAAGCAGGTAGTTTATTAAGTAAAACAGGATCTGCAGTAGGTGGAGGATTAACAAAGCTTGGAGCAGGAGGAATTAAAGGAATAGCAACTGGCACAACTTCAGGAGTAGCAACAACAGCAGGAGGTGTAGCATCAGGGTTGGCTACAGTTGGAGGGGCAGTAGCTGGTGGTGCTATGGCAGTTAAAGGTGGCTCAGATGTAATAAATGATTTTAAAAATAATGATGTTTCTTGGAAAACTGCTGCAAGTGGTGTAGGTGCTGCTGGAGGAGCAGTTGGAGCAGGAGCACTATTAGCATTAGGAGCATCAAATCCAGTTGGATGGGTAGCTTTAGCAGTAGGTGGTGCAGCACTTGGAATTAGAGCATTTGGTGAAATGATGGAAGAACAAAAAGAAGCATTAGGTGACTCTATGACTCAATATTCAAAGGAAATAGATAATGAAATGAAAGAAAGAGAAAAAGAACAAGATAAACAAATGAGACAATTATCTATAGTTAGAGAACAAGTAAATAGAACTTCAGATTTAGAAACTGCAAAACAGATTTTGGCTGAAAATGGGATAGCAACAGAAACTGAATTACAAAAAGCTCAATATGATAGTAAAGAAGCCTTATTAAAATTAACAGATCAATATATTGAATCTACTAAAAAGATGAATGAAGAGTCTAACCAAATTACAAAAGGATTAAAAACAATGGCTGCTCAAGAAAAATCAGATTATGTTAATGCAACAAAAGATTTTATGAGCTATATAGTTAAGGGTGTAGGACAGAAGAAAATGTATCAAATGGATGATAGTGAAAGAGCTCTTACAGAAGAAACAATTAGAGCTGTTGCTGCTTATGGTAATGAAAATTATGATAAATTAGATGATAACCAAAAGAAAATAGTAGATAAGATAAGAGCTACAGGTAGTGGGGATGGAATTGGCCTTAACTGGGAAGAAATAGACTCAATTGTAAATGAAATGGATAATCATAAAACTGAGATGGGAACATTAATAAATGCTGCTCTTGGTACTGATTCTATTCTTCAAGAATTTACAACTAATACATCAGCTATGCAAAGACTTGGTAATAAATCTCAGTATTTAGGATTTGATACAGATAAAGCTGCCAATTATTTAATACAGGCATCTCAGGAGGGAATTTCAGATGAAAAGGCAAGGGATTTATTAGATGATTTTAAAGCAGTAACTATGTTGAATTCTATAGATGATATATCTGATCAAAATGTAAAAAATAAAATTAATGAAATAGTATCTACTCATAACTTAGGTTCTTATAAAGGGGGAACAGATTATGTGTCTGCAGATGGTGCTTTATTCATGGCACATGAAGGTGAGGCAGTTTTAACACAACCAGCAGCCGCATTACTTAGATCTTCTACAGATAGTGATATATCTACTGTTCAAGGAGTATCTGATGCATTATCAACTTCTTCATCATTAACAAGAGAAGGATTTAACTCTGTTGTATCTGCAATATCTGATCAAACTTCACAATTAGTGGCTAAAATGGATCAAATATTATCAATAATAAGTAATGGTAGAGTAGGTTCAACATATAATAATAAATTGGTTGATTTGAAAGGAGGTTTAACACCAAATGCCCAATAATATAAAGTTTAATGATAGATCTTTATTTGTTTCTTATATACAAACATTTTTAAAAGAAAATTATTCAAATAATGTATTACCAACTAATGTCTATGATTCACAAACACATGAAGCTCTTATAAATTATTTAGATCAACCAAATGTGGTAAATATGATTGATGCAGAGGATGGAATATTAGAAAAATTTGATGAATTTAATACAATGTTTACTTTAAAAAGAGGAAATGATACGTTAACCTTTACGGCTAAAACTATTAATAAAAATGTTTTTGATTTTATAGAATTATATTTTCAAGATATAAAAGATTATATAGAAAGTATTGGTTGGGAGATTTCTACTTATAGTGATTATGTTGATTATCTTTATGATCTTAATGGAGATCAAAGAATAGATAATGTTGATAAATCAATGTTAAAAACCTATATAGAAACAGGTTCAGGATTAACAGAAGAGCAAATAAATCAAGCTGATTTTAATTTAGATGGTTCTACAGATATGGAAGATTATAATATGTTAGTAGAATATATAGATACACAGAAACCTTTCTTTGTATTTAAAAAACAGGATAGAGAAAATTATTTTCCAAATAAAGATATGTTAAAATTTATAAATTTATTTAGTAATGATTTTTATTTCTATAAGGCAATAAGAGATGGAAAAGAAATTGATGATAAAGTACATGATAATTTAGAAGGTATTTATAAAATATGCGTTATTAAATGTAAACCAGGAACAACATATACTATAGCACATTCTTCTTCAATTACACAAAGATTAGTAATTGGAAGTATGGTAACTAATAAAAGAAATTTAGAGGTATCAAAACTACAAAATGTAGTAGATATAATGTTACCTCCTGGAACACCAACTTTATATACAACATCTTCAGCAAATGATGGACAGATAACATCTAGAGATGCCCAATATATCTTAATCCAATGTTCTTCAAATATAGAAGATTACAGTGGATTAGAAGAGGTATCTATTCCATTAATGCTTGGTGATATAAATATGGATGGAAAAATAGATAATGTAGATAGAAGATTGTTGGCAGATTATTTATATTACCCAGAAGGAGATCCAAACAGACCAACTTTAACTAGAAAACAATTAGCAGCTTGTAATATAAATAATAGAAAAGATGTTAAACCAGATGGTACTTATAATGATATAACTAATGAAGATTTAGAAATGTTAATTGAATACTTAAATGGTGATATACCAACATTAGGTACAATAGAATATAAATATTATGTTCCAAAAGAAGTAAATGAATTAAATAATGTGGCAAGTTTATTAGTAATAGAAGGGGATCAAACAGAAGTAGAAACAGGAGAAATTAAAGAATGCGAAGTTCAGATATTACATGAAGAACAAACAACAACTTTAAAATCACAATATTTTGAATTAGAGGGTGGAACAGAAACACAAATTAAATTAGATTATGAAGAATCAGAAATAGAAGGATTTGATGAAGCAGTAGCTGGAATTAATATAGAAGAAATTAGAGGAAATACTTCAATTGAATATTATGATAAATCTAATAGAATTTCTCCTACTAAACCAGCTGAATCTAAATCATTAACAGATTTAATAATTAATGTAAATGATACACAATCAGTAGTAGATCTTTCTAATTATAAATTAAGAAAAATTGGAACAGTATATGATAGATTATTTCAACAAAATGAAGCATACATATATAATAAAAGAATAGATGAGATACAATCAACTAATTTATATTTTACAAGACAATCAACTACTAATGGATTTACTTATTATAGATCAAGTGTTACTATATTTAATCCAACATCAAATAACCAAGTTGCTGAAATCTTTTCTAATAAATTTGAAATAGTATCTGCAGATGATATATTAAATCAAGTATTTACTTATGATTATGAGATGGCTGTAGATAGGTATGGAAGAATATTATTATTTATATATGATTTAAGAATAAATGAATTAGAAGCAGATGGATTAGCATGGATAAATAGAAATCCATTTTACATAATTGGTAAATTAAAAACAGAATCATTAACTGAAATAGGTTCTACCTTAAGTTTTATAGAGATGGATAAAGATAAAGCTAATATAGTTTCATTTACTTCAGATACTTGTTCACCATCATTAACCTGTATTACAGCAGAATTAATAGGTAGAATTAATGCTTATATTGAAACTAATATGACTCCATTCCCTTGTACTAAATCTTCTATAGGATTAGATTTTGCATCATTTACAAATGATCCTTGGATAGTACATCATAAATTTATACCATATTTACTTGGTCAAGCAATTACTCCATATAGTAGAACAGAAGAGATAACTTATTTACAAAATTTAATTGGAGATATTTATCCAGAATATAAAAATAAATTTGTAGCTGGAGAGTATTCTGAATTATTAAGATCATTAGTAGAAAAATTCCAAAGATCATATGTATCTTATGGAAAAGGAGATCTTAATGTAGATGGTAGTATAAATAAAGTAGATATAAATTTGTTAGAGAAATATTTAGATGGATCAGGAACATTATCAGATACACAATTAAACTATGCAGATGTAAATAATGATACAGTAGTAAATACAGATGATTTGAATATGATGTATAAAGAATATAGAGGAATAAATGATACATTAAAAACATTTGATATAGATTTTATATTTGGTTGGTTAGATCCTCAAACAGAATTTAGAATGGAAAGATTATTAAATGATAGATTATATAAGTCTAAACATATGATAGGTTGGAATGATCAGAGACCAGGATAAATCTATGTATAAAGGGAGGTGGAATAACATCCATCTCTCTTTTTATATTACATCATATATTACTAAGTAACCTTTTTCTAATAATCTTTTTTCATTTAATTTTTCATCTAAATCAATTATTCTATCTTTGGTTTTTCTATTATAAAAATTTTTTCTAGATTTTAACTTATATTTTGGAAATTTATTTTCTTTAATTACTTTTATAACATCATCCCAATCATCCCAGTCAAATATATTTATAATTTGGTAATTATTTTCTATTGCTAATTTAGTTTTATTTAGATGGTAAGACTTGCTTCTTGGTTTATGGATCCCTTTTCCAACTTTATATGATTTGGTAGAATTATGAGTATAAGTAGGGTTTATTTCTATTAAGATATTTGTATTTAATATATGAAGATCATAACTTTTCTTATCAATTTTAAATTCAAATTCTGATATTATATTATTTTTATCTAATAACTTTTTAAATTCTTTATTTGTTTTGGATATCATTTCTATATGATTTAGCATACATTTATAAGGAACTCCATATTTTTTCAAACACGTTTCTTGTATTTCTTTTTGTACCCAATTTAGTTTTAATGGGTGATCAACTCCATATCTTTTTAAACAAGTCTCTTTCCTTTTCTCTTGTATTTTCTTATTAGAATTTGGGTGTCCACCATACTTTTGTAAATTTGTTTGTTTTCTTTTTAATATCATACATTTTTTACAACAAGTTTCACCCCTTCCAGTAAATATTTTTCCACAAATAACACATTTCTTACTTCTACATTTATTACAGTATATCTGTGATGAAACTGCAGTAAATTTTTTGTTACATTTCTTACATATTCTTTCCATGTTCTTTTTAATATAATTTCCCATAGAATCCTCCTAACCATATTATTATAATACAATTATTAGTTTATTTATAGGCAATAAAATAAACTATTATAAATAAAATTATTACTATAAACAGGAGGATGATAAGATGGGAGCTTATATACCACATACTGAGAACAACATGTTTATTGTGATGTGGGGAAATGACCATTATAGTTCAGGTGGTAAGATGAACTTAGTAAATAACTCTACATTTGACATGTTATCTGGAATTAGTAACAATTCAACTGTAAGTCAATTGTATGGTACAGGAACTACATATTATGCACATAGATTACCTACATGGCCTGAAAGTATAAGTGATAGTTATAGTTCATCATGGGCACAACAAGAGGTATTAGGAAGAACATCTCCTTTGGCTTCATATAATAGTACTGGATTTAGAACAGTATCATTTAATTTAGAGTTTCATAGAGAATTAGTATTTGATGAAAATGCTTATAGAACAGTAAAAACATTAAGTAAAGTAAATAAAGATAGAGCTACTATGCATATATCTGAAATAGAAGAGATACTAACAGCATTAAAATTAGCTTGTTATCCAGTATATGCAAGTAATGGATTGTTATCACCAACAGTATTTTTTAGGTTTGGTCAATTTTCATGTAAAGGTTACTTAGAAAGTGTTTCATATGAATGGAAGCCACCTATTATTGATGATAAATATATGATGTGCAGTGTTTCTATTGGACCTATAAATTGTTCTCCAAAATCAGTTTTAGAAGGATCAGCAAACAAATTACTTACTGGTGGAACTTCTATGGATCCATTTGGAAATTCAAATGATTCGGGATCTCTTGGATTTATACAACAAGGTGGTAGATAAAATAATTTGCATTTATAAATAATAAATAATATAATACAATAAGAGAGGGGTTATCATCCCCTCCTTTGATTTGCCTTAAAATAAACTAAATAAAAAGGAGGTTGTCAATGAAAAATCCAGAATTTACAATACATGGAACTTCAGTTCATTATTATATGGCTGAGATAAGACCACGATATTATTTTGTAGAATATTATAGTCCTTATAATTATTATGAACTTAGTAGATATAAAGATTTAAGAAGAATTAAAACCTCTGATAATGTTTTAATACATGAAACAATGTACGATTTTGATGTAGTAGAAACAGATGATGATATATATCATACAGTAACAAAGACAGAAGAAGGTAGAATAGATGTTATCTCTTTAATTGCATATGGTAACTCAAGATATTGGTGGATTATAGCAATTGCTAATAATATAATAGATCCTTTAAATGATATTGTAGAGGGTACTGTTTTAAGAATACCACCTATAGTATCTTTATACCAACAAGGTAGTATTTTTGGAAAGTAGGTGGTTGTAATTGGCAAATATAGATCAAGAGATACAAAATAGACTAAGAACTTTTGAAAATACTTATGATAAATTAAACAAGAATATGGATATTTATCATAGATTTCAGCCTTGGTTAATTTTTATTTTAAAAAATCAGTATGAAGATGGAAGTACATATGATTCAATAAGAATTGATACTTTTACATCTTCTGCAACTATAAATATTCCAGGTAAAAGTTCTTATAAAATTTCACCTATTATGTTAACTAATTTTGAATATAATAAAAATGGATCTGCTAAAGCAAATAGTTTTTCACTTTCTTTTGCTTATGATCCAACAGAAAAGAATGATTCTGGTGGTAGAATATTAGATCCAATGATAATAGATAAAGCTTTAACAGTTTCTTCTTGGTATAAATCAGATGAAAGTGGTGGATATAAAGCTATTGATAGTATAGCTAAACATAAATGTTATATGAGATATGGATATGCTTATGGAGATGGTGATCTTATCCAATCTCCAGAATATTATGGGCAAGCCTTAAAAGCTAATTCAGAACTTAGAGATGGTATGATTTATTACACTATAACTGGTTACTCATCATTAACTTATATTGCAGATCTTCCAATTACTGTTGAGCAATTAGGAGAAAATGGTTCAGATGGAATGGTTACATCTGGATGGAGAGCCTCTACGATAATGTGCAATGCTATATATTATTGTCTTAAAGGTAATTCTACAGATTCTTCTCTTGAAGTAACAACAGAGGGATTTGATGTAGAAGAGGATATTCAAAAAGCTTTTTCTAGTAATTCAAATACTATATCTAATTCTATGGGAGTTTTATACCAGGGAATAAAAATAAATATAATAAACCAGGTTACACAAGATATGGAAAATGAAATAGTAGTAACTTCTTCAGATTCAGGTTCACTATTTGATTATTTAGATAAAGTTTCTGGTTTGGCTTCATTAGTACAAAATGATAATAGGGAAGATGATAAAAGAATAAAATTAACTTATAGAATAGAAGAATTAGAGAATGAGCTAAATTTTATTATTTATATAGAGGATCCTGGAAAAGATGAGGATAGTTCACAGGCAGTTGAAGATTATAATGAAAAGATGAAATTAAAAACTAATGTTGTTTTTCAATATCCATTACAAAATAACAATATAGTACAATCATTTACTCCAGAATTTAATTTTGAAACAATATGGAGTAAAGATATATTTATAGGAGATAATAATGAGTCAACAACTTATTATATTACTCCAGATAATGAGATAGGGAGTTATAAAGATACAAAATTTACTAATATGGTCAGTGAAAGAGTTGAGGTAGAAAGTTTTACAACATTTAGTGATGCTATACAATATGCTTATAAAGCAAATATGACTACGGCAGGTATTCCTGCTGATATTCCTATTGGTACTGTAATAAATGTAAAACCAATAATAAATGGTATTGAATATCATTATGCAGGAGATTATATGGTACTAAAAACTACAGATAGAATTGATACTAGAGGTTATACCACAGAGTATGATTTATTCAAATTAGTTCCAGTAAAATCTAAGGCAGAAGAAGCATTAGCAGATGCAAAGAAACAAGTTATAGAAGAAGCAGCTAATAAGGTAGGTCAAACACTTGAAAATATAGGAGAAACATTAACAGGAGTTGTAAAAAGTGTATTGGGAGTGTTTGGTCAAAATTAAAGTTTAGAAGGAGGTTTGATATATGGATGAGCCAATGTTAATAAAAGCTAAAGTTGTTTCAGATTCTTCATCTGATCCATTAGGGTTAGGTAGAGTTCAAGTTTATATACCATTATTACATGGAGATGAATCTAGTGATACCTCTAAATATCCTTGGGCAGATTGTCTTTTATTAAATGTAGGATCATCATCTGCTGAAAAACCTCCAAAAGGTTCAATTGTTTTGGTAGGTTTTGAAGGAAATGATTATGATAAACCAGTTGTTTTTGGTATTTATGGAAGTGATACAGCGCATTTAGAAAGTTATGCATCTCAACAAGGTATAGAGGGAATGTATGCTGGTGGAACTTTAGCAGAGATAGCAGCATCTATTATATTTAGTCAAGAGGGAAGTTATACTTCAGTAAACTGGAATGATAATGGAGCAATATCAATTGGGAAAGTACAATGGCATGGAAATAGAGCTAGAAATTTAATGATAAAGATAAAAAATGAGAATAATACTAATTACACAAATATATGTAATAAATATGGAGGAGATTTATATTCATATACTTCTGAATCAGTTTCTTGGGCAAGTCTAAGAAATTGGTCAGCATCTTGTCCATCAGGAAAAGCTTTAGTAGAAATATTAGGTACAGATGAAAGTAAAAAAGTACAAGATAATCAAGCTATAGAGGATGTTTCAGGTTATATAGATCAAATAAAAGCAAAAGGAGTAGAAGATCCTGCTTGTTTAATTTATTTGGCAGATATTTATAATCAAGGACCAGCTTATGCTTTAAAAATAGCACAAAACTGTAAAGCAAAAAATTATAATTTAGATAAGATGCATAATGCTCTTGCAAATGGAGAACCAGGTACATATAAATATATTAATGATAGTAAATATGGTATGCCTAGAAGAGAAAGAGTTTATAAAGCAATTAAACAAGTAGAAGCTGAAGGAAAATTAACTCCAGTAGCTTTATCAGGTGCTTCAGGCGATACAGGTACTGGATTAGTTGGTTGGCCTACACCAGATGTAGGAAAAGTTACTTCTTATTTTGGTACAAGATCTTTAGGTTATCATCCTGGAATTGATATTGGTTGTCCTATTGGTACCAAAATTTATGCTGCTCATGATGGTGTAATACATCATAAAATATGTTATGGTTATAACAAATATGGAGCAACAGTTTCTGTAAATGGAAAAGGTACAGGAAGTCTAGGGTGTATGGCTTGGATTGATGGAGGGAGTTTTGGATATTCAACAATGTATGGCCATATGCAAGCAGAATGTACTATACCGGATGGAACAACAATTAAAAGAGGAACTTTTATTGGCTATACTGGAAATACAGGAAATAGTACAGGACCACATTTACATTGGGGAGTTTATAAACGTAGTAGCTATACTGCATATCAAAATGCAGGAGAGGTTGATCCTCTTAGTGTCACTAAAAAACCATAAATTTAAGATAAACTAAATTATATAAGGAGGTTTAGAAATGGTAAAAGAAAAAACTACATTTAGTTTTCCAGATATGTTTGATATAAAAACAGGTAGAACAATGATGATTTCTGGGTTAAAAGCAACTAATAGTAATATAGGCTTACTATTACGAACTTCTCTTTATGAATTATTTGGAGATCCAGGTCTTGGTAGTCAATTGAATCAATTTTTATTTAATCCAAATGTTGACCTGATAAGAGATCTTATCACAGATCATATTAGAAATGTATTAGAAAAAAGACAAACAGATATAAAAGTTGTTTTCATAGATGTATATCAGGATGAAGAAAATGGGAATGTGGTACATATCCAAGTTGATTATCAGGATTTAAACACAGGACAATTTTGTAAAAATTCTTTAAGATTAACCGGTGAGGATTTTGCAGAAATAATAAGTTAGGAAAGGAGAATTAAATTGGCTTCAATAAATAATGGATTAAATATAGATAGTAATTCTTGGAAATATTCTAATAGAAAGAAATCTACTAATTATACAGCTAGAGATTATGAATCAGCTAAAGAAGAACTATTAAATATAAGAAATGACTTAACTGAAAAATGGACTTCTACTGATGAATCAGATCCAGGGGTTATATTAATTAAGGAAATGGCTCAAGCTATTGATATATTATCTTATAACCAAGATAAACAAATTCTTGAATGTTTTCCTAATTCAGTATCTCAATTAAAGAATGCTAGACAGTTATATAATTTGATAGGTTATAAAATGAAGTGGTATAGATCAGCTACTTGTAAAGTTAATTTAATAAATACTTATGAAGAATCAGCTACTTTACCGAGATTTACACAATTTTCAACTATAGATAAAACAATTACTTATGTAAACTGGGACCAAGTTGAAGTACCTTCAAATACTACTAATAATGGTTTAGAGGTACAGGTAGAGTTAGTACAAGGTGTAGTAAGCACACCAACTAGAAAATCAGGATATTATGTACCAGCTGCAAATAAACCTTGGCATGATATTTATAATTATAATATACAAGCATCAGCAATAGTGGATAGAAAAATAGGTATTCCAACTAAAGAAATAGACCAAGATCATATCTGTTTAATAGATGATAATAATGTAGAATGGACACTAGTTGATTCTGTTGCTACTCAAACTGAAGTTGGACATTTCTTTGAATTAAGAATAGATGAATTTAATCAACCTTATTTATTCTTAGTTGATTATTGGGAAAATTTTAATATATCATCTTTTAAATTATTTTATTTAGTAACATTAGGAGAAGAAGGACAAGTACAACAAGATGCATTAAGACAGATATTAACACCAGTATATAATGTATCAGGGGCATTAGAAAGTCAAAAGGTTACAAATATAGCTTCTCATATAGAGTTTACAAATTATGACTCTACTTGGGGCTATGATCCAGAAACTCCAGATGAGGCAAGAGAAGAAGCTACTAAATATATAAACACAGCAGATACAATAGTTACATTAGATGATGCAACAAGATTCTGTTCAAGATTAAATGGAGTTGCAAATTGTTTAGCAACTGATGCAACAAATGATCCTGGAACTATATATGAAACATATTATGGAGATCTTAATCAAGATGGATCAGTTGATGGGCTAGATAGAGAATTATTATATGAATATTTAACAGATTCATATAAATATGCATTAACAACATCTCAAATGAAGTTAGCAGATTTGAATAATGATGGAAATGTTACACAAGAAGATTTGGACTTATTTGATAAATTTTTAGAGGGAGATATGGAAAATTGCGGTAGAACTGGTCAGGCAGCTAGAGTATCAGAACCTCTTCCTAATTTTACTTGTAAATTATACATTACAAGAACAAATGAATATGAACAACAAGATATATTAACATATTATGAATATATTAAAACACAATTTGAATCTACAAGACACATCTGCTTAACATTTGTACCAGACGTTGAACATATAGAATATTATTATTGGACAGTAAAAGGTACATTATATTTAAAATCTCCACAAACATTGGAAGTTGTAAATGATATTTTGGTAAGAATAAACAGACAATTAGATTTTGAGTTTAGACCAGAAGTTATGAGATATAATGAAAAAGTAAAGTTTATAGATGTAGTTCATGCAATAGAAGATAAAGTTGATGATTTAATAGATCATGTTGATTTAGATCCAATAGAATATATGACAGATGAAGGAGAAGTAATACCAGATACAAATTTAGTAACAGGACAGTTTAGTTTATCTATTACATCAGAAAATAAATCAGATTATATATTAGATGAAAACGAATTACATTATTTAATATCTTTACCACAGTACCCAATAAGACCAAACTTTTTAACAATTACAGTTGATGGTGGGGATGTAGTGCTAAAGGATAATGGAAATGGAAGAATTAGTAATGAAGAGCAAATATTACAAGAATCAGGTAAAGTTGATTATGGAGAAGGAATTATAAGATTAAAATTTAATAGACCAATAAATGAATTAAAAATAGATTATTCTAGAAACCAAATAACAATGGCAAGATATACTAACTTATCTACTTTAACATTTAATGTTGCAGCAGATTCTTTAAAATCAACAAAATATTAGGAGGTAAGATATGGCTAAAGTAATTAAAATGAGAAATTTAACTCCATATTATTATACAACCTCAAGAGATTATCAGGTTATACTTAATCTATTAGATCTTTTAATAAATTCTATAAAAACAGATATAGATGGAATACCAGATAATCTTGACCCATATAAATGTAATGAATTGCTATTGGAATTATTAGCAAGTTTTGTTGGTTATGATTATGATTACAGTATGTCATTTGATGCTAATAGATTAGTAATAGATAATTATATTACTATGATAAGAAACAGAGGAAATATGTTAGGAATTAAAATGGCAACAGCTTTATGTTTTAATGGGGAAGAAGACTTAGATAAGATAGAAAACTTAAATATGTTTTCAATAGATTATATTCATGAGGATAATTTAGTTGCTATTTATGTATATTATCCAAAATATATGAAACAGATAAGGAATATGGTTGAAAGAGTTAGACCTATTGGAGTTAGATTAGAAATTATACCAGCATATGAAATCAGGGCAGTAGAAACATTAGAAGTTCATGATTATGAAAGAAATGATTTACAACCATATGATGATACAAGAAGATCTGTATCTCTAGATTCTAAAGTTGGATTTACAGAAGTTACTGATAAAAATGAACCCCATCAGTAAAATATTATATAATTTTATTTTTGATCAACCTCATGATATAGTAATTTATATTATGAGGTTGACTAGTTGTAGAGGAGAAGATAATGATTAATTGTTATACATTAAATATTTTAGATTATGTATTTAGATATCCAGAAGAATTACAAATATTAGTAAGACCTTTTGATGGAAAACCTTTAATAAAAGCAGATATTTATCAATTATCTATTTCTAATTATATAAAAGATAGTGATAAACCAAAGATATTTTTTAAAGATGCCTCTGGTGAAGAATATCAAACAATTGCTTATTTAGATGATTTTTCTAATATAGGTTCAACAGTACATGTTCCAATTATATTTACTAAACATAAAACAAAAGAGGGAATGAAGGTATTATGTTGTTCCCCAATAGGTTATCAATCTGATAATACAATAAGGGAACTATCTGTAGTTAACAATAATATAATAGATAACTTTATTACAACAAAAGAATATCAAAATTGTATGGAAGTAACTGATAAATGCTATTTGTTATTTAAAAATGGAATTCATTATTTTAGAGATTTATACCCTAATATTTATTCTGAATTTGAAAATCGCATTATGAAAACTAAACTAGATAATATAAATAATATTCAGTTTAATGATTACCAAGATGGATTGAAAATGAGGAGGTATTATTAAATGGCAAAGAAAAGAAATGAAAATAAAATAAAATATTTTGAAGAACTTTGTAATATAGAAATAATGAGAAAAGAAAATAAATCTTTAAAAGAAATTTATAACTATATGAAAGAATTAGTAACTTATACTTATGAGGATGAATTAAAATACATATCATTACCAAGAACTTTAGAAAAGGCTTTTGAATTAAATAAACAGAATTCAATGGATAAAAAATTAATACCACAATACATAGATTTAGTAATTTCAAACTCTTTTAAAAATAAACACTCACATCAACAAGGCTTTTGTTATATTTATGGAATACTTATATCAATATTTGATCCAGATAAAATAAATGAAAAAATGGATAAAAATTATAAATACACAAGAGATTATATAAGTTTTTAATAAAAATTCCTTAAATGTACATTTTGGTTTAAATTAGGGCTATATAAAATAGAAAGATATAATAATTATCTTTCTATTTTTATGAGCTTTCGAAGATTTTTCTATAAACTATAATTAACATATATTAAAAAGGAGGAAATAATATGGCAAAGCCAGCAATACAAGAAACATTTACATTACCTTCAAATGGTAGATTATATGGTGGACAAATACCAACAGAAGTAACATTACATGCAATGACAACAATGCAAGAACGTACAAGATTAGCTTCTACTAATCCATTTAAAACAACACCTAATTTAATTAGAGAGTGTTTAGTAGGAAAAGATTTTGATACAGAAGATTTAAAATTATTTGATTTATATTTTTTAATGTTTAAATTAAGAATTATAACATATGGACCAGATTATAAAGTAAGAGTAACTTGTAATAATTGTAATTCTCAACAACCTGTAGTAGTAAATCTTGATGAATTAGAAATTAATATGTTATCAGATGAAGATGTGGAACCTTTTAATATAGAGCTTCCAGTTTCAGGAGATACGTTACAATGTAAATATCTTTCATGTAGAGATTTGAATAGATTACAAAACGAAGTAGAAAGACAGAAACTTAAGGCACCAGATGTTGATGAAGCTGATTTAAGTTTTATTCCATCTTTATGTACAAGAATAGTTTCAATAAATAATGAGGAAGTACCATATCATAAATTAGTAGAGTATATGCAAAATATGCATGCTAGAGATTATAATACATTTGAAAAGAAATATATAAATATAACAAATAAACCTGGAATAAATTTAAACTATGTTGAAACATGTCCAAAATGTGGTGCTCCAATAGTATTTGAGGTTCCAATGTTATCAGAGTTTTTTCGCCCATCAGTTGACTAATAAAGAATATCAAATGTATAGCCAAGCTTATCAAAATATAATAGAGGAACAAGTTTTAATTTCCTATTGTATAAAAGGTATTTCATTTGAAGATACAAATAATATGACTAGAGCAGATAGACAAATGGTATTTAAAGCTTTAGAGCATATTAGAGAAATGGAAAAAGAAGCAAGAGATAATGCTATGAAAGAGGCAGAAGCTAGAAGAGGAATGTAGGACTATAATTACATAGTCCTTTCTTTTTATTAGGTAGGTGTATAAATGAATCAGCTAGAAAAAGATAAAGAGATAATAGATAAAAGTATACAAATAGAACCTTTGGATAGATCTGTACAAAGAGTTGCTAAATTAATACATAAAACAACTACTTCTGTAGTTACTGCATATCATAGAAGAGGTATTGAAAGAAAGTTAGTAGATTTTTATGGAAGTCCATATATACCAAGTTATATACAAAGACTATATGATTGGCTTATATTTCAAGTACCAGAATATACAATAGAAATAAATAAGAAAAGGAAACTAACTAATAATAGAATTGCTTATCTTCAAATATATGTAGCTGAAAAAAGATTGGCAATATTAGTTGATTATGATCTTAATAAAGAATTATATAGTAATAGATTGAATATTTTAAAACTAAATAAGAAAGATTTTGAAGATCCTTTATTATTAGCAAAAGCAAAAACTAAAATAATGAAAACATTGAAAAAACCATTTAAAATATATGATAATGAAGATGTAGTTGAAATTGATATGTTAAAATATATAGAAGAAGTAAAACACCTAAAAGAAGAGCAATATAGAAATAAATTATATTTTGATATGATAAATAAATCATTTATGGATGATAGGAAGAGATTAAATGAAATCACCTATAAATTAAATAATTATGGCTTCAGAGGTTCAACTATATTGTCTATAAAAGAGGAAGTAAATAATTCTTCTAAAAAATTAAAGAATATAATATCATTCTTTGAAGAAACATAAGGAGGTTATCCAATTGAGTAAAAAGAATAAGAAAAATAAGAAAAAAGTAGAAAATAATATAAAGATAAAACCAGCTAAGGAAGAGATGTTAGATGTAAAAGAACCAATTCCAGTATTTGACAACTCTATGGAAATAAATTATAATGAATCTGATCCATTAAGAGCAATGGAGTTGATTTCTACTAGTGCTGATTACTCTGAAAACTTATTAAAATATGCAGATCCTAAAATATCAGAAAATCAGTTTAAGTTATTCATAATAGCTCAATGTAAAAGAGAAATGTATAAATTAGTGCAATATTCAAGATGGTTAGATATTATGGAGAAGAGATTTGAACAGGTTTCAATTAATAGAGCAAATGAATTATCTCCTGGACAGGTAATGTCAATTATTAAATTTTTAAAGGATAATATACAAGCTTCAAATGATATGTTAAATAATGTAATAAAAGATAAAGATATAACAAATGTACTTATTATAAATTCACAAACTAATAATATAAATGATATTACTAAATCTGAATTATTACAAAGATTATATAAATCATCTGCAGATAAGGCAGAATCTCCAGCTGCATCAAGGTCAAAAGTTGTTGAGGTAGTTACTGAGATATTAAAAGATGATATGAGTGGAAATGAAGTAAATGAAGTGGTAGATTTATTAACAAAACCTCAAGAAGATAATGAAGAACTAAATGGAGGGGTAACAGAAGTTGTAGAAGAAAACCATGAAGAATCAGTAGAACCTATAAAGGATAAAATAGAAAATGAACAAACAATAGAGAAAAAAGATGAAAATGTTGAAAATAAAGTAGAAGTAAATGAAGAACAAAATAAAAATATAGTTGGTGGAATTGATTTTTCTAAATATTCAAATGAGGAAATGGACCAAATGTTAAAGTTTTTAGAAAATGAAGGAAGGGATAAAAATAATGGATCTTAGTATTTTAAAGGATTTATCACTTGAACAAAAGGAAACAGTAATAAAAATATTAAAAGATACTTTAAAGAATGATAAATCAGAAGAGCTTAATGAATTATTAGCAACTGATTATGAACAACTTCCAGTAGATATAGATACATTTATGACAGATGGTCAATATATGGGGCAGTATACTAATTTTGGAAGAAATCTTAAATATAGAAAATGGCCAGAGACATTAAGGGATTGGTTTCCAAACCCATTAGCTCCTTCACCATACACTGAAATAGCAGTTACAGGAGCAACACGTTTAGGAAAAACAGTTAATACTTGTTATGCTGGAGCATATTTTTTACATAGGTTAATGTGCTTGAGAGATCCTAATTCTTATTATGGTCAACCTGGAGCAACATTATGGTTTTGTTTTTATAATAATACACTAGATAGTGCTACAGATACAGGATATGGTACATTTCAAAAAATGTTGCAATCTTCTCCTTGGTTTATGGAAAGAGGTAAAGTTTTTGGTAGTAAAAATTTAACATATAAACCTAATAAAGATATAGAGTTTATGATTGGTTCCGAATTACAGCATACTCTTGGAAGAAATATTATATGGGCAATGGCAGATGAGGTTTCTTTTAAAGGTGGAAAAAATGCTGAAGTAACTAAATCTAAAATGTGGGAAATGTACACATCTATATTAGCCAGAATTATGGGTTCTTATATGATAAATGGTAGATCAGCTGGACAAATATTTTTGGTATCTTCTAAACAATCAGAATTTGACTTTTTGGAAAGATATATTGAAAAGAAATCAGCTGAAAATGCAAGAAAACCAAAATCAGAACAGAGATTTTACAGGTTTGATTACCCTCAATGGGAAATACATCCAGCTTCAGAATACCCTTCAGGTAAAACCTTTAAGATTGCTTGTGGTAATGCATTATTAGCTAATAAGATAATTGAACCTGAAGAAGATACTCCTGAAAATATAAATGATTTAGTTATGAGAGGTTATAAAATAGTAGAGCCACCAATGGAATTATATGATATGGCTAAAATGGATCTTGAAACATTTTTAACAGATCAAGCTGGAGTAGCATCAACCATTAATTCAAAATTTTTACATTATTCATTATATGAGCAATGTGCAATGGATGAACTACCAAACCCATTTAGTCAAGAAGTATTAAAGATTGGATTAAAAGATGATAAAAAGATTATGGATTACTTTAATCCCTTAGTACTTGGTCAAGATATAATACATAAAAAATTATATGTACATATAGATACTTCACTATCTGGAGATAGAACTGGTATATCATGTGTAGCAATTTCAGGTTATAGAGATCAATCTAGATTAACAGAATCAGGATTAACTGAAACAGTAAATGAATTAATTTATAGGCAAATATTTTCAGTTGCAATAGAAGCACCAAAGGGAGATCAAATATCTTTTAGAAAAACAAGAGAGTTTATTTATTATTTATATAGGGAACTTGGATGGAACATTCAATTAGTATCAACTGATGGTTTCCAATCTGCATCATTAAGACAAGATTTATATATGGCAGGTATTAATGAAAATACTAAAGATTCCTATATTTCATTAGATAAATCCCCAACAGGTTATGAAACATTTAAACAAACTTTACAGGAGAAAAGAATATTTTTGATTAGAGTGCCTACTGATTCATTAATGATTTCAGAATTTACAAATGTTGAAAGAGATAGTTTAACAGGAAAAATAGATCATACTGTAGATGGATGTTTTACTGATGATACAAAGATAAGGTTAGTAGATGGAAGATCATTATCAATAAAAGAACTACTTTTAGAACAAGAATATAAGGATAATTATGTATATACTTTTAATGAAGAAAAGAAAATAATAGAACCAAAAAGAATTAAAAAGGTATTTCAAACTAAAATTACAAAAGATTTAGTAAAAGTAACTTTAGATAATGGAAAAATTATTACATGTACTCCTAATCATAAATTTATGCTTAGAGATGGTACATTTGAAGAAATACAAAACATAAAACCAGGAACTTCTTTAATGTCATTATCAAAAGATAATAAAAATTATAAAGTAGTAAATATTGAAAAATTAATTAAATTTTGTGGGGTTTATGATTTAGAAATAGAGGATAATCATAATTTTGCATTAGATGCTGGAGTATTTGTTCATAATTCAAAAGATATTCTAGATTCTTTAGTTGGAGCTGTATATTCTGCTTCAAAATTCTTAAAAGTTGGGGATATTTCTACATTAGACAATTATACATCATTTATGGATGTAAATGACGATAGTAATCAAAAATTTGTAGGAAATTCAGAAGTAAACAAATTCTTTAATGAGTTTTCTAAAAAACCAGACAAAACAGAAACAGAACTACAAAATGAAAAAATTGATAAAGAATTACAAACATTAAAGAAACTAAGAAATGAATTAGATGATGAAGATAAACAAAAATCAGATAAAGAATTATTAGAATTATATAACAATAATTACAGTTATGAAGATAATGATATGTTACTATTTTAAAATAGCATTATATATTATACAAAATCTATTTACTTAATAGTTAAAGTAGTCCTTTACTTTCCATAATTATTATGGTATAATAAAGTAAAGTTCAAATAGATTTTGTAATTGTTCATATTTGAAACTAAATTTGTTATTATTGGATAGAGTTAGATTTTACTAACTCTTTTTCCATTTTATAAGACCTTTGAAAATAAACTAAATATGTAAATATTAAAATATTTACAGATCCATATTATTTCACCAATTCCCAGTAACTGTTATGGTTAATATAACAAAGTACTGGGAATTGAATTTTATATATGCATTTTAATTATAAAGGAGAAAAATATGTTTATATGTAAAAAATGTAAAACATGTAGTAAATTTCCATTTTGTAAAATAGAAGAAAGTAAAGATGGAAATTGTGATGAATATGTAAAATCAAATGGAAGAGAGATAATATATAAAGGAGAAGAAAATGAATAAAACAATTTTTGTAGGAGATATTCATACAAAGAAGTTTATACCAAAATCAATAGAAAAATTATTAGAAAAGGATAAAGATATAGATAAAGTAATTTTTACTGGGGATTACTCTGATGAATGGAATGGAAATGAAAAAGAAAATTTAGATATATTAGAAACAATGTTTAATTTAAAAAGAAAATATAATGATAAAGTAATTTTATTATTAGGAAATCATGATCTTTCATACATGGGATATCCTTGTTCGGGACATATTTATCCAGATGATCAAATTATAAAAATGTATAAAGATAATCATGAATTATTACAAGTTATTTACTTAAATGAAGAAGAGAATTACATTGTTTCTCATGGTGGATTTACTCAAAATTGGTATGATATAATAAATCAGTATTATGAAGGTACTTTGAAGGAAAAAGTAGATAAAATAAATAATGATTTTCAGAATATTAACTCGGAAGAATATCAATCATTATTAGAATTATTAGCAATAGCATCTGTTTCATCGGGTTCAAATAGTATTTATGCAAGTTGTTTATGGGCAAGACCTTATGATCATTTATATCATCCATTTGAAATAATGATAGATCAGATAGTAGGACATACTCCAATAAAAGATACAATAGAAATAGAGTCAAAAAAGACAGGGTTGTTAGAGCAAAATATCATTTATTTTATAGATACTTTTTCTACTTATAGGAATAGAACACCATATGGTAAAGAAGAGGTTCTTATAAAAATAGGAGATACTTATACATCAGTTAATTTATTAGGATTAGTTGAAGGAGATAATTGATATGAAATGTAAACATAAACATCATACTACTGATAATATAATTAGTGGAGGATATAATATACCACAAGGGATGATAGAAGAATATGATATAATATGTAGTGATTGTGGTAAATTACTAGGCCATTGGGCTTATGGATCTTATGATATAGATTATATGATAAAATATGAATTAAAAGGATTTAAGAAACTAAAAGTAATATTAGATTTATATAAAGAAAAAATAAAACAGAAAATAAAAAATAGAAAGAGGTAGAATTATATGAGTAATAGGGAATATAAAGAAAAAATAATTGCATGGTTATTAGTTTTCTTTAGTGGAGTCTTTTCTTGGTTAATAATTATAGCAATTTTTATAGAACTTTTTGGATAAAGATAGGAGGATGAAAATGGAATTTAAAGATTTTGAAGATAATATTAAATTAGATTATGATTATGATAACATGTCAGATAAAGAAATCTATGAAGAAAAGAAAAGTATTATATTAAGAGAAGTAAGAAGTAATTTTAATTTAAACCATAAAAAGTTGAAAAAATTTCTTAATATTTTAGTTATTATAATTTTAATACCACTAATTTTAGTTACATTAATATTTGAAATAATAGGAGCAATTGGTAATAAAATAGATGATTTTACAGTATGGATTAGGGATTTAGTTGTAGATAATGTCGCTATTTCTTTTTGGAAAAAAGACATAAAGAAAATTAAAAATTAGAAAGGAGCTTTCGAAGAAATATGAATAAAAAAGATAATAAGAAATTAAAAATAAATTCAGTAGCAGAAACAGATTATTCATATATGACAGAACCAGTAGAAATTTCCCCAGAAATAATAAAATTTGCTAATAAACAGTTTACCGAAGAAGAGGTAGAAAAAATGAGAGAATTAATGGAAAAAATGAATGAAATTGCTAATAAGAATTAATTATAAACTATTTACAAAGATAGTAAATTATGTTATAATTAATTTATCATCTATAAATATTATTAAAGGTGGTCCCATTTTCTAAAGATTATGGTTCCACTTTTTACTTTGATTAATCTACTCTTATTTGATACAAAACTAACCCAAATTTTAATTTTTATTTAAAACCAATGAAATTATATATTTAATTAATATAATTTAAAAATATAACCTATATATTTTTAAATTATTGTTATATAATATATTTACCTTCCTCCTCCCCAAATAGAGAAATAAGGTGATATAAATACTAC
>ERZ1643251.407-NODE-407-length-65052-cov-9.945659_pt1 | contig 65052 bp, 57 predicted proteins | sample MGYA00579261_ERZ1643251 | MGnify/ENA primary metagenome ERZ1643251 (study PRJEB29033, sample SAMEA4952267) | chicken gut metagenome | biome: Broiler Chicken; feature: Gastrointestinal Tract; material: Caecum | place: Ireland | collected 2018 | study: Broiler...
TTTATTTTTTCCTTGAGCTCTATTTGGGTCACCCCAACATTTATTATAGAGCCTTTATGCTTATGTGAGCGGTTTATGTGCGATAAAGCTTGTATTCCACATAAGAATATACCGTGCCGTCCGGTGCCGTCCAGCCGTCTTTCACAAGTGTTTTCTGCCCAAAGCCCAGCTGTTCATAAACGTGCTGGGCGCGGTGGTTGGAGAGCATGGTGCTCACTTCAATGCACGAAAAGCCCTGTTTGAATAAAGCATCAATAAAGAGCCGGAGCAATGCTTTTCCAAGCCCGCGGTTTTGGTAAGCAGGGCTGCAGATTTTGATACCGATTTCCGCCGTGGCCGGTGCTGTTTTTCGATAGCACATTTCCCCGATGGGGATACCTTCAAATTCAACAATAAAACGATGGGTATCCGTGTTGAAAAGCTGTTTTTGAACCGTATCGGCATCCGTACCAATCCCGTTTGGAAACCCTGCGTGTGCCATCACGGCGCCGTCATTCCACCAAGCCGCAAGCTGGGCGGCGTCTTTGGAAAGTGCGCTGCGGATGAGTAGTGGATCCTGCCGCAATTCCATTTTAAGCTCACTGATCTCCTTTTTGGGTTTGATAGGATGCATATTCTTTTAAAAATTCGGCAAAGTTCTCTTTGCCCATATAAAATGTCAGTTCTTCTTCAGTATAGCTTCGCGTCACAGGGTTAAATAATCCCTTTTCACAAGCATCAATTCCCAAGGTACGAATGGTTTCAACAGCAAATTCCCGATAGGCAAATCCCATTGCGGTAATGAAATTTTTGTCTTTCACCAGAGGCTGATGAATGAAGTTTTGATGCGGGACAAACGGCAGATATTCCGCCATTTCCTGCCACATGCCTGAGGTGAATTGCACATCGTCCAGCAAGCCTGCCTTGGCAAGCAGAATGGGGGAGCAGGAGATGCTGCAAATCAGCAAGTCATAACCTTTGAGCGTGCGCAGAAAGCGAATATTTTCTTCGTCAAATAAAGCGGGAAGCGGATTGTAAATGCCCGGAAGAATGAGACACAGGTAATCCTTCCAACGAAATTCATCAAACGTCTTATGCGGCATGACTTGGAAGGAGTCCTCACTGCAAATAAGTTCTTTTTGAGAGGCAAATACTTCGATATCAATATCAAAATAGACTTTCAATGCGTCCGTTAGGCAGGAAATTTCCTGCATGGAAAAATGCGGGTAAATCATAACAGCAGCTTTTTGAGCCATATCTCAATACCTCTCTTTCGTGTGCGGTGTTGATTGTTTTAACAAAGCTTTTGGCGCATTTCTTTGTGCACAGAAGCCTTAGTGCGTATCGCGGCAGAATTCTTCGTAAAGGGTGCGGATAGCGTCTTCCATGTCATCCTCCTGCACGGCAACCCATGTGCTGATCTCACTCATGCCCTGCGTAATCATGGAAACCTCAATTTCCCGCTTCTGCAAAGCTTTGTAAATGCGGTTGATGGTTTGATAGTTATGCACTACGCCATAGCCCACCAGCACGATACAGGCAAAGCCGGGCTCGACAGAATGGAAATAAGGAACGCCCATCTCGGAAATTTCTTCCCAAAAGCCGATGCTTTTCGTTTCGTACTGCTCGGTTTCAATCAGCAAGCAAAGATGACTGCCGTTGACGGAAAGCAGCTGAAAGTCCATTCCGCAATGCTGTGCCGCTTGAAAAACGCCCTGCATAAACGCGGGGGAAGCGTCACGGTGCTGCTTTTCGGCAAGCAAAAGGCTGTATCCTTTTTTGCCTGCGATTCCGGCGAAGATGGAAAAGTTTTCGCGCCGAACCGCCGTGCTTGTAATGAGCGTGCCGGGGTGGGTCGGGTCGTTCGTATTGCGGATTTGTGTGGGAATGCCGTCTTGACTGACAGGTGCAACGCTGTCCTCGTGCAGCACCGTTGCACCGGCACTGGCCAATGCGTGCATTTCGTGGTAGGTGACATGACGGATGGGAAGCGGGTTTGACACGATGCGCGGGTCGGCCATCAGAAAGCCGGAAACATCCGTCCAGTTTTCATACACTTCGGCTTCACAGGCGCGTGCAGCCAAAGCCCCGGTAATGTCGCTGCCGCCGCGCGAAAACACACGAATATTTCCGTGTGCGTCACTGCCATAAAAACCCGGCAGAACCACCGGCAGCTCGGCTGTCAGTCGTTTGGCAAGGCGGCGGTTTGTCTTTTCGCTGTCCAGTACGCCGTTTTTGTCAAAAAAGATGACCTCTGCCGCGTCTAAAAAGCGAAATCCAAGATAGTTTGCAAGCAGGATGCCGTTTAAATATTCGCCGCGGCTGGCGCAGTAGTCCGCATTGGCTCCCGCGACAATCTGCGCATGAATTTCTTCAAGATAGGGCTGCAAATTCACGGAAAGAGAAAGCTCCTGCGCAATTTCCCAATAGCGCTCGCTGATTTTTTGAAACATGGCGTCAAAATCATCGCCGCGCTGACGCGCATAAAAGCAATAATAGAGCATATCGGTAATTTTATCGTCATCGGAAAAGCGCTTGCCCGGTGCGCTGGGAACAACAACGCGGCGGCGCTCGTCGCTCGTGACGATAGCGCGTACTTTTTGAAATTGCTTTGCGTCTGCCAGGGAGCTTCCCCCGAATTTTGCCACAATCATGAAGTGTATCTCCTTTAAAATAGGCAGGGCATTTTGCCCTGCCTATCGCTTATTGATGAAGTATTTAAGAGAGCCGTGTTTTAAAATCTTCGTAACCGAAGCTGCGCACGGTTTCAATGCTGCCATCCTGTTTCATCAGTGCAATGGAGGGCAGACACATCCCGTTGAAGGTGTTGTTTTTCACCATCGAGTAGATGGCCATATCCTCAAAAATCAGCTTGTCACCGACGTTTAAGGGCTTGTCAAACGAGTAATCCCCAATGACATCCCCGGCAAGGCAGGTAGCGCCCGCCAAGCGGTAGGTGTGTGCTTTTTCGCCCGCAAGTCCGCTCTCATACAGCGGCGGACGATAGGGCATTTCAATGACATCCGGCATGTGACACGCGGCGGACGCATCCAAAAGTGCGATATCAATGCCGTTCTTCACAATGTCCAGCACCGACGCCACCAGATAGCCCGCATGGTAGGCGATGGCTTCACCCGGCTCCAGATAAACCTCGACGCTGTATTTTTCGCGGAAACGGCGGATGCAGTCAATCAACGCGGCGCGGTCATAATCGGGGCGCGTGATGTGGTGGCCGCCGCCGAAATTCACCCATTTCATACGGGGCAGGAACTCTCCAAATTTTTCTTCCACTGCTGCCAGCGTTTCAATCAGTGCATCGCTGTTTTGCTCACAGAGGGTGTGAAAGTGCAGCCCCTCAATGCTGTCCAACAAGTCGGTTCGGAACTGCGCACGGGTGACACCCAGGCGAGAGCCTTCGGCACAGGGGTCATAAATGCCGTGCTCTTGCGTAGAGTGTTCGGGGTTAATGCGGATGCCGCAGCTTTTCTTGGCCGCCAAAGCGCGCTCACGGTAGCGCTCCCACTGTGCAAAGGAATTGAACGAAAGATGGTCGCAAATGCGCAAAATTTCGTCAAAATCCTGTTCGGGATAGGCCGCGCAGAAAATGTGGGTTTCGCCGCCCATTTCCTCATAGCCAAGCTTTGCTTCAAACAAACCGCTGGCGGTTGTCCCGGCTAAATACTTGCCAATCAGCGGATAAACAGCGAACATGGAAAACGCCTTTTGTGCCAGCAGAATTTTTGCACCGGACTCTTTGGCAACATCGCGCAGAATGGTGAGGTTGTCGATGAGCTTTTGCTCATCGACAACATAGCACGGCGTGGGAATCGTGTATAAATTCTTGTTCATCAGTCCACCAAAGTCGGGTTAAAGTCCTCTACCCAGGGCAAGCCCCACTTGTTCAGCTCGTCCATGAAGGGATCGGGATCAAACTCCTCCACGTTCCATACGCCGGGCTTATTCCACTTGCCGTTCATCACCAGCATCGCACCGATCATAGCGGGTACGCCGGTGGTGTAGGAGATTGCCTGGCTGCCAACTTCTTTATAGCATTCCTGGTGGTCGCAGATGTTGTAAACATAATACGTTTTTTCTTTGCCGTCCTTTACGCCTTGGAAAATACAGCCGATGTTTGTTTTGCCGACGGTACGCGGGCCAAGGCTGGCGGGGTCAGGCAGAACGGCTTTCAGGAATTGCAGGGGAACAATCTGCTTGCCCTCAAACTCAATCGGCTCAATGGAAGTCATACCCACGTTTTCCAAACATTTGAGGTGGGTGAGGTAGCTTTGGCCGAAGGTCATAAAGAAGCGGATGCGCTTGATGCCCTTGATGTTGACGCCGAGGCTTTCCAGCTCCTCGTGGTGCAAAAGGTACATATCCTTTTTGCCTACGCCCGCGAAATCGTACTCGCGCTTGATTTCCATGGGCTTTGTTTCCACCCAGTGGCCGTCCTCCCAGTAGCTGCCGTTGGCCGTCACTTCGCGGATGTTGATTTCCGGGTTGAAGTTGGTGGCAAACGGATAGCCGTGGTCGCCGCCGTTGCAGTCCAGAATGTCAATGTAGTGGATTTCGTCAAAATAGTGCTTTTGTGCATAGGCGGAGAAAACGCCGGTTACGCCCGGGTCGAAGCCGCTGCCCAAAACAGCGCAGATGCCTGCCTCTTTGAACTTCTCGCGGTAAGCCCACTGCCATTTGTACTCAAATTTTGCGGTGTCCAGCGGCTCGTAGTTGGCGGTATCGACATAGTGCGTTTTGGTGGCAAGGCAAGCGTCCATAATGGTCAAATCCTGATAGGGAAGCGCCAAGTTCAAAACCATGTCGGGCTTGTATTTGTTGATGACGGCAATCAGCTCGTCCACATTGTCGGCGTCTACCTGCTCGGTGTGGATTTTGGTTTTGGTGGTGCCTTCCAGCTTGGCTTTCAGGTCGTCGCATTTCGATTTGGTGCGGCTGGCGATGATGATTTCCTCAAAAACATCGCTGTTTTGGCAGCACTTGTGGATGGCAACGCCGGCGACGCCGCCGCAGCCGATGATTAAACATTTACCCATGTTACACACTCCTTTTTATTGATGGCAATGCCTTATGAAAAATCGCTTGTCAGTTGAAGCAAAATCTCTCTGGTTACTTTACATGCAACAGCGGTCGAAGTGCCGCTGTGGTCATAATGAGGGGAAAGCTCGTTGATATCGCAGCCTACAATATTCAGGCGGTTCAGTTGCAAAATCGCCTGCATCAGCTCTTTGAAGGTTACGCCGCCCGCTTCCGGGGTGCCCGTGCCGCAGAAAATAGACGGGTCAAGCACATCGAGGTCTAACGTAAAGTAGACGGGCTTTCCTTCCAGCGCCTTGACGGCTTCCTCAAAGCCCTGCAAATCAAATTTGCGCAGTGTCGTATGCTGCTTTGCAAATTCAAATTCATATTTTTCGCCGCTTCGGATACCAAACTGGAAAATGCGCCCGTCGCCCACAAGTTTCCACGCATGGTAAAGCACGGTGGAATGAGACAGCGCTTCGCCCAAGTAATCGGTGCGAAGGTCGGTGTGGGCATCGAGATGAATGATATGCAAATCGGGATAGCGGCGGCACACGGCGCGCAGGGAACCCAGCGTGACAAGATGTTCGCCGCCCAGCATCACAAAGCGTTTGCCGGCAGAAAGCACCTGCTCGGTGTAGTTCTCAATCATTGACAGCACGCGCTCGGTATTGCCGAAGGGCAGCTCCAAGTCGCCGCCGTCATAAACGGCGCAGTCGGTTAAATCGCGGTCACAGTAAGGCGAATATGTTTCAATGCCGAAAGACTCGCTGCGAATGGCAGAAGGGCCAAAGCGGGTGCCGGGGCGAAACGACGTCGTGCCGTCAAACGGTGCGCCGAACAAAACGGTTTTGGCATCGCTGAACGCTGCTTCGCACGCTAAAAAAGTTTGAATGTTTTTATCCACGAGTGAGAAGCTCCTTTACATAGTTTGGCAAACCGAATGCACCGGTATGCACCTCGGTGTTATAATAGCGGCTCGCAAGCTGTAAGGCGTTCCAGCGCTCGGCCTGTAAATCCTGAACAGGATGCAGCCCCTTCGACGCAAACCCGAACAGCCAGTGGCCGGAGGGGTAGGTGGGAATATGGGCTTGGTACACCGTTGCAACGGGGAACACCTGCGCAATGCGGCGGTGTGCCTGCTGCATTTCGTTTGCGTCCGCGTGATAAAACGGGCTTTCGTGCTGGTTGATTAAAATGCCTTTTTCCGTCAAGGCACTGAAGCAGCTGCCGTAAAATTCGCGCGTGAACAGTACTTCGCCGGGGCCGAACGGGTCGGTGGAATCGACGATAATCAAATCGTAGAGATTTTCCTTTCGGCGGACAAATTTCAGGCCGTCCTCATAGTGCAGCACAACGCGCGGGTCGTCAAAACCACATGCCGTTTGCGGCAGGTACTCGCGGCAGACTTCCACCACGCGCGGGTCAATTTCCACCACTTCGATTTGCTCAATCTGCGGGTATTTGGCCAGCTCGCGTGCAACGCCGCCGTCACCTGCGCCGATGACCAGCACACGGCGGATATGGGGATTGACGGCAAAGGCGGGATGAGTAATCATTTCGTGATAAATAAATTCATCGCGCTCGGTGAGCATCATCACGCCGTCCAGCGTTAAAAAGCGGCCAAACTCAAGCGAATCATAAATCGAAATCGACTGATAGGTGCTTTGCTCGTGGTGCAGCTGTTCGCGGATGCGAATGGAAAGCCGCACATTCGGCGTGTGATATTCGCTATACCATAAATCGTCCATATTACTCTCCCTTCAAAATATTCAAATGGGTGACATCCACGCTTTCCGGGCCGGTGAGCACACAGCCTTTCTCTTTCGCGTACTGGATGTACCGGATGATGTCCTGCGTGATAATTTCGCCCGGCGCTAAAATGGGAATGCCGGGGGGGTAACACATCACAAACTCCGTACACACCTTACCGGCACATTCCGCCAAGGGCAAAGAAACTTTTTGCGAATAAAAAGCCGTTTGCGGGGACATCGCCACCTGCGGGCTGATATACTCGTTTTCGAGCATATCGCGGTTATCCCGCTTGTGAATGCGGCGAATTTCGCTCAGGGCGCTGATCAGACGTTCGATGTTTTTGTTTTTATCGCCCACGGAAATGTAGGCAAGAATGTTGCCCAAATCGCCGAATTCGATTTGAATGTCGTAATCGTCGCGCAAAAGGTCGTACACCTCAATGCCCGCAAGCCCCAGCGCAAGCGTATTCACCGAGAGCTTGGTGGTGTCAAAGTCGAACACGCTGTCACCGTTGACCAGCTCGCTCGAATAGGCGTAGTAATCGCCGATGGCGTTGATTTCGTCGCGGGCATAATTGGAAAAGCGCTTGACTTTTTCAAAAATTTCCACGCCGCGCAGCGCAAGGTTGCGGCGGGATAAATCCAAGCTGGAAAGCAGCAGATACGAGCCGCTGGTGGTCTGCGTCAAGTTGATGACCTGACGGACATAGTGGGCATTGACATTGGGGCCGCACAAAAGCACGGAGCTTTGCGTGAGCGAACCGCCCGACTTGTGCATGCTGACCGCCGCCATATCGGCTCCCGCGGCCATGGCGGACACGGGCATATCTTTGCCGAAGTAGAAGTGTGTGCCGTGGGCTTCGTCTACGAGAACACGAATGCCGCGCGCGTGTGCCGCTTTGGTAATGCTGCGCAGGTCCGAGCAAATGCCGTAGTAAGTGGGGTTATTCACCAAAATGGCCTTGGCATTCGGGTGGCTTTCGATGGTGCGTTCCACGTCCTGCATCGACATGCCCAAGGCAATGCCCAAACGGCTGTTTGTCTGAGGGTTAATATAAACGGGAACCGCGCCGCACAGCACCAGCGAATTGATGACGCTTTGATGCACATTGCGCGGCAAAATAATTTCATCACCGCTTTTGACGCTGGACAAAATCATAGCCTGTACGGCGGACGTTGTGCCGCCCACCATGAAAAAGGCGTGTGCCGCGCCAAAGGCTTCGGCGGCAAGCTCCTCGGCCTCTTTGATGACGCTGACCGGGTGGCACAGATTGTCCAGAGGCTTCATGGAATTGACATCGACGGAAAGGCACCGTTCGCCCAAAAACTCCATCAGCTCCGGGTTGCCTTTGCCGCGCTTGTGGCCGGGTACATCAAAGGGGACAAGGCGGTTGTGGCGCATTTGCTCCAGCGCCTCGGCCAAGGGGGCGCGCTCTTGATTTCTCACTTTTCTCCCTCCCGATAAACATTGCACCCGCTGAAAATTTCAATCATTTCACGGCGCAGGGCATTGGTAATATCCAACCGGATTTTCGGCGGAATTTCGTACACGTCCGAATTGAACAGGTAGTTTTGTAAAATGGGGTCTTTAATCAAAAGCTTGGTGTGGAACATATTGGCTTGATAAACGTTGATGTCCACAGCGTCATACTTTTTCAAAATATCGTCGTTGATATAATCCTGTACGGAAGTGATGGAATGGTCCATAAACAGCTTTTTGCCCGCCATGTTGCGCGTAAAGCCGCGCACGCGATAGTCGATGGTGATAATGTCGGAGTCAAAGCTGCCAATCAGGAAATCCAAGGTGGAAAGCGGCGTGATTTCGCCGCAGGTGGAAACGTCGATATCCACGCGGAAGGTGGCAATGGAGGTTTCGGGGTGATATTCCGGGTAAGTGTGGACGGTGACATGGCTTTTGTCAAGATGCGCCACCACCAGTTCGCCGCTGCGGTTTTTCACCATGCTTTCCTCCGCAATTAAGAAGGTGACGCTGGCGCCCTGCGGCTCATAGTCCTGCTTGGAAATGTTCAGCACGGTTGCGCCGATCATTTCCGTTAGTTTTGTCAGAATTTCCGTCAAGCGGTCGGAGTTGTACTGCTCATTGATATACTTAATATAGTCTTGCTGTTCGCGCGCCGTTTTGGCATAGCAAATATCGTAGATATTAAAGCTCAAAGATTTGGTCAGGTTGTTAAACCCGTACAGTCTCATTTTTTCTGACATAAGAAACCTCCCAACGGCCCTTTCAAAGCCGTTTGCTGTTTGGCGGCACAGCGTCCGTAATCAGGGCGTTTCTGAAAACAAAGAAATGCACTGATTTTTCGTAAGGTGTGAGGGGCTGCAAGGCAAAAAGCGCAGGAATCCTTTGTGGATTGCGAGCATTTTTAACGCAGCATACACCACGCCTTGTAGAAAAAGCAGAAAATTTCGACTTTTCAGAAAGCCCATAGGCGGCATTCTGCCGCCGGGCAAACAAAAAAGGATGTACCACGGTACCGTGGTACATCCTTGAAAAACTTGTCGTATCTTCTAAAAAACGCACAGCCGCGAAGCGCACCGACGCACGGCGGCGCAGCAGGTGGCAGAAGATTTGCAGAGTCTATATAGTAAGAACTACTTTTACTACTCTTATTGACCGTTTCACAAGTGTGTACTCTAGTACACTTGGTTATGAAGGAACCAATTGGCAATTCACTTGCCAACTTATAAAAGTTGCGCTTTGAACGCAATCAATAACGTAAAACCAAAGCGGTTTTACACTCGGCAGTTTGACCCGGCTGTCCGCATGGCCTTGAGCCTCTGAAAAAATAAGAGACTGGTCAAAAGTTGTTCTCGCTATATGAACATGAAAACAAGTTCATTATAGTCTACAAAATACGCGGTGTCAAGAAATATTGCACATTTTTTACACGTTTCGTCACAAAACTTCACGCATAGAAAATACCCCGCGCTCATTTTGGCGAAAGGCGGGGAAAAACCGCTGATTTTCTTGAGTTTCCAATTGTTTTATGATATGATGAACACAGAGAAACACAGCGAAAAAAACGGGCGAAAAAAGGAGCGTGACGAAATGATTGTATCAACCACTCCTTCTTTGGAAGGTTACCGCATTCAAGAGTATAAAGGCGTAGTGTTCGGCGAGGTAATCGCGGGCATCAATTTGCTCAAAGATTTCGGCGCAGGGCTGACGAATTTATTCGGCGGGCGAAGCGGAGAATATGAAGAAGAGCTGCTCAACGCCCGCAGTACGGCACTCGCGGAAATGGAAGCGCGGGCACGGCAGCTTGGTGCGAACGCCGTGGTCGGTGTGGACATGGATTATGAAATGCTCGGAAGCAACAACGGAATGGTAATGGTGAACGTGTCGGGAACAGCCGTTGTTGTGGAGAAGATTTAAAGCCAGTAAAGGAGGCAGCAGACCCATGAGAATTGAACGTCAAAACACATATTCAGCAGCGCTGACTGCACAGCAGACGGCACAAACACTCCCTGCGCAGAATGTGCAGACGGCACAGGAAGCCGAAAAAGAGCAGGATACAAGCAATCGCGTACAGGATGGCTTTGTGCGTTCTTCGAAAAGCGAATCGGTGACGTATCAGCCGCCGAAGAAGCTGACGGAAGACCAAGTGCAGGAGCTGAAAAATCAAATGCACCAAAGCATGGTAGAACTGGCCAAGACCATGCTCGGCGGGCAGGATAAAATTGCTCGTTTGGCGGATGCTTCGGTAGATTACGCCAAGCTGGCCGAACAGCTGGGCATCGGAAAAACACCCGAAGAGGCACAGGCGGCTATTTCTGATGGCGGTATGTGGGGCGTGGATGCTGTGGCAACACGCTTGATGGATATGGCGGTAGCACTCTCCGGCGGCGACCCTGAAAAGGCAGAATTGCTGCGCGATGCCGTGCAAAAAGGCTTTGCGGCTGTGGGCGACTTGGACAGCTTGCCGCAGGTGTGCCAAGATACTTATACCGAAACGATGAAGCGCTTTGACTACTGGGTGGAAAAAGGTTCTTTGGACGGTTACGGCCAAGCCGAAGAACCGGCACAGGAAGAAGCCTGAAAAAACGCATCGGCAAAACAAAAACAGGATGAAGAAAGCACCCTCGAACGCCGCTTTGGTTCGAGGGTGCTTTTGCGTACAAGTGATTTTATTGGTGAATTGGAGTACCAACATGCATATCAATACGCCAGTGCGGAGCGGGCGCGTCATCGCCCCAATATTCGTCGATAGAAACGATTTTTCCGGCCTTAATTTTGATAAAGGAAGTGACATGGCACGAGATATCTCCCTCGCGCGAATAAACGTGTACCGCTGTGATAATCAGGTCGTGCAGCGTTTCAATGCGCTCAATTTCTCCATCCCAGCTTCCCGGATACTCGCAGTTGGCTCGAATAAATTCATCACAAGTGAAATGTTCGTTTGTGTTATGCCAGTTGACGCAGGCGTCTTCGTGGAAAAAAGCCTTCATTTCATCAGCGTTTTGCGACAGTGCCGCTTTCCAATACGCAGCAATATCCATGGCGCTTTTCATCCTTTCAATTGAAAAATTAAGGGGGGGGGAGAAGCACAAAGAAGGTTTATTACAACAGAAAAACCCGAAGCTGTGAAAGCTTCGGGTTTGGTGCGGAAGATGGGACTTGAACCCACACGTCATGGACACACGCACCTCAAACGTGCCTGTCTGCCGATTCCAGCACTTCCGCATATCAAGTGCAGTTTTTCGCTGCGAATAATACTATACCAGAAAACCGGGAGGTTGTCAATCACTTTTTTGCGGATGTTGATTTTTTTCGCAAGGAAACGCAAGCTGTACAAAAAACGCTTTGTGCGCTATCGCTGAAAAAACGACAAAAAAGTGAAAAATCTTCTGCTTTGCATCTGCGGGGCACAGGAGTATAATGTTAACAAAACTTTTTGGGGCACACTGGTAAAGTAAAGAAGAATGAAATCTCCGGCTTTACACTCAGACCCTTTTCAGGCAGGCGAAAATATGAAGTATGTAAAGCAATTAGGATTGATTTTATTTGTTACGTTTTTAGGTGAACTTTTGAAAATGGCGCTGGGGCTTCCCATTCCGGCCAGCATCTACGGCTTGTGTTTGATGCTGTTGGCGCTCAAAACGGGTGTCATTCGTTTGGAGCAGGTGGAGTCGGCCGCCACCCTTTTAATTGAGGCCATGCCGGTCATGTTCATTCCCGCCGCTATGGGTTTGACGGAATCTTGGGGCGAGCTTCGGCCTGTATTGTTTCCCGTGGTGGTGATTACGCTCCTGACAACGCCTTTTGTGATGGCGGTGACGGGGCGCGTGGCACAGAGAATCATTCGGCGGGGAGGCAAAGACAAATGAACGATTGGCTTACACAGTCTGCCTTTTTTGGCGTATTTATCAGCTTGGCCGCCTACGAGGTGGGCGCGACACTCAAGAAAAAGCTCGGCTTTTCCATTTTAAATCCGCTGCTCATTTCGGTTTGTCTCGTCATGCTGGCGCTTCCTTTTCTGCATGTGAAATATGAAGTATATGCCGAAGGGGCACAGTATTTAAGCTACCTGTTAACCCCTGCGACGGTGTGCTTGGCGGTGCCGCTGTATCGTCAGCTCGAATTGCTCAAGCGTCATTGGAAAGCCGTGCTTCTCGGCATTGGAGCCGGAACACTGGCCAGTATGCTGAGCGTTTTGGTGCTTTCGGCTTTGTTCGGGCTTTCCCACAGCCAATATGTGACGCTGCTGCCGAAATCCATTACAACGGCCATCGGCATGGGATTGTCCGAAGAAATGGGCGGCGCTGTAACCATTACGGTTGCCGTGATTATTGTAACGGGCATTTTTGGCAACATCATTGCAGAGCTGGTTTGCAAAGCGGCTCGTTTGGAAGAACCGGTGGCCAAAGGATTGGCGCTGGGAACCTCGGCGCACGCGATTGGAACGGCTAAGGCCATGGAGATGGGCGAAGTAGAGGGTGCAATGAGCGGACTTGCCATTGCGGTATGCGGCTTGATGACGGTAGTGGTGTCCTTTGCGTTTGCGGGGCTGCTGTAAGGCTTCCTCTTTGATAACAGAAATAAAAAATAGGGTGCGGTGAACCTTGCCGGTTGACCGCACCCTATTTTCATAACAAAAATGGAACAACTTTTCGTGAAAAGTTGAAATCAAACGCCCGCTTGCTTCGTCTATATTAACGAGAGGACAGCATGGCGTCAATTACCTCGGCCGCACCGTCCAGGCAATCGGTTTGTGCCTGTTCCAGCTTGCCGGTGTCGGCCAGCTGAGCCAGCGCCGGGTCAACCGGGCATTGAGCCAGCACGGGAATGTGATACTGCTCGGCGATGGAAGCAATGTGGCTTTCTCCGAACAGGTGGATTTTTTTGCCGCAGTCCGGGCAGGGCAGATAGCTCATGTTTTCCACAACACCCAGCACGGGAATGTGCATCATCTGAGCCATTTTGACGGCTTTTTCCACAATCATGCCCACCAATTCTTGGGGGCTGGTGACAACGACGATGCCGTCAACGGGAAGCGACTGGAACACCGTCAAAGGAACATCGCCGGTGCCCGGAGGCATATCGACGAACATAAAGTCAACGTCATCCCAGATGACTTCCTGCCAGAACTGTTTCACCGCGCCGGCGATGACGGGGCCGCGCCATACGACGGGGTCATTTTCGTTTTCCAAAAGCAGGTTGGTGCTCATCACTTGAATGCCGGTTTCGGTGACAGCCGGATAAATGCCGCTTTCGTTGGCGCGTGCTTTTTCGTGCAGGCCGAACAGGCGGGGAATGGACGGGCCGGTGATGTCGGCGTCCAGCACGGCGGTGCGGCGGCCGCGGCGGTTCAACAGAACAGCCAGCAAACCGCTGGTCATGCTTTTGCCCACGCCGCCCTTGCCGGAAACAACGCCGATCACTTTTTTAATTTTGCTTTTCTCGTGCGGTTGTGCGCGGAAATCCGGCGCGCCGCCTTGGCGTGACGAACAGCTTTGACCGCAGGTTTCGCAGTTATGGGTACATTCGCTCATATTAGACACTCCTAACAACATTCGCGGTTGAAATGATGACAACCATTGGGCAAGCCGATGAAAAAATAAAATTTAGGGCTGCCGCTACCATTATAACGCAGAAAAATGCCCTGTCAACAGCAAAGGGATTGAAAAACCAAAGGGCTTATGATATGATAGGGGCGTGTTTTGTACGGCAGGATACAAAACGCCCAAATAGAAAAGGAGAATGACATGGAATACCTCACAGCAATGTTTTACAGTTCCCCTGTTGAGCCGTATGTGCTTGTGAACGCTTTTTTCATTTACAGCTTTATGGGCTGGGTTATGGAGTGCATCGTCATTCGCAGGGAAAAAGGCTTTTGGGAAAACCGAGGCTTTGCGCGTGTGCCGTTCTGTATTATTTACGGGTTCGGCGCAATGCTGGGATACCTGATTTTAAAGCCATTTTCGTACAATTATCTTTTGTTATATATTGCGGGTGCGGTGAGTGCCACTGCGTTTGAATATTTAACCGCGCGGCTCATGCTTCGTTTGTTCGGCACCTTTTGGTGGGACTACACCAATAAACCTTTTAATTACAAAGGCATTCTGTGCTTGGAAAGCACCCTTGGCTGGGGTGTCATTGCAGTGTTTTTGTTCGCGTTTATGCATAAACTGGTGATGGGCATTTCACTTGCGATGCCCCGAACAGCGGGAATGCTGCTGGCGGTTACGCTGCTTACCGTTTATACGCTGGATTTTATTTCCTGTATGCGGCGGTCGCTGGCCAGCAGCCAAGAAAACGCAGAGTGTTTTGCAGCGAAGGAGGATTTTGTGAAATGATGGAGTTTTCGGAAATGCTGGTACACGGCATCTCCCTTCCGGCAGATGAAGAATATATTGCGGCTGTGGCGGATTTGCTGGCCAGCGAAGAAGTGCGCAGCATGGAACAATATACGCAGCACGGCGGCACAACTTGTTTGCGCCACAGCATCAATGTGTCGTACCTTGCCTTCCGCTATTGCAAGCAGCAGGGGTGGAACGCGGTTGCGGCAGCGCGCGGCGGCCTTCTGCACGATTTGTTTTTGTACGATTGGCACGACTATGAACGCAAGCCCGGCGAGCGTCTGCATGGGTTTGAGCATCCGCGCAAGGCGCTGGAAAATGCCGAGCGCTTGTTTGAGCTGACAGACGTGGAACGCGATGTGATTTTGCGCCATATGTTCCCGCTGACATTGACGCCGCCCAAAACAAAGGAAGCTTACTCTGTGACGATGTTTGACAAGTATTGCAGCCTGATGGAAACCTTCCGCCGCCCTGTTTTGGTGCTGCGGCCCGCTGCGCAATCGGTTTAACCGTTTTTTTAAAACCTTCTTTTCAATATCAATACAACAGCCAGCCGACAGACTTTGACAAGGTCTGCCGGCTGGCTGTGCTATACAGGGAAAGGAAAAAAGAAGGCAATTGGCAAACAAAAAGCATACCAAACACATTTTAGGCCAAACACTACGGGGAAATCCGGGTTGTATGGCTGGACGTTGGTGCGCTTTCGTTAAGATGACGCAGATAATAGCGCGTGTCGGCGGCAACAACGCCCGATAAAAGCAAAACGGCAATGAGGTTTGGAATGGCCATCAAAGCATTGAGGATGTCGGCCATCGCCCAAACGGTGTCCAGCGCGATGGTAGGGGCAATCAGCAGCACCGCGCAAAACAAAATGCGGTAAGGAATGAGCGCGCGTTTGCCCAAGAGGTATTCTGCGCCGCGTTCGCCGTAATACGACCAGCCCAAAATGGTGGAAAAGGCAAATAACACCATACTGGCGGACAAAATAATGGGGCCGAATACGGGGATTTGCGCAAAAGCCAGCGTGGTGAGCAGCCCGCCGTCTGCCAGCTGCGAGGCGTTCAGCGACGGGATGCGCATCAGCGAGCTGACAATCACAAGCCCGGTGATGAGGCACAGCACCACCGTATCCCAAAAGGTGCCCGTTGCGCTCACCAGTGCCTGACGCACGGGGTTTCGTGTTTGTGCAGCCGCCGCCACAATGGGCGCAGAGCCCATGCCTGACTCGTTGGAAAACAGCCCGCGTGCTGTACCTGCGCGTGCGGCGGCGAGAAATCCGCTGCCGACCAGGCCGCCCGCTGCTGCACCCGGCTGAAAGGCCAACGTAACGATACAGCAAAGCGCGTCCCATAAATAGGCGCGGTTCATCCACAAAAGGTAAAAATTTCCCGCGAGGAATAACAGCCCCATGAAGGGCACAAGGCGTTCACAAACGGTGGAAATGCTTTTCACTCCGCCGAAGATGACAAGCCCTGCCAGCGCACACACGAGAACGCCGACGGAAAGCGGTGCGATGTGAAACGATTCCTCCATCACGGTAGAGATGGCATTCACCTGTACGCCGCAGCCGATGCCCAGCGTGGCAAGCGCTGTGAACAGTGCGAACAGCCGCGCCAGATGCTTCATACCCAAAGCACGCTCTAACACATACATTGCGCCGCCGAGGGTTCGGCCATCTGCCGTCTGCACGCGATATTTCACGGCCAGAAGCGCCTCGGCATACTTAGTTGCAATGCCCAAAACGCCGGTCACCCAGCACCAGAATACGGCGCCCGGCCCGCCCAGCGCGACGGCGGTACCCAGACCGATGATGTTGCCTGTGCCCAGTGTAGAAGCGAGCGATGTGGTGAGTGCACCGAATTGGCTGATATCGCCGCTCGACTCCGGCTCTTTGGCAAACGACAGGCGAATGCCCAAAAAGGTTTTTCTTTGAATCAGCCCGGTGCGGATGGTAAGAAAAATATGAGTGCCGAGCAAAAGCAAAAGCATGGGCGCACCCCATAAAAAAGCATCTAAAAATCGAACCCATTCATCAAAAGTGGCGGGCATATTCTCCATCCTTTCCGCGGTTGATTGTAAAATGTGTGTCTGCGCGAAAACAGCGGGATCGTGCGGTTGTTCCATGCGCTGTTTTATGATATACTAATATAGATATGCGCACTTTTAAGAGTGCCGAGAGGACGGGGAAACCCGTCCTGCCAAAGATATACGACTCCGGGAGGAAAAGTATGCGTATTTTAGGCATCGACCCAGGTTATGCCATTGTTGGGTTCGGCGCGCTGGATTTTGAAAAAGGAATGTTTACGCCGGTGCAGTACGGTGCCATTACAACGCGCTCTCACACCCGGTTTGAAGAACGCCTTGCGGAAATTTATGACGATATGCGCAGCTTGCTTGGAGCGCTTCAGCCGGACGCTTTGGCAATGGAGACGCTGTTTTATCAGAACAATAAAACAACGGCGTTTGCTGTGTCCGAAGCGCGCGGCGTGCTGCGGCTTTGTGCGCATCAGTTCGGCGTGGAGGTGTTCGAGTACACGCCTATGCAGGTGAAACAAAGCGTGACGGGCTATGGCAAAGCCAGCAAACGTCAAGTGCAGGATTTGACAAGGCGGCTTTTAAATATGCCGGAAATTCCAAAGCCGGACGATGCCGCAGACGCCTTGGCGATGGCCATTTGCCATGCGTACAGCCACCGCTCGCGTCAATACGGCCTGACGATGACGAAGCGCCAGCAGCAAGGTTATTTTTAAAAGGCGGCAATTGGCCCAAAGGAGAAAAGTATGATTGATTCGTTGAAAGGAACGGTGCTGGAAAAAACACCGGAGCATGTTGTGGTGGAGTGTGCCGGAGTGGGCTACCTTGCCATGACATCTGCCACGGCGACGGGCGCTCTGCCGGCTGTGGGGGAAGAATGCCGCATTTATACGGAGATGCGCGTGACGGAAAATGACGTTTCCCTCTACGGCTTTTCCAGCCGCCGCGAGCGGGAAAGCTTTCGGTTGCTGACGGGGGTATCGGGCGTGGGTCCCAAAGTGGGGCTTGCGATTTTGGGGGTTCTTTCGCCTGACCGCATCGCCTTAGCCATTGCGGGGGAAGACCACAAAGCGTTTACCGCTGCGCCGGGCGTGGGGCCAAAGCTTGCCCAGCGTATTGTGCTGGAACTGAAAGATAAAATGAAGGGCTTTGGCGCACCGACGGGCGGGGCGGCGGCTTCTGTGGTGCCGACAGACAGCACCGCACAGGCCATGGCAGCGCTGACCGGCCTTGGCTATACGGGAACGGAAGCGGCACAAGCACTGACCGGGATTGACCCTGCTCTGCCTGTGCAGGAGATCATTCGGCTTGCGCTGCAAAGCATTGGAAAAAGGAGATAACCTATGGCAATTGAAGCGGTTGAAATGAACACAGCGCCGCGCGTGGTTGCGCCGCAGGCGGAACCGGAGGATTTTGATACCGAGGGTTCTTTGCGCCCGAAACGGCTGGAAGAATATATCGGCCAGGAAAAGGCCAAGGAAAACTTGAAAATTTATTTGCAGGCGGCCCAAAAGCGCCGCGAGCCGCTGGACCATCTTTTGCTTTACGGCCCGCCGGGTTTGGGCAAAACGACAATGGCGGGCATTGTTGCCGCCGAGATGGGCGTACAGCTGCGCATTACCTCCGGCCCGGCCATTGAAAAGCAAGGCGATTTGGCCGCGCTTTTAACCAATTTGCAGGAAGGCGATGTGCTGTTTATTGACGAGATTCACCGCCTGTCGCGTCAGGTGGAGGAGGTGCTCTACCCCGCGCTGGAGGATTTCGCGCTTGATATTATGATTGGCAAAGGGCCGTCGGCACAGTCGATTCGCCTTGATTTGCCGAAATTTACGCTGGTGGGTGCGACAACGCGCGCCGGACAAATCACCACGCCTTTGCGTGACCGCTTCGGTGTCATTTTAAAGCTGGAATTATACACGCCGCAGGAGCTTTCCAAAATTATTCGCCGCTCGGCGGGAATTTTAGGGGTTCCGTGCGATGAGGATGGCGCGATGGAAATGGCCCGCCGAAGCCGCGGCACACCGCGTGTGGCAAACCGTTTGCTGCGCCGTGTGCGCGATTTTGCACAGGTAAAGGGCGACGGCGTCATCACCAAAGATATTGCCGACATGGCGCTGTCCCGCATGGGCATTGACGCCGACGGCCTTGACGAGATGGACCGCAACTTGCTGCGTGCCATTATTGAAATGTACGGGGGCGGCCCGGTTGGCTTGGAGACGATTGCCGCAGCACTCGGCGAAGAAGCCGTAACGCTGGAGGATGTGTGTGAGCCGTACTTGATGCAGCTGGGCTACTTGACACGCACGCCGCGCGGCCGATGTGTCACACGTTACGCCTACGAGCATTTGGGCTTGGCTGCTCCCGGCCAAAACAGCGATAACCAACAGACGATGGAAGGGTTTTAAACACAAACCGGACCGAGAGCAGCAGACAGATACAAAGATGCATTCCTGAGAAAATTTGCACTTTTTTTTCACATTTGATGCATATAATGGGGAAAACACGCGGCAAAACACAAAAGGCCGCTGTTTGAGCCGCCGGCATGGGAAAGCGGCGGAAGATAAAAAACAAAAAGCAGCAGGAGGGTGTTTTATATGGGAAAACTTTTTGGAACAGACGGTGCACGCGGAGTGGCGGGTACAGAACTTACGCCGGAATTGGCCGTGCAGATTGGACGTGCCAGCGCCGCAGTGCTGGCGGGCAAAACGCAGCATAGGCCGCGTTTTATTATCGGAAAAGACACGCGCATTTCCGGCGATATGCTGGAGGCGGCTTTGTGTGCCGGCCTTTGCAGCGCGGGTGCGGATGTAGAGCTGCTGGGAGTGATTCCCACGCCGGCAGTCGCTTATCTGGTGAGAAAATACGGCGCGGATGCAGGCGTTGTGATTTCTGCTTCGCACAACCCGGTGGAGTTCAACGGCATTAAGCTGTTCGGCGGAGAAGGCTATAAGCTGCCCGATGAAGTTGAAAACGAAATTGAGGAGCACGTTCTTGACGGCTGTGTGCGTTTGGAGTACGCTGTGGGCAATGCCGTGGGCACCATTCGCCGTGTGGATACGGCTGCAAGCGACTACGTCGATTATCTTGCAAACGCAATTGATGCAGATTTAAGCGGCCTTCGTATTGCTGTGGACTGCGCCAACGGTGCAGCCAGCGAAACGGCGCACGCTTTGTTTGACAAGCTGGGTGCATCTTGCGTTTTTGTGGGAGATGCTCCCGACGGAACGAATATCAACCGCGAATGCGGTTCCACACACATTGACCGTTTGGCGCAGCTGGTTCGTGAAAAAGGGCTGGACTGCGGCGTTGCATTTGACGGCGACGCTGACCGCTGCTTGGCGGTGGACGAAACAGGCGCGGAAATTGACGGCGACAAAATTTTAGCCATCTTGGCAGGCTCGATGAAGCAAAGCGGCAAATTGCCGCAAGATACCGTTGTGGTAACGGTAATGAGCAACATGGGCTTTTTAGAGTATTTGAAAGAAAACGGAATGAACAGCGCTGTAACGGCAGTCGGTGACCGCTATGTGCTGGAGGAAATGCGCGACAAGGGCTATGCGCTGGGCGGCGAACAGTCCGGCCATGTCATTTTGCTGGAGCACGCAACCACAGGCGACGGACAGCTGACCGCAGGGATGCTGTTGAAAACCTTGGCGCAGCACGGCGGCGCTATGAGTGCGCTGAATCACCTTTACGAAAAATTCCCGCAGGTGATGGTGAATGTGCGCGCGGATGCCGAGCAAAAAAGCCGCTACCGCGACGACGAATACATTGCCGGCTTTATTGAGAGCCAGCAGCAAAGCCTGATGGGGCAGGGCCGCGTGCTTGTGCGCGTTTCCGGCACGGAACCGCTCATTCGCGTCATGGTAGAAGGACGCGATGCCGAGGCCATTGCTCTTTCGGCAGAAAGAATTGCCAAAAAGCTGGAGGAGCGCTTGGCATAAAAGAAAAGAACAGCCCGGCGGCACAGCTGCCGCCGGGAAAACACGTTCCAAAGGGACGTACAACAGGACGGAGGAACACTATGCGCGCAGCAAACGGCTGGCAGGATTATGAATTGATTGACGCAACAGACGGAAACCGCTTGGAGCGTTGGGGCGACACCCTTTTGGTGCGTCCCGACCCGCAGGTGGTGTGGAAAACGGGGCAGACAAGCCCGCTGTGGAGCAAGGCCAACGCCGTTTACCATCGTTCCGCAAAGGGCGGCGGCCAGTGGGAATACCGCCGCAAAATGCCCGATAAATGGCAGATTCGCTATCGGGACTTGCAGCTGGTGGTTTCGCCCACCGGCTTTAAGCACACGGGCGTTTTCCCCGAACAGGCAGTCAACTGGGATTGGTACGCCGAAAAAATTGGGGAGCAGACCGCGCAGGGCCGCAGCGTGCAGGTGCTCAATCTGTTCGGTTACACAGGCGGCGCAACACTCGCCTGTGCGCAGGCAGGGGCAAAGGTGTGCCATGTGGACGCCTCGAAAGGAATGGTAGCTTGGGGGCGTGAAAATGCCGCGGCCAGCCGCTTGACTGAGCGCCCCATCCGCTGGATTGTTGACGACTGCGCCAAGTTTGTTGCGCGTGAAATTCGGCGCGGTGTGCGCTATGATGGCATTATCATGGATCCGCCCAGCTACGGACGCGGGCCGGGCGGCGAGGTTTGGAAGCTGGAGGACTGCATTGACGAGCTGATTGCGCTTTGCAGCGGGGTATTGAGCGAAGAACCGCTTTTTGTGGCGGTAAACAGCTATACCACCGGCTTATCGCCCAGCGTAATGGAGTATATCTTGCGCGAGCGCGTTGGAAAGCGCTTTGGCGGTGTGACCTCCTGTGATGAAATTGGATTGCCCGTGACTGCAACGGGCGGTGTGGTACCGTGCGGTGCGACCGCGATTTGGGAAGCGGCGCGCACGCATGTTTTGTGAAAAGCATAAGGAGAATGGAAACGAATGGAAAAAGAAATAATGCTTTGCGCCGACCAGGTAACGTTTCGCTACCGTGAAGCAGGAAAAAATGCGGTGGACGGCTTGAGCCTTTCCATCAAGCGCGGCGAGTTTGTTGCTGTGCTGGGGGCGAACGGCTGCGGAAAATCGACGCTGGCGAAGCATTTTAACGCCATTTTGCTGCCGACATCGGGGCAAGTGCTGATCGAAGGGATTTCTACCGAACAGGAAGAGAATCTCATCCAGCTGCGCCAAAAGGTGGGCATGGTGTTTCAAAACCCGGACAACCAGATTGTGGCAACCGTGGTGGAAGAAGATGTAGCTTTTGCGCTGGAAAATTTGGGCGTAGAGCCAACCGTGATGCGTGAGCGTGTGGACGAAGCGATGAAGCTGGCGGGCATTTACCAATACCGCGATAAAGCTCCCCACCATTTGTCCGGCGGCCAAAAGCAGCGTGTAGCCATTGCGGGGGTGCTGGCGATGCAGCCCGACTGCCTGATTTTGGACGAGGCAACTGCAATGCTCGACCCCGTGGGCCGCGACAAGGTGATGCGAACCGTACACCGCTTGAACCGGGATTGCGGCATTACCGTTGCCGCAATCACCCACTATATGGAAGAAGCTGCAACGGCAGACCGCGTCATTGTGATGAGCGAGGGAAAAATTGTCATGGAGGGAACCCCCAAAGAGGTGTTTTCTCAAGTGGACAAGCTGCGCGAGCTGCATTTGGATGTTCCGCAATCAACGGAGCTGTGCCACGAGATGACCCGTGCGGGAATGCCCATGCCGGACGATGTGATTGATGTGGAAAGCTGCGCCGAGGAGCTGTACCGCTTTTTGACGGGGAAGGAGGCCGCGCATGTCTGAGATGATTCGTGTAGAGCATTTGTCCTATGTTTATGCGCAGGGAATGCCGGATGAACACGTTGCGCTGGATGATATTTCCTTTTCGGTTCAGGAAGGGGAGTTTTTGGGGGTTATTGGTTCCACCGGGTGCGGAAAATCAACCTTGATTTCCCACTTTAACGGCATCAACCGCCCCACCTCGGGAAAAATTTACATCAACGGGCATGACCTTTGGAGCGACCCTTCCGCCATCCGTTCGTTTCGCTTTCAAGTGGGGTTAGTGTTTCAATACCCCGAATATCAGCTGTTTGAAGAAACGGTTGCCGCCGATATTGCGTTTGGACCGCGCAATATGGGCTTAGACGAACAGGAGGTTCAGCGCCGTGTGCAGGAGGCGGCACAGTTTTGCGGCATTGCGCCCGAAATGATGGAAAAAAGCCCGTTTGACTTATCGGGCGGCCAAAAGCGCCGCGTTGCCATTGCAGGTGTTTTGGCGATGGAGCCGAAGGTGTTGGTGCTGGACGAGCCTGCCGCCGGGCTGGACCCGGAAGGGCGCGATATGATTTTAGGGCAGATTAAAGCCTATCACAAAAAAACAGGGACAACCATTGTGCTGGTGAGCCACTCGATGGAGGATATTGCCAAATATGCCGACCGCGTGCTGGTGCTCAGCGGCGGAAAGATTGCCATGCACGATACGACGGCGGCGGTGTTTGCCCGCGCGGCAGAACTGCTGGAGCTGGGGCTGTCGGTTCCTGAGGTGACAAAGGTATTTCTGCGCTTGCGCGAAATGGGGCTGGACGTGCCTGTCGATGTGTACACCATTCCCTACGCGGTTGACCTTTTGAAGCGTTTAAAAGAGCAGGGCGTGTCCCGAATTTCCGGCGAAGGGGAGGGCGTGTCATGTTAAGAGATATTACCATCGGCCAGCATTTTCCCGGCAATTCCATGGTGCACCGCATGGACCCGCGCATGAAAATTCTGCTTACAATGGCATATATTATTATGCTGTTTGCCGGGTCGGGCAATGTGCAGCATCCCAACTTTATCGGCCTTGTGATTGCGGCTGTCTTTTTAGCGTTTTTGTATCTTGCGGCTAAAATCCCTTTGAAGGTGATTGCCAAAAGCTTAAAGCCGATTTTGCCCATTATTTTGTTTTCTTCGGTGCTCAACCTGTTTTTCTTAACGGGGGAGAGTCAGCCCTTGGTGCAGTGGGGTGTTTTGACAATCTATCCCGAGGGCGTTGCTTATGCCATTATGATTGCGGTACGCATTATTTGCCTGATTGCCGGGACGAGCCTTTTAACGTATACAACAAGCCCCATTGTGCTGACGGACGCCATTGAACGTTTGTTGAAGCCGCTCGCAAAACTCAAGCTTCCGGTGCATGAGCTGGCGATGATTATGACCATTGCGCTGCGCTTTATTCCTACGCTGATTGAGGAAACGGAAAAAATTATGAATGCCCAAAAAGCGCGCGGCGCGCAGCTGGATGCAGGCAAACTGAAAGACCGGGTCAAAGCGCTGGTGCCTGTGTTGATTCCGCTGTTTATTTCGGCCTTTCGCCGTGCCGACGAACTGGCCACGGCGATGGAGTGCCGCTGCTATCACGGCGGCGAAGGCAGAACCCGCCTGCGCAGTTTGCGGATGCGCAAAGCGGATTTTGGAATGGCGGCGGTTTGCGTTGCGGTATTTGTGTTAATGGGGGCGAGCGCATGGCTGTGATGGGTTCGCGTGCAAAAGTGCTTGTGACGCTCAGCTATGACGGAACACGCTATCACGGCTTTCAGGTGCAGCAGAATGCGCTGAGCGTGTGCGAAGTGCTGCAAAATGCTTTGGAGCAGCTTTATGGCACAAGGCCGCCCGTGAAAGGCTGTTCCCGCACCGACGCGGGCGTACACGCAACAGGGTATTGCGTCAGCTACGAGCAGCCCAAGCCTATTGACCCGTTCAAGCTTCCGCTGGCGCTGAACCGATTTTTGCCGCCTGATGTGCGCGCACATCACGCCCGCTGGGTGGACGATGAGTTTCATGCCAGGTATTCTGCCATCAGCAAGGAATACCGCTATCGGGTACGCGCTTCGGCGGTAGACAGCCCGTTTGACAGCGCCTATTGCTGGCGCATTGCACGCAAGTTAGACGTGGAGGCCATGCATCGTGCGGCACAATATGTGGTTGGCACACATGACTTTTGCGCATTTATGTCAACGGGAAGCAAGGTGGAGGACACGGTGCGCACGGTGTTCTTCTTTCGGGTGAAACAGGAAGGGGAAATCATTACCTTTCATATTTCTGCCGACGGTTATTTATATAATATGGTTCGCATTTTGGTGGGAACGCTGATTGATGTGGGCGCGGGAAGAAAGCGCCCCGAGGAAATGAAACAGGTGCTGGAAGGAAAAGACCGTTCCAAGGCGGGCGACACCGCCCCCGCGAAAGGACTGTTTCTGCACTGCGTTCACTATCCGGAGGAGTGAGAATGAAGCGGAATTCAGACGGAAAATGGAGTTTTCAATCAAAACCCAGAGTGATCCGTTCCTTTGAGACAGAGGAACCAGAGGAAAAAGAAGCCCCGCGCTATCGTTTGCTGAAAAAACATAAGACTGAACCCAAGACACAAGAAAAACCGCGCTTTTTGCTGTTTCAAATGGGGAAGGTGTCTGAAGAAAGTGAAGAAGAACTGGAGCCCGATGAGGACGAATTAAGCGGCGTAGAGATGCGCGCACGCGGGCAGCTTCTTCGTCTGGAAAAAATCCGCCACAAACGGCGGCTGCGGCGCTGGCGGCGCATTGGCGTGTGCGTGCTGGTTTGTTTGGCCATTGTCGCTTATTTTACGGGTGTGTTCGGCGCGTCTGCCGCACTGCTGGCAGATACGCTTGACACGGTCAATATGATGATGAGGCCGGCAGCAGGCTATCCAATCCCCGTGACGGAGTCCGGCTTTGTGCAAAGCGGTGACATTGCGGGCGGATATGTCGTGCTCAATCAGCACGACGTTAAAGTGTATTCCAGCGGCGGAAACGAGTTTTACACCGTGCAGCATAATTATTCCAACCCCGCGATGGCGCTGGCCGGAAGCCGCTTTTGCATCTATGCGCGCGGCGGAAACACGCTGACGGTGTACAGCCGCAGCCGGGTTTTGTTTGAAAACAAATATCAGGATGCCATTTTGCATTGTTCTATGAGTCAAAACGGAATGCTTGGCGTATTCCATGAATCGGGACTGACAATTTATGACCCGATGTTCCAGGTGGTGTTTGAATGGCGCACCACACAGGTGCCGACCGCAATGGTATTTGCCGATGACAACCGCCAATTCGCTGTGGCGTCTCCCGAGGTTTACGGCGGCGCTTTGGGCGGAAAAGTGTTTTTATATACGACGGATACCAATGCGCCGGATGCCCCGACAGCGGTCATTGAAAGCACAGACGGTATCCCAATCGGCTTAAAATATCTGACGCGAAAGACAATATTGGTCATATACAACACCCATTGCGCCGTATACAATACGGTAGACGGAACCGAGCTGGCTCGCTATGACTACAACGCACAAAGCTTGCAGTCGTGGCAGACAACGCCCGACAATTCCTCGGTGGTGCTGCTGTTCGGCGACGGGGAGCACAGCTCCATGACAAAGCTTTGCGTTCTCGATACGTCCATGAACCTAAAAGCGGCATGTGCTGTTCACCGAATTGCAGTTCAGTTGGCAGTAACACGCTCGCAGGCTCATGTTGTAACGTCGAACAGCGTATTAACTTATGCGCTGGATACAACGCTGACAGCCGAATACAAGACGGAAAGTTATATCAGTACATTGATTGATGCGGGAAAGCTGTTTTTAATGACAGAGGAAGAAATTACGGTTTTTTCACCGCCCGCCAATGAAACGTAAAAAAGCGGCGGCAGCCCTTGTTGTGCCGTTAAAAAGAAAGAAGGTAAATCATTATGACGAGTGGAATCAGCATTGGTCCGGCACTCATTCTGGATGTGATTTTAATTGCAGTGATTGTGCTGACTGCTTTTCACTACAAGAAAAAAGGCTTTGTAGCCGGATTGCTGGATTTAGTGGGGAATTTGTTGGCCCTTTTGGTGGCGTGGATTGCCTCCGACCGCATTTCCCCCACCGTGTTTGAAAACTTTTTCAAGCAGGGATTGATTGAAAAAATTACCCAAACGGTTCAAGAGCAGGGGACATCCGGCCTCACGATGTTGGTGGAAAATTTCAGCAGCATTTTGCCCGGCGGCATGGCCGACGAGGTGACGCGCTCTTTGCAGGAAATTCTCGGCTCCGGTGCGCCCGACTTGGCGGTGCGTATCGTAGACACCATTTTAACCCCGCTGATTGTACCCATGATTACCGTGGTGCTGTTCTTTATCGCCTTTGCCGTGTGCAAGCTGGTGATTTCCATGCTGGTAGCTGTTTTGACAAACATCAACAAAATTCCGGTGATCGGCTCGGTCAACGAGCTGCTCGGCATTTTGGTTGGCGTTGCCGGCGGCGTTTTGAATGTGGTTTTGCTGCTGTGCTTGATTTGGGCAGTGGTTGCAATTACCAATAATAACTTGCCGGTGCTGAACCATGATATGCTTTCCGGCAGTATGATGTACAGCCTGTTTTCCAAGTACAATCCGTTTTTGTAAGAAAGGAACCATTTGACCGATGATTTGTGTAAAGTGCAAAAAAAGACCTGCCATTGTCTTTGTGCAAAAAATGGATGGCAGCTCCGGCACAGAGGGCTATTGCCTGCGGTGTGCCAGAGAGATGGGCATTAAGCCCGTAGACAATTTGATGAAGCAGATGGGCATTTCCGACGAGCAGATGGATGCCATTGAGGAGCGCATGGATGCCATGTTTGAGGACGGCGAGTTTGACCCTCAGCAGATGATGCAGGGCATGGGCATGATGGATTTTATGCCGCAGGATGAGGACGCCGACGAGGACGAAGAAGCTTCCGGCACCAGCGCGACTCTGCCGTTTGGCTTTTTGAATAAACGCAAGGAGCAAAACGAACAGGCATCCGATAAAAAAGACCCCAAAGCGAAAGAAAAGGGCAAAAAGCGTAAATTTTTGGACCAGTACTGCGAAAATCTGACGGAAAAAGCGCGTGCCGGAAAGCTGGACCGCATTGTGGGGCGTGACCGAGAAATTTACCGCACCATTCAAATTTTGTCCCGCCGCCAAAAAAACAACCCCTGTTTAATTGGTGAAGCAGGTGTGGGCAAAACGGCGATTGCCGAGGGCATTGCCCTGCACATTGCCGAGGGCACCGTTCCCGCCGGGTTGAAAGATAAGGAAATTTACCTGCTCGATTTAACCAGCTTGGTGGCGGGTACGCAGTTCCGCGGACAGTTTGAAAGCCGCGTTAAAGGTTTGATTGCGGAAGTAAAGGCCGCAGGCAATGTGATTTTGTTTATTGATGAAATTCACAACATCACCGGCGCGGGCGATTCTGAAGGCGCAATGAACGCGGCGAATATTTTAAAGCCTGCCTTGTCCCGCGGCGAAATTCAAGTGATCGGTGCAACCACCTTTGGGGAGTACCGCAAGTTTATTGAAAAAGACCAAGCGCTGGAACGCCGCTTCCAGCCGGTAAAAGTGGAAGAACCTTCCGTAGATGAAGCGGTGGAAGTGATTCGCGGAGTAAAAGAGTATTACGAAGCTTATCACCATGTTAAAGTGCCTGATACGCTTGTGCGCAGCACCGTGCAGCTTTCCGAGCGCTATATCACCGACCGTTTTTTGCCGGATAAGGCAATTGACTTGTTGGACGAAGCTTGTGCATGCTGCAGTTTGCGTCACCCGGAAATCAGCGAGTGGCTGGATGCCGAAAAACAGGTCAACAACTTGACGGCGCAAAAAGAAGAACAGGAGCAGGCCAAAGAAGGCCCCGACTACGAGGTGATTGCGCGGCTGAATTACGAAATTGAGCAGGCGAAGCAGCAGGTGCAGACCTTGCAGGAAAAGGTGGAGGCCATTTCTGTGGGGATGGAGGACATCGCCAAGGTGATTGAGCTTTGGACGGGCATTCCCGCCAGCAAGGTGAAGGAAACGGAGTATACCAAGCTGGTGCAGCTGGAAGATAAGCTGAAAGAAAAAGTGATTGGACAGGATGAAGCAGTGCATCTGGTAGCGAATGCAGTAAAGCGCAGCCGCGCTGATATTGCCGCCCGCCGCCGTCCGGCAAGCTTTATTTTTGTCGGTCCCACCGGTGTGGGAAAAACCGAGCTGGTCAAGCAGCTGGCGATGCAGCTGTTCGACACGGTAGACCCGCTGATTCGTTTGGATATGTCCGAGTTTATGGAAAAACACGCTGTTTCCCGTTTGATTGGTTCGCCGCCGGGTTATGTTGGCTACGACGAGGCGGGACAGCTGACGGAAAAAGTGCGCCGCCGTCCGTACAGTGTGGTACTGTTTGACGAAATTGAAAAGGCACATCCCGATGTGATGAATGTGCTGCTGCAAATTTTGGACGAGGGAAAAATCAACGATGCGCAGGGCCGAACGGTCAGCTTTGAAAACACGGTGGTCTGCATGACGTCCAATGCCGGTTCCTCCGACCGCGTAGGGGAAACGGGCTTTAACAAAACGGCGGAGCAAATGAGCCGTGATAAATCGTTGAAGGCACTGCGAGAGTTTTTGCGCCCCGAATTTTTAAGCCGTGTGGATGAAATTATTACGTTCCGCCCGCTGAGCGCCGAGGATTTGCGCCGTGTGGCCGCGCTGATGCTGACCGAGTATAAAGAGCCGCTGGCGGCCAAGGGAATCGGGCTTTCGTGGACACAGGAGGCGCTGGAGCTTTTGTGCGAAAAAGCGCAGGGCGGAAAGTTCGGCGCGCGTGACCTGCGCCGTGTGATTCGCAAAGAAGTGGAGGACCGTCTGGCAGAAAAGCTGATTGGCGGAGAACTGCTGGATGCCGTTTGTGTGGATGCTGCTGAAAAGGACGGCGCAAAAGAGATTGTTTTGAAATAAAAAAGGAGTGCTTTTTGACATTTTTTAAAAATGACAAAAAAGTTTCAAAAGAGCCTTGACAATGGATGACAAAAGAGTTACAATATAGTTGCAAGAAAGTTACAACCCTTGCAAATGCACTTTTTCATTCTTTGTAGGCTCTTTCTCCTCCTGTTTGTGCTTTGGCTAGAGAGTGCGAAACAGTAAGAGCTTACACCTCCTTTTTCCTTTTTTCTTCGTTTTGCATTCAACTCCACAGGATGCAAAACACCCGATCACAGAGCGGAAGGGTACCCCCGTTGGGTGCCCTTCCGCTTTTTTGCAAACCTTTGCGGTGTTGTTTTTTCACAAAAGTTTTTTGGAAATCATTGGGCGATTCGGCGTTTTGAAATGATGAAAAACCAGTGCTGAAAAAACACACGGAAAAACGTATTTTTTTGTCAAGAAACCGGAAAAAAGGACTAGCCGTATGCCAATATTTGTGGTAGTATATAATACAAGTAATAGGGTGATTCTCGTATCAGTGAAACGGCGCACTTTCAGGCTTTGTAAAAAGCGGGAAATGTGCCTTTTGTTTACCGTAATTACCCTTTGGCGCACTTGGCTGCTTTTCCCGGTGTGCTTTGATGAACAGCAATTTTTACTTGGATTCAAAAGGAGTATGTTTATGGCTTACTATTTCAGCGAACCTTCCCGTACCTTCGGTGAATATCTCTTGGTTCCGGGATATTCTTCGGCAGAGTGCATCCCCAGTGCGGTCAGCCTGCGCACGCCGCTTGTGAAATACCGCAAAGGGAAAGAGGAATGCCCCATCAGCATGAACATCCCTATGGTTTCCGCCATCATGCAGGCGGTTTCCAACGACACAATGGCCATTGCGCTTGCAAAAGAGGGCGGTGTGTCGTTTATTTACGGCTCGCAGACCATTGAGCAGGAAGCGGAAATGGTGCGCCGTGTGAAAGGCTATAAAAAAGGCTTTATCGTCAGTGATTCCAATGTTCGTCCCGACGCAACCTTGGGCGATATTCTGGCCCTCAAGGAAAAAACCGGCCATTCCACCGTGGCAGTAACGGATGACGGCACGGCAAACGGCAAATTGCTGGGCATTATCGGCAGCCGTGATTACCGTGTTTCCCGCATGAGCACAGATTTGCCTGTCACCGAATTTATGACGCCGTTTGAGCGTTTGATTACCGCTCCCGAAGACACCACGCTGAAAGAGGCCAATGACATTATCTGGGAGCACAAGCTGAACTCTTTGCCGCTCATCGATAAAAACCAGCACTTGAAGTGCATGGTATTCCGCAAGGACTATGACTCCCACAAGGAAAACGTCAACGAGCTGCTGGACGCCAACAAGAGCTATATCGTTGGCGCGGGCATCAATACACGCGACTATGCCGAGCGCGTTCCGGCCTTGGTTGAGGCAGGCGTGGACGTGCTGTGCATCGACTCCTCCGAAGGCTTTTCTGAGTGGCAGGCACGCACTTTGGCATGGGTGCGCGCCAAATATGGCGACAAAGTGAAAGTGGGCGCAGGAAACGTGGTAGACCGTGAAGGCTTCCGTTTCTTGGCCGAGGCGGGCGCCGACTTCATCAAAGTCGGTATCGGCGGCGGTTCTATCTGCATTACGCGCGAGACAAAGGGCATTGGCCGTGGTCAGGCAACAGCTACCATCGAAGTGGCGAAGGCACGCGACGAGTATTTTGAGGAAACAGGCATCTATATTCCCATTTGCTCGGACGGCGGCATTGTACACGATTATCACATCACTTTGGCGCTTGCGATGGGTGCAGACTTTGTCATGCTGGGCCGTTACTTCTCCCGTTTTGACGAGAGCCCGACAAACAAGCTGAAAATCAACGGCACGTTTGTGAAAGAGTATTGGGGCGAAGGCTCCAACCGTGCGCGCAACTGGCAGCGCTACGACTTGGGCGGCGCGGGTAAGCTGAGCTTTGAGGAAGGCGTTGACAGCTATGTACCGTATGCAGGTGCATTGAAGGATGGCGTGGCCGTTACTTTGGCAAAGGTGCGCAGCACAATGTGCAACTGCGGTGCGCTTTCCATTCCTGAATTGCAGGAGAAAGCACGCCTGACCGTGGTTTCGTCCACCAGCATTGTCGAGGGCGGTGCACACGACGTTATGCTGAAGAATCAAGCTTCTTCGGTAGCAGAATAAAATAAGCGGCTTTGCCGCATGAAAAAAACACCGGGTTTGTCGTAGGACAAGCCCGGTGTTTTTGAGACTATCGAAAAACTGCCGCCTGATTCAAAAAGAAGTCAGGCTGTAAGGGGAAAAAGGCTTGGAAAAGGGGGCTGAGCCCTCTTTTCCATTTTGAATAGGGATTCAGTTTGTGAAAAAGCAAAGCTTTTTCGACAAACTGAAACACCGGGTTTGCCGTAGGACAAGCCCGGTGTTTTTGTGATTGCAAACCGATTGGCTGTATTCAATGATCGTGTGAGGTTTCCTCGTGGCCGTGCACAACAGGGGAACCAAAGCGCTCTAAGCGATAACGCAAATAATCCATATCGCGGAAAAGGGCATCTGTTTGCTGCCCAATTCCTGTGAGCTGTGCCAGCGATAGCATCATGGGCACAAGCCCCGGTGTTTCGTAAAAACACAACAGCACGTCATCCCGTTCATCAAACGGAAGAAATAGCTTCAATAAGCGGCATGAGCTGCTTTCGGTTAAATAAATATGCACTTTTAGCACGGCGCGGTCATCCTCATCGCTGCACAGCTGTGCAAAGCAAGCTGCTTCAAATCGGTTTCCGCCGGCGTCCAGCACAAACGGCAGCGGCTGCTCAAAGCCGAGCGGAACTTTTTGCACAATGTTGTTTTCCGTCCAGCACAGCACAAGCGTTTCCTCCTCGCGCTCAAAGGAAATTGTTTGCACACCGGCGGTATAAAAATCGTTCATCACGGCGATGATTTTTGGCAGCAGTCCGGCGTGATTGCGCTCGAAGGAAAATGAATGGCCTTCCAGCAGGGAACAGGCGGTATCCACCGTAGCCGGTGTAGAAGAAAAGAAGGTGTGCCAAATTTTTTCCCTCAACGTACGCGGTTTTTTCTTTTGCTGGTCACAGTACGGCGGCGCCAAAAAGTGGGCGCGGTAAGGGCAGGCGGAAAGAACTTTCCCAGATTGCGGTTCTGCGCGCAATGCCGCAAAAAACCGCGCTGCGGCACGGTAGGACTCACTTCTGGTAAATAAGTTCTGTGCGCCCGATTGGAGCACCACGATCATATTTAAGTCTCGCGCAAGGAAAACGTACTGTCCAAACATGCCGTTAAACATGCTCATTTGATGTTCGGAATCCGGCCAAAGCTGATAACCATATTCTTCTTTTTGTGCGCTGACAGTTTGCGTTTTGAGCGCAGCAGAAACCCATTCCTTGCTGAGAATGCGCTGTGACTGTCCGTCGGGGGTGTGCCAAACGCCGTCTTGCAGGTAAAGAAGCCCCAATTTGGCCGCGTCTTCCGCAAACACATACATGCCCCAGCCGCCCTTTTCGATGCCGTTCGGACACGTTTCCCAAGCCACTTCTCCAAAGCCCAGCGGCTCGAATAAACGGGGCTTTAAAAAGTCAAGCAAGCCTGCACCGGATTTTCGCTTTACAATCGCAGAAAGAACATAGGTGTTCATGCTGTTATAATCAAATTTTGTGCCCGGCTCAAAAAGGATATCGGACTCTAAAAAGCTTTTCAGCCAGTCGGACGAGCATACCGCACCCACTTCTTTAAAATTGACGCCGGACGTCATGGAAAGAAGATGATGCACCGTGACGGTGCGCATTTTTCGGTTAGTGAGAAACGAGCATTTTTCCGGGAAAATTTCACATACCAATTCTTGCGGATTCAGCAGCCCTTCGTCAACGAGCATCCCGATGGCAGTTCCGGTAAAGGTTTTGCACAGACTGTGTGTGACGTGCCAGCGGTCAAGAGAATAAGGCTTCCAAGAAGCCTCGCAGAACACCGCGCCGTTTCGGATGCACAAGAGGTTATGTCCAAAGCCTTCACGGTTGTTTTGCATTTCGTTTAAAAACTGCTTCAGCGCGCCGCCGTCCACTTGTGCCTGCTGGGGTGAAATACGCGGCAGCTTCTGCGGCTTGGGGCCGGAAAAAGCAGGTTTTTGCACTCGTACAGGAAAGGGAAGCAAATTTTCGCTTTCCCCTTGCAGAAGCTTTCTTGTGTAGCTTAAAATGCGCAGATTGCTTTTCAGTTCCATGGCCATAACCTTCTTTCTGGATCAACAATAAAAAACGGCTGCCTCGCAGCATTAAAGCATGCGAAGCAACCGTGGCCGCAGTTTTGCGCAGTACAGAGCCACCATACGCGCCACGGCAAGATCATATACAAAAAATGTAACGTTTCCCGCAAGCAGCAAAACAGCAAGTGCCTTGCCGCTCATGGAGGAAAATTCCTGCTGCAAGGCAGGAATGGGGAACACAAGCAAAATTAAGCTGTACATGGCAAGAATGCAGACATTAAACAGCACGAGCTTTGCTGCAAAGCGCAAAGCAGGAAAGCGGATCTTTTCTAAATAAGCTTTTACCAGTGGATAAAATCCCAAGAAAAAGATAAAAATCAGCGCCATTTCCTTGTCGGGCACTAAAAGCATGGATAAAAGACCAACCGCCGCATATAGCAAAAACCCAGTGCGCATCCCGTACTCAACAGCAACGGCAACCAGAAAAATACCGGCAAAAGCAGGTGCGGAAAAGGTCGAGGCGGGAAGAATGCTTCCCATCAGCATGGTACATAGGGAAAGCGCTGCAAATAGTCCGCAAAGTGCAATTCTTCCGCTTTTCTTTCCATTCCCGCGGCTCAGCATCCCATGCCTCCGCAGCTGCAGCAAGCGTCCATGCACATCATTGCCATACACATGTCACAGCACGAGCACGAAACCGCCTGTGCGCCATAGGGCGATTGATTGCCGTAGGGATTGCCCGGCATTGCGCCGTTGGCACTGTTTTGCAAGTTGCGCAGTGCTGCCGCATATTCCGGGTTTCCGGGCGCAAGACGACATGCCATTTGAAAATAAGAGAGCGCCTGTGCCAGCCAGCCCTTGTAATAGTAGGCACTTCCCATCAAAAAGTTCCACTCGGCATCGGCGGAGCCGTTGGGAATGGCATTCAAGCGTGCCAAAGCGTTGTCCACATCACCGGAGTTAATCATTTGACGAATGATGCGATATTGAGCATTGTTTTGCCCGGCAGGCTCCGATGCATCAAACGTGGAGCCTGTCTCCGCCTGCTGCCCGCAATTTCCGGTGCGCAGACAGCTCATCAGCATATCAAACGCCTCGTTCAGCTCGTTCATTTTTTCCTGCGCACGGGCACGGTCCGATTCGTCGGTGGATTGTTCGGGGTTGTACTGCTGCGCAAGAGTGCGATAAGCGTTTTTAATTTCTTCTTCCGTTGCGCCTTCCCGCAGGCCCAAAACAGCATAAGCTTGTTGCAGATTCATGTTATTTCCTTTCCGTTTACAGATGATAAGTGGGTGGACGGCTTTTTCGTTCTTTTTGTTCCCGCTTGTGCAATACTTTGCGGCAGCCCCAAAAAAAGAATATTTTCAACAAGGGCTTTGTGTACTTCCTTGGTAAGGGAGAGCTGCTGATAACATCGGGCGGCTTCCCCTGCGCACATGCGGCAGAGCAGCTTTACCTGCTCCACCATTGCTTCGCGGGAAAGCCCCATCTCATGAAACACATTGTATCGACCGGCTTTTCGGTCGTGCTCGAAGTCCTCAGCGGCATCCAGATAATATAAAATTTTTCCAAGCAGCATTCCCATGCGTGCCAGCACATCTGCTTGCTCCGGCTGTGCCGCTGCCAGACGAAACAGCGCAGCCGTCATTTGTGCGGTAGGGTCGGCGGCAAAATCCGGGTCGGCACAGTGCTGTGCTTCTAATTCGGCTTGGCGTAAAGTTTGCTCGTGGAGCACCGCCTGAATGTCCGGCAGGTGGCCTCGTGCCTTGGCGGATGCGCGATGCAGCAGACCTTGAATGGCAAACGATGCGGCACGTTTGGCCGCGTGTTCATCGGAAACATCATCCGCTACTTTATAGTATGCAGTAAGCACCAGCGCGTCCGCTGCCATGGAAAGCCCCTCAGATGGGGCGCAGATTGGGTGCTTTTGCACGGGGTTTGCAATGCATCGGCAAGCGTTTACGGCCGGCTCTGTTCCGGCGAGACCATCCGCCAAAAGCGCCAAAAAAACAAAGTCATAATTGAGCAAAAGGCGCGGCAGAAAGCCATAGCGCTCTTTAAGGCGCAAGCACAACCCGCAATAGTAAGCGCGGTAGGCCTGCCATTGCCATACCTTGAGGTCTGCCTGAAACGGCAAGACATATCCGAACAAGCAAGCACCCCCTTTGCATAAAAAGTCAGACGCAGCATCCGGCGTCAGCAAGGCCGGACAATGGTCTGTACATCATCTTAGTATAGCGCATTTTATACGCTTTTACAATGAAAAGAATGGTGAAAATTAAAATTTGCCGCACAAAGAAAGGAAAGCCGTCCGACTTCGCAAAAGGGAAGGGCGGACGGCTTTGAGAATTATCAAGAGCGCAAAGGCTTTTTGATTTTAAGAATTCGATGGTAAATGGTTAACGGTATCAAAGCGATAACCGGCATTTTGGAACCATTCAATCACACGCGGCAGTGCTTCAACGGTGCTATCGGTTACTTTGGTGTCGTGCATTAAAACGACACAGGTATTATGCTCGGCTGCATCACGCACGATATTGTCGTAAACATCATCGGCAGATACCTTGCCGCCCAGAGAATCGTCGGCGCTGACGTTCCAATCGACATAAGTATATCCCTTTTGCACTGCTTGTGTTTTTAACAGTTTCATAATATCGCTTCCGCCATACTTTCGGCTGACCGTGTTGGTGCTGCCGCCGGGAAAGCGCAGAATGGTGGGGCTGGGGGAAACATAGGGGGCAATGGCCTCTTTGAGCTGGTCAATATCGTGCCAAAACTGCTCGGGACTGTCATAGATTGTTTTGTATTCATGGGTGCAGCTGTGCAGAGCGATGCAGTGGCCTTCTGCGGCAGTGCGCGCCAAAATAGGAAGGTCATCGCGGTTGTTGTCGGCGGCAATGACAAAAAAGCTGGCAGGTACTTGGTACTGCTTCAAAATATCCAGAACCTTGAGCGTATTTTCCGACGGGCCGTCATCGAATGTCAAATAAACCACTTTTTCTTCGTCGGGGCCGGTTTCAGACCCGGCAGGCGCTGCCGTGGGAAGGACATCGTCGGGCAGAAAATCGTTGACAGAACAGCCGGCCGGCAACTGCTCTGTGCGCAGAGCCGCAGAAAGAACAAGTGCCCCCAAAAGTACGCAGGCACCACAAAAAAAGAAGAAAGGACGCTTATGGTGTTTCCATTGGCGCATGGCGCGCCGAAACAGAGTTTTCATATTGCTATCGCCGCCTTTAGATTGATTTATGCAGGGGTTTCCTTTATAATACTGATATGTAAAGAAGACAAAATATATGACGACAGGAGATATTAGAAAAGTGCAGGATATTTTGTGGTTGGTGGCTGTGCTGGTGGCTTGGGGAATTACGGCGTGGCTGTTTTTCAGCAAAAAAGACGCTTCGGCCAGTACGGCACAGCTCAACATGATGCGCATGACGATGGAGGAAAATATGCGCTCGATGCAGCGCGATATGATGCAGCAGCTCAATGAGGAGATGCGGCAGATGCGGCAGGAATTGGGCCTTTCGGTGCAAAGAACCTCCAGCGCAGCTGCGGAAATGCAGGCGACTACACAAAAACAGGTGGCCGCGGCACAAAATATGCGTTTGAAGGAACTGACAGAGCAAATGGGCCAGCGCCAGGAGATGCTGCAGCGTGCAGTAAATACGCAAATGCAGCGAATGCAAACGACGGTGCGCGACCAACTGCAAATGGTGGAGGAACGGATGAAAACAAGCGCGATGGAGCAGGAGCAGCGCTTGGAGCGGATTCGCACAGAGATGGAAAAAAGTGTGCGTGCCATGCAGGAAGGAAACGAAAAAAAGCTGGAAGAAATGCGCGCAACAGTAGACGAAAAACTGCAAAAAACACTCGAAAAAACCTTGCAGCAATCGTTTAGCCGGGTATCGGAACAGCTGGAAAGCGTTTACCGCGGGTTGGGCGAAATGCAAACGCTTGCAACCGGCGTAGGCGACTTGAAAAAAGTGTTAAGCAATGTGAAAACGCGCGGTATTTTGGGAGAGATTCAGCTGGGGGCAATTTTGCAGCAGATTTTAACGCCCGAACAATATGCCGAGAATATCGCCACGGTAAAAGGCAGCCGAGAGCGCGTAGAATATGCCGTTCGACTGCCCGGAGATGAGCAGGGAGAAGGTGTTTGGCTTCCGATTGACGCCAAATTTCCCGCCGACGCCTACGCCGCTTTGTTGGATGCTTATGACGCCGGGGATGCCGGTGCGGTGCAAAGCGCGGCTAAGGCGCTGGAGCAGCGTGTTTGCGGCTTTGCCAAAGACATTCAAACAAAATACCTCCATGCCCCGGAGACAACGGATTTTGGCATTATGTTCTTGCCCGTAGAGGGGCTATATGCCGAAGTGGTGCGGCGCGGGATGGTGGAGCGTCTGCAAAGAGAATATCATGTAGTCGTGGCTGGGCCGACTACCATGGCAGCTTTGCTGAACAGTTTGCAAATGGGGTTCCGTACCTTGGCGCTGCAAAAGCGTTCCGGCGAAGTGTGGCAGGTGCTGGGCGCTGTCAGAACGGAATTTGATAAGTTTGGCGAAGTGTTGGCAAGTGCGCAAAACAGAATTGAGCAAGTGGGCAACGAGCTGGAAAAGCTGGTGGGAACCAGAACGAGACAGATTCAGCGCCGCTTGCGCGATGTAACACTTTTGCCGGACTCCGTTTCGGAAGATACTCTTGAATAAAAAAGCAATTCAAAACGCCTCCGGTGGCACCGCTTTCACAAGCGGACACGGGAGGCGTTTTGTTATGTTCGTTTTTTATTTTTTAGAGGGCAAACGAATCTCGCGCTTGGTCGGCGCTGCGTTTGCAATCTGTTGTGCAGGAAAAGAAATTGTCATGGTGTCAAAAGCAGATTTCGACGGCTGCGCCGTGGGCTGCTGTACAGGTTGTACCATCGGCTGCTGCACCGGATGAGTCATATCCGAGGATACCGCTTTGCTGCTGACCGGCTGCGGCTGCGTTTGTGCGGTGACAGCGGGCCTTGCAGCCTCAGCAGATACTGTATGGCCGGAAACCGGGGCAGGAGTGACGGGCTGCGGCATGGGGCTGGAGGTATGCGCAGGTGCCGCGGGTACTTGAGACAAGCGGGAGACATCAGAAGCGCCCGCCTTTGGTTCCTGCTGCGAAAGAGCCGGCTTACTTTGATGAAGCTTTTTTCCATCTAAAACGCCGAGAATCAGCCCGCAGACGCCGATAACAATGCCAAAGACGGCCAAATAGGGGAAAAGGCCGCCAAACCAGCGGGTAAAACTGGCATGGGCAATATTATCCGATGGCATCCAATTTTGAAAGCCGCTGAACAAGACGAAACTAAGCCCTCCGAGCGTACAGGCAAAACCGGCGGGGACAAGCGCGGCTGAGAGATGCTTTAGGAATTCCGGCATGTCTGCACTCAGCTTAAACAGAGAAAGCAGCGAGAAAAACGCAATAACACCTAAGGCTGCATATAACACCGCACACAACGAGCGGTACTGCAAAACGATAGAAAGCGCTGCATCAAACGGAACGCTCACCATCGTTTGATAGGAACCCTCACAAGTTGATTGAAGGGCAAAGTAGCGGGTGAGGTCACTTTCTGTCGCTTGGGTTCCTGTTTCGCTGTATACTGTATCAGCAAGATCAGAGGTCAATGTGCCGAAACGCGCCGTTGTCTTGATTCCGGCGTTGCGAAAGCGGTTGTAGATGGCGCTTTGAATATCGTTGACAACGGTATCTTCGGAAATATAATTGCCGACCATACCGACACCAAACTGTGCCTGCGAAAAAAAGCTTTCGCAAACCGTTTTCGCGGTATGTGCAACATTGGTGTAATAATTAGTGCGCTCTAATGTTTGCAGCAAGTAGCTCTCGTTAAAAAGCGTTACTTGCAGCGCCAGCAAAAGGGCAAACAGCGAAACTGCAAGGCACAGCAGAAAGCGTGCAAATAAAGAAGGAAAGTTACGTTTCATGGGAGGTATCCTTTAAAATAGTGGGGCCGCTAATCCATTTGGCATACACAAAATAACGCTGTTCCGTAGGACTTACTTGTCCGAAGGGGTAGCAGGTGTATAAAATTAAGTTATCCTCATCTGCCGTTAAATCATAAGCAGAGGTGTCGTCAGCATCCGCAACGCGCATATCGGTGACTTCATATAAATATTTGCCATAGGAGGTTTCAATCGAAACAACGGTACCTTTTTCGATGCGGTCGAAATCACGAAAATAAGTGCTTGTATGGCCGGCAATTAAGACGGTGCTGCCTTCGCCGGGAATGGACGCACCCGCATAAGTGCCCGCGCCGCTGCTTAACTCTACGGGAGAATCGCCGTAAAATAGGTTGCAGTCAATGCTGGTTCCTTGAATGACCAAGCGGCCATAGTTTTCGCCCTCTTGGGGATAACCGCCGTAGCGGTTTAAGTCTACGGTGCCGCTTTCGATATTGGGGGAACCGTCAAAGAGATTAACGGTGGGCTCAATTGCCTCAAACCCTGCGTGATTTGCTGCTTGTGAAATGGACGCGCCAATCGGAAGCGCAATCAGCCAGAGAATAAAAAGTGTTATGATGCAAAAGAAAAGGGGAAGAACTAATTTCTTCCCCTTTTTCTGTAAAGCATCCACCTTGAAACGTGAATCGCTCATGAAAAACCTCAAATTATTTGCTCAAAGCGCGTTTTTTCACAGACACAAACGCAACGCCTGCACCGGCCAACACAGCAGTGCCAACAATACCCAAAGCGATGGTGTTCATATCAGCACCAGTCGATTTGATAACACCAGAGGTGCCGGGAGCAACCGTAGTAGATGCAGGAGTCAAGGTGTAACGGCTGAAGTGCGGAGCAAAGAAGCTCAGGGCAGCAGTTGTGCCGTTGTTGGCCACTACTGCAACACCGCTCTGACCGTTGTCGGAAGTCCAAGCCCAGTTGCCTGCCAGATTGTACGGAATCTGAATGGTAACATAAGTACCCAGCTCAGACTGTACGCCGTTCACATAGTCTGCATCAAACACAACACAGTTCGGGTCGATGGTAACAGTGTTTACAACCAGCTGATCTGCCAAAGCCTTTGTGCTCAGAACGTTAATTTTCACACCGTTTTTGTCATAGTCAACGGACTTGCCCTGTGCACGCAGAGCAGCTACCATAGCGTTGGTGATGTCGGCAGTAACATAAACGCTCTTGTCGCCGTTCACAGTGGCAACCAGCTTTGTTGCACCAGCGTAGTCGTACGGGTTTTTCAAAACTGCGTCTGCCAAACTACCGGCAATCTGACCGGGAGTAGCGTTAGAGCCACCGCCGCTAATAATAGGACCAGTAGCGCCGCCAGTAGAACCACCAGTAGAACCACCACCTACTTGACCGGGAGTTCCGGTAGAGCCGTCACCTACTTGACCGGGAGTTGCAGAAGAATCAGGACCCAATCAAGCGTAAGTTTGCGTATAAAGCCAGAATACAAACTTACAAGGATAATTGTAGTGGAAACAGCTGTTGGATACAAGAGGGAAAAGTTACAAAATAAAATTGTTTTTTTGTGCAAAAATTGTTTAAACTTTGTTAAACAGGTGAAAAAGTAATTATGAATTGCGTTTTACAGCAATTTGTCATTATTTTTTAAAATTGCTTTTTGCCGATGGCGGCAAACCCGCACAAAACAAAGAAAAGGGGGAAAATGCCGGGAAAGTGGATGCTGAAAAAGCTTTGAATGCAATAGGCAATGAGGCTTGCGGTCAGATAAGGTGCCGTGTGGCGGGAGCGGCGAATGTGAAATAAAAGGAAGGACAGCCAAAAGAAAAAACCCGCAGCGCCGGTGCACAACAGCGTTTGAAGAAATTCGTTATGAGCGCTGTCAAAAGTGGTTCCGTTCAGAGTGACGATGTACTGGGTATATACCGGGTTAATTAAATCATTGACCATATCGGGGCCGATGCCGAATAGTTGTTCCAGCGGGGAGAATTCGGTAAAATAGCGATACATAAGCCGTCCCCACACATATCCGCGGTTAGAACCCCATTGAGGCCCAAATTGAAACAAGCTGTCAAGCGGGCCGAGGGACCAGTGAAACGCATTGCACAAAATGAAAAAAGCGCCAAAAAGAAAAACGGTCAGCCCAAAGCATCCGCGAAAAAACAGGCGGGCGGAAAGATGTGTTTTGTCAAAGAGAAAAACGAAACAGGCACACAAAAGCATTCCGGCAAGAGCCGCTGCCGGACGGCACAGAATTGCAGAAACAGTGCGCATGGGCGCGTAAATGGGCAGAACATACATCAGCAGACCCGTGAGAAGCCAAATACAAAAGCAGAAAAATAAGATACTAAAAAAACGCTTTGCGTGTTTCGAGGTGATTTTTTTATCGCAGAGAATGATAAAAGAAGCAAACAATAACGAAAGCCATGGGCCGTCGCTGTTGGACACCAGAAAGGAGCCGGAAAGAAAAACAGCGCAGGCAAAATACAAGCGCGTGTGGCGTGCAGCAAAAAGCGCTTGATACAGGGCGTAGGGAGCACCGAGACAGAGCAGCGCTCCAAAAAAATTGATATTGCCCACAGTAGAGATAAACTGATGGCGTGCAGAAGGATCTACATAGCTGTAATAACCAAGCGGGTCAATACAAAACAGGTTCAGCCAAGCGATGAAAGAAGCCAGCGAAATGCTGCACAGCATAGCGCCTAAAAGCCCAGAAATATGGCGCGCAGAAACGAAAGAAAAAACCAAACAGTAACACAAACAGCACCCGGCAAACATCAGCCAGCCATTTAGCCGTGAGTCAAGCCCGAAGAAGGAAAGTGTCGGATTGCGGGAAAGCAGCGTGCTGATGGTGTAACAAAGAAAAATAAATCCGACGTGAAAATAAGCTCTGGCAGAAAAGCGGAAAAAAGAAGGAAACCGCTGCCGCTGAAAAAAGCGATGGTAAACTACCAGAAAAAAGGCGGCCAGCGCACTGACGCAGGTGGAAAATAAAAACATATTCCCTTTGGAACGCACCAAAAGGATCAATCCGTCATCTGCATATAAAGGTAATATAAAGAGAATGCTGAACGCATAAGCTGCCGCAAGAAGCTGAATCCCCTTACAGTGCAAAGCGGGAAGCGTTACTTTCATAAAAGGAAACCTTCCTTTCAACAAAAATAGGCCGTATTGGAAACAAGCTAATGATAGCGCATGAGGGCGGATAGTGTCAAATCAAAAGAAAAAATAATTTTTTTCAAAAAAGGTGTTGACAAATCCTGAAAACTAGGCTATAATAAACGAGCAGTGTTCCGAGAGGCTCATATGCGCCCATAGCTCAGGTGGATAGAGCAACTGCCTTCTAAGCAGTGGGCCAGGGGTTCGAGTCCCTTTGGGCGCACCATTTTATGGTGGGTGTAGTTCAGTGGTAGAGCGCCAGATTGTGGTTCTGGTTGTCGTGGGTTCGAGTCCCATCTCCCACCCCATAAAGAAAACGGCAAATCTTGCGGTTTGCCGTTTTTATATGCTGGGCTATCGCCAAGTGGTAAGGCAACGGACTTTGACTCCGTCATTCCGATGGTTCGAATCCATCTAGCCCAACCAAGCAGGCAACTGCGAAAAGCGGATTCTCTGAAAAGAGAGTCCGCTTTTTCTTTTATGGCAGACGGGCTGCGGCTCTTTTCTTGGCGGCTGTTTGTCAGAGCGGCGCCGCATCACTCAAAAGGGAAGACGTTGCGTTGGGATGAGAGCTGCAAAAAATACCAGACAGTATTTTCTTAAGAAAAAATAATCAAATAAAGACAAAAGAATGACAAATAGAAAAAGCATGCAACAATCAACAGGTTTCGCGCGTTATATGGGTATACAATCTTTTTGCTGAGCAAAGTTTGTAAAAAGTTCAAGGCCGCGAAACAAAAAATAATAGGAGTGAGTTGCATGACGGAGAAAATGTTGTCCTTTTTTGAAAATTTAAAAAATGCATTCGATCTTCTTTATAAGGATGTGCCGACAGAATCCAAAGAGCAGAGCGAAGAAAACGAAGATTAAAAAACGTGCCCATTTGCTGCGCCGATTGGCTGCGCAAAAGATCTCTGAAAAACAAATGGAAAAAACATCCTGTATATTTTGTGAAACTTTTTTCCGAATGTAACATTTTGTGAAAAAGAGGTTGCTTTTTATAGGATGGAACATTATAATAAGAGGTACCAAGTGGGGGATTGTGGGGCTAAGTGGGTAGAAATGTCCTTCACACAAGGGTTTCCGACTTGGTGTAAAGCGTGTTGACTTTACAGTTGTTGGAATGTTTTGCATGAGAAAGCAGGTGTGTTCGGGTGCTCATCGGAGAATACCAATACACCATTGACGAAAAAGGGCGCATGAATTTTCCCGCGAAGTTTCGTGAGGAAATGGGCGCACAATTTATTGTCACGCGCTGGCTTGACCAGTGTTTGGTTGCTTTCTCGCAGGACGAGTGGCAGCGTATGGCGCAGATGCTGGCGGAAAAGAGCGTCGTGCAGTCCAGCGCCGTGCAGCGTTTTTTATATGCTTCGGCAGCTGAGGTTCAGCCGGACAAGCAGGGGCGAATTTTGCTGACGGCGGCTTTGCGTGCCCATGCCTGCTTAAAAAAGGATGTAACAGTAATTGGTGTTGGTTCCCATGCAGAAATTTGGGATACCGATGCTTGGAAGAAGATGAACGAAAGCCTGGACAGCGATGCAATTGCGCAGGCGATGAAAGAAATGGGGTTCTAACGCAATGCAGTTTCACCATATCTCGGTGCTTCTGGAAGAATGCTTGCAGGGGCTTGCCATTCGGCCGGACGGGATCTATATGGACGGAACAACCGGGGGCGCCGGGCATTCTTGTGAAATTGCACGCCGTTTGACAACGGGCAAGCTGTTTAGCTTTGACCAAGACCCTGACGCGATAAAAGTGGCAAAGGAACGTCTGGCGGGGCTTCCTGCACAGGTGGTTCACAGCAACTTTCGCAAGGCCGACGTGGTATTGCGTGAGCTGGGCGTGGAAGGCTTAGACGGTGCTTTGCTGGATTTGGGCGTTTCTTCCCACCAGCTGGACGAGCGTTCCCGAGGCTTTTCCTATTTAGGAGACGCGCCGCTGGATATGCGCATGAGCCAGCAGGGGCCGACTGCGGCAGACCTTTTGGCCGCTTGCAGCCGTGAGGAATTGGCGAAGATTTTGCGCGAATACGGCGAAGAACCCTATGCTTGGCAGATTGCCGGCAAGATTGTTGCACAAAGAAATACACAGCCGTTTGAAACAACGGCACAGCTGGCGCAGGCGGTGGCAAGCGCTGTTCCGCCCGCTGTCAGAAGAAAAGATAAAAACCCCGCAAGAAGAACGTTTCAAGCGTTGAGGATTGCTGTGAACGGCGAGCTGGATGCGCTCAGCGAGGGAATGGATGCAATTTTCTCAATGTTGAATCCTGGAGGAAGATTTTGCATCATTACGTTTCACTCGTTAGAGGACAGGCTTGTCAAGCAGCGTTTTCGCGAGTGGGCAACGGCTTGTACCTGCCCGCCTGAGTTTCCTGTATGCGTATGCGGCGGAAAGGCAAAAGCAAAATTGATTACCAAAAAGCCGATTGAGGCAGGAAAAGAAGAAAACGAAGAAAATCGACGCGCCCGCAGTGCAAAATTGAGGATCATAGAAAAGATTTAAGGTTTGATATGGAGTGGCTGGCCAAGGAGGTCGGCGCGGCGTTTCGTTTTGCCCCATGGGGTGTTTTGCACAAAGGGAGGTGATTCCAATGCACGAACAAGCGGCGTTGGATTATGATTTAGAGGTATTTGCACCGCGCGAGGAGCGGCGCAGTACCCCGCTAAAAGTGGTAAAGAGCAATACCAAAAAGAAAAAGAAGCTGTTTGGACGGTTTGCGGTGGACATGCGTATGGTAAAGGGCGTGGCCACGGTGACATTTGTTCTGAGCTTGGTGGTTTCGGTGCTGGTGTCTCAAGCCACAGCAACCATGCTGATGGGAGATATTCAAGTGCAGAAGGACGAGCTCACGGAGCTTCAAAGTGAGTACGATTACTTAAACAATGAGCTTGCCATGAAGGCAAACATTACAGAGATTGAGGAATATGCGCAAAACCAGCTTGGACTGGTGAAAATGGAGCGCGGCCAAGTGTCGTATGTGGCACAGGACGATCAAGACACTGTGACAAGAAGCAAAACCGGTTTCAGCCGTGTAACACAGTGGATTTCGGACATGGCAAGCGCGGTTGCGGAATATTTTAAGGGTTGATCTCATAACTTTTATCACCGCCTTTCGACCCGTGGTGAACGGTGCGCAAGCGCGGTGATTTTTCTTTTTTTACTTCAGTGTATGCGCTGATAAAGGAGTTTTTTATGGCGGGATCTTTTGAACGTGAAAAGCCGAATACGGACGATATGAAAACGGGCAACGCTGTTTCGCGCAATATGCGCATCCGTCTGTGGAGCGTTGCCGGAATTTTGATTGCATTTTTTAGTGTGCTGATTTTTATGCTGTATCGCTATCAAATTGTGGACGGTAAAACCAACCGTGCCAAGGCGGAAGCACAGCAAACAGCCGATGAGATTATCACGCCCAGCCGCGGCAATATCTACGATAAAAACATGAAGCTGTTGGCGCAAAGCGCGACGGTGTGGACAGTGGTAGTTTCTCCGTTTGATATGAACACAGCAAAAACAGATGTCAATGTTGTGGCTCAAAAGCTGGCAGAGCTTTTGGAGATGGATCAGCAAACGATTTATGATAAGCTGGTAGCCAAGCGGGAAAACGGGGAATACAGCGTTTATCAGGTAATCAAACGCAAAATTGAAAAGCCTGTGGCTGACGCCATTACACAGTGGATTGAAGAATATAACGGCCAAGAGGAAAATAAATCGAAGAAGATTAAGGGCATCACCTTGGTGCAGGACACCAAACGCTACTACCCTTATAATAATTTCGCTTCTACTGTCATTGGATATGTGAATGCCGACGGCGACGGCGTCAACGGCATTGAGCGCTATTACGATGAGGTGTTGAAGGGAACCCCGGGACGTGTGGTGGTTCCGCAAAATGCTTGGGGCGATGATTTGGCTCAAACCGAGTACGAGGTGCAGTATGACGCTATCAGCGGCGGCAGCCTGGTGCTGACGATTGACCAGACGATCCAAAGCATTTTGGAAAAACAAGTGGAGACGATGGTGGAGCTGAACAATGTCCAGGAACGTGCCGTGGGCATTGTCATGGACGCCAAAACCGGCGCGATTTTGGGCATGACCACAAAGCCGGATTACGATTTGAACGACCCGAACACCATTGTCAGCGAGCAGGTACTGGCACAAATCAATGCGATTGCCGACGAGCAGCAGCGTCAAGATGCGTATGACACCGCGCTGTGGGCTCAGCGCCGCAACAAGGCAGTTTCCGATATTTATTATCCGGGTTCTGTGTTTAAAACAATTACGGCTTCGGCAGCGCTCGACTCGGGAAAAGCGACAACTGCAACCACGTTTGGATGCACCGGAAAAATTGAAGTGGCCGACCGCACCATCGGCTGTGCCGGTCAGCACGTGCAAAAGGGCATTACCTCGCTTGATTTCTATAATGGCTTAAACTACTCCTGCAACCCGTATTTCGTGCAGCTGGGTCAACAGATTGGGGCAGAGGTGTTCTGCAACTATCTGAATGCGTTTGGCTTCAACGAGAAAACCGGCATTGATATGGACGACGAAGCCCAAAGCCAAACCATTCCCTTGGAAAAAATGGGCATTACAGAGCTTTCCAGTGCTGCGTTTGGACAGAGTACCGCAGTTACACCGATTGCTATGCTTACCGCGGCGACTGCTGCCATCAATGGCGGCGAGCTGCTGGTGCCGTATGTTGTTGACCAAGTGTTGGACGCCGACGGCAATGTGATTCAGCAGACGGAAAAACAGGTCAAGCGCCAAGTGGTCAGCGCTGATGTCAGCAAAACCATTGCGCTGATGCTGGAGGAAAGCGTTGCCACAGGACACGGCAACAACGCCTATGTAGCCGGATACCGCGTGGGCGGTAAGTCCGGTACGAGCCAGAAGGACCAGAGCATTCAAGGCGACGACGCAAACCAGACTTACGTTGCATCCTTTTTCGGCTTTGCACCCGCAGATGACCCGCAGGTTGCCGTGCTGATTGTGGCGGATACTCCCAAGCGCGAAGACGGCAATACCTTCGGCGGACGTATCTGCGGCCCCTATGTCGGCAAAGTCATGCGTGAAATTTTGCCCTACTTAGGGGTTGTGTGTGAGTACGACGAGGAAGAAGCAGAATATGCTCAGGTAGCGCTGCCGGATGTGACGGGCCAATTGGTGGACGAAGCCATGATTCAAATGAACAAAGCGGGCGACTTTGACTGTGAAGTGATTGGCTCCGGCACGACGGTTACGGCGCAGTATCCGATGGCGGGTCAAAAGCTGGTGCGCGGTTCTTCCATTATTTTGTATACCGATGCCGGGGCACAGCCGCAAGCGGTTACGGTTCCGAATTTGCTGAACATGACCTATGGCCAAGTTCAGGAAGCGCTGGCCGGCCTTCAGCTCAACCTTTCCGCAATCGGCTCTGTGAAAGATGAGGCGAATGTGCTTTCCGTTACACAGGATATCGCGGAGGGAACAAGCCTGCCGATTGGTTCTGTGGTTCAGGTAGAGTTTGAGGATAAAAGTCTGCGAGACTGACGAAAAGAGGGATTGATGTGGATTTAGCCGCATTATTTGAAGGGGTTTCTTACACGGGAACATTGCCGGATGTCAGCGATCCGATTTCGGTTGTGACGCAGGATTCCCGCAAAGTGAGGCCGGGCGCTGTTTTCGTGTGCGCCAAAGGACGGCAAACAGATGGCCATGATTACGCACAAAAAGCGCTTGAAATGGGGGCTTCGTGCATTGTGGTGGAACGTCCGCTCGGGCTTCCCTGTGAGGTGCAGGTGGAAAACGGAAGAAAAGCCTATGCCATCCTTTGCCAAAACTTTTTCGGCTGGCCTGCGCGTCGGCTGCGTTTAATTGCTGTAACGGGAACGAACGGAAAGACAACGGTTACAACGTTAATTCAGCAGGCGCTTCAGCAGCTGGGACACCGCGTTGGGTTGATTGGCACGATCCACACCATGATTGACACCATGGAAGTTCCCGCAAAGTACACCACGCCGGAAGCATGGGATATGGCCGCTTTGCTTTCGCGCATGGAAGCGGCGGGGTGTGACTTCGCCGTGATGGAAGCCAGCAGCCAAGCCTTAGACCAAATGCGGCTTTGGGGGCTGGAGTTTGAAGTTGGCGTTTTTACCAACTTGACGCAAGACCACCTGGATTATCATGGCGACTTTGAGCATTATTATCAAGCGAAAAAGAGTCTGTTTGAACAAACGCGGCAAGCTGTTGTGAATTTGGATGACGCATATGGTGCGCGTTTGGTGAAAGAACTGCAAGATCGTCAGCCGGTGATGACATTTGGTGTGCAGAACGAGGATGCACAGGTGCGTGCCGAAGATATTCAGCTTTCGGCGGGCGGGGCGCGTTTTCAGATGCTTTGCGGCGTTCATAAAGAATCGCTGGCGTTCCCAATGCCGGGTTCCTATTCGGTGGATAACGCATTGGCCGCGGCTTGTGTTCTTTCTGCTTTAGGAACACCCTGGCACGAAATTGTGCGGGTGCTTCATGCAACGCGCGGGGTGCGTGGCCGCTGCGAAGTGCTCTATGCGGGAGATTTTACCGTACTGTGTGATTTTGCACATACAGGTGACGCCATTGAAAAAGTGCTGAGTGCCATTGCTCCTTTTGTCAAAGGGCGTTTGATTGCGCTGTTTGGCTGTGCGGGAGAACGCGACGCCAAAAAACGTCCGGCGATGGCACACGCTGTCAGCCGCTATGCAGACTTTGCGGTGCTCACTTCGGATAACCCCCGCAAGGAAAATCCTTTTTCTATCTTAGAAAGCGTGGAAAAAGATTTAAAGGAAGGCGGAAAGCCGTATTTGGTAGAGGTGGAGCGGCGCACGGCGGTGCGCAAGGCGCTTTCCTTGTTAAAGAAAGATGATGTTCTGGTATTGTGCGGCAAAGGCCACGAGGATTATCAAGTGATTGACGGTGTGACCATTTACTTAGACGAGCATCGCATTGTGCGCGAATGGCTGAAGGAAAACCACCTGCAATAATGGTGTGCAGTGTATCGCTGAGGGAATGGATCAGAGGAGGAATGAAAGGTGCAGCCAATCAAAGCGAATGAGCTTTGCAAAGGGTTGGGAACGTGGAAACCGGACCGGATGGTGGCAACGGTGGCAACAGACAGCCGAAATGTGAAAGAAAACAGCCTGTTTGTATGCATTTCAGGGGAAAAAACGGACGGCCATCGCTATGCGGCACAAGCGATGGCGCAGGGAGCCGCAGGCATTCTTGCCCAGCATCCGGTCGAAGGCGTAAACCCGGAGGATACGTTGTTGATTTCCGACCCGCTCGATGCCATGATTGCCATGGGCGCCAATTACCGGGCGCAGTTCGAGCCGCTGGTGGTCGGCGTAACCGGCTCAGTGGGGAAAACAACAACTAAGGAATTTTGTTATGCTGTTTTTTCGGCGTTTGGCAATACGGTGAAAACACTCGGCAATCAAAATAACGAAATTGGAATGCCGAACACTTTGTTCCGTTTTGATAAAGACACACAGTATGCTGTCATTGAAATGGGAATGCAGGGCTTGGGAGAGATTCACAAGCTGACCATGGCGGCGCGTCCGGCTGGGGCGATTATCACCATGATTGGGCAATCCCACTTAGAGCAGCTGGGGACAAGAGAGAATATTTTGCGCGCTAAAATGGAGATTTGTGACGGTTTGCCGCAAGGCGCACCGCTTGTCATCAATGCAGACAACGATCTGCTGGCGAATGCGCAAGTGCCCGCACATGTCCGCCGCGTGACCTTTGCCATTCACGATTTGGCCGCGGATGTGCGGGCGGAACATATCCGAAAGGAAAAGGACGGAACGGCGTTTGTTATTTCCGACAAGGAATATGGCACTTTTGAAGTGTTTATTCCGGCGATTGGTGACCATAATGTTATGGATGCCGTCAGCGCTTTTGCGCTGGCCACTCGGCTGGGTCTGGACCCGGCGCAGGCGGCACAGGCGCTTTCGCGCTATGAAACAACAGGCCGTCGCCAAAAGCTCGTGGTGCACCAGGGAATTCGTGTGTTAGAGGACTGCTATAACGCGAGCCCGGACAGCATGAGGGCCGGTTTGCAGGCACTGTGCGATATGGAAATTACAGGCCGCCGGATTGCGGTGCTGGGCGATATGTTTGAACTTGGCAGCGCCTGTGAACAGGCACACCGAGAGCTGGCCGATGCCTGCGTAAAAGCGAAAATTGACTTGCTGATTGCCATGGGAGAAGGCATGGCATGGGCGGTAAAACGCGCCGAGGAGCTGGGACTGAAAACACGTTATTGCAGCACGCATGAGCAGGCGGCCCAGGCGCTGCGGGAAGAAACAAAAGACGGGGATGGCGTGTTGGTAAAAGCCAGCCACGGAATGGCATTTGAGCAGATTTTAGAACGTTTCTATCAAATGGAAAAACATACGGGAGTGTGAGGAAAAGATGGAGCAGACAGCTCTGCTTGCGGCATCGCTGGGTGCAATGCTGCTGACGGCGGCATCCGGGCTTGTAATCATCCCTGCGCTGCGCCGACTGCATTTTGGACAGACAATTAAGGAAATCGGCCCAACGTGGCACCAAGGGAAAAACGGTACGCCAACCATGGGCGGACTGACTTTTTATTTTGGTTCTTTGTTCGGGGCGGTGCTGGGTTACACCTTGCTGGCTGTAGCCATGCCGGAACTGACCGAGGGCTTGTTTTCGCCGCAAAGCGTGCAGCTGATCATTTCTGTGCTGACGGCATATGCCTTTGGTGTGGTGGGTTTGGCTGACGACTACATCAAAGTGGTGAAAAAAAGAAATTTGGGTCTGGAAGCCCGATATAAGATTATTGGGCAAATTTTTATCACAGCGGCATTTTTGGTTTCGATGCAGATCAACGGAACGTTGACCACGATTATCAACTTGCCGGTGTTTGGCGGTGTGGATTTTGGCTTGCTGTACTATCCCATCTCCTTTTTGCTGATCATCGGCATGGTAAACGCGGTGAATTTGACCGACGGCATCGATGGCTTGGCCGCCAGCGTGACTTTTGTCAGCATGTTGGGCTTTATGTTCATTGCCGGATGGCTTGGTAATATTCAGATGGCTTTGTTTGCCGCCGCAATTACGGGCGGATGCGCGGGCTTTTTGTGCTGGAATTTCTACCCCGCAAAGTGCTTTATGGGCGATACGGGCAGCATGTTCCTCGGCGGTGCAGTTGTGGCTGTCGCCTATGGTATGGGACGTCCTGAGCTGCTCTTGTTCTTCGGCGTGATTTATCTGGCCGAAGCCTTCAGCGTGATGATCCAGGTCACCTACTTTAAGCTGACACACGGAAAGCGCATTTTTAAAATGAGCCCGATTCACCACCACTTTGAAATGTGCGGTTGGAGCGAGGTTCGCATTGATTTTGTATTTAGTCTGGTTACACTCACATTTGTATTTCTGGGCTGTATGTACATCTACATTTCCTAAATACGCAGCAGAAAGCTGCTCGCAATGAACACGCAAAGGAGGGCGAAAGGATGCCGGAAGATGCAAAGCGGTTGAAAGAAACAGCACTGCGCAATAAAAAGCTGATGCAGCCTATGGGGCTTCATTTTGTACACGAGCCGCTGGACCGACCCTTTATGATCATTGTTTTAATTTTGGTGGTCATGGGGCTGATTATGATGTTCAGCGCAAGCTTTGTAGACGCTTATTATTACGAAGGCGACGGCTACCTTTACATCAAAAAGCAAGCGCCCCTCGCCCTTGTGGGCTTGATTGCAATGTACGCTGCGTCTCGGTTGGATTATCACATTTGGAAGCGCTTTGCCTGGCCGCTGATGGGTATTACCTATGTGCTTTTGGTTTTGGTGCTGTTTATGAGCAGAACCAAAGGAACAAAACGTTGGATTTACATTGGCATCTTTAACTTTCAGCCGTCGGAAATTGCAAAGTTTGCCGTCATTGTGCTGTTTGCGTATATTATTTCATCAAACTACAAGAAGATGAAAACACTCACCTATGGTGTGTTTCCATTCGTATTGATTTTAGCTTCGTTGGCCGGCCTTTTGCTTTTGGAGCCGCATCTGTCCGGTACGATGCTGATTTTTGCGATTGGTTTTATCATGATGTTGGTGGGCGGAACACGCTTAATCTGGTTCGGCGCGGCACTCGGCTTTTTGATTGCAGGTATTGCGGGCGCAATCATTATTAAACCGGACTTGGTTTGGTATGCGCAGGACCGCCTTCGCTACTGGATTGACCCTTGGGAAGACCCGTTAGGGCTTGGACATCAGGTCATTCAAAGTATTTACGCCATCGGTTCCGGCGGCTTGTTTGGGCTTGGCATCGGCAACTCGCGTCAAAAACACCTTTATTTGCCTGAGCCTCAAAACGACTTTATTTTTGCCATTGTCTGTGAGGAGCTTGGTTTTATTGGCGCGCTCATGGTGATTTTCCTGTTTATTGCACTGATGTGGCGCGGTGCGGTGATTGCCTGCAAAGCAAAAGACCGTTTCGGCTCGATGCTGGTGGTGGGAATTATCACTCAGGTGACCGTCCAAGCGGCACTCAATATTGCGGTGGTGACGAAAACCATTCCCAATACGGGTATCAGCTTGCCGTTCTTTTCTTACGGCGGCACTTCTTTGATGATGCTGCTGGGTGAAATGGGGGTTGTTCTGTCGGTATCACGCCAAAGCAGCATCAATACAGGATGATTTGCCGAAAGGCAGCAAACATGATTCATAGCAACAGCGGATGCGGAAAAACCGTATTCGCTGTTTGCCGTATCCATTGAGGAGGTTCTTTATGAGGGTGCTCATTGCCGCAGGAGGCACAGCGGGCCATGTGAATCCTGCTTTGGCCATTGCCAAGGAGATTGAAAAGCATTGTCCGGGGGCGGAAATCCATTTTGCGGGAAGAAAAAAGGGGATGGAATACGGCCTTGTGACCAAAGCGGGTTATCCGTTCCATCACATTGAGGTAAACGGCATCCAGCGCAAGCTCACACTGCGCAATGCGGCCAGAAACGTGAAAGCAATGTATCATTTGGCGCTCAGTGCGCCATGTGCTGCCGCAATTTTGCGCAAAGTGCAGCCGGATTTGGTGATTGGTGCGGGCGGTTATGTCAGCGGCCCGGTGGTGCAGACGGCGGCCAAAAAAGGAATTTTAACGGCAATCCATGAGCAAAACGCATTTCCCGGAATTACCAATAAGATTTTGGCAAAAAGCGTCGATCTGGTGTTTGTAGCCATGCCGGATGCCGTAGAGCGTTTGGGCCCGGCGGCAAAAGGCAAAACTTTTGTCGTGGGAAACCCGGTGCGGGAAGCAATGTGGAATACAGACCGCACTGCGGCAAGAAAGGCTCTGGGCGCAAAGGACGGACAAATTGTGGTGGTGTCCTTCGGCGGAAGCCTGGGCGCACAGCGCCTGAATGAAGCGGTGGCAGAGCTGGCCGTTTGGGAGCTGAAAGAACGCGATTTTCTGCATATTCACGCAACGGGAAGCATTGAGAAAAAAGATTTTGCCGCTCTGGCGAAAAAGCTGAATATTGACAACGATGCACGTTTTCAAATTCGGGAATACATTGAAGATATGCCCTCGATGCTGGCCGCTGCCGACCTTGTGATCAGCCGTGCCGGTGCGCTGACACTGGCGGAAATTTCAGCGGTTGGGCGTGCTGCTGTGTTGATTCCTTCCCCGAACGTGGCGGAAAATCATCAGTATTATAACGCAATGCAGCTGGAAAAGCTGGGAGCCGCTCGCGTATTGGAAGAAAAGAACTTGGGGCAGGGCGCATTGCAGAAAACAGTGGATGAAATTACGCAGAGCCAAGCCTCGTTAATGGAGATGGGGGCAAAAGCGCGTGCGCTGGCACAGCCCGATTCACTGGAAAAGATTTGGACGCATTTGGAACAGCTGCTGAAAACGGGAAGACCGTAAGCGGTTTTGCCAATATGCGCCTGAGTGCCATATAAAAACAGAACTTAAAATGTTTTTTCACACTTTTTCCTGTTTTTCATAAGATAAAGCAAAGGGAAAAACACAAATTTCAAAGGATTTACGCAAGGTGCAGACGCTTAAAAATAAGCGCGGAACACCGGTGTTTATTCTTTGAAATCCTGTGTTTTTCAGGCGGTCGCAGCCTGTTTTCCGTGAACATCATGGTTACTTATTTGTGTGTTGACACAAAGCGGCTGGATCAAGGCAGAAAAACAGAGAAAACGGGGTGGATGAAATGCGTGGCATAAAGGTATGGGGCGGACAAAAACTTCATGGTACTGTGCAGATTCCCGGTGCAAAAAACAGCGTTTTGCCAATCATGGCGGCAGCAATGCTTTGTGACGGGCGCGTGACACTGGAAAATGTGCCGCATCTTTCCGATGTGGAATGTTCCGCCAGAATTTTGCAGCGTTTGGGGTGCCGTGTCATGGCGGCAGAACATTTTTTAGTGATTGAGCCCACAGCAAACTTTCAAAGCGATATACCGGAAGACTTAATGCATGCAATGCGTTCGTCGATTTTCTTTATGGCTCCGCTTTTGGCAAGAACAGGGCGTGCTGATATGACGATGCCCGGCGGCTGTAAGCTGGGGGCACGCCCCATTGACATTCATTTAGACGGTTTGGCAAAAATGGGCGCGATGATTGCCCAAAGTGGTGAGCAGCTGCATTTGACTGCCCCGCACGGCTTGAAAGGGGCCGATATTGCGCTGCGGTTTCCCAGCGTAGGCGCAACAGAAACGCTTTTGATGGCTGCTGTGTGCGCACACGGGCAAACCACGCTGCACGGCTGTTCCATGGAGCCGGAGGTAACGGATTTAGCTCGCTTTCTGCAAAAATGCGGGGCATGTATTGAGGGCATTGGCACGCGCTGTTTAACGGTGTTCGGTGCGGAACATTTAACAGGCACAAGCTACCGCATTTGTCCCGACCGCATTACAGCGGCGACCGTGCTGTTTGCCGTCGCAGGCTGCGGCGGGGAAGCTGTGGTCAAAAATGCGCGTGAAAAAGATTTATATGCCGTTTTGCGGATGCTGCGGGGGGCAGGCTGTGAAATTCATTGCAAAGAAGATGAGATTGCCATTGCACGGCACCATGTTCTCTATGGTGCGGGCAATTTTATAACGGATGTACACCCGGCCTTTCCAACGGATGCCGCACCTTTGGCAGCTGCCGCTTTTTTGCGGGCGCAAGGCACAACCACGATCACAGATACCATTTTTGAAAATCGCTTTTCCTGCGCGGCGGGGTTTGAAAAAATGCGCGGCGCTTGCGGCGTGCAGGGCAGAACCATTTGTGTGCAGGGGGTTGCGCGTTTGGCCGGAAGTGCGGTTCATGCACCGGATCTTCGCGGCGGTGCGGCGCTGGTACTGGCGGCGGCACAGGCAGAAGGCGAAAGCATGATTACCGGCATTGAGCATATTGCGCGAGGATATGAAGATTTAGCGGGGCTGTTGATTCAGCTTGGCGCACATGCCGGTTATGTTCAAATGCAGGATACGGCTGCGCTGCTGAGCGTTGCCGCCTACGCATAAAGCAAAAAAGCTGAGGTGACAAGAAAGGAGGTGAGACGATGACGGATAAAAACACACCGAAGCCAGTCTTTTCCCGAGAGGAGCATTATCAAAAGCGGCAGACACCGCAAAGAATGGTGTACCACAGCACAAGCAGCGCCGGAAGTTATTCCTCACGCAGCGCACCCACCAAACGAGTGAATTATCACGCGGGCGCCGCAGGCGTTTACACGCGGAAAACAACGGAACGCCTTGATTTTTCATCGCAGTCCTCGGCGGCTTCCAAGCGCCCTTCCTCCCGCAGCTGGCGCACGGAATCGGCGGAATCTTTGCGGCAAACACCGCCCTCTCGGAGTACCGTAAAAAGTGCGGTGCGTTCGTTGGGGGGCACAGCACCTGTTTTTTCTTCCACGCAGCGGATCAGCGTTGAAAGAGCAGCACCCCCGCTTTCAAAACCGGAACCGCGCCGTTCAGGTGCGGCTTCGGCTTCGGACATACAGCGTCATCGTCCTGCCTCCGGCAGTCCGGCGCGCGAAAGAGAGCAAAACAGACAGCAGACTGCTCGAAAACGGGAAGCGCCGGTTTCTGTCCCTTGGTTTCAAGAACGCAGACAGGCTGAGCCGCCCGTGCAGACAGAAACGGTGCTGAAGCCGATTGACTCCGGCAAAACAAAAGGAAAAACGCTCTTTTTCCCTACGATTCAGCCGGAAGATGTCTTGCAGCACAACTTTGAAGAACAGGAGTGTGAGCCTGAGCCGGAGCTTGAGTCTGAGCCGGAGCGTGAACCGGCGCCAAAACCGCGCAGAACCAAAGCGGCGCCTGCGAAAAAACAAGAAAAGCCAAAACCGAAAAAGAAAAAGAAGAAGCGAAAAAGCGCTTGGAAACGCTGGCAGGAGGCAAGGGAAGAAAAGCGGCGCAATGCGCCGCCCAAAACGCCCGAGCAGCTCAAGCGCATCAAAACGCTCAAAAAAATAGGAGCGGTGTCGTTTGCTACAATGGCAGTGCTGATTTGTGCCTTTGTCACGTCGTTTTACTTATTTAAAATTGAAACGGTGAATGTTGTGCAGCCGGAAAGCGGCACAGCGTATCAGGACGAGCAAATCAAGCAAGCGTTTGGAACGCCGGTCGGAAACAATTTGTTTGGCTATTCGGCACAAAAGGTAGAGCAGTCCATGACAGCTGCTTTGCCGTATTTGGAAACGGTTGACGTGCGGCGCGTTTTGCCCAACCAGGTGGATATTGAAGTAACGCCTGCCGTGGAAACCTACCAAATTGAAAGCGCACAGGGCGGCTGGGTAGTTTGTTCGCTTAGTCAAAAGGTGCTGCGGCTGGCGGAACAGCCTCAGGAAGCGGGCCTCATTACCATTCGCGGAGCGAAGGCCTCCAACCCGGTGCCCGGTGTGATGGTTGCGTTTGAAGAACCGGACAAGCAGGCGATGTTTACACAAATTATGCAGCAAATTCAGGCAAAAGGGCTGACACCGATCAACGAGGTGGATTTAACCGACCCGCTGGAAATGAATATTCTCTATGCCGGAAGGCTGCGTATTGTGCTGGGAACCATCAACGACATCGCCTATAAAGTGGACTGGGCGTGGCGTTTGGTAACGCCGCAGCTGGAAGAAAGCTTAAAGGAAACGGCTGTCGGTATTTTGGATGTCTCCAGCCGTACCGAGGAGGGCCGCGGAAAGGCCAGCTATTTGGCGGGCAGCACAGAAATTGTGCATGATGTTCAAGAGCCTGCCGCTGACCAGCCGCAGGAAATTACCGACCCGCAGGCTGTGAGTGAGCCGGCTGCACCGGCATAAATTTCGGCCCGGGACGAAAAAATCTGATTTTGCTATTGAAATAAATCAAAAAATCTGGTATCCTTATACTCAGTGCTAACTATATGTTTGTTGAAATTGTCTTTTAGGGGGAATTTGTCGTGGCGTTTATCCTCGATGAAGAACTGCAAAATATTACAAATATCAAAGTGATTGGCGTCGGCGGCGGCGGCGGTAACGCTGTTAACCGCATGGTGCAGAGCGGTTTGCGCGGTGTTGAATTTATCAGCATGAATACCGATCAGCAGGCATTGCTGAATTCCAAAGCAACCATGAAGGTACAGCTTGGCGCAAAGCTGACGAAAGGGCGCGGCGCGGGTGCCGACCCCGAAATCGGCCAGCGCAGTGCTGAAGAAAGCCGCGATGAGATTGCCAATGCGCTCAAAGGCGCACAGATGGCCTTTATTACTGCCGGTATGGGCGGCGGTACCGGTACCGGTGCTGCTCCTGTTGTGGCAGAGGTGGCCAAAGAGCTGGGCATTTTGACCGTTGGTATTGTGACCAAGCCCTTCGCTTTTGAAGGCAAGCGCAAGCTGAATATGGCTGAAATCGGTATTTCGGGTCTGCTGGAGCGCGTGGACTCTTTGATTGTGATTCCCAACGAGCGCTTGAAGCTCATCAGCCAGGAGAAGATTACGCTGCTGAATGCCTTTGAAGCAGCCGACAACGTTCTGCGTCAAGGTGTGGAAAGTATTTCCGCTTTGATCAACGTTGCCGCCTTCATCAACCTCGACTTTGCCGACGTGCGCAGCATCATGAAAGATGCAGGCTATGCACACATGGGCGTTGGCTCTGCAAAGGGTGTCAACAAGGCCGAGGATGCAGCAAATGCAGCAATTTCCAGCCCGTTGCTGGAGACCAGCATTTCCGGTGCGCGCGGCGTTATCATCAACATTACTTCCTCTCCCGACATCGGGCTGGATGATGTTGAAAAGGCCGCTACTCTCATCACCAATTCTGCACATCCTGATGCGAACATCATTTGGGGTGCTGCGTTTGATGAGTCCCTCAAGGACGAGATGTGCATTACCGTGATTGCAACCGGTTTTGACGCTGGCCATCAGATGGCAGCTACCGTGGACAATGCTGCATATCCCGCCGGAAACTTTGCCTTTAATAACGAGCCTGCTCCCGTGATGCCCACGGCGCAGCCGGTGGCAACGGTTGCTTCTTCTGCATCGGTCGCCGGACAAGCTGCTCCCGAGCAGCCGGCAGAGGATGATGCCGATAACTACATGACGGACATTGACGATATTCTTACCATGTTGAACAATCGTAAGTAATATGGTTGTGACATAGAGCTGCATACTGCTTTGCTCTGCACAATGAAAGCGAAAAAGCGGGGCTTTTGCCCCGCTTTTTTTCATCGAAAAGCCGATGGATGGCGATTTCTGTTTGAAAAAACTATTTTTGGCAAAAACTTCTGATGAGAGATTGCTTGCCAAGCCCTTTTTAATTTTCACAAAGTGAAGGAGCTTGGATTTGTAAAGAAAGGAGGTGCTCCGTATGAATGATTACAGTGACAGCTTAAAAGGCCCCGCGGTGTTTCATACCCAAATTTGGGGATTTCGGCGCGAAGAAGTGTTAGAGTATATTGAAAAGATTTCGGCTGCCAATGCCGAAAAGGCCAAAGCGCTGGGGGAAACCATTGATAAGCTGCGCGCCGAGTTGTCCCATGTCAAGGACGATTCTGTGCGTTTGGCAAGCGCGGCCGACCATACCTGTAAGGAGCTGGAAGCGCAAAAGAAGAAGGCGGAAACGGCGGTACAGGAGAGCATTTCGCTAAAAAGAAAAATGGAGCAGCAGAAGTTGTCGGCAGCACAGGTGCAGCAAGAGCTGGAGCACCTTCGCTTTGAAAACGATGTGCTGAAAAAAGACAACCACGCTTTGCAAAAGGAGATTGAACGCCTTGACAGTGAGTTGAATCGGCGCGATAGTGAGCTGCGCGAGGTGAACCAGACCATCCAAAGAGTGGACGGCGCAATGAAACGCCGCATGAGCCGTTTGAAGAATGCCGAGCAGGAAACCCAGCGACAGGCCCAAGCGGTGATGCAGCAAGCGCATCAGCAAGCTGACGACGTACTGCGCAGCGCACAGTACCGTGCACAGGAGATGGAGCAGCAAGCCAGAGAGCAAGCACAGGCGCGCTTAGAGCAGGCAGGGCGTGACGCACAGCGGGTGGAACAACAGGCCTACCAGCAAGCCGCTCAAGCAAAGCGCCGCTTGATGACTTCTGTGGACGAAATTGCGGAGAGTATTCGTCTGCTGAAAAAGCAGTTGGAGCAGGTAGATGAGCAAGTAGAGCGTGCCTCTGCGGGGCTGAATTATGTTTCCGCTGTACCTGCACCTCAGCAGCCCGCAAAGGATGACCCGTGGCTTTTGTCCAGAAGTGCTCATTCTTCCGACCACGGAGTGCCGCATAAGCCGATGGCGCAGCCTTTTGCGCCGTTTGAGCAGGGAAAGCCGCATACGCCTCCTTATGCCAAACAAGGCGGAGATGCCGTTGCCTTCCCGCCTAAGCCGCCCGAGCAGAGCAGTCAGGAAGCCCCCGCTTATATCCCGCGGCCTACTCCGGTAGCGCCGGGCGCTTCTTTTTCACAGCCGTACCAGCCGGGTCAGCAAACGACTGCTGCCCCAGCGATGGAGCAGGTGAGGGCGTCCGCGATTCAAAGCTTGGAAGATACGCCCGATATTATCCCGTATTTATCGCCGATTCCCAAAGCGCCTATTGCCGCAAAGCAGCATACTGAATCGGCTCAGCCAAGCCCTGCAAAAGAGCTTCTGGATACGCTGCACGCGATGTTGGACGAGGTGGATGAGTGAGCCGAAAACGGCGAAGCGAAGGGCTGTAAGAATGAGGTTTTGTGCAGTTTGGTTGATTCTCTTGGCGGGCAAAAGAAAGCGCCGGGAGAATCAGCCGAACCGCAGTAAAAAAATATTTGATAAAAATGCAAAAAAGACTTGCATTTTCAAAAAATGTGTGCTATACTAATGAAGCCGTCGAGATAAGGCGGCGCGTTATGCGCGGTTAGCTCAGCTGGTAGAGCACCTGCTTGACGTGCAGGGGGTCAGGGATTCGAGTTCCTTACCGCGCACCAGTAAGCCTGAACGGTTGTTCGGGCTTTTTCTTTTGTCAGGCGTAGCTTTAAAGGCGCCGATCGTCCGAACATTTTCATTTTTACAATGGTGAGGAATGCGATGAAACAGGAAAATTTAAGAAATATTGCCATTATTGCGCACGTTGACCACGGCAAAACTACCTTGGTAGACCAAATGCTGAAGCAGTCCGGTGCGTTCCGCGAAAATCAGCAAGTGGCAGAACGTGTCATGGACTCCGGTGATATCGAGCGTGAACGCGGTATCACGATTTTGGCAAAGAATGCCGCAACGTATTATAACGGTGTAAAAATTAATATTGTTGATACCCCGGGCCACGCCGACTTTGGCGGCGAAGTGGAACGTGTGTTGAAAATGGTCAACGGCGTGCTGCTGCTCGTGGATGCGGCTGAGGGCTGTATGCCGCAGACGCGCTTTGTTTTGCAGAAAGCGTTGCAGCAAAACCTTTCTTTGGTCATTGCGGTAAATAAAATTGACCGTCCTGACGCACGCATTAAAGAGGTTATCGACGAAATTTTGTTGCTGCTCATGGATCTTGGCGCAACAGACGAACAGCTGGACAGCCCGATGATTTTCTGCTCTGGACGCGCGGGTACAGCAAGTTACAGCCCCGATGTGGCGGGCGAGAATTTGGAGCCGCTCTTTAAGACCATTATTGATTACGTCCAGCCGCCCGAAGGCAATCCCACAGCGCCGCTGGCAATGCTGTGCTCCTCGGTGGACTACAACGAGTTTGTGGGCCGCATTGGTATTGGCCGTGTAGAGAACGGTACGATTAAAGTAGGACAGGAAGTGTCTGTGTGCGACTGGCATGACAAAGAGCTGAGCATGAAAGGCCGCATTACGGCACTGTACAGCTTTGCAGCCAATGGACGCACTCCGGTCAACGAGGCCAGCGCAGGTGATATTGTGGCGTTCAGCGGCTTGACGGATATTAACATCGGCAATACGCTGTGTTCTTCTGAGCTGGTAGAGCCGCTTCCCTTTGTGAAGATTAACGACCCGACAGTGGAAATGACCTTTGCCGTCAACGACAGCCCGTTTGCAGGCAAAGAGGGTAAATTTGTTACCAGCCGTCAAATTCGTGACCGTTTGCACAAAGAGCTGCTGAAAGACGTGGCGCTGAAGGTAGAAGATTCCACCAGCAGCGAAAGCTTCCGCGTGATGGGCCGCGGCGAGATGCATCTGTCCATTTTGATTGAAACCATGCGCCGTGAAGGCTACGAGCTGCAAGTTTCTCCGCCGAAGGTGTTGACCCATGAGGAGAACGGCGTGCTGATGGAGCCGATGGAGCGTGTTGTGATTGACGTTCCTGTGGATTATCAGGGCAGTGTCATGCAAAAGCTGGGCGCACGCAAAGGCGAGCTTCAGCAGATGGCTCCCTTGGGTACGACCCGCATGAGAATTGAGTTCCGCATTCCTTCCCGCGGCCTGTTCGGCTATCGCAGCGAGTTCTTAACGGATACCCACGGCGAAGGCATTTTGAATACCATTTTTGACGGATACTCTGAATGGCGCGGTGAGCTGCCGGGACGCAGCACGGGCAGCTTGATCAGCTTTGAAACCGGTACGGCAGTTACCTACGGCCTGTACAATGCCCAGCAGCGCGGTACGCTGATTGTAGAGCCGGGCGAGAAGGTATATGAGGGCATGGTTATTGGTTACAGCCCCGCCGGCGATGATATGGCCGTGAATGTCTGCAAAACAAAACATCTCACCAACACCCGCGCTTCCGGTTCGGATGACGCATTGCGTTTGGTTCCTGTTTCTAAATTCAGCTTGGAGGCAAGCCTTGAGTTCCTGAAGCCGGATGAGCTGCTGGAAGTGACGCCGGAAAATCTGCGTATTCGTAAGCAGATTTTGAAAAACGACCTTCGCATGAAAGCGGCCAAGGGCAAAAAATAATTTGCCGGCGCTGCAAAAATGCTGCGGCAAGCCGTGAAATATACAGTTTGCTTTGAAGTTTGAAAAACAGCTTGATGTGCCCTGCTGCCGGGGTTCGGCAGGGGCCGTCAAGCTGTTTTTTGGTATATTTTCCTTTTTCTTTGCGTATAGTGAAGGCAGAGGGGAGGGAGAACGATGCAGCGCGGTGTTTACCTAAAAAATGCGGCAATTATGACGATGACCGGCTTAGTGCTGCGTGCTGTGGGCATGTTATTTCGCGTTTATATCGCGGGAAAAATCGGCGCACAGGGCATGGGCGTTTATCAGCTTATCACCACCGCCTATACCATGGCAGTCACTTTGGGAACCGCCGGACTAACCTTGGCGGCAACGCGCATTTGCGCTGATTTGCTTGCAGAGGGGTGTGAGGGCGAGGTAAAGCGCGCACTGTATAAAGTGATTCTTTTGGGCGCTGCAACAGGATGCTTGACGGCAGCGGCACTTTTTTTCAGTGCCGACTGGGTTGCTGTGCGTTGGCTCACCGAACCGCGTGCGGCGCTGTCGCTGAAAATTTTAGCGCCCAGCCTTCCCTTTATGGCGTTTTCTTCGTCTCTGCGCGGCTACTTTATGGCAAGGCGCAATGTCGTGCCGCCCTCGCGGGCGCAGCTGGCCGAACAAGCCGTTAGAATTGCGCTTGTCGCCGGCTTGTTTTACGCATTTGACCCGCAGGAAGTGGTGCTTTCCTGTGCCATTGTGGTGATGGGAAATACCGTCAGCGAGGCGGTGAGCTGGCTGATTTTGGCGCTTGGCTATGAAAAGGATATTCGTTCTTTGCCCAAGCGGACAGCGAAGAATAAAGTGCGGCGTTCTTCTTTGTGCATGATGTGGCTCCCGATTGCAGGGAATCATTGCTTGGCTGCGGCACTGCATACGGTGGAGAACGTTATGGTTCCCGCTTGTCTTGCAGTGTTTTTAGCCAGCAGGGAAACGGCATTGGAGCAGTATGGTGCGCTGAAAGGAATGGCAATGCCGGTGCTGTTTTTTCCGTTTTCTTTGCTGGGAACGCTCTCGGCTTTGCTGATGCCGGAAATTGCATCGGCACATGTGCAGGGAGAGAAAAGTTTGCTGTGCCGTTTGGTGCAGCGCGTTATGCTGATTACTTTGGTGCTCAGCATTTTTGCAGCGCTGGAATTTACGGTCTTTTCAGCACCCATTGGGCAAGTGCTCTATAAAAGTGAGGAAATTGGTTTTTACTTGCATGTGCTCGGGCCGCTCATGCCTTTTTTGTACTTGGAAAGCATGGTGGACGGAATGCTGAAAGGCGTGGATGAACAGTTGGCAACGTTTCGGTATACGGTGTTTGACTCGGTTCTTCGCATTGCAGGAATTGCGTTTTTGGTGCCGCGATGGGGCATGAAGGGTTTTTTGCTGGTGATGATGCTCAGCAATTTGTTTACCTGTTCGATGAACTTAAACCGTTTGCTCCGTGTGACAGAGTGCGGCTTTTTGTGGATGCGCTGGCTGGTGAAACCACTGTTTTGCGCACTCACAGCGGCTTTGATTCACTATTTTGTCATCACCCCATGTACACAGCAATGGGGGACATGGATTCGATTACTGGTTGAAGGCGGTGCAGTGGCTGTCATCTACTTTGTTGCTATCGACTGGACAGGATGTTTGTCTTGGCGTGAATTTTTGGAAAATCTCCCAATAAAATGTAGAAAAAGTGTTGACAAATAATCGATTGAATGCTATAATAAACAAGTCGTCAGGAGACGACAGGAAGTGGATATGCGGATGTGGCGGAATTGGCAGACGCGCTAGATTCAGGTTCTAGTGAGGGCAACTTCGTATGGGTTCAAGTCCCTTCATCCGCACCAGCTCAAAACCCCGTAGAGTTCAGGCTTTACGGGGTTTTTGCTATTGCTTTCTAATAGGGAATTCTTCCCGCTTTGTGATGTGTCTACCTTTTTTCTCCTCATGTTCTGCCGCGGCAAAGCTGAATGGGGGAAGATTTTCTGGCTCTATAATAAATGTTGGGGTGGCCCAAATAGAGCTCAAGGAAAAAATAAAA
>ERZ1643251.412-NODE-412-length-64594-cov-11.396380_pt1 | contig 64594 bp, 65 predicted proteins | sample MGYA00579261_ERZ1643251 | MGnify/ENA primary metagenome ERZ1643251 (study PRJEB29033, sample SAMEA4952267) | chicken gut metagenome | biome: Broiler Chicken; feature: Gastrointestinal Tract; material: Caecum | place: Ireland | collected 2018 | study: Broiler...
AACTGTTCCCCGCTTGAGATTCTGAAACTGCAGAAAAACCTGAAACAGATCGCAGTAGAAAACTATTTCATTGTCCACAGCTATATCAGCAATGACCGGACAGACTATAATACGCTGATCCCTGTCCTGGAAAAGCACCGGGGTGCATTTGGGGATAGCCTGGAGGCAGTGACTGCCGACAGCAGCTACTGCAGTGAAAAGAACCTGCTGTACCTGAAAGAGAATGGGATACAAAGCTACATCAAGCTCCAGGACCATGAGAAACGGAAAACCGAAGATATCGGGAAGTATTACAACATGACATACGCCGTCTTTGAGGACGAACACTATTACATCTGCCATGACGGAAGGGAACTGCGCCATATCCGGACGGAAAGCAAAGAATCCGGACCGGAATAAAGTGATGAAGATCAACGAACGGTGGGAAGAGCTGCGGGAAGAATCCAACGCAAATATCCAGAGTGAGGAAGGTGTTTTGAAACGCCAGACACGTTCCATCCAGACAGAAGGGCATTTCGGGGACATCAAGGAGAATGAAAACTTCCGACGTTTTAACTACCGTTCAAAAGAAAAGGTGTATAAAGAATTCATGCTGTATGCGATAGGCCGGAACATCATGAAATATCATCGGTTTTTACAGCATGAGATCAAGAAATATGAAGGGAAAAAGGAGCAGAAAGCAGCCTGACGCAAGGAGCGGCCCCGGAATATTCAACCAAGGGGCTTTTGCGCCTTAAAATAAGAGGCATAGAAAGTAAGAGACCATTCCATAAAAATCCGGAGCTTTATAAAAGCCTGGATTTTATAGGATGGTCTCTTTCATACATCTCGGGGATCAAAAATCAGTATTAACCGACAGTCCCCGTCTTGTAACATGAACCATTATTTTAGCATTTCTTCTTTTTTCGCCAGAATCGCTTCTACAGCCTGACAGGCGGGGCAGTCACAGTATCTGGCCCCTGCGGTTTTTATTTCTTGTGCGTGGGCCACGATGCCGGCAGCCTGATCAGCGCCGAAATATGCTTTTCCCTGTTCGGATCCGGCAAAACCGATCAGCTGATCGATCGGCATGATGTCTGCCTCCAATTCCGCAATATATTTTTTTGTTTCATACGTTTCGGCGTCCGTGTCGATGGATTCCAGCCATTTTTCTGCAGCGGATCTTGCCTCTTTGCTGCAGGAAAAAGCATTCATCAGTTCATGAGTTTTTTTGATAACATAGTCAAGTACCTGTTTTTCCATAGTTGATTTCCTCGCTTTCGTTGGTGTATTATATGGAGCGTTTCTGCTCCAGGGAAACGCTGCATCAGGAAAAGCCGCCTGCCTTTCCAGCCATATAGTTGATAAACTGCTGGGCGGTGCGTCCGGAGATGCCTCCGTGGCTCAGCTCCCATTTATTGGCTTCCGCGCACAGTTCCTCGTCGCTGACGGTGATGGAAGGATAACGCTTCCGCAGTTCTTTGACGATAGCAAAGTATTCTTTCTGAGACGGTTTCCCATAATAAATTGTCACACCGAAACGTGCCACCAGGGATAATTTCTCCTGCATGGTATCGGACCGGTGCATGCCGTTCTCAGATTCCATATCGTTCCGGTCAGACCAGCTCTCTTTGATCAGATGACGGCGGTTGGAGGTGGCATAGATCAGCACATTGTCCGGTTTCGTCTCCATACCGCCTTCGATGACGGCTTTCAGATATTTGTATTCGATCTCAAAATCTTCAAAAGAAAGGTCGTCCATATAGATGATGAAGCGGTAATTCCGGTTTTTGACCTGGGCGATAATGGAAGACAGATCCTGGAACTGGTGTTTGTAAATCTCGATCATGCGCAGCCCCTGGTCGTAGTATTCGTTGAGCAGGGCTTTGATGCTGGTGGATTTTCCGGTTCCGGCGTCTCCGCACAGAAGCACGTTGTTGCAGGGCAGACCCTGAATGAAAGCTTCCGTATTTTCGATCAGCTTTTTCTTCTGAATCTCATATCCGATCAGATCTTTTAAAAGAACCCGGTCCGTATTGTTGATGGGCAGAAATTCCACGCCGTTTTCCAGATGGCGGATACGGAACGCCCGGTTCAGGCCGAACATGCCGACTCCGTAAGCTGCGTAGAAGTCGGTGACAATCCGGAAAATCTCTTCTTCGTCCGCGGCCTGTTCGATCTGTTCGCTGACTGCCTGTACCTTCTCGCTGACATTTTTATTATACATCCGCTCCTTTTTCTGGATGGAATGATAATGACAGACGGTGGTGAAACAGTCGATGCCGAGCGCCTCCTCGATAGGACCGAAATCAAAATCGAAAAGCTTTTTGAAAATCGCAAAGTCACTTTTTGCAAAATGGTTTACAGTACCGTCGTTTGCGCCCACTTTCTCGCTGGTCATACTGAAAGAATTTTCGTTGGTCAGCAGGATGAAAGTCAGATAATTGTGCCAGAGATTTTTATCAAACCCGTATTGAGTAGCCAGATCCAGGAGCGCTTTCATCTGCGCGTAGATCCGCGTGGTCAGTTCGGCTTTGGATGCCCGGTTCAGGTCAAAATCTTCGAAGATCCCGGCAAGTTTCAACAGGATGCTGTCTTCGCCCAGATCCCGGTACAGAATCAGTTTTGCAGTTTCTTTGTACATCTCACATGCCTCTTTTCTTTGGAACTATTTTGTCAGGATGAAATAAGCCAGTACCAGAACACCCAATACAATTCGGTAGTAACCGAAGGACTTAAAGTTGTTTTTCTTGATGTACCCCATCAGGAACTTGATCGCCAGGATGGAGACGACGAAGGCGGATATCATTCCTGTGGCCAGGATCGCCAGTTCCATGGAGGTGAAAGAAAAACCGAATTTGACCAGTTTCAGAAGGCTGGCTCCGAACATAACCGGGATTGCCAGGAAGAAACTGAATTCAGCGGCAATATAGCGGGAGGTCCCTAAAAGCATGGCTCCCAGGATCGTAGCGCCGGAACGGGAAGTGCCGGGAATCAGCGCCAGTACCTGAAAAACGCCGATGAACAGTGCCATGGACCAGCTCAGTTCCGCAAATGAATTTACGCGGGGACGGCGTTTTTTATTGTAATTTTCTACGACGATGAACAGGACGCCGTACAGGATCAATGTGACTGCTACGGTCTGATAATTGTAAAAGACAGCGTCGATCTGATCGTCAAAGGGAAGGCCGATGATGGCGGCCGGCAATACGGCTATCAGTACCTTGAACCAGAGCATCCATGTGTCTTTTTTTACCCAGCCATTTTGGGGAGAGCAGAAAGGCCACAGCTTTTTGAAATACAGAACAACAACGGCCAGGATCGCTCCCAGCTGGATCACTACACGGAACATTTCCATGAAATCCTGGCTGACATTCATGTGAATAAACTCTTCCACCAGGATCATATGCCCGGTACTGGAGATGGGAAGCCATTCTGTGATTCCTTCAACAATACCGAGAAGCAGTGCTTTTAAAATCTCTAACATTGACTATACTCCTTTTATATAAATCTTTTTTGTTATTGTACTCATCATGACCTGAAAAGTCAATGCGGGCCGAAAGAACGTATTAACAAAAACGACAAATTATGCTATGATTAACCCAAAAATATGCGAATTTATGGGAAATTAAGGGAGAATGTGATGAAACAGCAGGTGATCGACAAATTTCTGGATATTTATGGAGGCCCGGAACAGGGCATAAAAGTATATTTCGCGCCGGGAAGAGTAAATCTGATCGGCGAACATACAGATTATAACGGAGGACATGTGTTTCCATGTGCGATTACCATCGGGACATACGCTGCGGCGAGAAAGAGGCCGGACGGTATGTTTCGTTTTTATTCCCTTAATTATCCGGAAGCAGGGGTGCTGGAAGTGCCGATGGAAAAACTGGAATACCGGCAGGAAGACGGATGGGCCAATTATTCCAAAGGCGTGATCGACACATTTCGAAAGAAAAATTATCCGGTTCGGCGAGGGCTGGATCTTTTCTACTATGGAGAGATCCCTAAAGGACTGGGGCTGGGTTCCTCTGCTTCTCTGGAAGTGGTGACCGGTCTGATTCTGCGGGATATGATGGAATATACAGATGTGAGTATGGTGGATGTCAGTCTGTTCGCTCAGCTCACGGAAAATGAGTATATCGGAAACCGGTGCGGAATCATGGACCCTTTTACCAGCGCCATGGGAAAGAAGGGCAATGCGCTGCTGCTGGATACCAGTGATCTTTCTTATATATATGTGCCGCTGAAGTTGTCTCATGAGCGGATCATCATTACCAACAGCCGGAAAGAACGGGTGGATGTGGAAGCGGAATACGAGAAACGCAGAGCAGAATGTGAGACCGCCCTTCAGGAACTGCAGCAGGTCATCTCGATCCGGAGCCTGGGAGAATTGACTGCGGAAGTGTTTGAAAATGTGCAGGAGATGATAAAAGATCCTGTGCGCATCCGCAGAGCGCGGCATGCGGTGACGGAGAACCAGAGAACGATCCAGGCGGCGGAAGCCCTGGAAAAAGGGGACATCAGGGAATTCGGGCAGCTGATGAACGCTTCGCATCTGTCTTTGAAAGAGGATTACGAAGTCTCCTGCAAAGAACTGGATATTCTGGTGGAGGAAGCCTGGAATATCGACGGCGTGCTGGGCTCCCGTATGATGGGCGCCGGTTTCGGCGGCTGTACGGTCAGCATTGTGGAAGAGAACGCGGTCAATGAGTTTATCACTAAGGTGGGGGAAAATTACAAAGAAAGGACAGGACTTACGCCGGAATTTTATGTGGTGGTGACAGGGAACGGAGCCAGCGTCTTATAGAAAAATATCAGGGTATGCAGATCAGAAGACTGCATACCCTGTTTTTTATTTTTCGTCATGAAGACGGTCATAGACCTGCCGGCTGTAACGGTACATTTCATCTTCCAGGTCAACAGGCCCTTTATTTGGACGCTCGTCACGGATCCGATAGGCGCATCTGCCTTTTTTGCCTCTGGTATCGATCATATGATGGAGATATTCTACAGCCTCTTCATCGGATGTCAGATCTGCGGGGATTCGGAACTGCCCGAGCTGCACCAGCTGATCTCCATATTTTTCCATGATCTCGTCTTTATCGGTAACGCCTTCCTGGCCTTCCCATCCGTCAAAACCGGCCTTGATAAAGTTCGGTATCTGCAGGCGTACGTTGCCGCAGGAATGCAGGGAGATGAACATACCTTCGTCATGCGCTGCCTTTGTCAGTTTCTGATACTGCGGGACAAACAGTTCCTCATAAATATCCGGGGAGAAGAACGGCGCTTTCTGAGATCCCATATCGTCATGGAACAGGATCATATCCGCATGGTAATATTTCCGCGCGATCTTCATCAGGTCGATATACCAGTCGATCAGTCTGTCGTAGAAAGCGGTGAGCGCTTCCTGCTCTTCCAGAAGATAACAGAAGGTGTCCTCAAAGCTGGTTAAGTCGGCGGTCCGTTCAAAGATACCGTTATAGATAACAAAATATGTAAACCGGTCATTGGGAAGCATGTGATATAATTCTTTGGAATCTTTTTCCCAGTCCAGATCCATCAGGTTGGGAAAGACCAGTTCCTTCTCCCAGTTTGTGATATCGGAAAGGCGTCTGGTTCCGGGGCGGACCATGGCGGCCTTAGTCAAAGGCTCATATTCCCATTCTACGCCGAACCAGTCGGTGCCCCCGAACGCTCTGGCGGAAGCATCCGGCATCATGTCCGGGCAGACAAGATTCATGTCCCGGTTCATGTTGGGCAGCCACATGGGTCCTTCTCCTTTCATGACCCGCATCATGTTTTCACGGGGGGTAATCGGCGTATTTAATTTGGGCTGTTCCAGACTTGCCGGTCCATAGCTGCCGGGAATTTTATAGGTTCCGATTCGTTCCATCTCTTTTTCTGAAAATTTGTCATATAACATATTTCGTAATCTCCTTCCTTTTTCAGATTAACCAAAAAGTACCAATGTTGTAACTGCCGCAGTAAGGCCTCCGCAGATGATGGGAATCAGGTTCCTTTTAACGCATGTCAGAATGTTTACGTTTGTCGCAGAAGCGATATATAGAGAAGCGCCTGCCACAGGAGTGACGGAGGAGCCAAGAGCCAGGCCGATCAAAGCGAGGTGAAGGAAAGGAAGTGTTTCCAGTCCTGCCGAAGCAATGACAGAAGCCATGACCGGTACGATCAGGCTGACATTGCCGTTGTACACGCCGGTGACGCCCATGACAAAGGTGCCCAGCAGCGTGATGACGATAACCGCAATGACAGTTCCGCTTTCAAAGGAAGTCAGGCCGTTGACGATGAGCTTCATACCGCCGATGGAATTCAGCGCGGACGCGAACAATGTTCCGAATACCAGCAGGATGCCGGGGCCTTTGAAATAGTCGCCCATGCCGTTGAATACAACAGATACCCCGTTAAAACACTGGCTGAAATTGCGCTGGCAGATGGTATGGATGATAACGGCCACCACGAGACAGAAATAGCAGGCAGCTACTACGCTGATAACTATGGTGCCCACAATCAGTTCGCTGAAGACCAGAATAGTGATCAGGGGCAGCAGGGGAAGTACCGCATAAAAATACGGAACGCCGATGTCCTTGATGGATTTGGACTCCAGATCTTCTTCAGAGATTTCCGCGTGCTCCCGTTTATCAAAAAATCTGGAAACCGGGATGAAGATGAGCATGACTACGATAATGGTAATCAACATAACCGGGATCTGTGTCTGCACAAACCATTCTGATACGGATACATCCTCTATGCCGGCCAGAGACAAGGCAGTATACAGACTGGCGTCGGAAGGTCCCCATACAGACATATAAGACAAAAGCACAGCCGAAGCGCTGGTTGCCTTTGAACATCCAACCTTCAGCAGAACCGGATAAAGAGTAGCAATCATCAGGGCCGCGACGCTGATTCCGCTGGGGATTACGATCTTAATCAGGTTGCCGACCAGGATCATTCCGGCTGCCAGCAGATACGGCTTTTTGATTTTTTTCAGCGGGGACGCGATCATGGTAGCGAACATGTCGGATGCTTTAATGTGGTTCATGTACACGATATATCCATAGATAGACATGATGATCAATACATTTCCGCCCATGGTTCCGGACGCGCTGGATTCGATCTTTTCAAAGATATCGAAGAAGGCGCTTCCGCAGGTGTTTTCGCCCATCACGCTGCCGCCGGCGATAGTCAGTCCCGCAAAGGCGATCAATGAGAGCGCGAGCAGGACCACGGTTGTGTTGTATTTCTTGACAATACTGAAGATCAGGAGGCCAAGCAATACAACGGTTGCAATAATCTGGATCATAGAATATCCCTCCTCCTACTGTTTGGTAATTCTATTTTAATTAAGTACCGGAATATTATCTATTCTTCGGTCGGTTGAAAAAACAGAACGCAAATTTGTGCATATGGTGCATGAGAAGTTTAGATGGTAGTATTCAGTATGTGGATATGGTACAATTTCTAAAGACAGCTTTGTAAAAGAGAGAAGAGGATGAACAGATGAAAAAAGATGACGAGCGCCTGTATCTCAGCATGCAGATACTGACTGACTATATGGATGATCAGTTCTCGGATTATTATTTTTACAGGGGAAACGATCCCATGGTCCTGGAAGATGTGCGGCTGTATTACGGGCAGGCGGAAATTTCGGAGAAATTTGTCTATATTGTCAAACCGGGATATCTTCAGAAGGCAATGGAGAATAACTGCAATATCGTGTTGATCGGTAAGGTGGAACTTCCGAAGATCACGCCCCAGTATCATAAATCAATTATTCATATTCCCAAAAATGAACGGGTAGAGTATATCCTGGAGCTTATTCAGAATATTTTTCATAAATTCCGCAAATGGGAGATGGATCTGGTCCAGATCCTGACAGAAGAGGGCGACCTGGCAGCGATGTGCAAGTGCAGTCAGGATATATTCCAGAATCCTATCTATGTATTGGACCATAACAATAACGCTATTGTCCGTACAACTTATGTGGTAGGGATGATGACCATGAAACCGGATCCCAATACGGGAAGTCTGATTCTTCCTGTTGAACGCAGAAATCTCCTGTATCATTCAGAAGAATTTTTGCAGACCTACAAAACGAAGACGGCTCAGTACTGGACTCCTTCCTGGAATAAACACAGGGATATTTATGTGAATGTTTTCGATGAATACCAGAGATATTTAGGAAGAATCCTGGTCAATGAACTTCAGTCCTCTTTTAAATCAAGCCAGTTAAGGCTGTTGGAATATTTCTGTAAATTTGTTGCAAAAGGATTTCAGAACTACCGGATGAATGCGAGGGGCTGGGAGTTCCCTCTGCAGAAATTGTTAGAAAAACTGTTGCTGGACGAGAGCGCGGATGAAGATGTACTTCTGGAAAGCCTGAATCGTTTGGGATGGAGACAGAATGACAGTTATCTGACGGCAAAGGCAATACTTCCGTCGGATGATGACGCTTATGCCTACAGCATCTGTCTGGATATTATGGAAGGCGGCCAGGATGCGGCGGCATTTTCTCAGGGGAAGGAACTGTATGTAGTCTTTCATCTGCCGGAATCGGAGATGAATCCGGACTCCTATTATGCATTTCTTCATGAAATCGGACTGAAAGCGGGGATTCATTTTGGAGCCAGCAGCCTTTTCTTCCAGATATTGAGGATAAAAGAATATCAGGAGCAGGCTTCTATAGCGCTGGAATACGGGCAGTTACGGGAGAGCGAGAGATATTGTCATCCATATCATTCGATTGCGCTTACTTATTTCCTGAGAAATGCCATCGGCAGTTTGAAACCGCATATTGCCTGCGCGGCCGCGCTTCGTATTCTGCGGAAGACAGACCGTGAGAAAGGGAGCGATTATTATAATACACTCAAAGAATATATCCATTCGAACTGCCAGCCGATTCAGGCGGCAAAATCGCTGTATTTACATCGGGGGACGCTGACTTACCGGTTAAATAAGATACACAGTCTGACCGGACTGGATCTGAATGACAGAGATACAATACTGTATCTGGATCTGTCATTTCGGATCGAAGACCTTTATCAGGATGAGAGTTTATTGCCGTAATATCAGTATACAGGCCAGAAGAATGGAACAAAAAGAACACAGGCCAGAAAGCCAATGAGTATCAGCGGCATTCCCTGGATGAACCAATCTTGAAAACGGATGTCTCCTTCTTCTGCAAGCATAGGAAAAGTGGGAGTGGCTATGGGCAGAGCGAAGCTGCAGCTGGAAGCAATCATCGCGGTTATCATTACAGGCTTCAGGTTGATATTCAGGCTGGAACCAAGTACCAGCACCAGAGGAAGAACCACGCCGAAAGTACCCGAGTTGTTCAAAAACTGTGTAATGAAAGCCACTATGAGAAAAACGGCTGCAATCAGCATGTGTTCAGGAATCCCGTTTTGGAATAAACGGGAGGCGTATTGCGACAAAGTCCGGTCGATGCCGGTACTGCTGAACGCGGTGCCAAGAGACTGTATCCCCATGATAAACATTAAAATATCCCAGCGGATAGAATGGATGATTTGCTCCGTGGTTAATACGTGAAAAGCTCCCAGAATCAATATAACAGCGAGACTGGTCACAACTGTATCGGGAATACCTTTTTGTCCATCCAGTGCGATCAAAAGTATAAATGCACAGAACAGGATAACGGTAAGGACCTGTTTGAACTTTGCCTGTTTTGGAACTTGTCTCTGCTGCAGTCCGCATATTTCAGATTCCCTGCGGTCCGGCAAAAAACGGCTCCCGATAAAACAAAAATAGAGAATCATGAGAAGCCCGGCGGGAACTGTAATGGCAGAGATCTCAAAAAGCCCGATCGTATCTCCCGGCACGGCGTTTTCATAAGCCGCGCGTCCCACCATATTCAGAGGAGTACCCATCAGGGTCATGGTTCCGCCAATAGTTGCCGCATAACCTATGGCCATCATGGATTTTGTCTTGCTGACTTTTAGGTTTGCGCCTAATGCAAGAATCAGAGACATCATGGCTACCTGTACGCCCATGCTGGATAATACGCTGGACAGGCCCGCGCTGATGAGACAGATAATTAATAAAATCAGAGATTCATGATGAATTTTCCGGAGCTTTTTCTGCATCCACTCGCCCAGCAGATCAGACAATCCGGCTTGAAAGAACGCTTCGCTGAGAACAAAAGCGCCTGCAAAAACAAACATGGAATCGCTGGTAAGTCCTTGCAGGGCTTCCGCGGGGGAGGAAATACCTGTCAGGATTAAAACGCAGGGAATCAGAAGGCCGATCCATCCTAAAGTGGCCTTTTGTGTCAATAAAAGTACGATCATAAGCAGAATGATTCCCAGAACGACTGCCTGCTGCATAACTCCACCTCCAAATTCATTCTTATATCCTTTTTCGCTACTATAACATTGGAAAAAATATGCGTCTATTGTGCCGATGGTCAAAAATATAGGTGAAAAATTTCCTCATTTGGACAAAACAGCTTTCTTAAAAAGTCTTAATTCTTTGACGCAGGTATCGTCATATATCCGGTAACATGTTACACTGATAATGGGTGATGAAAATGGAAAAACAAAGAATATTAGTAGCGGATGATGAACCGGAGATCCGGGAAGTACTCCGCATGATGCTGGAGAGCGAAGGCTATGATATCGTGGAAGCATGCAATGCGCAGGAAGCGGTGGACAGGACGGAGGGCGTCGATCTGGTGATCCTGGATATCCTGATGCCCGGTGAGTCGGGAATACAGGCCTGCACAAAGATTCGCGAGAAGTCTAATGTGCCCATTTTATTTCTTACGGCCAAATCCGGAGAACACGATAAAGTACTGGGGTTTTCGGCAGGCGGGGACGACTATCTGGTGAAGCCGTTTTCCTATATGGAGCTTCTGTCCAGGGTGAAGGCTCTGATCCGCCGTTACCGGGTATATCAGAAGTCGGAGGATAAGGCTGAGAAGATGGTGTTTTACCGGGATCTGACGATCGACACAGAGCTGCAGTCTGTGACGGATAATGGCAAAAAGATATCTTTGACAGAGATGGAATACCAGATCCTTCTCTTGCTGGTTTCCAATCCCCGGAAGATTTTTTCGGTAAAGGAGATTTATGAGCGGGTATGGAAAGAGGACTTTTTCCCGAGCTCCGGGAATACGGTAATGGTCCACATCAGAAATATCCGGAGAAAGCTGGAAAAGGAAGGAGAGCCATACATTCAGAATGTGTGGGGACGGGGATACTGTGTCAATTAAAAAGAAAATGAGCGGAAAGCATAAACTGGCTCTGGAACTGCTGCTGGCGACAGTGCTTTCTCTGTTGATCGGGGTGTTGGCTGCAAACGGAGTGGCCAGCCTGGCTTATGATTATCTCAATCGAAAACTGACACGGGAAGGATATTATGAGCGCCGGGTGGAAGAAAGTCTGCAAAGTCTTCAGAGATTTATTGACCAGAATCAGGTTACGGAAGAAAATGTAGAACTGCTTTATATATGGGTGCAGAAGCAGCGAGACATTTATGCCGTGTTTTATAAGGATGTAGATTCTCTGTTCAGCCCTTATCAGGAACAAGAACAGGAAGAAATTACATATTATGATGTTGAACTGGCAGATGGGACTCCGATTAAAGCCGAATTGGAATGCTATATGGGCATGAAATACTATTACGGCGTGGACGCGGCTTCGATAGTTGTCGGTATCAGCTGCTTTGTAGTTCTGCTGCTGCTTTTGATCCACCGAAAAATTCGATATATCAACCGCCTGGAGAACGAATTGAAGATTTTAGGCGGGGGGAATATGGAGTATCCGATTTCGATACAGGGAAATGACGAATTGACCAGTCTGGCGCTGGGAATCGAAGCCATGAAGAATGAGATACTGGAAAGGCAGCGCCTGAAGGCAGAAGCGGAAAAGGCGAATACAGAGCTGGTGACTGCCATGTCTCATGATCTCAGGACGCCTCTGACTTCTTTGATCGGATATCTGGAGCTTCTGAATCTTCACAGATATGACGACGAGACTCAATTGGAGAACTATCTGAAGCACTGCAGAGAAAAGGCGTTTCAGATGAAAAAGATGTCCGACCGTCTGTTTGAATATTTCCTGGTATATGGAAAGGAAGAGCAGCCGTATCAGTTCCGGAATGTGACATGTGAAAATCTTCTGGAAGATCTTTGCAACAGCCAGTTCTTTGAATGGCAGGAAGCGGGCGGGAGCCTGGACTGTCAGGTGGAAGAACTGGGGGGAAGCGTAAAGATTGATACAGAATATATGCAGAGAGTTACGGACAATCTGGTGTCTAATTTAAAAAAATATGGTGATTTAGATTATCCGCTTACGATTCGTGCGTTTGAGCGGCAGGATATGCTGCATATCCTGCTCACGAACCATGTTCGTGAGCAAAAGAACGTGGTAGAGAGCACTCAGATCGGACTGAAGACATGCAGAAAGATCATTGAAAATTGTGAAGGGAAGTTTGACTGGGAACGGAACGATCAGGAATTTACGGTCCACATGGAACTGCCCCTTCAATCAGCGAATAGCGAAAGCTGATAATGATGCCGCCCGGAGAGGCGAACCTTTTGGTTTGCCGATCCGGGCGGCATCGCTTATTTGTTTCGATTTCTTTTACCATCGAAGATACGCCGGGAAGGAATGGAATTGAACTTCCAAAAGAAAATATTGAACTTCTGAAAAAATATATTGAACTCCCAGTGCGCGTGTGATATACTCCTTCTATGAAAATTGAACTTTTGGAAAGGGAAGGAGACATAAGGATTGAAAGAGACATTCGCGGATCGTCTGAAGCAGGCGATGGACCGTCGGGGGCTGAAACAGGTGGACTTGATCCGGTTTGCTTCCGAGCAGGATGTAAAACTGGGCAAAAGTCATATGAGCCAATATGTGAGCGGAAAGACCGTTCCCCGGGCAGAACTGCTTCATTTCCTGGCGGAAACTCTGCAGGTGGATGAAGACTGGCTTTCCGGAAAAGAACAGGAAGAAAAAGCGCCGGAATATGGCGCAGAGATATCGGCAGAACAAAATCTGCAGGAGACAGAGAAAACAGGAGGAACAAAAATGAGGGAGTTCAAAAAATCATCCAAGTTGAACGATGTATTATATGATGTGAGAGGCCCTGTGGCGGATGAGGCCATGAGAATGGAGGAATCCGGAACTCAGGTACTGAAACTGAACATCGGGAATCCGGCTCCGTTCGGATTCCGTACCCCGGACGAAGTGATCTATGATATGCGCAGACAGCTGGTGGACTGCGAGGGTTATTCGGAGGCCAAAGGACTGTTTTCTGCCAGAAAAGCGATTATGCAGTACGCGCAGCTGAAAGGGCTTCCCAATGTGAGCATGGACAGTATTTATACCGGAAACGGGGTCAGCGAACTGATCAATCTGTGCATGTCTGCGCTGCTGGACGACGGAGACGAGATCCTGATTCCCGCGCCGGACTATCCGCTGTGGACGGCCTGCGCCACACTGGCAGGAGGGAAAGTCGTACATTATATCTGTGATGAGCAGGCGGACTGGTACCCGGATATCGACGATATCCGCAAAAAGGTCACCGACCGGACGAAAGCCATCGTTATTATCAACCCGAATAATCCGACCGGAGCGCTGTATCCCAGGGAGATTCTCCAGCAGATCGTGGATATCGCCAGGGAGCATCAGCTTATGATTTTTTCCGATGAGATTTACGACCGTCTGGTCATGGACGGGGAGAAGCACATCTCTATCGCTTCCATGGCTCCGGATCTGTTCTGCGTGACATTCAGCGGCCTCTCCAAGTCCCACATGATCGCCGGTTTCCGGGTGGGTTGGATGATCCTGAGCGGAAATAAGGAGATGGCAAAGGATTATATTGAAGGTCTGAATATGCTTTCCAATATGCGCCTTTGTTCCAACGTGCCGGCGCAGTCCATTGTGCAGACTGCTCTGGGAGGGCATCAGAGCGTCAACGATTATATCGTTCCTGGCGGACGTATCTATGAGCAGCGAGAATATATTTACAAAGCGCTCTGTGATATTCCGGGAATTACCGTTGTGAAACCGAAAGCCGCGTTTTATATCTTTCCGAAGCTGGATGTGAAGAAGTTCAACATAAAAGATGACGAGAAGTTCGCCCTGGATCTGCTGAAGCAGAAGAAGATCCTGATTACGCAGGGAAGCGGATTTAACTGGGGCCGGCCGGATCATTTCCGCATCGTGTACCTGCCCCGGATCGAGGTGCTGAAAGACGCGCTTGGAAAGATCGGCGACTTCCTGAGTTATTACAGACAGTAGGGAGAGAAGAGCATGCTCGCAGATTATCACGTGCACACCGCGTTCAGCGACGACTCGGTCTATCCTTTGGAAGAGGTCATACGGGACGCTATTCGGATGGGGATGGATGAGAACTCTTTACGGGGAGCAGATCACTATCCGGACCGGGATGGAGTTCGGGATGCAAATGCATACGATCTCCAGATATGAGACACTGTTTCACAGGTATCCTTTTGATTTTATCATACTGTCGGTGCATCAGGTAGAGGATCTGGAATTCTGGACGCAGGATTTTCAGAGAGGCCGGACGCAGCAGGAATATAATGAGCGGTATTATAAAGAACTGTTGGATCTGGTACAGAATTATAAGGATTACAGCGTTCTGGGGCATCTGGATCTGATCGTCCGGTACGATGAGGCAGGGGTGTACCCGTTCGAAAAAGTACGTCCTCTTATAGAAGAAATTCTGAAAACGGTGATTGCGGACAGCAAAGGGATCGAGGTCAATACCTCGTCCCGCCGTTACGGGCTCGCCGACATGACCCCGTCAAAGGCGATTCTGGAATTGTACCGCGAACTGGGAGGAGAGATCCTTACGATAGGAAGCGACAGCCACAAACCGGAACATCTGGGAATGGATATACCGGAGACCAGAAACCTGCTGAAAGATCTGGGGTTCCGGAAATTCTGCACGTTTGAACGGATGAGGCCGATTTTTTATGAGCTCTGACGACGGCGTCAGAGCTCTATGACTGTAAAAAACAACTATTTCAGCCGCGCGTACATTTTCATATCCAGAATCTTTCCGTTTTTTACGGCGTTGTTTCTAAGGAGCCCTTCAAACTGGAATCCTGCTTTTTCAAGTACCCGGCAGGAAGCGGCGTTGTAAGAAAAAGGCTCTGCAAAAATCCGCAGGATATCTGTCCGTGCGAAAATATCGCCGCATGCCTGCTTCACGGCATGGGTGGCGATCCCGTGTCCCCAGAAGTTTTCTCCAATATAATATCCGATTTCGGCAGTTCGGAAATGGATGTTGCCGCAGCGGAAAATACTGACACTTCCGGCAAGATGGCCGCCGGCAGTGACGGCGTACGAAAAGGTCTTGTCCGGATCGGCGGACAACATTTCCGCGATAAAGGTCTCGGCATCTTTTTGCGTGTAAGGATAAGGGATCCCGTCTCTTAAGTTGTCCAGAATCTTTTGGTTGTTTAAAAGCTCTGCCAGCGCTGCGGCGTCTTCGGGACGCCACTGACGGATTGTACAGTTCATATTGCCTCCTATGGTATAATTCGCGTTTCCCGCTCATTATACCATGTCCGCTGCGCCGGCATGGAGCCTCCGGCGGATGCGCCCGGCTTTCTGCGGCAAGCGCAGAAACCGGTATGCGCGATGGTATAATTCGCGTTTCCCGCTCATTATACCATATCCAAGTTGCTCCTGACAGCTGCTTGTTGTGTCAGTGGATTTGTGCTAAGATGAAACAAAATCGTGAAAACACGGTGATATGAGGCGGTGCAGGATGGATTACATGGATGAATATGAATTTGGCCGGCCCTATATGGTGGGTGATGAATATATTTTATGGAAGGGAAAACCGGAGAAAGGAGCCCTTTTCACCGGCAGAGAGATCATTATGCTTCCCTTTGTCCTGATCTGGCTGGCATTTTCTGTTTTCTGGGAACTGACCGCCATATTTTCCGGCGCGCCGTTATTTTTCTGCCTGTGGGGAATACCGTTTATAGGGATAGGTATCTATCTGTTAATCGGAAGATTTTTTCATATGGCGTATCTGAGGAAAAGAACCTTTTATATTATCACCAATAAGAAGATCATGATAAAAAGAGGAAACCGGATCGAGATGCATGACGGGAAGAGTCTTCCGCCTATGGACATCCGGATACATAAAAACGGGAACGGTACGATTACATTCTGTGACAATGTTTATATGAGCGGCAGGAGAAGATACGGCTCTTACTTTGCGCTGGAGAATCTTGCGGACGTCGTCGCGGCGCAGAATGCGGTCAGTATGATGGAAAAATAAGGAAGGAGATATCCAACATGCATAATTTGTACACGATTACATTCAGCCCGACAGGGACCAGCCAGCTGGCTGCCGACAGAATCGCAGAGGCGTTTGAAACCAAACCGGTACCGGTAGATCTGTGCCAGGAGGTATCCGGTGAAATACAGATCGAACCGGACAGCGTCTGTATCCTTTCAGCGCCCTGCTATGGGGGCAGGATTCCTGAAACGGCTGTGGAACGTTTTTCGCATATCCGGGGAAACGGGGCTGCCGCCATTGTCTGTGTGACTTATGGAAACCGTGCCTATGAGGACGCGCTGCTGGAACTGGCGGACTGCGCAAAGACCGCCGGCTGCCGGGTTATTGCCGGCTGCGCGGCGGTCGGAGAGCATAATATCATGCACATTTATGGGACGGGGCGTCCGGATGCCTCAGACCTGGATGAACTCCATCAGTTTGCCGTTCAGGCCGCCCGGAAGATAGAGGCCGGTCTGACAGAGGAACCGGTACTGCCGGGAAATCGCCCCTATAAGGAGAGGCATGTGTCCACGATGAAGATCCTGACAGATGAAAACACATGCAAAAGCTGCGGACTATGCGCGGCCAAATGTCCCGTAAGAGCGATCTCGGACGACGGACGCCGTGTGGATGAAACTCTCTGTATAGGCTGCATGCGGTGCATCAAAATCTGTCCTGAAAAATGCAGGAAGATACCGGAAGAACTGGTATCCGGGCTGATACAGAGAGTGGGAAAAGCCTGTGAAGGCAGGAAGGCGAACGAATTCTGCCTGTAAAGGGATTATCCGAACAGATCCTGGGCCTTCTCCATCTTTTCCGTTACACGGACCCCGAAGGGACATCGTTCTTCACAGCCCCCGCAGGCGATACAGTCTTTGGCATTGGCCGGAAGCGCCTCGTAATGCGCTTTGATGGAAGCCGGGACCTGTTCCTGCATCGCCGCAAGGTCATAGAGCTTGTTGACCATGGCGATATCGATGCCGGCGGGACAGGGGGCGCAGTGTCCGCAGTAGGTGCACTGACCGGAATATGCGTGGCGCGGCGCCTTTGCCAGTACGTTGGCATAGTCCTTTTCTTCTTCGGATGCGGTCTCGTATGCTACAGCGTCCATCACGTGTTCCGGCGTGTCATAGCCCGCCAGTATGCTGGCGACCGCAGGACGGGTCAGGGCGTAATGGATGCACTGGACCGGAGTCAGGGCGACTCCGAACGGAGAGGAAGCCGCAGAGAACAGGCGTCCTCCTGCGTAGCCTTTCATCACGTTGATCCCTATTCCCAGCCGCTCGCAGGTCTGATAGAGATCGGCCCGGTCCGGGTGGATGCCGCCCAGGTTCTCATCGTAATCCTCTGCAAAATAGGTATTCATATCTTCGCTGGCAGGCAGCAGGTCGAATGCGGGATTGATGCTGAAAAGAAGCATTTCGATTTCCCCGCTCATAGCCGCCAGCTTTCCTACTTTGGGATTGTGCGTGCTCATGCCGATATGGCGGATCACGCCTTTTTCTTTCTGCTCTTTCACATATGCCAGAAATTCCCCTTCCATGATCCGGTGAAATTCTGCTTCTTCGTCCACAAAGTGGATCATCCCAAGATCGATGTAATCTGTGCCAAGGCGGGTCAGCAGATCTTCAAAAGCCGCCCGGACCTTGTCCATGTCCCGGGTGCGGACATATTGCCCGTCCTGCCATGTGGAGCCAAAATGACCCTGAATGATCCATTTTTCCCGTTTCCCCGCGATCGCTTTTCCGATGTTGGAGCGCACGTTCGGCTCCGCCATCCAGCAGTCCAGAATGTTGATCCCCTGCTCTTCGCAGCAGTCAATCACGGCTTTCACTTCTTCCGTGTTGTGGCGTTCCAGCCACTCCGCACCGAGACCGATCTCGCTGACCTTCAAGCCGGTTTTTCCCAAATCTCTGTACCTCATATTTCCAACTCCTTTCTGTTCTTTAAAGCATAGCATAAAATGGTATGCTTAACAATCAGGAGCTTTGGACAGAAAGACCGGTTGGCGAAAGGCAGAGAGTCTGGTAGAATTGACTATAGAATCTTGAATGTGGATGATAAAAAATTCGATCGTTGCTACAATCCCGCATCAACGAATAAAAAGGTTGGGAAAAAAGTTGGGAATAAGAAGTGAGGACGAAAAATGACAAAGGAAACAATCGAGCAGGTATTAAGGTTTCGTGACGAACGGAACTGGAAGCAGTTTCACAATCCGAAGGATCTGGCCATCTCCATCTGTCTGGAGGCCGCGGAGCTGATGGAGGTTTTTCAGTGGAGCGCGGAAGACGTCTGGTGCAAGGAGAAAAAAGACAAAATCAGGGAAGAACTTGCGGATGTATTAAATTACTGCATTTTGATGGCGGATACCTGCGGACTGGATATGGACGAGATCATTCAGGAAAAAGTCAGGAGAAACGCGGAAAAGTATCCGGTGGAAAAAGCATACGGACATAAAGAGAAATATACGGAGCTGGGGGAATAATATGCAGCTGCCATATTCTGATGTACTGGACATCGCCCATTTTTCCAGATTGTTTGACAACAAAAGCGAATATTTATCCTATGAAGTGATGTGGGAATATCCCCGGATACATAGTGAGTTTGAAAAATGCGCCAGGGAGCATCTGAATAACCAGGAGATCAGACAGAAGCTTTATCAGGAAGGACTGTCGGAAAGAGAGTTTTCAAAGCATCTGGAAGAGATCCTGTTTCCGGTGTACCAGTCGGCAAAAAGCATGGGATTCTCGAATTGGAGCCTTAAGGGGTAGGTTTATGGGCGATTATTATGAAATCAACGCGAAGCGATATGCGGAAGAGACATTCTCTGCCGACATGTCAGAACAATATGGTAGATTTCTTCCTCTGTTGAGGGAGCAGGCGAGGATTCTCGATGTGGGAAGCGGCAGCGGGCGTGACGCATGCTATTTCCAAGAGAAGGGATATAAAGTGACCGCGCTGGAACCCTCAAAAAATCTCTGTATGGAAATCCAAAAAGTTTTCTCAGGAAAAATCGTATGCTCTGATATTCAGAGCTATCAGCCGGAAGAACGGTATGACGGAATCTGGGCATGCGCGTCATTTCTGCATCTGCAGGAAAAAGAAATACTCCGCTTTTTTGAAAGACTGGAGCTGTACCTGAAAGACAATGGGATCATCTATCTCTCCGGGAAAAACGGAATCCCTACAGGAGAGGCGGTGGACGGACGCTATTTTCTGGAGTTTACTGAAGAACTGGTGGAGAAGATACTGGTGGTCAATGACCGGGTGAGGATAGAGGGATTGTGGTATACAGGGGATGTGAGCGGAAGGAAAGGGTTCCGGTGGATGAATGTGATATTTAAAATGTCATAAAAGTGTAGTATGGAGGAGGTATCCTGTTTGAAAAAGAAAAAAGATGAAGTGACGATTCGGTCCGGCGCGGCGGAATACCTGACTTATGTGGCGGCTATCGGTGATCAGCAGGACAGTATCGAAATGCGATACGAGGACGAAAATATCTGGTTGACACAGAAGATGATGGCTGCATTATATGATGTCGGACTTCCAACAATCAATGAGCACATAAAAAAGATATATGCAGATAGTGAGTTGGAGAGGGAAGCAACTATTCGGAAATTCCGAATAGTTCAAACTGAAGGTTCCCGACAGGTGGGCCGGGAGGTGGCTCATTACAATTTGCAGATGATCATAGCGGTTGGTTTTAAGGTAAATAATGAGAGAGCAGTTCAGTTTCGTAAGTGGGCCAACGGCATTGTGAAGAACTATACAATCAGAGGCTGGGTTATAGATGATGAGCGCCTGAAAAATAGCGGTTCTGTGCTTACTACGGAATATTTTGACCGGCTGCTTGAACAGATACGTGAAATCCGTTTGTCAGAGCGCAGGTTTTATCAGAAGATCACAGATATCTATGCCACATCCCTTGATTATGATCGGACAGCACAAACGACGAAACAGTTTTTTGCCAAAGTACAGAATAAAATGCATTACGCGGTTCATGGGCATACAGCAGCGGAACTGATCTACGAGCGGGCAGACGCAGAGAAACCTCATATGGGACTCACCACATGGGCCGCGGCACCGGAAGGTAAGATTGTGAAAAGTGATGTTAGTGTTGCAAAGAATTATCTTACAGAAAAGGAAATGCGTTCTTTGGAACGAATTGTATCCGCATATCTGGATCTGGCTGAGGACCGGGCTGAACGTCATATACCTATGACAATGGAAGACTGGTCAAAACGTCTGGATTTATTTTTAATGGCGGACGATAGAGACGTTCTTCAAGACGCAGGGAAAATAACTGCGGAGATTGCGAAAGCAAAGGCTGAGACAGAATTTGAAAAGTATCGTGTGATTCAGGATAGGCTGTATATGTCGGATTTTGATAAGTATTTGCTGGAATTGGAAGAGAGTGTGAAGAAATAAAACATAATTGTGATTTCTGTATTTCATGCCAAGAGGTGTGACTTTATTAGGTTTGATTTGAGACAGGGGACTTCACAAAAAAGGCTGAACATGGAATGGATCCCTGCCATATAGTAGAGTTTTAACTTTTTCAATTTAAAAGTAAGGAGAAGAACTACATTGAGTGCTTACAATGATAATTTGTTAAGAGAAGGATTTACAACCGCATACTTGGATAAAGCGTATTCGTCAAATCTTGCTTACAAACCACAATTCATTTCTAATAATTATAAAGAAGGGCGGAAGGTTCTTTCATCCATTGAGGATGAGCTTTTGACATGTCAAGAATTCTTTATTAGTGTTGCCTTTATCACTATGGGGGGAATCACTCCTCTGCTTCAGACATTGAAAGAGTTGGAAAGGCGTGGGGTACCAGGGAAGATTCTTACAACAGATTATCAGAATTTCAGTGAACCTAGAGCTCTTCGAAAGCTGGCAGAGTTAAGTAATATTACGCTGAAAATGTACCGAACCGAAAAAGCACAGGAGGGTTTTCACACTAAAGGATATATTTTCAAAAATGAAGAACTTTACCGGATTATTGTGGGAAGTTCTAATTTGACATTGAGTGCACTGACAAAAAACAGAGAATGGAATACTAAAGTGGTTGCCACGGTTCAGGGAGAATATACGGAAGATCTAATGACCGAATTTACGGAATTGTGGAATTCAGAGTATGCAGTTGGATTTGATGATTTCATTGAAGAATATGCACTTAACTATCAGATCATCCGAAAACAGAGAAAGATTGCGAAAGAAGCACAGGTTATTTCACTCGAACAATATAAACTAGAGCCTAATTCCATGCAGTTGGGTTTTATTGCTAATCTGAAAAAGATCCATGCAGCAGGGGAATCAAAAGCACTGTTAATTTCTGCAACAGGAACGGGGAAAACTTATGCGTCCGCATTTGCAATGCGGGAAGAAAATGCAAAGAAAGTGTTATTTCTGGTGCATAGGGAGCAGATTGCAAAGCAGGCAATTGCCAGTTATAAAAAAGTTTTTGGAGATACACGATCTTTTGGATTGCTTTCCGGGAATTCAAAGGATTATGATGTGGATTATCTCTTCTCGACCATGCAGATGATGGCAAAGGCGGAGATACTTACTAAATTCCAAAGAGACGAGTTTGACACGATTATCATTGATGACTATGCGATAATAGGACTAACCCGAGAAAGCCCGGAAATAAAGGCTTTTGCGGCATAGTCCTTTTTATTTGACCTTTAAAATGGACGAACAGAGATGAAAGATGGCGCCTTCTAAAATCTCATAACTGAAAATCTGATGTCAGGTACTGTGTCAGCCTCAGACTGACCATCTGACATATTTGTTGTGACGAATGGAGGCAAACTATGACAAAAAGAAAAGAATATAGACCTATGACAGTTGGTGAATGCAGTGACTATGGGAGAAATTCCTTCCCGATGCTCAGAATCAAAGGCATGTGGCTTAAACAGCTAGGATTTGAAGCAGGAGATCCTGTAATGGTTAAATGTGAGGATAACAAGCTTATCATCACGAAGGTGGAGCCGGGCACTGAAGCGGCTGTGGCAAGGTAAGTAAACATCAGTGGAGCCGATGGGATGATTCTTGTCGGCTCCATTTTGTTGCCAGTGCAATTTGACTGGCGATAAAAACTTAGAAAGTCGGGCTTAAGAGGGATTCTGATAGATAATCTTGAAAATTCCAAGAAAATCTTGAGCAAAATTGACCAACGTGATATAATAGAACCACGTATACGTTATAAGAAAACAGCCCGTTTTGAGAGGTTAAAAACGACTATGGCAATGAACTACGATAAATTATGGAAACTGCTTATTGATAAAAAAATGAACAGGACGGATCTACATGAGCAAGCGCATGTGTCAACAAATGCCATAGCTACCATGGGCAAAGGTGGCGATGTGTCGACAAAGGTTCTTGATAAGATTTGCAAGACGCTTGATTGCCAGATCCACGATATTGTTGATTACGTACCGGATGATGACGACGTACAAGAAAATTAACTGCAAGGAGCATTTTTGTGTGGTGTAAGAACTGTAATATAGAGACAAATGAAGAAAAGTGCCCAATCTGCGGTGAGGAGACAGTCGAAGATTATCCTACTGAAGTTTACTGGTGCGATAATTGCAGAGTTCCGGTAATGCAGGAAGTGAATCAAGCGGACAAAGGAATCTGCCCAAGATGTGGCAAGCCGATGAAATATCTTGCTGCAGATATTAGACCAGTATTCCCTGAAGAAAGGTTGCTGATTGAGATTCTGCTGAAGAAGGAACCTCATCAGTGGATAAATGAATCTGTATGGGCATCTAACAACAGATACTATATAAATGGCAAGTCTGTTGCTTTGCCTAACAAGTTGTTTCAGGAGGCAAATGCTGACGAATATATAGAGCAGCTTGAAAGAAATAAAGAAGATAATTCCTATGAAGCTTTTGACCGTTACATAGATGCTTTTGTCGAGGCGAATAGGACAAGGTTGAACTATCTGATTGACGAATCACATACATTTGTCAAGAAAACGGCGGCTAAGTTTCCGGAGGAGAATATAGTCCTATCGTTCTCGGGAGGAAAAGACTCCACTGTAACTGCAGATGTGGCAATAAAAGCATTGAGTGATCCATCACTGGTGCACATTTTTGGAAATACTACGCTTGAGTTTCCGCTCACAATTGAGTATGCCAAACGCTATAGAAAAAATCATCCGCAGTCTATTTTTAAGATTGCTGAAAACCATGAGCAGGTATTCAGAGAAGTGTGTGAGGATATAGGACCACCAGCCAGAATGATGAGATGGTGCTGCTCTATGTTTAAGACAGGACCGATTACTAGAGTAATTAATTCCTTATATAGAGATCAGCGCATTCTGACCTTCTATGGAATTAGGAAATCGGAGTCTGTAAGTAGAAGCAAGTATAACAGGGTTGAGGATGATGCTGAGTCAGTAAAGATTCAGCAGCAGACAGTAGCATCTCCAATATTCTTCTGGAAGGACATGGACATTTGGCTATATATCTTGGCTGAAAAGATTGATTTCAATGATGCTTACCGCTTGGGTTATGACAGAGTTGGATGCTGGTGCTGTCCTAACAATAACCAGAGGGCACAGTTTCTTTCAAGAATTTATATGCCAGAGCAATCAAAGGCTTGGAGAGATTTCCTCATAGACTTTGCAAGAAAGATAGGAAAGCCAGATGCAGAAGAGTATGTAGACTCTGGTGCATGGAAGGCAAGACAAGGTGGTAATGGCCTTGCTGCAGCGGGTGATGTGAAAATTCGCTTTACCAACTGCACAACTGAAGATCATGCAAAGATTTATCGCCTGGTACGTCCGATGGATGATGAGTTTTTAAATATGCTCACACCATTTGGAAGAGTGGCTCCTGAGCTTGGTCAGAAGCTATTACATGAAGTGCTGGTACTCGATATAAGGACGAATGTTCCTATTCTGTCAGTACAGCCTTTTGAACAGGGCGGATACGAGTTTGCTGTGAAAGTCAGAACCATGAATGTTAAGGACCACGACGATTTACAGCATATGGTTGGATACCAAGTTAGGAAATTTAATGCATGTAGAAAATGCTTGAAATGTGAATCCCTTTGCAAAGCAGGGGCGATTTCGATTTCAGCAGACAGATATTATATTGATCCGGAAAAATGTATTCATTGTAAAATGTGCGTCACTGCCAAATATCTCAGAGGTGGTTGCATGATGGACAAATATTTACGGACAAAGGATTAGGAGGAACAGAGGGATGGCTACGAAGTTTCGAGCCCATGAAACATTCTTTATAAGAAAGGGATGGCTCAGTAAAGGTATGCGCTATGTATCGCAAAAGCCAGATGTCTTTACTGATAAAGATGATAATCCGATGGATGTTCTTGGAATCGGTGCCAATATGGTCAAATCCCTTAGATATTGGCTTCAGGCAGTGGGCCTGACGAAAGAACCAAAGACTGGTAAGAAGAATCAATCCCTGACTGATTTCGGAAAGCTGGTACATGAGAAGGATCCTTATACGGAGGAGTTGGGGACACTTTATCTTCTCCACTATAAGCTTGTAACTGATGAAGAGATGGCTCCATCCTGGTATTACTTCTTCAATAAATTTGCTATGAAAGAATTCAGTAAGGATGATTTCGTTGCTCAGATACAGAATGAATTGAAGATGGATGGTACAACGGTAGCTATCAGATCATTGACCGATGACTTTGCCTGCATTGTGAATACGTATGTGCCAAGGTATAAGTCTGATCCAAATAAGGTTTCTCCAGAGAATAATATTAATTGTCCATTCGGAGAGCTTGGACTTATTGATATTCTGAGTAAAGAGCGAGGCAATTATACATACAAGAAGTCCATACCAATGGCAAGAAGCTTTAATCCTTGGGTAATTATGGCAGTTATTGCAGAACAGTCAAACGGTAGGGAAGAGATTGCATTAAATGAGCTTCTATCCGCTGAGAAGAATATTGGTAAGGTATTTAACCTTGATTCGATTTGTATGCTTTCCTTGCTCCATGAAGTGGAGAAGCTTGGAGAGATTAAGATTATCCGTACAGCAGGATTGGATGTTGTCCGGGTATTACATAAACGTAGCTTTATTGACTGCGTTAAAAAATATTATGCCGATATAGAGGGAACAAATTCATGAGCAAAATGATTTCTGTTGCGTCAGGTTTTCAGTATTCAGTAAACATAGGATACGACCTGAACAATGATGACAAATTAAAGAATTTCATACCGACAAAATCGGCATTGACGTTGTTAAAGGACATACTTAGCAGTACAGCTCCTGATGCAACGGAAAGAGCGCGAGTTCTTGTAGGAGCATATGGAAAAGGTAAGTCTCACATTATACTTACCATTCTTTCGATGCTTATGCAAAGAGACCGTTCTTTGTTTACACATTTGATGCCGAAAATCAATGAGGATCCAGAGCTGAAGCAGCTGGTTGATAATTACTATTCAGATAAGAACAATAGGATCCTGCCGGTTATCATTAACGGAACAAGTGGCAGCTTACCACAGGCTTTTCTTCTTGCATTGCAGAGAACGCTTGATGAGAATGGTTTGGATATCATGCCAGAGACCAATTACAGGGCTGCTATTAATGCCATACGGAAGTGGAAAGCTGATTATCCGAAGACTTACGACAAATTCAAGAAAGAAATAAGTCTTCCGGTAGATGCTTTTATTTCTGAACTAAACGATTACAATGCTGCAATCTACAGCGAGTTTGAAGAGGTTTATCCTAAACTTACATCGGGAAGTATATTCAATCCGTTTGTGGGATTTGATGTTGTAGAGTTGTATGAGAGTGTTGTAAAGAGCCTCAAGCAGCGTGGATATCTGGGAATATATGTTGTCTATGATGAATTCAGCAAGTTCCTGGAGTCTAACATCACAGCAGCATCTGTTAGTGATACAAAGATGTTGCAGGATTTCGCTGAGAAATGTAATCGAAGTGGTGAGAATGAGTTGCATTTATTGTTGATTTCTCACAAAGAGATATCCAACTATATAGATCAGTTGCCAAAGGCAAAGGTTGATGGTTGGCGTGGCGTTTCTGAAAGATTCCGTCACATTCATTTGAACAATAACTTTGCTCAGACATATGAGATTATATCTACTGTTATCATTAAGGACAGAGATAAATGGGAAGATTTCCAAGATAAGAATAAAGCCAGATTTGACCAGTTGATGTCAAGATATGCTGATCATGCAATATTCAGTGACACTGATCAGAAGGAATTGGAGACAACAATATATGAATGCTACCCGTTACATCCGGTTTCAACATTCATTCTTCCAAGACTTTCTGAACGTGTAGCACAGAACGAACGTACATTATTTACCTTCCTGTCTGCTGATGGAACATCGACTCTACCAGCATTCTTGAGGGGATTAAAGGACAAGGACTTCAGAGTCATTACACCTGATCTTATTTTTGATTACTTTGATCCGGTTCTGCAGAAGGAACCCTTTGCAGGAGAACTTCATAAGAACTATGTTTTGACAAAGACTATTCTCGACCAGATTGAAGATCAGATTCTTGAAGGCAAGATAGTAAAGACGATTTCTTTGATATATCTGTTGGGGCAGTTTGATAAGCTGAAGCCTATTAAAGAGGAGATTGTTGGAATCTACAGCATGGAATACAAGCCTGCTGAGATTGAGGCTGCAATTGATCATCTTATCAAGGATGAGTATGTGATTTATCTGAAGCGTAGTAATGACTATCTGAAATTGAAGCAGACATCTGGTGTGGATGTAGAGCAGAAGATATCAGATACTATCGCAGCTTTGGCTCCTTCATTCTCATTGAAGAGCGCATTGAATGCTTCAAATATTGATAACTACCTCTATCCATCAAAATATAATGATGAGAAAGAGATGATTCGCTACTTTGAGTTTGAGTTCATTGAAGAGCAGGAACTTGAAGGTAATATTGACTGGGTAAAAAAGGCAGAAGATATCAATGCAGATGGTGTGGTATATGCTATTGTCTGTGAGGATCCTGAGTCTATTAAAGGAATAAAGAATAAAATCCTAAAGTCTAGCCGGGGATGCGATAGATTTATTTTCATAATGCCGAAGAAAGCTACTGCTATTAGAAAAATTTTGCAGGAGTTTGAAGCAGTAAGCGCACTGAGGGATAAGGCAAAAGAGGATACAGTTCTTTTTGAAGAGTATGAAGTAATATATGAGGATTTAAGAGATGTAATCAGTGAATTTATCAGTGGTTACACCCATCCTGAAGATTACAAGTCTGCATATATTTACAACGGCGAAGAGAAGAGCATATTACGTAAGGCTGCTTTGACAGGGCTTGCATCGGACATTTGCTTTAATTCTTTCTCTGAGACACCAGTTATTAACAATGAGGCAATCAATAAGGATGAGATTACCTCAATTGCAAATAATAGCAGAAATAAGATCCTTTCAGGCCTTCTCAGAAATGTTTTGGAGCCAAATCTTGGGCTCACCGGAACTGGCCAGGAAGTTTCTATTATGAGAAGCACACTTGTAAGAAAAGAGGTCCTTCTCGATGATCAGGAGGGTACCAGAATCAATCTGGCTCCATCAGATAAACTGATGAAGGGCGTGCTTGATGCAATTGTTTCTTTCGTCATGGATGCCAAAAAGAAGGGTACGGCATCTTTTGATCAACTTTATAATGTGCTTACAGCTCCGGAATATCATATAGGTATTAGGAGTGGAGTTATTCCTATATATATTTCAGCTGTCTTTCATGAATTTAGTGAGGATATTATTCTGCAGAATGATTTGGGACAGCTCCCATTATCTGCTGATACTCTGCAGATGATTAATGCATGCCCAGAGGATTACACACTTGTGTTCCTTGAATGGAATCCTGAAAAGCAGGAATTTGTAAGCAAGCTTTCAGAGATTTTCAGCAATTATGTTATTGAGGCAGAAAAGAATCTTAGTGCTTATGATTTTGTAGCATCTGCAATGAAGCGCTGGTATCTGTCACTGCCAAGATATGCTAAGGAATCCAAAGGAATTGGTGACAAGGAATCGAGCAAGAGATACCTTAAGATGGTTAAGTTGCTTAAGCTGAATCTTAACGGTCATGAGTTGTTGTTTGAGAAACTTCCTGAAGCCTTTGGATATAGAGATTTCAACGAAGGCCTTGCAGAGAATATTGAGAATGCTAAAAACTACTATGATGGCAAAATAGCTGAACTCAAGGTTGAGCTGATAAAGCAGACTAAGCAGATATTCTCAATCGCTGCAAACAGAGCTAAGTTGAAAAGGACATCCTTATCATCTGTAATCAAGGATTGGTGTGAAACACTGGATCCCCATGTATTTGAACAGCTTTTTGAAAATGGAACAAACAAGTGCCTGGGACTTTTTAAGGAAGTAACAAATGATGAGGAGACATTTGTTGCCAGATTAGCAAAAGCTGCAACGGATCTCAGAGTTGAAGACTGGGATGATGATACTGTAGAACGTTTCAAAGAGAATCTTGCAATGTACAAAAGGACTGCTGAGGAATTCCAAAGCAGTGAGTCTGAAAGCGAAGACAGTGCTGCAAGTACTTATGAAATCAGATTCCGCAGTGATGATGGCTCATCAGAAGTAAAACGATTTGACAGAGTTGAAACAAGTAAGAGAGGAAAGCTTCTGTATAATTCGATTCTGTCTGAGATAGATTCCATGGGATATTCTATTTCAGAACAGGAGAAGAGGCAGATCCTCATGGATATATTAAAGAAAATGTGCTAAGGGGAGGTGTTACAAGTGGCATATTTTGATAATGCTGCAACTACATACCCAAAGCCGGATTGCGTCTATGACTTCATGGATAGCTTTTATCGTTCCAGCGGAGCAAATGCTGGACGTGGAAACTATAAGCTTGCGCAGAGTGCAGGAGCTTTAATTGGAGATACACGAAAGAAGATCCAGGAGCTCTTGCATTGCCAGGCAAAGCAGGTTGTCTTTGAACCAACGGCAACAATCGCGTTGAATATTATTATTCAGGGCATTATTGAAAAAGGAGCTGTTAATATTTATATCAGCCCCTTTGAGCATAATGCAGTTACCAGAACACTTCATCATTTTGAAGAGCAGGGAAAAATCAAGGTCACACAGCTGACTGTTTCAAAGAGCATGGTGTATGACCTAGAAAAAATCAGATATCAGTTTGATACTGTTAAACCTGATTTTGTTATAGTTAGTCATGCCAGCAATGTGTTTGGACTTATTGCACCGGTAGAGGATATTTTCGCACTGGCTAAGAAATATGATGCCATAACCCTTGTAGATATGGCACAGACTGCTGGGTTGGTTGATTTGAATGTAGGCCTTACCACTATAGATTTTGCTGTGTTTGCTGGACACAAAACGTTATATGGGCCAACAGGAATATCTGGTTTTGTGATGAATCCATCTGTAAAATTTCCGGCAGTAATATTTGGTGGAACCGGATATGAATCTGCGAATCAGGATATGCCAGAAGATCTACCTCAGAAATATGAGATGGGGACTCTGAATATTTCTGGTATAGCAGGACTAAATGCAGCCCTGGGATGGTCGGCACAAGTTACTATTAAGGCTATAAGAGAAAAAGAAGCTGAGAATCGAAAGAAGCTTATAGACCTTTTAAGCAGATACTCATATATCAAGATAATTGGGGATTATGATTCTTGCAATTATGTAGGTATAGTTTCCTGCATCATAGAGGGAATAAGCAGTGACAGCGCAGGTCCAGTGTTTGACAGGTGTGGAATCGCTGTCAGAACAGGATTACAGTGTGCGCCGCTGGCGCATCAGTTCATGGGGACATTCCCAGCAGGAACTATTAGATTCAGCGTTAATTATTTTACAACAGATAAAGATTTTGCAGAGCTAGAAGAAGCTTTGGATTATATTGAATCGGAGCTGTAGGGGGATTGTTATGAGCTTAAAGGACAAAAGAATAAAAAGCGAATACCGGTCCTTGATTGACAATGTGGTGCAGGATTTTTATATTCCTTTGCTCCATGAGGCGACATCATATAAACGTGCTGTAGGATTCTTTTCGTCTTCTTCCCTTGTTGAAATATCGAAGGGAATAGCTGATATGGCAAAAGATGGAGGAAAGATTGAGATAGTTGCCTCTCCATATTTGTCAGATGAAGATATACAGGCTATCAAGGAAGGTTATGAGAACAGGCAGAAGATCATTGAAGGTGCGCTTATACGTCAGTTGTCTGATGAGCATGAGGATTATTACTCGATGGAGAGGCTAAACCTTTTGGCTCACCTCATATCAGAAGGAATCCTTGACATTCGCATTGCCTATACTGATAAGGACAATGACATTGGAATGTACCATGAGAAAATGGGTATTCTGGAAGATAAAGAAGGTAATCATGTTGCATTTTCCGGATCAATGAACGAGTCTATGACAGCGATGTCTATTAACTATGAAACAATAGATGTATTTTGTGACTGGAAAGATGCTGAGGCAGATAGAGTAAAGTTAAAGGAAAATGCTTTTTACTCTATGTGGAATAATGTTGAGCCAAGCCTAAGGGTTTTGGAATTCCCAAAGATTTCCGATGTACTAATTGAGAAGTACAGGAAGAAAGCTCCTAATTTTGATATTGATCATGAGCAATTTAAAAGGAGAATGCTTGCCTATGGGAGCATGATTCTTGATAACAAAGCGCTTTTGGGAGGACCTGTAGGCGCTAGAATACCAGATGATGTTGAACTACATGAATATCAGAAGGAAGCTATTGCTGACTGGGTAGGTGAAAACTATAGGGGTATTTTTGATATGGCAACAGGTACGGGCAAAACCTATACCGGTCTTGGTGCCATTTCAAAACTTTCAGAAGATATTAATGATGACCTTGCGGTAATAATTGTAGCTCCATATAAGCATCTAGTAGAGCAGTGGGTTGAAGATATAGTCAAATTCAACATGAAGCCTATTATTGCTTATGGAGATCCAGCCCATAAAGATTGGAGAAAGAAATTTTCCAAGGCGATTACAGATCAGAAGATAAGAAAAGATAAAAGATTTCTCTGTGTAGTGACAACGAATGTTACTTTTGCAAGTCCTGATTTTCAGGAGAGAATAGATAAAATTAAAAGTCCGATTTTACTGGTAGTGGATGAGGCCCATAATTTTGGAGCCAGAAGCTATGCCAAACATTTGGATGACAGGTTTACATACAGGCTTGCATTATCAGCAACGCTTGAAAGGCACAGAGATGAAGAGGGAACAGCACTTCTATACAGTTTCTTTGGAAAGAAATGCATTGAGTATCCATTGGAAAGAGCTATTGATGAAGATAAGTTGACCCCTTATAAATATTATCCGGTTCTTGTTTACCTGAGTGAGCTTGAGCTGGAATCTTACGAACAGCTTTCCTATGAGATGTCAAAGTGCATGATAAAGGACAAGAATGGAAAGTATAAATTAAATAAGCGAGGAGAAATCCTTGCACTAAAGAGATCCAGGGTTGTTGCAGGAGCAATGCAAAAACTGGAGGCTCTGAAGAGAGAAATCACTCCTTACAAAGATGATAATAATATTCTGGTGTACTGTGGAGCGACAAGGGTATTGGATGATAGCGATACATCATCAGATGACGAAAGCGATATCAGACAGATAGAAGCAGTAACCAAGATTCTTGGGAATGAACTTAATATGAGTGTGGCGCGGTTTACTTCTGAAGAAAGTATGGAAGAACGTGCCTCGATTAAGGAACATTTTCAGGACGGCGGCAAGCTGCAGGCTATTGTAGCGATAAAGTGTTTGGATGAAGGCGTTAATATTCCAGGCATACGGACAGCTTTCATATTGGCAAGTACTACTAATCCTAAGGAATACATACAGCGTAGAGGTAGAGTACTTCGTAAAGCGAATAATAAACCGTTTGCAGAAATATATGATTTTGTAACTCTGCCCAGACCGCTTGATTCGGTATCCGGATTAACGATTGAACAGGCGAATAGGGATAAGACGTTGGTTAAAAATGAGCTTGCCCGGATTAAGGAATTTGGCAGATTGGCATTAAACTCGATGCTGGCAAATAACCTGATTTGGGAGATTGAAGAGGCTTATCATCTTAACGATACAGATCTTGAGAAGGAGGGTGAAGATTTTGAGTGATAACGGCGAAATCCAGGTTGATAGCAAGGCAATAGAACGCCTAAAGCGGTCAATCATCATTAAGGAAAATATGAATCTGAAAACAAGAACAATGAATGATTCTCAGATGGTGGCATGGATTAAGAAGAAGATTGAGGAGGAAGTGCAATGTTACTTAAATCAATAAAACTTGAAAACTTCCGCCAGTTTCGCAATGAGTCCATCGATTTTGCCCAAGGAGAAGGCGGCAAAAACGTAACCATCATCATTGGTGAAAACGGAACGGGTAAAACTACGTTTGCTCAAGCATTTTTCTGGTGCCTGTATGGAGAAACTGAGTTCTCTGACAAGATAATTCTGAACAAGATGGTAGCCACTGATATGACTCCTGGCTCAGAAGAGAAGGTTCGTGTAACCTTGGCTCTTAGACATGGTGAGGTTGACTATACTCTCATAAGAGAGCAGGTATATCGCAAGGACTATTCAAACAATGTCAAGGGTGACAATACCGTATTTGACATTGCAGTAAAGGATGCCAGCGGTAACACTTCCTACGTCAAAAAGTCTCAGTGCGAGGCTGAGGTTAAGAGTATTCTGCCTAAGGAACTGTCCAGATACTTCTTCTTTGATGGAGAACGTATTGAGAAGATGAGTAAGGATATTTCTACAGGTAAGAAAGCAACTGACTTTGCTGAGGCAGTAAAAGGCCTTCTGGGTCTCAATGCGATGATAAGCGCTATAGGGCATTTTAATCCTAGAAGCAGTCTTAGTGTTATTGGCAGCTATGAGAAGAGCTTTGACTCAAAGAGTAACACAAAGATTCAGGAATACACTGCCAAAATTGATAAGTGCAATGCAAGGCTGGCAGAGATTGATGCTGCTTTAGAGGAACTTGATGCACAGAAAGCGGCAGCTGAAACTAGAAAATCTGAAAAAGTTATAGAGCTGAAGCAGTATTCCGAAGGTGAAAAACTTCAGAAGGAAAAAGAAGATTTACAGAAGCAGATTGATAATACTATTCGCATGAGAGCAACAGTCTATAAGACAATGTGCAAAGATTTCAACGCTTCAATGAGTCCATTCTTCTCGATTTCTTTGATAAAGAGAGCCTTGGAAGTTTTGTCGAGACATGATTATTCGGGCAAAGATATTCCTTTTATCCGTGACAAGACTATTGAGTATCTGCTCAGACAGAAGGTCTGCCTTTGCGGTACCCATCTGGATGAAGGATCTGTACCTTATGAAAAGGTGAAATCATTACTGGACGTTATTCCTCCAAAGTCGCTAAGTACATATGTGACAGATTTTAAGAAGGAATCGAAACGTAGAGCAGGAGCACTTCAGGATTTGGTTGAGCAGATGCAGGAGAACCTTGCGACAGCTAGCCAACAGACAGATGATATCATGGACAAGACTGATGATCTCCACAAGATTGAGGCAAAGCTTAGTGGTGAAGATGTCAGCGAAAAGGTTCGTGCTATAAATAATGAGATTCAGATTTGCGTTAAAACTATCAATAAGTGTAATAACGATAGAGACAAGCTGAATATAGAACGCGGTGGTCTTGAGAAAGAACGCGAGCGTGCAGATACAGAGAGACAGAATTTGACTTTGCTTGATGAAAAGAACAGAAAGACCCAGATGTATCTGACTTATGCCAGAAAGATTTATGAAGAACTGGAGAATGTGTATCGGACAAGCGAAGAAGAAATCCGTAATCGCCTGCAGGATACGATTAATGATATTTTCAAGCAGATTTATGAAGGTGGATTATCATTAACGATAGATTCAAAGTATCATATCACCGTTCAGGCCAATGATTATGAAGGTGATGTAGAGACTTCTACAGCGCAGAGTATTTCCGTTATCTTTGCTTTCATTACTGGTATTATCAAAATGGCCAGAGAAAATCGAAATGCTAGTGACGATGATGCTAAGCTACTTTCATCTGAGCCATATCCTCTGGTAATGGATGCGCCGCTGTCCGCATTTGATAAGAGAAGAATCAAGACGGTATGTGAGGCTCTGCCTGAGACAGCTGAACAGGTTATTATTTTTATCAAGGATACAGATGGCGAGCTGGCTGAGGATTACATGGGTAACAGGATCGGAAGCAGACATCAGTTTGATAAGAAGAACGAGTTTGAGACTAATTTGGTATAAGGAGGAGCGCCATGTTTGATAAACAATATAGGTTTAAAGGTAGGCATGCTCTTCGTGTGGATCAGCTCACAGGAGTATTTGATGAGTTAAGCAAAGCAAAGTTGATTGACCGCAATGTAGATGTCTATGCGAATGCACCGCTGATCGGTTTTTTGTATGGAAGAACTGCTGACCTCGACGATACTAAAAATCCGGAGACCGGTCAGGTGTATAATCAGAATGTCATGGGTGATCGTGTGATTTATTCTAGTGACGAATTACAGTATAACTTCTGGTTGATTATGCTGTTGGATGCTAATTATGAGCCTGATGAAGAGAAGCGAATTGATAAAGCCTTCAGACATTATGGTCAAGATCCTGCTGACGAAGAACGTTTTGACAGTTACGTAAGGGGTGGCATAGATGTTCTTTATGAAAAGCTGGTAGAAGGGGATAGTACTCCTGAAGCATTTGCAAATAGGCTTTATGAGTTTATCGATGAATTTAATGACCGTTTCAACAGCGAAGTTAGCAGTGATGATATCTTGCAGTTATGTGTTAATAAGTCATAAGGAAGAGCGAGATAAGTGAATGAGTAATAGCGATATAGACAGAGCCTTTATGGACTTAAAGGCTCTGTCACAGAAAAAAGGTTATTTGCTCTTTGATGATTTGGAGAGAGGCACTGATGGCTTATCGTTGAATGAAGTAGATTGGCTGACAAATCGCCTGTTATCGTCAGGAGTGGAAATCTTTGATGATGTACCGGATACAATTAAAAATGGATCGGGCTTAAAGCAGGCTAAGAAACAGGGACATCCTTCCGGAACGCTTTTGTTTTTGAAATACAAGGCATTAAAAGCCACTGGAAGAATGGTTTTACCTAAAGGTTTTGTTGTGTATAAGGGCTCAGAGTACAATGAAGAAATCACTTCTTCCTGTACAGCAGCCATATATAACAAGCGCCGTGAGCTGATGCAGACGGGCAAAATGAAAAGTGGTGTTTTGACTGAAGATGTTCAGCTTGGAAGTCCCTCAACGGCTGCAAAAGTATTGACAGGGAATTCGGTCAATGGAAACATTGTATGGGTAGATTCAAACGGATATACCCTGAAACAACTCCTTGCCGAAAAATGAGAAGAGAGCTAATGGAGAGTAAGAATGGTATTGAGAGTGCTCTTGCAAATTTAATACAGCTATCATCTGAAAAGGGATTCCTGGTATTTGATGATATTTATGATGTGGCTGATAAGTGGAATCTTTCCATCAGAGACGTTGACTATCTTTCGAGCTCCATTGCTACCCGTGGAATTCTTGTGTATGATGAGGCACCGGTTACTAATGCAGCCGGTTCATCAGAAGATGATTACGATGATTATGCGCAAAGAGACTATGAGGCCGTATTTAACAGAGTTATTGAACTTGATCCCGGATTAGAGGATTTTATAAATACTGTCCGGGCGGTCGTTCCGCCTCAGGCACGTGAGATGGATCAGCTGAAATATCAAGTTCAGGAGGGAAACTTATACGCTCGTGAGCGAGTGATACAGATGCATTTGCGATTTGCTGTGCGTATTGCGCTGCAGAGAGCTGAAATCTATGATTGTGAAATTGCTGATACTTTGCAGGAGGCTTGTATCGGGCTAGTAATGGCGGTAGACAGATATGATCCCGATTCAAGTGGTCCTTTTGGGTCATATGCTTCACTTTGGATATTGCAAAATATAGAACGTGCACAGGCAACACAAAGACCTATAGTGTACTATCCTGTTCATAAAAAAGAAGGCTATTTTACAATGTATCCGATTTTGAAGGAAAATGGGTACTTAGATTCCGATATATGGACAGATCCGGATGTAAGAAGGTTGATTCAGGATCGGCTTGGCTGTGGCATTAATCAGGTGGAGGATATAATCCAACAATCAATGCCAATCGAATCGCTTGAAGCCATCTATGGCATGTTTTTGAAAAACATCGAAAATGATGAAATACAAGATGATGTTTTTGAAAACATTATCGAAACCGAAATACAGGATGATGTTTTTCAAAACATTAATTTGGATGCCTTCTATTGGAATGATGATATATATGAGGAAATTGAGGAGAGAGTATTAAGAGAAACTCTTGAAAATCTAATGGCAGAATTAACAAGTAGAGAACAGGAGGTTCTTAAAGCGAGATACGGTTTTGAAGATGGTGTTGAAAAAACATTAGAAGAGATAGGTCAGACGTTTGGTGTCACCCGAGAGAGGATTCGTCAGATAGAGGCAAAGGCTATAAGAAAGCTATTACATCCTACAAGAATACGAAAACTGAAGGATTTTCTGTAGTTGGCAGTTAAGCATTGCCAAACAGATAACATAATATAGTGGTATTAGAAAAAACGGTAGGTGATTCTGCTGTTTTTTTCTAATACCACTGTTTTTGCGTAGTAATGTATTTAAAATGATTAATGTTTTTGGGTTGATATGTATTCTCTATTATGTTACAATAGCACTAAACTAAGAAAATACATTTTTTTACTGGTAATATGGATTTTTGAGAAAGGAGAGCGTTATGAATACAGTTGGCTGTATACGCGCGAGGTTAGGCAGCACACCCTACTATATCGCAAAGATGACGGCAGGGCAGTTGATCGATACTGTTGGCTTCGCTATGGAGATGCCTGAGTGGGAAGATATGAGCCCTGACGAAAAAATGCAAAGAACCCTTGACGTGAATCGTGTTGTCAACGATATAGTACCCTACATTATTGATGATGAAGATAAGTTTATGGGGAGCCTGATTATTGATATTTATCAGGGGTTTGATGACATGACCTTTGAATCAGTTGAGGACGTGTTCTCGTCGTTACCGGGAGCATATAAGGGACCTATGAAGGATATGGGGTTTCTTTCATTCCCTGGAAATGAGCGTTTGATTACTCTTGACGGGCAACACAGACTTTTGGCTCTCAGGATAGCAATAAAGGGGTTGTCCGGCTTGCCCGGTTGGATAGCAAAGGTGGCCCCTTCTTGGAACAATTTAAAACCGCATCCCGAGCTTGCTAAAGAAGAGATTAGTGTAATCTTTGTTGAACACAGAGATACATCAAAGATAAGAAAAATATTCAACAAAGTAAATCGCTACGCAAAGCTTACAAGCAGGAGCGATAACATCATCACCTCCGACGATGATATTTTTGCAGTTATCGCAAGAAAGCTCATTACAGAGGGAGAACCTCTTGCACCGGTGAATGATATTGATCTTGTGAATTGGAAGAATAATACACTATCTCTTCGCAGCAAGAACCTTACAACGCTCAGTGCATTGTACACGATTTCAGAAACCCTGCTTAAGGATGAGAGATTTTCAAGCAGTAAATTACCTAGTCAAGAGAAAGTGAAAGAGGCCTACAATTTTGTTTCAAATTTTTGGAAAGTTTCTCTTGACAAAATTGAAGTTTTCAGACGGTATATGCGACTTACTGAGTTGGATAAGCCGATATCAACACTTAGAGAAAATAACCTATTACTGAAACCTGTGACACAAATGGCACTTGCGCATGCAGCGCGTATGGCAAGGGCGAATAATCTGAAATGGGAAGATGTTGTGGAGAAAATCAACAGGATAGATTGGTCTTTTAGTAATGAACTTTGGTTCAATATCCTGATTATTCCGAGTGCGAACAAGAAAATGATAACAGGAAAGGATGCTATCAGAGGTGCAGGAATGGTTATCTCGTACTTAGTTATGGGAGACTTGATGACCGATGATGAAAAAGCAGATGTTAGACAGATTATTAATAATGCACGTGCAACTGAAGATGCGGAGCTACCGCCTATGATTTGAGAGGGATGAATTCATATGGGTAAAAAGAAATTTGTAGTTGAGGATTATGATTTTAGACTATATGTTAACTGCCCTGAGTGTGGCAGACTGATTCTGAGATCCGAAGATACTGATAATTCTGATATTCCATGTCCTAAATGCGGAGCTTTACTGAATGTTTCCGTTAATAATGGAGAAATGGTAATAACAAAGGTAGTCAAACCATCTAAGCGCAGAATAGCAGCTCTGAACGAGTACAAGAGACGAATTTCTAGTACCTTCGCAACAACTAAATAATAAAAAATGAGTAAGCTGAACCCGGCAGTCTGCTGTTCAGAAGAATGGCAGACAGAGCACCGCTAAGAGCTTAATTTGTCTTAGGTATTGAACCCGACAGTTCGTGATCAAGTTACGAGCAGAGCATCGGGATGAATCCGGCAAATGGATGAATGTTTAAATGTGGAGTTAATCCCACGGTGTAAATGTTTATCCCTTTGTCGGATTTTTTTATTTTTTGAGTGGAAAATCCGGTCAAAGACCAAAGAACTGTCTTTATAGAGACAGGAAGAATCATTATTGAGGGTGAATTCCATAGCAGTGGTTTTCATATATGGTCCGGTAAGACATTAAACTGCTACAACAAATAATTTTGTAGCCTGTGGCGGCCGACATTAGGCGAGGATATTCATAAATTTTCAGATCCGAGAACACGATCGATTTTTGAAAATTATGAGATTCCCGCTTATTTGTCGTGCCTACACGACCAAGCTGGGTCCTCAGTGTCAGACACTGGTTTGTCCTCGCCTACTGCATCAGCAGAACAGGTGGAAAGGACAAACTAATGAAAAAAGATTCAAATTCAAAGACAAGCAATGACAATGAGGTCCTTATCCCTATGATTGTGGATTTGGATTCAGCAGATGAGCATGGTATGCTAGCAGGCTTATCAAGGAGCGATCTCCATATATGGAGGATTGGAAACAGAAGGGTGACCGTGGCATTAATACCTGGTACAAAAGAGATATATGATGGCATTATGAGTTCCTATTCATTAGAATTCAAGAAAGAGGATAGAGATAGAAGATGTTTGATCGGTGATGGTAAGGGGCATCTGATCCGATGCCCGGAAACCAATAAATGCAGTAAATGCCCATATTACTATTCGCTGGATAAGAGAGCCTATGGTACAGCTACCTTCAGCAGCCTGGCAATGGAAGATGAAGAGGGAAAGGTAGCTGAGTTTGAACCTGAAGCTCTAAAGGTCTACAATGATGGTGAACGTTACGTAAGAATCCTTAAGGATTTGATTGAACATGTAGCAGAGTTCGATCCAGAGGGAGCGGAAATGCTGAGATTGTTAGAACAAAATAAATCTAGGAGAGAGGTTGCCAAAATTCTCAATAAGCCTAAGAGTACAGTCATTGATAAGGTGGATAAGTTAAAGCCTATAGTACAAGAATTTTTGGATAACATTATCTATTAGAATAGAGAGTGGCGATACCAAGCGTGTTATTGGTATCGCCGTTATTTTAATCCTTTTTATAAAATGTCGTTTCATATCCATCAGCCTTAAGTAAGATGCCAGGTAGTCAAGGTGGGGTGTGTCCCATCTGTTTGCAGATAACTTTGTATTCAACATTTTGGCTGCATTCAATGATGAGTTCATCAGTAAACGTCAAGTTATTGCTTGAAAGATTTCTCCAAGGATCATTGCAAGATTTATCAGAAGCGCCCTATTTACTGGCTTTTTGATAGTGGTAAGCAGAAAGGCTTTAAGGCACTTGTTTGCTTATACTACCACAATGCAGATGCTATTGGCGGCATGTGTACGGACTATCTCCACCGGATGCAGTGGGGCTATGAGTTTGAGATCAACCGGATATAGGATATGATTGACAACAGCACTGATGCCTGTGAAGTGACTGTTTCTACCAAGCGTAAGGACAAGCTTCAGAAGAAGTGGAAAGAATGCCGGAAACGCCGAATGCAGTGAAGCTGATTCTGAGGAATAAGAGCGATGAAAGAGTTGCTCGCAGAAATAAAGCATCAGATGAGGCTTTAAATGACGCTATAGGTGAAGCTTTAAATGATGCTGAAAGAATTATTGTTGAAATTATTAGGAAATCTCCGTAGACAAGCCAGAAAGAGATTGTGGAAATGACAGGATTTTCCAGATCGAAGGTTCAACGAATTGTGAAAAAACTGATAGAGAACAAAATTATCTGTCGCGAAGGTGCACGGAAAAGAGAAATCTGGAGGGTGATCGGAGAATAACGGGCTGACCAAAAAGGAGCAAATGCAATAGGGAACATTTATGTCAATCAAAACCTGCAATTACTTTTTCAATTAACGGCTTGGCCAAAAAATTTAGAAAATTAGCACTCACCTCTTGACACTGCTAACAACAAGTGTTATAGTTCTAATAGAACATGAAAACAACACTTATTGTATAGAGTAGAAGGAGGAGCTTATGAATTTTCAGAAATTTACGCAGAAGTCCATACAGGCGGTAAATGATCTGGAAAAGGTTGCTCTGGAGTATGGAAACCAGGAGATTGAACAGGAGCATTTGTTGTACAGTCTTTTGACCCAGGAAGAGAGCCTGATTGCCAGACTGATCTCCAAGATGGATATAGATTCGACATTATTTAAAGAGAGAGTGGAAGAAGCCCTGAATAAAAGGGTGAAAGTGTCCGGCGGGCAGCCGTATATCGGCCAGTACCTGAACAAAGCGCTGGTCAGCGCCGAGGATGAGGCCAAGAGGATGGGAGACGAATACGTCTCTGTGGAGCATCTGTTTTTGGCTCTGCTGGATAACCCCAGCCCCGCGATCAAGACCTTGTTCCGGGAGAACGGGATCACCCGGGAGAAATTCCTGCAGGCCCTGTCTACGGTTCGCGGAAATCAGAGAGTGACCACGGACAATCCGGAAGCTACTTATGATACCTTGAATAAATACGGCTACGATCTGGTGGAGAAAGCCAGAGAGCAGAAGCTGGATCCGGTCATCGGACGTGATTCGGAGATCCGGAATGTGGTTCGGATCCTGTCCCGTAAGACGAAGAATAATCCGGTGCTGATCGGAGAACCCGGCGTCGGCAAGACCGCCGTGGTGGAAGGCCTGGCGGAGCGGATCGTCCGCGGCGATGTGCCGGAAGGGCTGAAGGACAAGAAGATATTCGCGCTGGACATGGGCGCGCTGGTAGCAGGCGCCAAGTACCGGGGCGAGTTCGAGGAACGTCTGAAAGCGGTCCTGGAAGAAGTAAGAAAGAGCGAGGGGCAGATTATCCTGTTCATCGATGAGCTGCACCTGATCGTGGGGGCCGGCAAGACGGACGGCGCGATGGATGCGGGCAATATGCTGAAACCCATGCTGGCCAGAGGCGAACTCCACTGTATCGGAGCCACGACGCTGGATGAGTACCGTCAGTATATTGAGAAGGACGCGGCGTTGGAGCGCCGTTTCCAGCAGGTGCTGGTGGATGAGCCCACCGTGGAGGACACGATCTCGATCCTGCGTGGATTGAAGGAGCGGTACGAGGTATATCATGGAGTCAAGATCACGGACTCCGCGCTGGTCGCGGCGGCGACGCTGTCCCATCGTTATATTTCGGACCGGTTCCTGCCGGATAAGGCCATCGACCTGGTAGACGAAGCGTGCGCTTTGATCAAGACAGAGATGGATTCCATGCCTACGGAGCTGGACGAACTGCGGCGTAAAGTGCTGCAGCTGGAGATCGAGGAGGCCGCTCTGAAGAAGGAGACCGACCGTCTGAGTCAGGACCGTCTGGCGGCATTGCAGAAAGAGCTGGCGGATCTGCGGGATGAGTTTAATAATAAGAAAGCACAGTGGGATGACGAGAAGCATTCTGTGGAGAAACTGTCCAGACTCAGGGAAGACATTGAGAATGTGAACAAAGAGATCCAGAATGCCCAGAGAAATTATGATCTGGAGAAGGCTGCACAGCTTCAGTACGGCAAACTGCCGCAGCTGCAGAAACAGTTGGAAGAGGAAGAAGAGAAGGTTAAGAAACAGGATCTCTCGCTGGTACACGAGAGTGTGACGGACGAAGAGATTGCCCGGATTGTTTCCCGCTGGACGGGTATCCCGGTGGCGAAACTGACCGAAAGCGAGAGGAACAAGACCCTGCATCTGGACGGAGAACTGCATAAACGGGTGATCGGACAGGACGAAGCGGTACAGAAGGTGGCGGACGCCATCATCCGTTCCAAGGCCGGTATCAAGGATCCGACGAAACCTATCGGCTCGTTCCTGTTCCTGGGACCCACCGGCGTGGGCAAGACGGAGCTTGCCAAGACACTGGCGGCCAGCCTGTTCGATGATGAGCAGAACATGGTCCGTATCGATATGAGTGAGTACATGGAGAAATACTCGGTATCCAGACTGATCGGAGCGCCGCCCGGATATGTGGGCTATGAAGAAGGCGGTCAGCTGACGGAGGCAGTCCGGAGGCATCCGTATTCGGTAGTGCTGTTCGACGAGGTGGAGAAAGCCCATCCGGATGTATTCAACGTACTGCTTCAGGTGCTGGACGACGGACGGATCACGGATTCCCAGGGGCGTACGGTAGACTTTAAGAATACCATCCTGATCATGACTTCCAATATCGGATCTTCCTATCTGCTGGATGGCATCGATGAAAACGGCGATATCCGTCCGGAAAACGAGGAGATGGTCATGAAGGATCTGCGCGGCCACTTCCGTCCGGAGTTTTTGAACCGGCTGGATGAGATTATTCTCTTTAAGCCATTGACAAAAGACAACATTGGGCATATTGTAGATTTGTTGATCGCGGATCTGAACCGCCGTCTGGCAGACAAAGAACTGCATCTGCAGCTGACGGACAGCGCGAAAGCATTTGTGGTGGAGAACGGCTACGATCCGGTGTACGGAGCCCGTCCGCTGAAACGGTATCTGCAGAAATATGTGGAGACCATGGCGGCGCGCTATATCCTGTCCGGAAACGTACAGGCAGGAAGTACGATGACGGTGGACTGCGACGGACAGAACCTGACGATCGCTTCCTGATAAACAGCTGCGTTTATTTAATGAGAAAGAGATATGTTATTTTATAATTCGAGATATTTAATGGCACAGCTTGGCAGTCTGCTGTTTGTGGCGCCGGCGATACTGATTGCGATCATCTGCCATGAGTGCGCTCATGGCTGGATGTCGGACCGTCTGGGGGATCCTACCCCCAGGGCGTCCGGACGGCTGACTCTGAACCCGCTTCGTCATCTGGACCTGTGGGGGACGCTGTGCCTTTTGTTTTTCCATGTGGGCTGGGCGAAACCGGTGCCCATCAATCCCTATTATTATAAAGACCGTAAGAAAGGGATCATCCTGGTCTCTCTGGCGGGGCCGGTCATGAATTTTCTGGTGGCGTTTGTATCCGTACTGCTGGAAGGACTGCTGGTAAAATACGGTTCCCGCGGTTCGGTTCTGATAACGATATTGATACTGCTGACCGAGTATTCCGCCCGGATCAACATCGGCCTCGGCGTGTTCAATCTGATTCCGGTACCTCCCCTGGACGGGTCGAAAGTCCTGGGCGAGCTGGCGCCTTCCGTGAATCAACTTTATAGAAGATGGGGGCCATACTGGCAGTGGGGCCTTCTGATTCTTTTGGTTGTGGGCGTACTGAGCGTGCCGCTGTCGGTGATCGACAGTGCGGTCTATAATCTGATGTGGGACGGCGCGGTGCGGCTGCTGCGGCTGTATGCGGTCGGAGGCGGGGGCGCCGGCATGATCTGAACCGCGGTTGTAAATGGCGGAATCGCATGTTATAATGCTGCCCGGGACGGCATATCTTCCCGCCCGGCCGGGACCGTCCGGAACTGCTGCAAAAAATCAAGGTTTATGGGTGAACAGGAAGGAGTATCTGTGATGCCGAATGATCCGGTAATGCTTTTGAGCTATGTAAACACTCAGCTTCGGGATTTTTACCCGAGTCTGGACAGCTTCTGCGAGGCGAACGGAGTCAGCGCCGAATCGATCTGCCGGAAGCTGGAGACGATAGACTATCGTTATGATGAAAAGACTAATAAGTTTGTATAGGTTTGAAGGACGGACCGCCGCAGTGATGCGGCGGTTTTTGTGCGGTATGCATAAATTCTACAAAGTGTCCATTGGACATATACTTAAAAAAGACTAAAATATAAATGGCGGACAGGACATAAAGGCATGCACAGGAGAATAGAAAAAGGAGGAATATGCAGATGCTGACAGCAAAAGAGAATCTGCGGGAGGTGATCCGCGGGGGGAATCCGGATCGTTACGTGAACCAATATGAGGCTATTCAGTTATTGTTTCATCCGTATGTGATGCACAATCCGTCTCCCGCCAAAGGACAGGAGAATGTCGTGAACGCATGGGGTGTGACCAATTCCTTCCCGGCAGGGACCCCGGGAGCTTTCCCGGTACATACGCCGGACAAGATTGTGGTGAAAGACATTGAGAACTGGAAAGAGTACGTGCACGCGCCTGCGTTGGATTTTTCCCAGGAAGAGTGGGATATGTTCAAGGCGCAGTATGATGCGGTAGACGGGACCAAGTCCTACAAGGCTGCGTTTATCGCGCCGGGGCTTTTCGAACAGACCCATCATCTCTGCGAGATCAGCCAGGCCCTGATGAATTACATCACTGATCCTGACGAGATGCATGATCTGATCAAATATCTGACCGAGTGGGAGCTGAAGCTGGCGGAGGGAATCTGCTCTCATCTGCATCCGGACGCGATCTTCCATCATGATGACTGGGGCGCGGAGAAGAATACATTCCTGAGACCGGAGATGTTCGCGGAATTCTTTGTGGAATCCTACAAGCAGATCTATGGCTATTACCATGAACACGGCGTGGAACTGGTGTTCCATCACAGCGACAGCTACTGCGCGACGCTGGTGCCTTATATGATCGAGATGGGCATCGATGTATGGCAGGGATGCATGGCGTCCAACAATGTACCGGAACTGGTGAAAAAATACGGCGGAAAGATTGCTTTCATGGGCGGCATTGACAATAAGATGGTCGATTTTGAAGGCTGGACGCAGGAAGACTGCAGGAAAGCCGCAGTGGATATCTGCGAGGCGTGCGGGAATAAGTACTTTATCCCCTGCATCACCCAGGGAGGGCCGGGTTCTGTATATCCGGGAACCTATAAGGCGCTCTGCGACGAGATCGACAAGTACAACGCGGAGAAGTTCGGACTGAAGATCGAAGAGATTGAAGAAAATCGTCTTCCGTGGCAGATTCTTTTCTAAAAAATGATTGACAAAGGGTTTCATCTGTGCTAAGGTTAACAAGGTTATGAAATGAAAGAAGAGTATCCACTCTCACCTTGGCACAGACGGTGACCCGGGTTAATACAGAAACAGACGCATGTTCAGGCATGTTTTTTGTAGAGCAGAAGTGGATAGTTTTCTATCCACTTTTTTTGTGCGGAGGTGTACAGTTATTAGCGATTTAATGATCAATGAGCAGATCCGCGACCGTGAGGTGCGCGTGGTCAGCAAGGATGGAGAACAGTTAGGTATTATGCCAATCAGCGAAGCGATGAAGATGGCGAGGGAGGCGGAGCTGGATCTGGTGAAAATTGCTCCCAATGCAAAACCGCCGGTTTGTAAGATCATCGATTATGGAAAATACCGTTATGAGATGGCCAGAAAAGAAAAGGAAGCAAGGAAAAAACAGAAGACGATCGAGGTTAAGGAAGTTCGTCTGTCTCCGAACATTGATGATAATGACCTGAACACCAAGGTGAATGCGGCGAGAAAGTTCATCCAGAAGGGTGACAAGGTAAAGGTGACGCTTCGCTTCCGTGGACGTGAGATGGCGCATGTACAGAGCAGCAAGCAGATCCTGGATGTATTCGCGGAAAAACTCCAGGATATTGCGGTGGTCGATAAGGCTCCGAAGATGGAAGGCCGCAGCATGACGATGTTTTTAACTGAAAAACGTTAAAATAATTTAGATAATTCATAGGAGGAATCACATATGCCAAAGGTAAAAACAAGCAGAGCAGCTGCAAAACGTTTTAAAAAGACCGGAACCGGTCAGCTGAAAAGAATGAAAGCTTACAAGAGCCATATCTTAACCAAAAAATCTCAGAAGAGAAAGAGAAATCTCAGAAAATCCACCACTGTGGATGCTGCAAATGTAAAGAGCATGAAGAAGATTTTACCGTATTTATAAGATTTGGAAGTTAAGGAGGAAGAAAGATGGCAAGAGTAAAAGGCGGATTGAACGCTAGAAAGAAACACAATAGAGTATTGAAGCTTGCAAAAGGATACAGAGGAGCCAGAAGCAAGCAGTATAGAATTGCAAAACAGTCTGTAATGAGAGCGATGGCATCTGCTTACGCAGGACGCAAACAGAGAAAACGTCAGTTCAGACAGCTCTGGATCGCCCGTATCAACGCTGCGGCCCGCATGAACGGTCTGTCCTACAGCAAGTTTATGTATGGCCTGAAGACTGCAGGCGTTGAGATGAACAGAAAGATTCTGGCCGATATGGCAATCAATGACGCAGCGGCTTTCACTGCACTGGCAGAAGTTGCAAAGAACGCCCTGAACAAATAATTCACGTTGAATCATAGCAAGAGCCCTTGGGAACTTCGACCGTGCAGGTGAGATCTCAGGGGCTTTGTTGGCTGCTTTGACAGTCTGTTTTGCGGCAAAAAGTTCAATATGACAGAAAGAAGGAAGAGATATGACAAAAATTGAGATTATCTCCGGCTTCCTGGGAGCCGGAAAGACTACGCTGATCAAGAAACTGCTGAAGGAAGTATTTGCCGGAGAAAAAGTTGTTCTGATCGAGAATGAATTCGGAGAGATCGGTATCGACGGCGGGTTCCTGAAAGAATCCGGAGTACAGATCACGGAGATGAACTCCGGCTGTATCTGCTGCTCTCTGGTGGGAGATTTTGGCACTGCGCTGAAAGAAGTGATCGAGACCTATGCGCCGGACCGTATCCTGATCGAGCCGTCCGGAGTGGGCAAGCTGTCTGATGTGACCAGAGCGGTCCGGGGCGTAGCCGCGCACGAGCCGGTGGAACTGAACAGCTCCGTAACGGTAGTAGACGGCCAGAAGTGCCGGATGTATATGAAAAATTTCGGAGAATTTTTCAACAATCAGGTGGAGCATGCGGGGACCATCGTGATCAGCCGTACCCAGAAGATGTCCGATGAAAAGGTAGAGGCCTGCGTCAATATGCTGAGGGAAAAGAACCCGACCGCAACGATCATCACGACGCCCTGGGACGAGTTGAAAGGCGAGCAGATCATGGCGGCTATGGAACATCAGGATCTGCTGATGAAAGAAGACCTGGAAGCAGAGCATGATCATGACGAGGAGTGCGGCTGCGGCTGCCATGACCACGACCATGAGCATCATCACGATCATGACCACGACCATGATCACGACCATGAGCATCATCATGACCATGACCACGATCATGAGCATCACCATGATCACGACCATCATCACCACCATGCGGATGAAGTATTTACCAGCTGGGGTAAAGAGACGCCGCATAAATATTCCGAAGAGCAGCTGCGCGCGATTCTGAATAAGCTCTCCGAGGACGACGACTGCGGCATCGTGCTGCGCGCGAAAGGGATTGTGCCCTGTACGGACGGCGGCTGGCTGCATTTTGACATGGTTCCGGAAGAGTTCGAGATCCGCCATGGAGCGGCGGACTATACAGGACGTCTCTGCGTGATCGGATCCCATCTGAACGACGAGGAACTGACCAAAGTATTTGAACTGGCTTAAGAGGTGAGCATATGGCGAAAATACCTGTATTTGTAGTACACGGTTTTCTGGAGAGCGGAAAGACCAGGTTCATTCTGGAAACGCTGGAGGATGAGTATTTCTCCGGCGGAGAGCGCAACCTGGTCATAGCCTGCGAGGAAGGCATGGAAGAGTATGACGAGGAGACGCTGAAAGCGCATAACGCTACTCTGGTAATGCTGGAAGACAAAAGCGAGCTCAACGAAAAATTTCTGACGGAATGCCAGAAAAAATACAAGCCTTCCCAGATCATCCTGGAGTACAACTGTATGTGGGGGATGGACTACCTGAGGGATATGTATATGCCCAAAGGCTGGTTTGTGGCACAGGTGATCACGACCGTGGACGCGTCTACCTTCGATGTATATCTTAAGAACATGAAGTCCCTTTTCATGGAGATGGCAAAGGATTCGGACCTGATTATCTTCAACCGGAGTACGGACGGCACGCCGGCGGCCAGCTACAAGAGAAATATGCGCGCGGTCAATCCGAAAGCGCAGATTGTCTTTGAAAAAGAGGACGGTTCCCAGCTGGAGTTTGAAGAGGAGATGCCCTTCGACCTGGATGCGGATATCATCGATATTTCGGATATCGATTATGGCATCTGGTATATCGACGCCATGGACCATCCGGAGAAATACGACGGGAAAACCGTGCGTTTCAAGGGTATGGTATATGTAAACAGGAACCTGCCGAAGGGATATTTTGTGCCGGGACGCATGGCCATGACCTGCTGCGCGGACGATACCGCCTTTATCGGATTCCTCTGCAAATCTTCCTATGTAGACCGTCTGAAATCCAGACAGTGGGTCACAGTGACGGCGAAAGTGACGGTGGAAGAGCGGGAGGAATACGGCGGGGAAACGGGCGTCGTCCTTCATTCTACGAATATCAAGAGCGATCAGAAACCGGAAGAAGAACTGGTGTATTTCTGATGATAAGAAAAGCTGCGGGAAAGCAGGAAATGACCCTGCCCTCTCGCAGTTTTTTAATGCATATCTTTTAAAAGTGCTTCGACCTCCGCGCGCGTGGCCAGATGTTCGGAGAAAGCGCTGGCGCTTCCGGCCGCCACTCCCATGCGGAAAGCATGGGTATAATCTCTTTGCTCCATCCACCCGGCGAGGAAGCCGGCTACCATAGAGTCTCCGGCTCCTACGGCATTGACAAGGACCCCTTCCGGCGCCGGAAGCTGACGGACAGATCCGTCCTCGGCGGCCAGCACGGCGCCCTGACCGGCCATGGAGACCAGTACGTTTCTCGCGCCCGTTTCCTGCAGGCGGTGGGCATAAGGGATCACTTCTTCCCTTGTGCGAAGCTCTGTGTGAAAGATTTCCCCCAATTCGTGATTGTTGGGTTTTATGAGAAACGGACGGTATTCCAGCACATTCAGCAGCAGATCTCCGGTGGCGTCCGCAACAGTAAGGACGCCGCGCCCCTGAAGCATGGACAGAATATCCCGGTAGATGGAGTCCGGGATGGACCGGGGGATGCTCCCCGCAAGTACCAGCGCGTCTCCTTCTTCCAGCTTTTCCAGGCGTGCCAGCAGCCGGTCCACAGCAGCGGCGTCTATATCCGGCCCCTGCCCGTTGATCTCTGTCCCGTCAAAATCTTTCATCTTGACATTGATGCGGGAAAACCCGTTCTGAATGTGGATAAATTCATGCAGAATCCCCAGAGATGTTATCTTTTCCCGGATTTCCCGGCCGGTAAAACCGGCGGTGAATCCGAGCGCTGTGGATTCCAGTCCCAGGTTCTTAAGGACAATGGATACATTGATTCCTTTGCCCCCGGGAAGCATGAGCTCCGATATGGTTCGATTGGTTTTTCCCAGCTGGAAATGATCGATGGAAACGATATAATCCAGCGACGGATTAAAAGTTACGGTATAAATCATGGTTACTTGTTCGCAAACAGAACTTTGAGCAGGTTGATGGCCAGCGTCTTTTCCTCTGCCGTACGGTCATGCATCAGCTGGATCAAAATGTTGATGCTGTTGTCGTCGGTTGCGACGACATAGTCAGCCAGAAGAAAATCGACCGTGACGCCAAGGCGGTTTACTACCTTGATCAGCTTGTCCAAAGTCAGACTGCGTTCTCCTCTTTCGATCTGTCCGATATAAGCGGTGGAGACCCCGACCTCTTCCGCCAGCTTTTCCTGGGTGAGATTCAGTCTCAGACGCTCTTCCCGGATTCTCTTTCCTAAAGCCCGATAATCCATGCAGACACCCCCTATCTATTATAGTACATTTAGTCTTATTAAATAATACTTTGAAATATAGTCTGTCGAGAATCTGCTAAATGTATTTTTTTTGATATTTTTATAAAAATGTTTGACAATCTATGAAAAATGAGGTATTATAGCATTCGTGATGCGGAAGTGTCGGAATTGGCAGACGAGCAAGATTCAGGTTCTTGTGAGCGTTACGCTCGTGAGGGTTCAAGTCCCTTCTTCCGCATGGTTAACCCCGGAGGCAGACGTCTCCGGGGTTTTGACAAATGAGAGTTGACAAATAAGAAAGATTATGTTATTTTGGCATTGTTCGGTAGGTAAGGCTACTGCAGGGATATGGGCTGTTGCCGCGAAATGGTGGAGACACCATGAGCTGGTTTGAACAGGGTACATCGAAAGCAAGGTGTATCATAATACAGTTTCACCGCCCTGCAAAGTTAAAGCTCAGACGAATGAAGAGAAGTGTTATCACTCCCGTATGTTCATACCGGACATACGGGATATTTTTTTGGAAAGGCAGGTGACGCGCTGTGGACGGCAGTCAAAGTTGTAACTGGCACATAACAAAACGGTGGATTTTATGCCGGCACAGGCGCGCTTTCCTGTAGCGGCTTTCAAAGTGTTTTTATCGCCATCGTTTTGTAAGAAGCATTTTACAGGCGGTGGCTTTTTTGCGCCCTTTTTTCGGGGAAAAGCCTTCATGCGCTGTATTTTTCTGCTCCGGCGGGAGTTGGTTCAATGTTTGAGGAGGTACAGAAAAATGAAGAGATGGAATATGATATTTACCGGAAAAGCAGCAAAAAAAGAAAACAGAAGAAATAACCAGGTCTATGAAAGCCTGTTCTGGGCTTCCGCGCATCCGGAAGCAGAGGTGATGGAAAGATACGGAACGCCGGAGGGAGGGTTTTCTCCGGAGCAGGCGGAAGAACAGAGAGAAGCGTACGGAGAAAATGTCCTGACCTATGGAAAAAAGGAGCCGGCGGTAAAGCGGTTGTTCGACGCTTTCGTCAATCCGTTTTCAGTGGTTCTGATGGCGCTGGCGGCGATATCCGTTTTTACGGATATAGTTTTCGCGGAGGCGGGAGAGAAGAATTACATCACTGTAAGCATTATCACGGTCATGATTTTGATTTCCGGGATTCTTCGTTTCGTACAGGAAACGCGCAGCGGAAATGTGGCGGAAAGACTGAGCGGAATGATTCACACGACGGCCTGCGTCCTGAGAGACGGCGTTCGCGAGGAGATTCCCATGGAAGAGATTGTGGCCGGAGACGTGGTATTTCTCTCTGCGGGCGACATGATCCCGGCGGATCTGAGAATATTGGAGGCCAAAGACCTATTTGTCAGTCAGTCTGCGCTTACGGGAGAGAGTGAGCCCGTAGAGAAATATGGTTCGCCGGCCGCCCGGAGGAGCGCGTTAATGGATGTGGAAAATCTGGCGTTTATGGGCAGCAATGTTATCAGCGGCAGCGCGAGAGCCGCCGTGATCTCTGTGGGGAATGACACGGTGATCGGCGCCATGGCGAAAAAACTGAATGAAAAAGCGCCGAAGACCACTTTTGAAAAGGGCGTCAATGCGGTTTCCTGGATTCTGATTCGGTTTATGCTGATCATGGTGCCGGTCGTACTTTTTGTAAACGGTTTTACAAAAGGCAGCTGGATGCAGGCAGTGTTATTTGCGATATCTGTCGCTGTGGGCCTGACGCCGGAAATGCTGCCGATGATCGTTACCACTTCCCTTGCCAAAGGCGCCGTAGCCATGAGCAAAAAGAAAGTGGTGATCAAGAGCCTGAACGCTATCCAGAATCTCGGATCCATAGACATTCTCTGTACGGATAAGACAGGTACGCTGACGCAGGATAAAGTGGTGCTGGAATATCATCTGAACGTGGACGGGGAAGAAGACGACCGGGTTCTGAGACACGCGTTTCTGAACAGCTATTTTCAGACAGGGCTGAAAAATCTTATTGATGTGGCGGTGATCTCCAGGCAGGAGGAATTGGGGGCGGATCCGCTGATACAAAAGTATACCAAGGTTGACGAGATCCCCTTTGACTTTGAGCGCCGCAGGATGAGCGTGGTGGTCAAAGACAGGGAGGGAAAGACCCAGCTGGTCACCAAAGGAGCGGTGGAAGAGATGCTGAAATGCTGTGCCTTTGCGGAGTGCGGAGGCGTGATCCGCCCGCTGACCGATCAGGTACGGCAGCTGGTACTCGGAAAATCAGACGAGTTGAATGAGACGGGAATGAGGGTCATAGCGGTGGCTCAGAAGACAAATCCCTCTCCGATAGGCCAGTTTTCAGTACAGGATGAGGCGGACATGGTGCTGATCGGTTTCCTGGCATTCCTGGATCCGCCGAAAGAGACCTCGCATGCGGCGGTTCGGGCGCTGCAGGAATATGGCGTAACAATAAAGGTACTGACGGGGGACAATGAAAAAGTGACCGGTGCCGTCTGCGCTCAGGTGGGGCTGGACGCGGGAAAGATCCTTCTGGGCAGCGATCTGGAAAGACTCAGTGACGGGGAACTGGCGGCGCAGGCGGAGAAGGTGTCCGTCTTTGCCAAATTGTCACCATCGCAGAAAGCGCGTATTGTCCGAGTGTTGAGAGAGAGCGGACACAGCGTGGGCTATATGGGGGACGGCATCAACGACGCGGAAGCCATGAAGGCGTCCGATGTAGGAATCTCCGTAGATACTGCCGTGGACATCGCCAAAGAATCTGCTTCAGTAGTTCTTCTGGAGAAAGATCTGATGGTGTTGGAACAGGGGGTGACAGAAGGAAGAAAAACCTATGCAAATATGATCAAATATATCAAGATGACGGCGTCGTCCAACTTTGGAAACATGTTTTCCGTGTTGGCGGCGAGCGCGTTTCTTCCGTTTCTGCCCATGGCGTCCCTGCATCTGATTCTGCTGAACCTGGTCTATGATATTTCGTGCACGGCCATTTCCTGGGACCATGTGGATGAAGAATATCTGAAAATACCGAGAAAATGGGATGCTTCCGGGATCGGCCGTTTTATGCTGTGGACGGGACCGGTTAGCTCTGTGTTTGATATTATTACATATCTGCTGATGTATTTTGTAATCTGTCCCGCGTGCACCGGAGGGCAGGTGTTTTCCGGCATGATGGATCCCGCGGGGCAGGCGCTGTATGAAGCGTTATTCCAGACGGGATGGTTCGTGGAATCTATGTGGAGCCAGACTCTGGTGATTCATATGATACGTACGGCGAAAATCCCGTTTGTACAGAGCCGGGCGTCACTCCCGGTAACGCTGCTCTCGCTGGCCGGGATTGGCATTGTGACGCTGATCCCTTTTACTCCGCTGAGCCGGGGACTGGGACTGACAGCCCTTCCGCCCGTGTATTTTGTGTGGCTGGCGGTCATCGTGGCAGGATATATGGCGGTCACGACGATTATGAAGAAAGTGTATATTCACAGATATGGAGAATGGCTGTAAGCAGAAAGGCGACAGGCAAAATTTTCAAAATTTGATGAATAAAAAGTAAAATTAGTATTGACGAACAGCACCCGGGGTGCTATAATAATCACCGTTGAGTCGCTGAAACTCAATGGTTTGCGGAAGTGTCGGAATTGGCAGACGAGCAAGACTAAGGATCTTGTGGTGGTCACACCGTGTGGGTTCAAGTCCCATCTTCCGCATCAGAGGATATGGACTCTGTATAAAAATTCATATGGTTTGCGGAAGTGTCGGAATTGGCAGACGAGCAAGATTCAGGTTCTTGTGAGCGTTACGCTCGTGAGGGTTCAAGTCCCTTCTTCCGCATGGCTAAAGCCTCTGGTTTACAGAGGCTTTTTTATTTCTGCCTGCAGCGGTCTGCGGCGCGGTTTGCCGGCCGGGTGTTATGCGGAATTTCATCCCGGTATCCGCTCAAAAGAGACGGTTCCGGCGGATACTAGGGAACGGCCAGAAGCAGCAGACTCACAGCCATCACAGCCATCCCCGCAGTCATGCCGCAGGAGGAACTGTTCCGGCTTCCATGCGCTCCGGCTGAGGGCAGGAGTTCATCAAAGGAGAGAAATACCATGATTCCGGCTACGGCGGCAGAGAGAAGTCCCAGCGCCGGACCGGCCAGCAGAGGCTGCAGCAATATCCACCCCAGAAACGCGCCCGCGGGTTCCGCCATTCCGGATAAAAATGAATAGAAGAAAGCCCTGGCGCGGGATCCGGTGGCCTGATAGATGGGGACAGATACGGCGATTCCCTCCGGAATATTGTGGATGGCGATCGCGGCCGCCACAGGGATGGCGACGCCGGGCTCCCGGAGTGCGGAGATGAAGGTAGCGATCCCTTCAGGGAAATTGTGGATGGATATGGCAAGGGCGGTATAGATTCCGGTTTTCATCAGACTGGAAGACTGCGTCCCGGACGGAGTCTCGTTCAAGGGAAGGATCCGGTCCGGAATGGCGATCAAAGCCATGCCCGCGAAAAATGAAAGAACCGTAAGCGCGCTGCCCATACGCTGTCCGTATACGCTGGAAAGATCTGTCTGCGCCTTGGGAAACATTTCTATCATGGAGACATAGATCATGACGCCTGCCGAGAAGCCAAGGCTGACGGACAGAAAGAGACGATTTTCTTTTTTAGAGAGGAAAGCAATGCTGCTGCCGATCCCTGTGCTGAGACCGGCGGCCAGAGTGAGGGCAAAAGCCCGGAGAATACTGCTGATCATAATCACTCCTTCCGGTATACAGTTTATCGTATGCAGGAAATGAGAGCAGGGTGATTGCATGTAAAATAAGAGTAATATCCGGAAGATGATATGTAAAAGAATTATGCAAACTTTAACGGGCGCGCCAGAAGAAAGGAATACTGGATGTTCGTGCTGTTCAACGTGATTGTTGCGTTTGTGATCGGCATTATCGCAGGTATTATTCATTTTTCTTGGCTGAGCACACTGTACAGCCTGGCTGTGCTTTGCCCGTCTCTGGCGCTCTGTTTCCGTCGGCTGCATGATATCGGGAAGAGCGGCGTTTGGATTCTGGTTTCCCTGATTCCGCTGGTGGGCTGGATCTGGATGCTGATCCTGCTTTGCAAAGACAGCGATCCGGGCGCTAACCAGTATGGAGAAAACCCGAAAGGTATGTAAATACATACACTAAAAGAGGAGTCGTCACAAGGCGGCTCCTCTTACTTCCTGGAATAATCTTTTTACGCGTCCACATATCCTTTTTTCTGCAGATAGAAATAAATGATATCGGCCGCTTCTTCGATCGTCATATTCCCGGTGTTCAGGCACAGATCATAGTTCTTGGCGTCTTCCCAGTCTTTTCCGGTATAATAATTGTAATATTTCCGGCGCTGCTTATCCGTTTCGTGGATGCGTTCAATAGCTGCTTCCCGCTCCAGAGAAAACATGCGCATCATCCGGCGGATCTTGCTCTCTTCGTCCCCGCAGAGAAATACATTGACTACACGGTCATAATCCCTCAGCACATAGTCGGCGCACCGTCCGATAATCATGCAGGACTCGTTCTCCGCCAGTTCCCGGATCAGTTCAGACTGGAAACGGAAGAGATTGTCGGGAGAAGCGATATCCTTTCCCAGGGAAGGCTTCCGATCCTTTGGATAAAGATCTTTGATGATCTTGTAGAGCAGGTTATTGCCGGGCCTTTCGTTGTTCACATGGAAGAATTCTTCCAGGACGCCGCTTTTGTCGGAGACCATGCGGAAAATATCTTTGTCATAGTAGGGGATGCCTAACTTTTTAGACAGGACTTGCGCGATATTGGTCGCACCGGCACCACATTCACGCCCTAATGTAATCGTAAATTTTTCTGACATAAACATCACCCCTTGTTGTGAAATCATGATAACTTTTTCTTTATTGTATCATATAAAATATGCAAAAACAACAAAAGAAAGTTTGTTTGAAAAAAATTCGGCGTTACTAGCACTCAACTCAAATGAGTGCTAAAAAATCCTTGACTTTTCCGAAACGCAGGGTTATATTACTGTATAGAGAATTTTGAATGAAGTATTTATGAAAGAAAGGCAGTGCATGATATGAGCGAAAAACATGGTAATCTTTCTATTAACAGTGATAATATTTTCCCGATTATTAAAAAGTGGCTGTATTCGGACCATGATATTTTTATCCGTGAGCTGATTTCCAACGGCTGCGACGCGATTACGAAGCGTAAAAAGCTGGACATGATGGGGGAATGTACACTTCCGGAGGATTACAAGCCGCAGGTTCAGGTAATCGTGAATCCCGAAGAGAAGACGATGAAATTCATCGATAATGGTCTCGGTATGACCGCCGACGAGGTGGAAGAATATATCAATCAGATCGCTTTCTCCGGCGCCACGGATTTCCTGGCGAAGTATAAGGATAAGGCGAATGAAGACCAGATCATCGGACATTTCGGTCTGGGATTCTATTCCGCGTTTATGGTGGCAGATGAGGTGCATATTGATACGCTTTCCTGCAAAGAAGGAGCGCAGGCGGTACACTGGGAGTGCGACGGCGGTACAGAGTTCCAGATGAAAGACGGGGAGCGTACCGAGGTAGGTACAGAGATCACACTGTTCCTGAATGAGGACAGCACGGAATTTGCCAATGAATACCGGGTGCGGGAAGTGATTGAGAAATACTGCTCCTTTATGCCGGTGGAGATTTTCCTGTCGAAGGCCAACGCAGAGCAGGAATACGAGACGATCGACGAGAGCGAACTGAGAGACGACGATGTGATCGTAGAGCGTATTCATGAAGAGGCGAAGACGGAAGAGATCGAGAAAGAGGACGGCACCAAAGAAGTGCAGGAGGTGTCTCCGGCAAGAGACCGCGTAAAGATCAATAAACGCCCGGTCTCTTTAAGCGATACGCATCCGCTCTGGGCGAAGCATCCCAACGAGTGTACGGAAGATGAGTATAAGGATTTCTACAGAAAAGTATTCCATGACTATAAAGAGCCGTTGTTCTGGATCCATCTGAATATGGATTATCCGTTTAATCTGAAAGGAATCCTGTATTTCCCAAAGATCAACATGGAATATGAATCCATCGAAGGAACGATCAAGCTGTACAATAATCAGGTATTTATCGCGGATAATATTAAAGAAGTGATCCCGGAGTTCCTGCTTCTGCTGAAAGGCGTCATCGACTGTCCGGATCTTCCGCTGAACGTGTCCAGAAGCGCTCTGCAGAATGACGGTTTCGTAAAAAAGATCGCGGATTACATTACGAAAAAGGTTGCGGACAAGCTGAGCGGCATGTGCAAGACCGATCGCGAAAACTATGAGAAGTACTGGGACGATATCAGCCCGTTCATCAAATTCGGCTGCATTAAAGACGAGAAGTTCTGCGAGCGTATGGGCGATTACATCCTCTTCAAAGACCTGGACGGCAAATATATGACGCTGAAAGAGTATGTGGGCGAAGAGCCGAAAGAGGAGGCAGCTTCTGAAGAGAAGAAGCCGGAGGAAAGTGCATCCGAGAAGCCGGAAGAGCAGCCGTCCGACGAGAAAGAAAAAGAAGAGAAGAAGACCACAGTTTACTATGTAACTGACGAGATCCAGCAGAGTCAGTACATCAATATGTTCCGCGAGCAGGGCATGAATGCCGTGATCCTGAAACATAATATCGACGCTCCGTTTATCAGCCATCTGGAAGCAAAGAATGACAATATCAAGTTCCAGCGCATCGACGCGGATGTGACCGATACCATGAAAGAAGAGGTATCCGAAGACGAGCTGAAGGAAGAGACCGATGCATTAACGGAACTGTTCCGTAAGGCTCTGAACAATGACAAGCTGGAAGTAAAAGTGGAAAAGCTGAAGAGCGAAAAAGTATCTTCCATGATGATTCTCTCCGAAGAGAGCCGCAGGATGCAGGAAATGATGAAGATGTACAATATGTACGGAATGGATCCGTCCATGTTCGGCACCAGTTCCACGCTGGTATTGAATGCCAACAACGCGTTGGTGAAGTATCTGTTCGAGCATCCGGAAGGAGAGCATACGAACATGATCTGCGAGCAGCTCTACGATCTGGCCATGATCAGCCAGCAGCCGCTGAATCCGGATGAGATGACCAGATTCATCCAGAGAAGCAATGATATCATGATGATTCTGGCAAAATAAACTGTATAGGAATTATACCGCCTGAAAGGGAATTTCCTGACGGTGGAAGAATCTCTGGACCATGTCATCCCAGGCATGGTCCAGTTCTTTGTCCATGGTAAAGACAGAGAGGGAAGTGCCTGTGGTGCACAGAAGAGTATGGCCATCGTAGCGAAGATTCATGAGCAGGGCGCGCACCTGATCGGAGGGAATGGGGCTGTGCGTCTGAGCCAGAAATTTTTCTGTATTGCTGTGAGACAGTTGGAGTGTGAAACGAAAAGAGAGCGGCGTCCGTCTCCCTTTGATCAGTTCCAGGCAGAAAGGGCGTACCTCGCCCCAGAAGGTCAGACTGCGGTTTCCCAGAAGTTCCTGTTCTTGTGCATGAAAGTAAGACGGATGGAGAGTCCCGTCGATATGGAACGCGGCGAAGGTTGTGACGTTCCCTTCCAGCAGAAGAAAATGGTCGAAGGTTTCGCTTAAAAGAAACTGTTTCATAAAAGTTTTGATATCAGCGATCTGTAACGCAGTCATGGCCGATTCCTCCTGTAAGACAAATTGATAGATCTATTATAAAGGAAAAAACAGAGCTTTTCCATAGAAAATCCGTCCTCAGACTATTGAATAATAACTCACGTTATGGTAATATAATGTGGTATTGAAAACTACATCTTGTAAGAAAAGTATTTTTGAGGATGGTAAGGGATATGAGTTATCGGATTGTGGTAGACAGCTGCGGAGAATTTACAGAAGAGATGAAAAAAGACCCGCATTTTGTACATGCGGCGCTTCACCTGGATATTGACGGAGAAGAGTTTATAGACGACGACAGTTTTGACCGTCTGGATTTTCTGAAAAAGATGTCGGCAAGCCCGAACTGTCCCAAGTCCAGCTGCCCTTCACCGGAAGTATACAGGGAGGCGTTTGACTGCGGAGCCGATCATTTATATGCGGTAACGCTTTCTGCGGAGCTGAGCGGTTCCTACAACAGCGCCGTATTGGGAAAGAATCTGTATCTGGAAGATCATCCGGAGGCGAAAGTGCAGGTGTTTAATTCCTGTTCCGCGTCCGTGGGTGAGACGAAGATCGCTCTGAAGATACAGGAGTGTGAAGAAGCGGGGATGAGCTTCGAGAAAACGGTAGAAGAAGTGAATCAGTTTATCTTGGATATGCACACCTATTTTGTGCTGGAGACCCTGGAGAATCTGAGAAAAAACGGCAGGCTCAGTTCGGTCAAAGCATTTGTGGCTTCTGCGTTGAATATTAAGCCAGTCATGGGCGCGACAGACCAAGGGGTGATCATCCAGCTGAGCCAGGCGCGGGGGATGCAGAAAGCGCTGCGCAAAATGGTGGAAGTGATGGCCGAAGAGGTAAAGAATCCGGAGGAAAAGATCCTGGGACTGGTACACTGCAACAACCGGGAACGGGCCGAGTATGTGAAAGAAGAAATTAAAAAGTTTATAAAAGTAAAAGACATCGTGATCCTGGAGTCGTCCGGAGTCAGTACGCTGTATGCGGCGCAGGGCGGGATTATTATGGTGATCTGATCGGAAACGAATATGTAAGAAGCTAAAAGCGGATGGAACCGTATGTGGAGGTTCCATCCGCTTTTTCTCTATACTGCTAAGATTCGTTCCATTCTTTATACCTCAAATAGTCGTTGCTAAAGGACATTATAACAGATGGTTCCCATTTCTCATAGACCGGCTTCTCTAAAGGGTAAAAATACAGTATAATGGACATATGGTAAAGAATTTCCAGGTTTTTGGGGAGGGAGGGGGAAAGGATGGCTGCAACGAAGATCGAAATCGGAAAGGACTTTCCGCAATATTTTAAACCGGCGTATCCGGAGGAGTTTGAATTGTTTTCACATTTTGAGGTGACGGCAGGAATTCCCACAGTTCTGTTTGCGATCACTACCTGGAAGGAAAATGGAAAGCCGAATGTATGCTTTCATTCCTGGAGCTGTTTCCATGGAGATAAGACGGCCTTTTTTGCCGTTATGGGAAACCTGTATCAGCATACCCACACTTATGCCAATATTCAGCGAGAAAAATGTTTCTGTATCAATTTCCTGCCGGTCAGTGCTTACGACAGGCTGGTGGAGACGATCAACAGCAATGGTTTTGAAACGGATGAATTTGCGGCAGGGAATTTTACGCCTGAAAATGCGAAGACGATTCATGATGCTGATACCGGCGCCGCAGGATCTGGTAAACGGAGAACCAAATCAGTCTGCGATCGCTACGGTGAAGATTGAGAAGTTTGACTGAGGCTGGAAAACTTTTGTGATTGAAAAAACGGAGAACAGGGGAATAAATTATGGATAATAAAGAAGAACGCTTTTTAGCCGAAGATCAAGGAGAAATCATTATTTATCAGACGGATGATGGTGATACCAAAATTGATGTTCGTTTTGTCGATGAAACTGTTTGGCTGACACAACAACAGATGGCTGAATTATTTCAGTCTTCCAGAACCAATGTTGTGGAACATATCCGGCATATTTATGAAGAAGGCGAATTGGAGGAGAATTCAACCTGTCGGAAATTCCGACAGGTTCGAATGGAAGGTAGCAGACGGGTTGCAAGGGAGATACCATATTATAATCTTGATATGATTATTTCTCTCGGATATCGTGTGAGGTCAAAGACAGCCACTCACTTTCGCCGTTGGGCAACGGAGCGTCTGAAAGAGTATATGATAAAAGGCTTTACAATGGATGACGAACGTTTGAAGAATCGCGTTTTTTAAGCTGGTACAAAATAAACTTCATTATGCTGCGCATGGACATACAGCTGCAGAAGTTATTTTTGAGCGTGCAGATGCAGATAAGCCATTTATGGGCCTTACCACATTTTCCGGCGATTTTCCGACGGCAAAGGATATTGGCATTGCCAAGAACTACTTGACAGAAGATGAATTGCGAATATTGAATGGCATTGTATCTGGATATTTTGATTTTGCGGAAGTTCAGGCTATGCGCCATCGTCCAATGTATATGAGCGATTATATAGAGCATTTAGATCGTGTTTTATCAGCCACTGGTGAGAAATTATTGACAGGTACAGGAAAAGTGAGTCATAAGCAGGCTATGAGCAAGGCAAAAGAAGAATATCAGCGATTTCTGACACAGAACCTTTCGCCTGTAGAAGAAGCTTATTTACAGACAATAAGAGCAGTTGAAAAAACAGCACAGAATGCGAGCAGAAATATGAAAAGCGTTACAGTGAAAAGCGAGAAATATGATTGAGATTGTAAAAATAACGATATCAATAAACAAGGACCGTGACGGAGAAGGGGAATTATATGGATATTCGGAAAATAACCGGCAGCGAAATGACAGATGCAGTGGAACTTATCTGGACAACCTTTTTACAGTTTGAAGCGCCGGATTATTGTGAGGAGGGAGTACAGTCGTTCCGGAATTTTATTGAGAACAAAGAAATTATGGAAACACTGGAGCTCTGGGGAGCGTATGAAAATGAGGAGTTAAAGGGGGTTCTTGCGACCAATGAAAACCGTAAACATATGTGTTGTTTCTTTGTGAAAGCCCAATATCAAAGGCAGGGCATCGGCAGAAGATTATGGGAGTATTTACTGAACCATAGTTCCAATATGGTCTTTACGGTAAATTCGTCACCTTATGCAGTCCCAGTTTATCATAAACTGGGATTCAAGGATATGGATGAGGAACAATTGACTGATGGGATGCGGTATACGCCCATGAGGTTTGAGCGGTAAATGAAAATATATGGAGAAAGCAAACGGAGGGAGACTTTTAATGAATACGCAAACACATACTGTGGAAAAAGCAGAAATGAAGGATTTGTCAAGAATACTGGAAATCTACGCATACGCGCGGAATTTCATGAGGGAGACGGGGAATCCGGATCAGTGGAGGAATAATTTCCCTCCGGAAGCGCTGCTTGCAGAAGATATCAAAAAAGGGAATTTGTATGTGATCAAGGAGGACGATGCCATACACGCCGTCTTTTTCTTTGTGATCGGGGCAGATCCCACTTATGCGAAAATAGAGCAGGGCGAATGGCTGTCCGATACGGAATATGGAACCATACACCGGGTGGCAGGAGATGGGACTCTGCACGGCGTACTGGGGATGATCGTGGCGTTCAGCAGCCGGAAAATCAGTCATCTGCGGATCGACACCCATGAGGATAATAAAGTAATGCAGAGGGCAATCAGTAAAAATGGTTTCCAGAAGCGCGGAATTATCTATATTGAAGACGGGTCGCCGCGGATCGCGTATGAAAGGGTATAAAGCAGCCGAAGGAGCCATAAATGGATAAATATTTCGATATCAAAAAAAGATTTGAGGAAAAAGAAGATAAAGAAAATGCCGCACAGATGGCAAAGTATATGAGAAATCAGTTTGTTTTCTATGGCCTGCCCACGCCGAAAAGGAAGGCGGTCTATAAGGATTTTTTGAAAGAAGAAAAAAAATCGGGGCAGATCGACTGGGCGTTCCTGGACCGATGTTATGAAGATGAGCACAGGGAGTTTCAATATCTGGCCTGTGATTATCTGACCGTCATGGATAACTTCCTGACCTATGATGATATTCCCAGAATAAAAGTATACATAAAATGTAAATCATGGTGGGACACGACGGATTCTCTGGATCGGGTGATCGGACAGATCGGACTGCGGGACAGCAGAGTCAATGCGCTGATGCTGGAATGGTCTCTGGACGACGATTTCTGGGTCAGAAGAGTGGCGATAGACCATCAGCTGTGCCGAAAGGAAAAGACGAACACGGAACTGTTAGAGAAAATCCTCGTCAATAACTTTGGAAGCGATGAATTTTTCATCAACAAAGCCATTGGATGGAGCTTGAGGGATTATTCGAAAACGAATCCGGAATGGGTAAGGGCGTTTGTGGAGAAACATGCGGTCAGGATGGCTAAACTGAGTGTCAAAGAAGCCGGGAAATATATTTAATCGGACGAATGGATTTGAAGAGGATATGAAATGATCGATGGATTGAGACAAGAGATGCTGGCGGAGCAGGCGCAGCGCCTGGCGAGGCTGGAACTGCGCAGCCGCATCCATATGATTGGACTTCTGATATGGGGAACGCTGCTGCTGGGGTGGATGATTTACTGTTTTGTGAAGCTGATGGTCATGGCAAACCGGACAGCAATCATGCAGGCAGGAACAATTCCTTTTACCTGTGGGATCTGCGGAGCAGCGTTTGATCTTCCGGCGGAATATCTGGTGAAGCATCCGTTTATTCCGAAGAAATCCATATCTGCGGGGGCAGTCGGAGGGAGCGGGCTTCATGGCACGGTCCGTATGTCCAGAAGACTCCGGTGCCCTGTATGCGGGAAAAAGGCATGGTGCAGACAGGATATGCGGGAAACTGGAAAAATTGGCGCAAATTCTTTTATAGAAGCAGCAAGAAGGATTATCCCTAAGTTTTTCCTGGTTGAGGCGGTTATTGTTGCGGCGGGCGGGGTGTTTTTTACGCTGCTGCGGATCGTATTGAGATAAAAGCGTATGATGGATGCCGAAAGGATTCAGCCGTCAAAGACTTCGTTCCCCCGACGCTTCCCCTCTATGGCCGGTCGCTATATCAAGCCCTGCTCCAGGCAATAATGATAGATTCCGTCCTGTGCGACGTGTCCGCAAACCTGGTCTGCCACCGCTTTCAGCTGCTCAGAAGCATTTGCCATAGCGATACCGGTTCCAACGGCTTGCAGTATTTCGATGTCGTTATTGCCGTCCCCGAAAGCAATCGCTTCTTCCGGCTCAAGGTGATAATATTCCAGCAGCTTTTTGATTGCAATTCCTTTTCCGCCGTTTGCCGGAATAATATCGACTGCCCGGTCCCACCATGCCGCAATTTTTGAGTGGCGGACATCTTTCATCACCAAAGAATATTCCGATTTGTAACATCCCAGCATTACCTGATAAATTTCTTCCTGCTTTGTTTTTTATGAATCGCAGTGTCCGGATGCAGTGTTCCAGGAGCGGGAAAAAGATGATGCCGGGGGAGAATATTCGCATTATGCATGATGCGGCATCTGATACAGGCATTAGACCAGCCGCAGATTCAGGAGTATAATCCCATCTTTGACAGTTGAGAAAAGAAAAAATCGCTGTATCCCTCGTATT
>ERZ1643251.413-NODE-413-length-64279-cov-6.396581_pt1 | contig 64279 bp, 72 predicted proteins | sample MGYA00579261_ERZ1643251 | MGnify/ENA primary metagenome ERZ1643251 (study PRJEB29033, sample SAMEA4952267) | chicken gut metagenome | biome: Broiler Chicken; feature: Gastrointestinal Tract; material: Caecum | place: Ireland | collected 2018 | study: Broiler...
ATTAAATCACGCCAAGATGGCTGAAATAGCTGAAAGGAAATCAATGTAATGCATGCCAAAATTTGCCTTATTGGCAGTACTAAATTTGAAAATATTTTTCGACAATTAGAGACAGAGTTGTCTAAAAAAGGATATATAGTTCTATCACCACTTGTTTACACCCAAAGCGGTTTAAATCCCGATTGTGGTATGGACTGCAAAAAAATATTAGATGATGTTCAAATGCAAAAAGTTCAAATAAGTGATATAGTTTTAGTTATTGATGAAAACGGTTACATTGGTCCATCAACTAAAAAGCAATTAAATTACGCTAAATTATTAAAAAAAGTTATATTCTTTTATAGTAAAGGAGGACATAAAAAATTATGAAATATCATAACATTACCAAAGCTGATATGTTAAATGGTGAAGGTTTAAGAGTAGTTTTATGGGTAAGCGGATGTAATCATGCTTGCCCAGGGTGTCAAAACCAAATAACATGGAATGCTAACAATGGCCTTTTATTTGATGATACTGCTAAAGAAGAAATTTTTACAGAATTAAATAATGATTGGTGTAGTGGTTTAACTCTATCAGGAGGAGATCCATTGTTCCCTCTAAATAGAGAAACAATTGCTTCCCTAGTCAAAGAAGTTAAAGAAAAATATCCAAATAAAACCGTTTGGTGTTATACAGGATATGTTTGGGAAGAATTAATGGAAGAAAGTAAAAAAGATAAATTTTTAACAACTATCTTAAATAATATCGATGTTTTATTAGATGGTAAATTTATATTACAAGAAGCTGATGAAAAAATTCATTATGTTGGAAGTCGTAATCAAAGAATAATTGATGTTCCAAAAACCTTACAAAATAAAAAAATAGTTTTATATATTGATAATAGAAAATTGGAGGAAGAATAATGAGAAAACGGGGATTTGAAATAGTTAAAGGTTATGAGGATAAAGGTATTAATTTACCGGTTCGAAAAACTAAATATTCTGCTGGTTATGATGTTGAAGCAGCTGAAGATGTAGTAATACCGGTTTATCATCCAGGAATTAAACCAACTTTAATTCCAACCGGTTTAAAAGCATACTGTGAAGAAGACGAATTTTACATGTTAGTAAATCGTAGTAGTGGTCCAAAAAAAGGCTTTTTAATGGCTAATAGCATTGGCATAGTTGATCATGATTATTACAATAATGAAGGAAATGATGGTCACTTCTACTTTCAATACTTTAACTGTGGTAGTGAAGATCTAGTTGTCCATAAAGGCGACGTTATTGGTCAAGTAATTTTCCAAAAATACTTGATTACTGACAATGATCAACCAGAAGAAAATGTAAGAACTGGTGGCTTCGGTTCAACAGACAAAAATTAAGAATTTTCCAAAAAAGAAAATTCTTTTTTTTCATTTAATTACATATACTTATATAGGTGAATAATATGGATGAACTAGAAATGATCGCATTAAGACATAAAAAAAGAAGAGAAAATGAATTTTCAGAAACCAAAAAAGACGATAAAAAAATCAGCAAAATATTTACTAAAGTATTACTAAGTGTCATTTTAGTTTTAGGTTGTACAATTTATATTAAATTAAGTCCAGATAATTTAGCTAACTTTAAAAATACAGTTTTACAAAGCAATTTAACCTTTACCAAAATTAATGAATGGTATCATAATTCATTTGGAAATATTTTACCTAGTGTTACTGAACCAACTGAGCAATTAGTTTCCAATAACGATTTAATTTTAAACAAAGAAAAATATTTAGATGGCTATAAAATTAGTACCACAAAAGATAGTGCTATATCAGTTTTAGAAAGCGGTTTATTTGTTTTTCAAGGTGAAAAAGAAGGCTATGGCAATGTCTACATCGTTCAAGGTGTTAACGGAATCGATATTTGGTATGGTAATATTAATAACACCAACTTAAAATTATATGATTATATCGAAAGTGGAACAGTTATAGGTAATGCCACTGATAACTACTATTATTTAGCCTTTGTTAAAGACGGCAATTTTATTAGCTATGAAGAATATCAAAAAGAAATTTAAAATAAATATTACTACTTATTGCTTTTTTCTTTTAGCTTTTTTATGTGGCTATTTTAAAAATGTAATATATATATTTTTAATTGTTTTTTTACATGAACTAGGTCATGTCCTAGCTATTAAATTTTTTAAATATAAAGTGATTCAAGTAGAGCTATTTCCTTTTGGAGGAATTACTAAAATAGATAAGCCAATAAACTCTTCTACTAACAAAGAATTTATAATTGCTATTTCAGGAGTTACTATCCAATTTATATTAGCTATAATTTTAGTTTATTTTAAACCAAATGACTATACTTTGATAAATACTTATAACAATATAATTCTTCTTTTCAATTTACTACCAATAATTCCCTTAGATGGCAGTATAATAATGCATACATTTTTAGAAAAATTTTTTTCTTATCAAAAAGCCTTTTTCTTTTATCAACTAATATCATTTAGCTTTTTTATTCTTTTTCTAATTTACAACATATTTTATCCAATTGATAATTATTTTATATGCATGGTTTTATTAATTCAATTTTTAATCGTTTTAAAAAACAAAAAATATTTACTTAATCGCTTTTATTTAGAAAGAATGTTATATTCTTTTCCCTATAAAAAAATTGAAAACAATTTTGATAACAATATTTCTTCTTTAAAAAAAGAAACTAGACATTTCTTTTATCAAAAAGATCACTATTTATCTGAAAAAGAAATGTTATCAAAGTCAATATTTTCTTCTTTAAAATATTGAAAAAAAGTTTTAAAAATGGTATAGTTAAAATATGTAGAAAGTAGGAATAAAAGAATGAAAATAAGAATAGGCCTTTTAATCCTCCTAACCAGTCTAGTTGTTCTGGGGGGGGGGTATATTGAATAAAAAAGAAACTCAGAAACAATTAGATAATCTTGAAAATATAAAATTAGCAATATATGTAAATAATGAAAAAACAAAAACTATTCCAACAAAAGGCGAAAATATTTTTGATGAGGCAAAAAGTAGTTGTACAAATGATGCTTATATAATATGGGACTATGAGTCGTGGAGTCCAATAGTCAAAAATGTAACTACAAGTTTAACAAAATGTACCTTATATTTTAAAAAAGGATATAGTGAAACAATATTAAATGGAACAGATCCAATAATCAAAGATGAATTAATACCAATCACAATAGAAAGTGATGGAATAGTTAAAAAAGCAGATATAGGAAGTGAATGGTATAGTTATGAAAAGAAGAATTGGGCAAATGCAATCATTTTAAAAGATGAAAGTGAAGATTATTTAGCAGGAGAGATAATACCAGAAGAAGCCATAGAAAGTTACTTTGTCTGGATTCCAAAATATAGATATCAATTATGGGATTTAGGATTATATGATAGTTTGACAAGTATAGATGAAAGTAAAGTCCATGAAATACCTTTAATATTTGGCGATTACAACACAAATGATGCCAAAGAAAATGAATGTACAACCCCAATGGAAAGTGGTGAGACAGGCTCTTGTCAAGTAGGAGACTATATGACCCATCCAGCCTTCCTAAGTATACCAAGTACAGGCTTCTGGGTCGGCAAGTTTGAAACAGGCACAACATTAACTTCAAATTATAATGTCAGAAATGCAGATGCTATTCAAATAAAACCAAATGTAAGTTCATGGCGAAATATTCAAATAGCCAATGCCTTTTACACAACATATGATTACAAAAGAAATTTAGACAGTCATATGATGAAGAATACCGAGTGGGGAGCAGTAGCCTATTTACAACACAGCGCCTATGGAAGTGCAACAAGTGTTAGAATAAATAACAATTCATCACATATAACCGGATATGCTGCTAATAATGAACCGACATGTGGATATACAGGGACAAATGAAGAGTGTAATATATATTGTAATGATGGCACATGTAATACAGCCTATCCAAATAGTGTTTCAGCAAGTACCACAAATAATATCACCGGCATATATGATATGAGTGGTGGAAGCCATGAGTATGTCATGGGAGTAATGAAAAACACTGATAATGAGTTAATAGTATGCTATAATAATTCAAATAATTCAGGTTTTAATGGTATGTGTATTAATGGTAGCATTGTAAACGACGGTGTATATTTAATTGATAAAAAATATTATGATATTTATCTTTATGCTAATGATGAAGTCCAATTTTCTAATCGTATACTAGGAGATGCAACCGGAGAAACAGGACCTTTTTATGACTCTACATATTATGGTAATGAAAATAAACGTTCTTCAAGCTCATGGTATTATGATATTTCACATACATATTATGCAAATGCGATGTTTATTAGTAGAGGAGCTGCTAATGTTGATGGTAATTTTGCAGGGATATTTGGTTTTTACCCTTGGAATGGTTCAGAGCTTTACTATAATATTTCTTTTCGTGTTATTTTAACCATTTAAGACATTATCACAGAATAATCATAAAAATTAATCATACAGTTTCCAAAACAATTGACAATTTCTATCATATTTGATAGAATTTACTTGTTTTGTAAGGCAATTAGCTTTTATCAAAACCGCTCAAAAAAGGTTATAAACGAAAATTCGTACCTTAATGGCGCGTCTTAAATTATAAAGGAGGTAAGAAATGAAAGCTATATTTGTAACTGGTGGAAAACAATATTATGTTTCTGAAGGCGACACAATCTATGTTGAAAAATTGCCAAATGAAGTTGGTAGTGATGTAGAATTTACTGAAGTTTTATATGTAAATGGTAAATCTGGAAATCCAACTGTTAAAGGTGCTAAAGTAGTTGGTACTGTTGAAAAACATGGTAAACAAAAAAAGATTATTGTATTTAAATATCGTCCAAAGAAAAAATATCGTAAAAAACAAGGACATAGACAACCTTATACAAAAGTTACGATTAAGAGTATTGTTGGTTAATGATACGTATTGATATTAAAAAGAAAAAGGATAATTTTATTACTATTACTTTAAAAGGACATGCAATGTATGATGATTATGGTAAAGACATTGTATGTGCTGGAGTATCAAGTATTTTGATAACTTCTGTTAATGGTATTTTAAAATTTGATAAAAATGCCTTAAATGTAAATCAAAAAAAAGATGAAGTAGAATTAAAAATTTTAAAAAATGACTTAATTACTAAAAATCTTTTAAATAATATGATTGAACTTTTTTATGAACTTAAAGAAAATTATCCGGAAAATATAACGATTAGAGAGGATGAGAAAAATGAATAGAATGCTTTTAAATCTTCAATTATTCGCTCACGTTAAAGCTCAAGGTTCTACTGATAATGGTAGAGATTCTGCTGGACGTAGATTAGGTGCTAAAGCTGCAGATGGCGAAACTGTTTCAGCTGGAAGCATTTTATATCGTCAAAGAGGAACAAAAATTTATCCAGGAACAAATGTTGGAATGGGTAAAGATCACACTTTATTTGCAAAAATAACTGGTGTTGTTCGTTTTGAGAGATTAGGAAGAGATAAAAAGAAAGTAAGTGTTTACGAAGTAAAAGCGTAAGCACTTTTTTAATGATTTAAAAATCAATTATTTTAAAATTAATAAACAAAATGTTAAAATATGGCAAAAAAGCTATTATAAAAGACTAGAAATTTAAAAAATGATATGGTATAATAAATATGACAAGTAGTGATAGAAGGGAAGTGGAATTTATGTGGTGGATTTTTAGAATTTTCTACTAATGATTAATTATAGAAAAAGGCCGAGTATATTCGGCTTTTTTTCTGTAAAAAATGCGTAAAAGTATAATAAATTTATTCAAAACATATTTATATATGTTAAAATTAAATAAAGGTAGGGAGTTAGTTATATGAAAAAAAGCGGAGTCTTGCTTAAAGCCACATCATTGTATTTAATTTATTTTTTATACACATATTTTGCTGGTTACATAAGCATTTTGTTTAAAAATATTGATAACAATTTAGTTATGCTTGGTTTAGACGTTTTATTTTTAATTGGCATAATTATTGCGTATAAGAAAACATTAAAAGCTGATTTTGAAAAAATCAAGAAAGAATATAGTTTCAAAAGAATAATAAAAATTATATTTTTAGGTTTTTTATCTATTGTCTTATTAAATATTGTAATTGCTGCACTAGGTACTTTATTATTTAGTGACGTAAATATGGATCAAAATACTCAGTCGATTCAAAATTTAGCAAGTTTATCCATGATTTATACAATTTTTAAAACTATGATTTTTGGTGTTGTTGCTGAAGAATTACTATTTAGAGAATCATTAAATGAAGTTATTGATAATAATATTTTATTTGTTTTAATTACTGCTATTATTTATACAGCAATGAATTTTGTTTTTACAACTGCAACTTTTAGTATATCTCAAATATTGGCTTATTTTTTACCAGCATTATTATTTGGTGTCATATATATTAAAAATAAACGCAATATAATATTGGTTATGATGACTAAATTTGCTTATAATTTAATACCATTAATTATCTTACTTAGCGGAATTTAAAAAAAAGAAAAGAAAGGGAGAATATATGAAAAAACAATACATAAAAGATATTATAATATTTTGTAGCATTGTTTTTATAATTGTTTTTTGTGGTATAAGCATTGGCAAAATATTTCTCCCAAAAAGCGAAAAAATTGTTACAATAGATGAATTAGACGATAAAATTATTGCTATGGAAAGCAAAAAAACAAAAATGACAAAAACTGAAACAGAAGATTATTATTTTTACGAAATTGAAGATTATGAAAGAGATTTAAAATATTCATGGAAATTTTTAAAAGACAAAAATCAAGATATTTCTGTTGAAGACAGTTTGTTCATTGAAGAGGATTTAAGGCTTTCAATAGACGCAACAACTAAGGATACTGCTAAAATAAATGAAGAAGTTATACAAGACAAATTAATTATAACTTTTGACTATCATGGGGCATTACCTTTAGAAACAACAGTTAAACTGAATGTCGAAAATAAGTTTAAAGATGGTGAAAAGTTATATTTATATTATTATAATCCAGAATTAGATCAAATTGAATATATCGATCATGGCGTTCAAGTTAAAAATGGTTATGTCGAATTTCAAATTGATCATTGTTCTGATTATTTTTTGACCGCGGCCGTTGTTAATGACGCGGTTAATAATCCCCAAAGTATTAATTATATTATAATTGGTTTAATAGTAGTAGTATTTATTTTAGTTGCTATAACTTTATTTCAATCAAAAAAATAAAAATGTATGAGGTGAGAAAGATGAAATTAAAATATAAAATATTGTTAGCAATAATAACGGTTGGAATAGGAATATGCTTAATGGCCTATCAAAGCTATGCTTTATGGGTAGCAAGTTATACAGGAGGAGAAAATATCGTTGAAGTAGGATGCTTTAGTGTAGAATTTGAAGAACTTTCTTCTTCAGTAGAACTACATAACACTTATCCTGTAAGTGATCAAAAAGGATTATCAGCAACACCATATACATTTAAAATCACTAATACATGTACAAATGATGCAGCATATAATGTAACCTTAAATACATTAACAACCAATACAATGCAAAAAAACTGGTTAAAATATGCTATATATAAAAGTACAGAAAGTAAACCATCAACAGGAACAAATTTAGGAACAATAAACAATTTTAATACTGCAACAGAAGAATTACAAATAACTAATTTAGATGAATCAATAATAATAGCAAGTGGAAATTTAAAACAAAATGAAAGTGAAACATATAATTTTTATTTATGGATGGATGAGGCAACAGGAAATGAAGCCATGAACACAAAATTTGAAGGAAGCATAAATGTTATATCAACAGCAACAAAAACAAATAATTATCAAGAAACGTTATTAAATGGAGCAGATCCAGTACTAAAAGATCCATTAATAGCTGTAACGATAGATAGTGATGGCACAGTAAAAAGAGCTGATCTAGAAAATGAGTGGTATAACTATGAAAACAAAGAATGGGCAAATGCAATTATTTTAAAAGATGAAAGTTCAATAACTAATTACAGTGTAGGATCAACAATCCCAGAAGATGCCATAGAGTCATATTTTGTGTGGATACCAAAATATCGATATCAATTATGGGATTTAGGGCAGTATGAAGGATTAACAGCAATAGAGGAAAGTAAAGTACATGAAATACCAATCATTTTTGGCGATTACAATACAAGTGATTCAGTAGATGGAGAATGTACAACACCAATGGAAAGCGGCACAACAGGTAATTGTCAAATAGGAGACTACATGACTCATCCAGCATTTTTAAGTATTCCAAGCACGGGATTTTGGGTAGGAAAATTTGAAACGGGAACAACATTAACATCAGATTATAATGTAAGAAATGGAGAAACAATCCAAATAAAACCAAATGTAGTATCATGGCGAAATATTCAAGTAGCTAATGCGTTTTATACAAGTTATGATTATAAAAGAAACTTAGATAGCCATATGATGAAGAATACCGAATGGGGAGCAGTAGCCTATTTACAACACAGTAAATATGGAAGTTTAACAAGCGTTAGAATAAACAATAATTCATCCAATCTAACAGGATATGCAGCCAATAATGAACCAACGTGTGGTTACACACAAACTAATGAAAAGTGTAATATATGGTGCTCAGATTATTCTTGTAATATAGCATATCCAGATAGCATATTAGCAAGCACAACAGGAAATATAACAGGAATATACGATATGGCAGGAGGTAATTGGGAATATGTCATGGGAGTTATGTTAGATCAAAGCAATAAACCCATGAGTGGAAAAAATAGTATGAAAAATTCTGGATTTAATGGAACTTTTGGCTATCCAACATCAGAAAATGATACATCAGGTTTAATAGAATTAACAACGGGCTATGATTTTCCAGATAAAAAATATTATGATACTTATACATATTCAACATTGGATGAACAATATCAGCGAAGAATTCTGGGAGATGCTACCGGCGAACTGGGTCCGTTTAATAATAAAACATATTTGGCAGTAACAATTCCAATTGGAAGCTGGCATTTTGATAATGCAGCATTACTATATAGTAGTAGACCTTGGATTAATAGAGGCAATGCATATACAGATGGAACAGATGCTGGCATCTTTGCATTTTCTCCAACAGAAGGGCAGGCCTATGGAGCTGGCACTTTCCGACTTGTCTTAACACCATAAAAAACAATTTTTATAAATTTTATAAAGTGTTGCATACAACACTTTTTTCTGTTTTCATTTCGTGTTATATTATAATAGCGGAGGTAATAGAATGAAAGAAGAATGGAATGGATTTAAAAATGGAGTTTGGACGGATGAAATTAATGTTTCCGACTTTATTTTGAAAAATTATCAAAAATATGATGATAATGAAAATTTTTTATCTGGAACTACCGATAAAACAAAAAGAGTTTTAAAAGAAGTAAATGATTTATTAAAAGAAGAATTAAAAAAACATGTTTTAGATATTGATGTCGACCATATGTCTGGAATTAATGCTTTTGCTCCAGGTTATATTTGTGATGATGATAATGTCATTGTTGGTTTACAAACTGATAAGCCTTTAAAAAGAGCAGTTAATCCTTATGGAGGCATTAGAATGGTTTATCAAGAGTTAAATGCTTATGGTTATAAATTAAATGAAACGGTTGATAAATATTTTAATGAATTTCGTAAAACACATAATCAAGGGGTTTTTGATGCTTATCCCAAAAGTGTTAGAAAAGCAAGACATGTTGGTCTTTTAACAGGTCTACCTGATGCCTATGGTCGTGGTAGAATTATCGGTGACTACAGAAGAATTGCTTTATATGGTATTGATTATTTAATGGAGCAAAAGAAAAAAGATTGGGATGAAGTTCTAGTTGGCCCAATGACTAATGAACTAATCCAACTAAGAGAAGATGTTTCGATGCAATATCGAGCTTTAGAAGAAATTAAAAAAATGGCTCTTACTTATGGTATTGATATTTCTAAACCTGCAAAAAATAGCCGTGAAGCTGTACAATGGACTTATTTTGGCTATTTAGCGGCGGTTAAAGAAAATAATGGAGCAGCCATGAGTCTAGGACGTGTTGATGCTTTTTTTGATATTTATTTTGAACGTGATTTAAAAAATGGTACAATTACTGAAGAAGAAATTCAAGAAATAATCGATCAATTTGTTATTAAGCTTCGTTTAGTAAGACATCTAAGAACTCCAGATTATGACGAATTATTTTCAGGAGATCCTACATGGGTTACTTGTGCAATTGGTGGCGTTAGTGAAACTGGTGAATCAATGGTAACAAAGACTTCTTACCGTATTTTACATACGCTTACTAATCTAGATCCCGCCCCAGAACCTAATATGACTGTTTTGTGGAGTGAACATTTGCCTGAAAATTTTAAAAAATATTGTGCAAAACTTTCTATTGAAACAGATTCTATTCAATATGAAAACGATGATGTAATGCGACCAATTTATGGTGACGATTATGCTATCGCTTGTTGTGTTTCAGCAATGCGTGAAGGAAAAGATATGCAGTTTTTTGGTGCACGTTGTAATCTAGCTAAGGCATTACTTTATTCAATCAATGGTGGTGTTGATGAAATAAAAGACGATTTAGTTATTGATGGGATTCCTAAAATAACTGATGAAATTTTAGATTATAAAAAAGTTCATGATGCATATTTTAAAATATTAGAGAAAATTGCCGCAATCTATAGTGATGCCATGAATGTTATTCATTATATGCATGATAAATATGCTTATGAAGCTGGTCAAATGGCCCTACATGATACCTATGTAAGACGCTTAATGGCTTATGGAGTTGCTGGCTTATCTGTTGTTGCTGATTCTTTGTCCGCTATAAAATATGCTAAAGTAAAACCAATTCGAAATGAAGAAGGTATTGCTATTGATTTTAAAATTGAAGGAGATTTTCCTAAATATGGCAATGATGATGGCCGAGTAGATGATTTAGCTAAAGAAGTTTTGGAAAAATTTTATGCTGAACTTTCTAAACATAAATGCTATCGTGATGCCATTCCAACTTTATCTGTTTTAACTATTACTTCAAATGTTGTTTATGGCAGCAAAACAGGCGCTACTCCTGATGGTCGTAAAAAAGGAGTTGCTTTTGCTCCTGGTGCTAATCCAATGCACGGAAGAGATGAAAGTGGGGCAATAGCATCTTTAAATTCAGTTGCAAAACTTGATTATCCAAATTGTTGCCGTGATGGAATTTCAAATACCTTTAGTATTGTTCCTTCTTCATTGGGTCACTCTAAAGAAGAACAAATTGAAAATTTAGTTTCCTTATTAGATGGATACTTCATTCAAGGAGCCCATCACTTGAATGTAAATGTATTAAGCAGGGAAACCTTGATTGATGCGATGGAGCATTCTGATAAATATCCATTACTTACTATCCGTGTTTCAGGTTATGCTGTTCGTTTTAATCGTTTAACTCGTAAACAACAAGAGGAAGTCATTGCAAGAACTTTCCATGAGAAACTATGATGGGAAGCGTTGATTCAATTGAAACATTTGGTCTTGTCGATGGCCCTGGTATTAGAACTGTAGTTTTCTTATCAGGCTGTCGCTTAAGATGTTTATTTTGTCATAATCCAGAAATGTTTCAAAAAAAGGAAAATAATATTACAAGTGATGAATTAGTAAAAAAAATTATTCGTAATAAACCATATTTTAAAAGAAATAATGGTGGTGTTACTTTTTCTGGTGGAGAACCATTACTGCAAATTGATTTTTTACTCAATGTATGTCAAAAATTAAAAAAAGAAAATATTCATATTGCTCTAGATACCGCTGGTGTTGGTATAGGTAAATATTCTGAAATTTTAAATTTAGTTGATTTAGTTATTTTAGATATTAAACAAACAGATAAAATAGGATATAAAAAAATGACCGGGCGAGAAATTACTGAAGTCGAAAAATTTATCACTTTTTTAAATAAAAGCAATAAACCTGTTTGGATAAGACAAGTAATAGTTCCAGGAATTACTGATACTGATGAATATATTTTGTCTTTAAGTAATTATTTAAAAAAGATTAAAAATATTGAAAAAATTGAATTTTTACCTTTCCATCATTTAGGATTTGCCAAATATGAAAAATTAGGCTTGAAAAATCCATTAATAAAAACGCCAGAAATGGATCAAAATAGTTGTGATAAGTTATTCAAAAAATTTAAAGATTTATATATTGAAAGCTAAATGCTTTCTTTTTTTAGTTAATCTGGTTTTTTTTAATGATTTTTGGTAAAATAATTAGTAGGTGATGCACATGTTTATAGATGAAGTTAAAATGGAGTTAGTAGCGGGTAAAGGCGGCGATGGTTGTACATCTTTTCGACGTGAAAAATATGTGCCAATGGGTGGACCTGATGGTGGTTCAGGGGGCAAAGGTGGCGACATTATTTTTGAAGTTGATAATGGGCTAACAACTTTAGTAGACTTAAAATTTCATAAAATTATGAAAGCTAGTAAAGGCGAAAATGGTAAAGGGAAAAACATGCGTGGAAAAAACGCTCCAGATATTATTATTAAAGTCCCTGCTGGAACAACTATTTATGATGATGATACAGGACTTGTTATCGCAGATTTAACAAAAGATAAAGAAAGTGTTGTTGTAGCCCATGGTGGCAGAGGTGGAAGAGGAAACACTGCTTTTGCTACTCAAGAAAAACCAGCACCAACATTTTCCGAATTAGGTGAACCTGGCGAAATTAGATACATTAAATGTGAATTAAAAGTTTTAGCTGATGTTGGTCTTGTTGGAATGCCAAGCGTTGGTAAAAGTACTTTTTTAGGGTCTGTTTCATCAGCCAACCCTAAAATTGCTCCTTATCACTTTACAACTTTAAGTCCAAACTTAGGTGTAGTTACTTTAAAAGATCGAAGAAGTTTTGTATTAGCAGACTTACCAGGAATGATTGAAGGCGCTAGTGAAGGCGTTGGTTTAGGAATTAAATTTTTAAAACATGCATCTAGAACTCGTATTTTAGCTCATGTAATTGATATGGCCGGAACTGAAGGACGAGATCCAATTCTAGATTATGAAATTATCAGAAAAGAAATTGTTTCATATAGCGATTCTCTTGCTAATAAAAAAGAAGTAATTATAGCTAACAAAAGTGATGTTGCAGGTTTTGCTGAAAATTTAAGCCGTTTTAAAAAGAAATATCCTGATAAAGAAATATATCCTATTAGTGCCCTAACAAAAGAAGGTATTGAGCCATTACTAATTAGACTTCGTGATATATTGGATGAAATTAAAGAAGAAAATATTTATAATGATGAAGATTACGAAAGTTCAATTATCTATCGCTTTAAAAACGAAAAACCATATACCATTACAAAAGAAGATGGTATATGGGTATTAAAAGGCGATGAAATCGAAAAATTATTTAAAATGACTCGCTTTAACGAAGAAGAAGCAGTATTAAGATTTGGCCGTCGATTAAAAGGAATGGGTGTTGAAGAAGAATTAGAAAGACTTGGCGCTAAAAGAGGAGACGAAGTACAGATACTAGACTATATTTTTGAATTTAAGGAGTAAATATGGCTGATAAATTAACTAAAAAAGAATGGTTAAAAAAAATAAAATATAAAAGTAATGATTATATAGCAAAATTACTTGTTATTGATGAAGATGGTTTTGATATCTTAAGTGCTGAATTTTTTCACTATCTTTATGCTTACTACGGTGTTGATCCGGAAATTGATAATGCTTTATTAAAATATGTTTACTTTGTTTTATCTTTAAAGAAAAAAAGATTTATTACTAAATCAATAAAACTTTAATTTTCAAATTTTAAAACCGAACCAATAGTTAAAGATTTACTAGTATTTTTAGGAAGTTCTAAGATACTAGTTTTTTTATTTTTACCACTTATTTTAATTATTTTATTTTTAGGTACATTACGATAAATATAAATAACTTGATTATCCGCATTTAAACCAACTACATCAATTTCTTCTTGCATAAAAAATGTATGTATGGCGTTACAATTTGGAAAAATGACTCCATAATCAATATTTTTTTTACCCATTAATCCAAATAGTCTTAATTTAAAAGAATTAGCATTTAAAACGTTTAATTTCTGATTATTTAACTTTAATTGCATATCTATATCTCCTTTATTACATCATATCATTTTTTTTCTAAAATATGTGTAAAAACTAAATTTTTTTGGGTTGTAAAAATTTCTACATATTGGTATAATGGACTAGAGTAGGAGAGTGAAACAAATGAACAAAGAAGAGTTTAATGAAACGGATGAGCTAGAAACGCTCGAAACAACTAAAGAAGTTGGAACTCTTAAAGATTTGTCCATTGCAGCATTAAATAATATTGAACAAGAATATAATGAATATCAAAACGAATTTGATGATCAAATGAATGATTCGGATTTAATATTCAAAACAGTTGTAAATACTAAAGAAGAATTACAAAAAGAAAATCAAGAAGATGAACCAATAATAGTTGAAGATGATGATTCTTCTAATAAAAAAAATAAAAAGAATCTTTTTAAAAATCTTAAAGATAAATGGAATTCTTTAACTAAGAAAAAAAAGATCTTAATTATAAGTGGGATAATTTTATTATTAATATTAATTAGTGTTGGTTTATTTTTCTTATTAAAAAAAGATAAAACTTTAGAAAAAAATGAACCAGATGTTATCTTAATGAAGGATAATTACAAATATGAAAATGGTAAACTTGTTTTTTTTGAAAACGACAAAGAATTAGGAACTTATGAATGTGAAAATAAAGATGAAAATCTTTGCAAAATGGCGGATGTTAATAACAGTGACAATTTCTTAGGACCAATAAATGTTGATGAAAAAGGCGAGAAATTAGTTGTTCCAGCCAAAATTTACAAAGAAAGATTCGTTTTTATTGTAGACCATAAAGATGAAAATGATAAAAGCATTAAATTGTATGATTTATTTGAAAACAAAACTTTAAAAACTGTTTTTGATCTTAAAAGTTATGATGAATATGCTGATTATGTTGTTTTAAAAAATGAAGAAAGTTTGTATGGCTTAGAAAAATTTAGTGATGATAAATTAGAAACGGTAATTCCTTATAATTATGATTCCTTAGGAATTTTACCAAATCAAGAGGAAATAAAGTTGATTTCTGTTAGAAAAGACAATAATTATTATTTGACTGATTTAAATAATAAAATATTAACTAAAGCATTTACAAGTCCTATCGTTGCGGCAGATGATAAACATGTTGTTTTAGAAGTTCTTGCCAAAACTTATGACGTTTATGATTACAACGCAAGTCAAGTAACTAATAAAGACTATGATTATGTAACACTTTTAAGCGATGTATTAATTTATGTTATTAATAATCAACTTTTCGTAAGTGATTATGAAGGAAATTTAATGAGCTATGAAGGCTTAGCTTTAAAAAATCAAAATTATAATCCAAAATTAACTTATGAAGAATATAAATTAGTTAAAACTGAAAAAGCTTATGATTATGAATTAAATAATAATATATTAAATATTAATATTTATAATGGTGATGATTTTGAAAACTATTCAATCAATCTTTCTGAAGGAAAATTATCAAGCAAATTAGCATTTATGAGTTATTTTAAAGGAAATTTATATTTTTATGCTGATGAAAAGAAAGAAACTTTAATTGGTAGCTATCCTTGTACTAATCATAATGAAGTTGATAGTAATTCTTCTACTTTAAATAATTGTAAATTAGCAAATGATTCATTTTTTGCTGAAACAATTGGTAACAATAAAGAAAAAGATCAAAGTAAAAATGTTGGTGCAATACCTTTGATTAATAAACAATTTGTCTTTGTATCCGATGGTGATAAAATTGTTCTATATGATTTAATCAATAAAAAAGAATTAGCTACTTATGAAAGCGTTGATACATCTTCTTATACAAGCATGAATAGTTTAAGCTTTGTAAATACTAATCAATTAATGTTTATTGCTAAATCTAAATCCAGTGGTAAATTTGGTATTGCAAGTATTAATTCTAGTGAAGTAGTACCTGTTTTATCTTTTGATTTTAAAAGCATTAAAAAATTAGGTAAATACTATGTTGTCGAAAGCGATAATGGATATGCTTTATACGATGCTGAAGGCGAAAAAATAACTGCTGATAAAAATAGTAGCATAGTTGATTATTTAGAAGTCGATAGCACTCATAAATACTTAAAGACTTATAAAGATGGAATGTATTTTGTTCATACTTATGACAAAGAAGTTTCAAGTAATTCATATAATTATATTGAATTATATGATGAATACTATGCGGCTGTTTTAAATAATAAAGTTCATGTATATGATTATAACAACAAAGAAGTTACTATCACTGAAGAAAATGATAGTGGTTTGACATTAAATATTACTAATTATTATGGCGAAGGAACAAAAGCTTTTAGAGTAACTTTTGATTCAGAAAATGTTTATGTTGAAATAGGTAATTCTAATAACACATATACAGATAAAGTGGGCTTTCCTAAAGTAAAGGAAAGTGATTAAAATGGATAAAAAAGTACAAAAAGGTGCATTAATATTAATAATCATTTTATTAATTATTTTTGTTCCTTTAGCTGGCTTAGGCCTTTATTTTCGCTTTTCTGGTCCAGTAGAAAGTCCAGTTAAAGAAAATGTTGGAAAAGAATTTTTCTTTGATAATAAACTTTGGTTTTACAAAGAAGATGGTAGTTTATTAGGTACATATCAGTGTACTACTAAAAATTGTAATTATGCATTAAATACGGTCGATGATTCCAATTATGGCTTAGATTCTTTCGAAAGTAATGAGGACGAAAGAATAAAAATTATCGATAATAGATATGCTATTTTAAATGATAATGAAACCAGTGAAGAAGCTTTTGTTTATGATATAGTCAATAATACATCATATAAAATGGCTGCTTATGTAAGTGCTAAAGATTATGGCGTTGGTTTAGCCGATAATATGCTAATAGTTAAAAATAGTGCTCAAAAATATGGCGTTATTAAGTTAGCCGATACTATTGAAATAGTTTTGCCATTTGAATATGATTTTATTGGTTTAAAAAATGAAGTCAATAGCGAGGGTAAATTAGCAACTGATTACTTTATTACTTTAAAAAATGGTAATTGGAATTTAACTGACAAAAATGGTGCTACATTAACAGTAGATATTGCTGATACAATAATTGATTATACAGGAACGTATATAATTACTAAAAACAATCTAGAAATATATCATCTTATAAATTATAACAATGAAGCTATTTTAACAGATGATTTTGCTAATTTATCTTTTATAGACAAATATTTAAGCTGTACAACTGTAGATAATACATTTTATTTATATGATTTAGCTAATAAAAAAATTGCCAGTGAAACTTATGATATAACTGCTAATGATGAAATTTTAACTGATGTTGATACGAATAATAATGTCGTAATATCTATCAATGATCAAGTTGTAGAAACTATTTCTTAAATAAATAATTTTTAGATTATTAATACTCTAAATTTGTTTTACTTGCAAATTTATTTGATAGGCTATATAATTATATCATGTTTAAATTATGAACTTGAGGAGTATAAAAGTTAATTTTTTATAGAGAGTTTGTGGTTGGTGAAAACAAATAAAATTGCTTTTAGAAGGTTGCAAGGGAGTTTAAATGCAGAAATCTGCTATATCAAACAAAGTAAAATTAAGGATGGTACCGTCTCAAATAGACTCCTTTGGTATCATCCTTTTTAATTTAGAAAGGAAGAACTATATGGATATAAATGAAAAAAAAGTTATTTTAATTTACGAAGATGAAACTATTATCGAATGGGCTAGGTGGCTTTCTCTTGAAAATAGATACGAGCAACATAATGAAATATTATGTAGGATTAGCAACAATGTCCCTAATTTACATAAAGCTGTAATAATATTTGAATTTAAAAGAAATTCCGAATGTACAATTTTTGTTCCTAAAGCAACCCATGATTATCAAAAAGTATCACTAGGTATGTTGATGCCTTATGAAGAAAAAATGCGTTATAGAGTATACTTAGAAAAAGAAGATGGGACATATGAAGAAATTGATAATGAAGATCAAAAAGCTAATTATGACGAGATGTTATCAAAAATAGATGAAAGAATGGTTAGAAATAGAGGTTAGAATATGTTAGAAAAAAAATATAATCATTTAGAAGTTGAAAAAGATAAATATGAAATTTGGAAAGAAAAAGAAATATTTAAAGCAGGCAAGAAAGATGGTAAACCTTTTTGTATCGTTATCCCACCACCAAACGTTACTGGAAAATTACATTTAGGTCACGCTTGGGATGTTTCTTTACAAGATATAATGATTCGTTATAAAAGAATGCAAGGGTATGATGCTTTATGGATACCTGGAATGGATCATGCTGGTATAGCCACTCAAGCTAAAGTTGATAAAAAATTAAAAGAAATGGGTATTGAGCCAAGAGAGATGAAAAGAGAAGATTGGCTAAAAGTTGCTTGGGATTGGAAAAAAGAATATGCCGAAAATATTCATAATCAATGGGCTAAATTAGGACTTAGCTTAGATTATTCCAGAGAACGTTTTACATTAGATGAAGGATTAAGTAAAGCAGTTCGAACTGTATTCGTAAAACTTTATAACGAAGGATTAATTTATCGCGGTGAAAGAATGATTAACTGGGATCCTGAAGCTAAAACAGCTTTATCTAATGAAGAAGTTATTTATAAAGATGTTGAAGGAGCTTTTTATCATATAAAATATCCAATTGTTGATAGTGATGAATTTTTAGATGTAGCTACGACTAGACCTGAAACAATGTTTGGTGATACAGCATTAGCAGTTAATCCAGATGATGAAAGGTATCAAAAATTCATAGGTAAAAAAGCCATATTACCAATTGTTAACCGAGAAATTCCAATTGTTGCTGATATGCATGCTGATCCTGAAAAGGGAACTGGTGTAGTAAAAATTACCCCTTGCCATGACCCGAACGATTATGAAGTTGGTCTAAGGCATAATTTAGAAAAAATAGTAGTCATAAATCCAGATGGAACAATGAATGAAAATGCTCTTCATTATCAAGGAATGGACCGTTTTGTAGCCAGAGAAAAATTAGTAAAAGAATTAGAAGAAAAAGGCTACTTATTAAAAGTTGAAAAAATTATTCATAGTGTGGGCCATTCTGAACGGACTGATGCAATGGTAGAACCTTACTTATCTAAACAATGGTTTGTTAAAATGCGTCCTTTAGCTGATAAAGTTTTAGAAAATCAAAAAAATAAGGAAACTAAAGTTAAATTTTTACCAGCTCGTTATGAAAAAATAATGAATCACTGGATGGAAATTACGTATGACTGGTGTATTTCCAGACAACTTTGGTGGGGCCATCAAATACCAGCTTGGTATAAAGGTGATGAAATATATGTTGGCATGGAAGCACCTAAAGAAGAAGGTTGGACTCAAGATAAAGACGTATTAGATACTTGGTTTTCCAGTGCTTTATGGCCATTTAGTACTTTAGGTTGGCCAGATATTACCGAAGACTATCAAAAATATTATCCAACTAATGTTTTGGTAACAGGCTATGATATAATTCCTTTTTGGGTTAACAGAATGACTTTTCAAGGACTTCATTTTACGGGTAAAAGACCATTTGAGTATTGTTATATTCATGGTTTGATTAGAGACAAAATTGGTCGTAAAATGAGTAAATCTTTAGGTAATGGCGTTGATCCAATGGATGTCATCAAAGAATATGGTGCCGATGCCTTAAGATATTATTTAACAACCCAAACTTCATCAGGAACAGATTTACGTTATGATGAAGAAAAAGTACGTTCTTCTTGGAATTTTATTAACAAAATTTGGAATGCATCACGTTTTGTTTTAATGAACATTGAAAATATCGAAGATACATCTTTAAATAATTTAACAAACATTGATAAATGGATTTTAACAAAATTAGAAAAAACGATTAAAGATGTTACTAAATATATGGATAAATATGAATTTCAAAATGTAAACAGTGTTTTATATAATTTTATTTGGGAAGATTTTTGTGATTCTTACATTGAAATGTCTAAATTTAATATGGAACAACCAAGCACAAAGGCAACACTATATTATGTTTTAAAAAATATTTTAAAAATGCTTCATCCATTCATGCCATTTGTTACAGAAGAAATTTATAGCAAAATGCCTTTAACAGAAGGATTTATTGCTTTAAGCGATTATCCAAAATATCAAAAAGAATATATTTACAATGAAGAAGAAAAAGAAATAGATGATTTAATTGAATTTGTAAAAATATTTAGAAATAAAAAAGCTGAACTTAAAATAGGTAAAGAATATAAAATTCTTTTAAATAATAATACAGATTACGAATTAATTAAAAAAATGCTTAAATGGAACGACCTTATTATTGAAAAAGAAATAAATTATCCAAAATTTTTAATTGAATATAAAAATTATTCTGTTACTTTATTTAATGAACAAGAAACAACTTTAGATATAGAAAATATCAAAAAAGAAATTGAATTTTTGGAAAAAAGTATTTTAAAAAGAGAAAATTTACTAGCAAACGAAAACTTTATTAACAAAGCTCCAGCAAGTTTAGTTGAACAAGAAAAAGAAAAATTAGCTTTAGAAAAAGAAAAATTAGCCAAATTAAAATAATTTAAGCTAGCAGTTTTAACTGTTAGCTTTTTTAGAAAGGATTTATGAGTATGAAATTTAATAAACTTATCCCAGAATTAAGTGTTACTGATATTGAAAAAAGCAAAGAATTTTATTTAAAATTAGGATTTAAAATTATGTATGAAAGAAAAGATGATAAATTTTGCTTTTTAGAAATGAAAGGAAATCAACTAATGATTGAAGAAATTAATGATAATTGGAATACCGGCATTTTAGAGTATCCTTTTGGAAGAGGAATAAATATTAGCATGACAGTCTCTAATGTCAAAAAATATTATGAAAATTTAAAAAGCAAAAATATTTCTTTTTTTAAAGAATTAATGATTAATAAATATAAAGTAAATGAGATAATTTATGAAGATATCGAATTTTTAGTACAAGATCCAGATGGTTATTTATTAAGATTTAATAATTGACTTTAAAAAATAAAAAACAAGTAGGAAATTATGAAAGTAGAATTTTAGTCTTTAATAAAAAATTGTCAAAAAATAAAAAAACTAACAGTAACAAGTGGCTGTTAGTTTTTTGATGATTTACTTTGTGATAAATTTGTAATACTATTTTGGTTTATATTCGTGGCTTTTTTTATTTTGGTATGATACAATTAACAAGGTAGGTGAAGATATGAAAAACAAAAAAAAATATGCATTATCAGCTCTTTTATTTGTCTTACTTATTATTGGAACTTATTATTTTATTTTAAAAGATTATTCTTTTAATGAATTTTTAAATTCTTTAGTTCACTGTAGTCCAGAAATTATTTTACTAGCTTTTGGCCTATTAGCGTCATACGCTTTTTTTCATGCTTTGTATTTAAAAAGAATGCTAAAACATTTGGGATATAAAATTAATTTTTATCAAGCGTTTGGTTACGTTTTTACAGAGGTTTATTATTCAGCCATAACTCCTAGTAGCATGGGAGGACAACCTATGCAAATGATGGAAATGAGTCACGATGATATTCCGTACCGAGTTAACAGTGTCGTTATTTTATTAAATACCCTAATATATAAATTAGCTTTAATTACCTTGGCAATCCTTGGTTTTATTCTGTTTTATGATAAACTTTTTTCATTTAACACACTATTTAATTGGTTAGTAATTTTAGGATTTGTTACAACAATTTTATTAATGATTTGTTTTGTTATTTTAATTTATTCCAAAAATATCATGTATAAAATAGTTAAATTAGTGATTAAATTAATGAAAAAATTACATTTTAAAAATATCGCTGAAAAAGAAGCAAAATTAAATGAATCTTTAAAAGAATATCAAGAATGTGCTAAATTTACTAGAAAACATCCTTTGATTCTTTTAGAAGCCTATTTAATTTTGCTATGCCAACGAATTAGCATTTTGGCAATTAGTTATGTCATATATCGATCTTTTGGCTTAAATGAAAATAGTTTGTTTTTAGTAATGGCTTTTCAAATTTGTATAACATTAGGAGCTGATTTCATGCCATTTCCAGGTGGTGTAGGGGTAAGTGAAGGATTACTATTAGAAGCTAATCAATTAATATATGGTAAAACATTAGCTACTTCTGGAATGATTATATTAAGAGGAATTAGTTTTTATTTATTAGTTATCTTTAGTTTTATCTTTTATTTAATATTTCATTTTATTAAACGCAAAAAAGCAATTAAGATTAGAAAGGAAAAGAAAATATGAAAAAAGGTTTTACATTAATAGAAATAATTATAACTATTGGTTTAATTGCCTTAATTGGAACTGTTATTGTTAGTAATTTATCTGCTACTTATACAAAAGAACAAGATGAGCAATATGAAAATTTTAAAAAAACATTAGAAAATGCAGCATGTACTTACATTGATTTAAATATGAATAAAACTTTAAAGCAAAGTTGTCAAAGTAGCGGATCATGTACCGTGTTAGTTGATGACATTTTAAAAGAAGGATTAATTGAAGATAACGATTTAAAAGATCCCCAAACTAATCAAATGATTTCAACTTCAAAAAGAATTTTAATTACATATGAAAATAAAGTAAAAAAATGTACGTATGAAGAATAAAAATTTACATTTTAACAATCTTTAGACACTTTTTTTGTTAAGTGTCTTTTTTTCTAATAAAATAGTTGCTATAATTTAAATGGGAGTGATTTTTGATGAAAGTTAAAAAAGCACCTATGCCTTTATGGCAGAAAGTTTTTTACATTTTGAGTTTTGTGTTTTTAGTAGGAGCATTTATCTATTTAGGAACAAAAGATTATAATGCACCGATTAAAAAATTGACAGATCAGGAAAGTTTTACAAAAGAATTTGGCATAACTAGTGATAATATTTTTGATTATAAAACTGGTAAAGAAATATTAGAAACAATTAATACAGGCACTGCAGTTATCTTTTTTGGTTTTCCAGAAAATGAATGGAGTAGACCTTATGCTGAGATTTTAAACGAAGTAGCTAAATATTACGGGATTAAAGAAATATATTATTATAATTTTAAAAATGATCGCAATGCCAATAATTCTTATTATGAAAATATAGTTAATAAATTATCATCATTTTTACCAGTATTAGATAATGGAACTAAAAATATTTACGCGCCAACTGTTATTTTTGTAAAGAATGGTGAAATAATTTTCTACGATGATGAAACAAGTATTAATCATGGTGATATTACAGTAGCTGATTATTGGACTAAAGAAAAAGAAAATGAAAAAAAAGTAACACTTGGTGTTTATTTTCAAAAATTTATCGAGGACTCAAATGAAAACAAATAAAAATAGTCATTTATTAAAGATTAATTTAGATGAAAAAAAGAAACAAAATTTGTATGCCATTTGTGTTGTACTCGCTTTAATTTTATTAATGTGTGGAGATCGAATTGTCATTCATTTTATTGATCAAGTGCCAAATGATAATAATAAAGTCTTTGGTAGTGATATGCCTGCAGATTATATAATAGATTTTTTAGATGAATTATCTATTGAAGAAGTTTTAAATAAAGTTGAAAATAAAGAAAGTTTTACATTAATTTCATCAAGAAATTCATGCCACACTTGTACTTTGTATATTCCAATTTTAAAAGAAATGTTTGCAAAATATGAAATAAAAGCTTATTATATTAACAGAAGTCTATATGATCGTGATAATGAAAATTTTGTTAAATTTATGAGTTTAGATGAAAGATTAAACAAAAATCTTCAATATACACCTTACGTGATGACTTTTAAAGATGGAGTTTTAGTAGACGAGTTAGTTGGCAGCAAAAAAAGAAATGAAGTAGAAGAATTTGTCCTAAGAAATAACTTAGAGGCAAATAAAATATAGAAAGAAGGAAATTATGGATACAGAAAAAAGAATGCAAAAAGTTTTAGAAAATTTAGATGAAAGATTATTAACTATTCGAGCAGGACGTGCTAATCCTGGCATGTTAAATGGCATAATGGTTTTATATTACGGCACTCCAACACCTATTCAATCTCTTGCTAATATTACCGTACCAGAAGCAAGACAATTATTCATCAAACCATTTGATCGTGGCGTTTTAAAAGATATTGAAAGGGCTATAAATGAAGCTAATATAGGAATTACACCAGTTAATAATGGTGAAATGATCATTTTAACAATCCCAGAGCTTACCGAAGATAGAAGAAAAGAATATGTTAAACAATCTAAAGCTGTGTGCGAAGAAGCTAAAATTGCTCTAAGAAATGTTCGTCAAGATGCAAATAACGAAATTAAAAAAATGGAATTATCAGAAGACGAAGAAAAAAGCAGCTTAGAAGAAGTTCAAGATTTAATTACTAAATACAATAAAATTGTTGATGAGAAACAAAAGCAAAAAGAAACAGAGTTAATGGCCGTTTAATTCGGCTTTTTTTTGCCTTTTTGAACAATTTTTCTTGCGTTACTTAGTTTTATAGTGATATAATCAGTTGTAGATGACGAAGGGAGGGGAAGTATAGATGAATTCAAATAAAGTTGTTGTCAAAGATGGCGATATTGATAAGGCGTTAAGACGATTCAAAGTAGTTGTTGCCAAAAGTGGTGTCCCTTCAGAACTAAAGAAAAGAAAACATTATGAAAAACCTGGCGTAAAAAGAAGAGAAGAAAAAAAGAAAAACATTAGAAACGCTAGAAAACATCGTAATTACTAAGAATACTAACCATGTATTCTTTTTATATTTAAGGAAGTGAAATTTATGATAGCAATGTTTATCGGACCGAGTAGTTCAGGGAAAGATACTTACTTTTATAAAACTATCTTAAAATATTCTTTAAACCCCATAATTCTTTCAACAACAAGACCTATGCGAGTTGGTGAAATAGATAAAAAAACTTATTATTTTATTAGTCAAGAAAAAATGGATTTATTAGAAAAAGAAGGAAAACTAGTTGAAAGAAGAAACTATAATACAATAAATGGTATTTGGTCATATGCAACCAATAGTGAAAATATAGATATATCTAAAAACTATTTAGTTTCAAATACTTGGGAAGCTTACAAAAAATATATAAATTTTTATGGAGAATCAGTTATAATTCCAATTTATTTTCAAGTTGATGATGATATTAGATTAGAAAGAGCTTTAGCTAGAGAAAGAAAACAAGCCAAACCAAATTATGAAGAATATTGTCGTCGTTTTCTTGCCGATTCCAAAGATTTTACTAAAAAAGAAATAGATTTGTATAATCCGTATATTATCAATAATAACGGAACTTCAATGGAAACGGAAAAGCAATTGGACAACGTTATGAAATTAATTTTAAAAAAATAGTTTAAATTTTAATTCATTAACGTTATAATAATTTTAGGAGATGAATATTATGTTAGAACAAATTAATAACGATTTAAAAAATGCCATGAAAAGTGGTGACAAATTTACTTTATCAGTTTTGAGAATGTTAAAAAGTGCCCTTCAACTGGAAAGTATTTCCTTAAAAAAAGATTTATCTGACCAAGAAGTAATGAGTGTCATTAAAAGAAATGTTAAACAAAGAAAAGATTCTATTGCTGAATATCAAAAATTTAACAAAGAAAGTGAAATTCAAAATTTAGAAAACGAAATTAATATTTTACAAAAATATTTACCAGAAGAACTAAGTGAAGAAAAAATAGATGAAGCAATTAATGAAGTGTTTAATATTGAAAAACCCACAAGTATAAAAGATATGGGTAAAATAATGAAAATTTTAACTGCAAAAATTGGCACTGTAGCAGACATGTCATTAGTTAGTAAAAAAGTTAAAGAAAAATTAAATTAATAATAAAAAAAGATATATTTTGTCGAAATTATATCTTTTTTTTTGATGTTTTGTTAAATTATAACTGGGTGAATAGTATGGAATTATATTACTTAAATGAAACTCTTTATATAGAGTTAATAAATGATTTAGATTTAGAAGAATATGAAGCATTAAAAAAACGTGTTTTCAGAATAGTAGATGATTATGGAGTGGACCGAGTTGTTATTAAAAATCATCATCGTATTTTTCACAATCGTCATTTTTTAAACCAAATGAAACAAGATTATATAAGAAAATATCAAGGAGATTTTTTTATTAAATAGCATGATTTTAAAAATTTGTTTCATAATAGTAAAAGGTGATTATTATGAAGCAAAATCTTTTATTAGATGCAGGGGTATCTTTAGAAAAAGACCATTTAGTTAATCAAAAACGTGAAAAAAATGTATTAATTAAACATTATGCTTTAAATGAAAATGACGCTAAAATATATCATAATAGACAAGGAGATTTTTTTACTATTTCTTTTGATGATCAAGTATTATATGAAAATCAAAATGTTTTAGAAAGAATTTTTCAAAAAACTTTTAAAACATTTTTAACAAAATATCATAAAGGTGGTACGATACTTTTTATTGGCCTTGGTAATTCTTCAATACTAGGAGATTCTTTTGGGCCAAAAGTATTAAATAGTTTAATTGCCACTAATCAATATAATGATTTTTTAACCATCCCAAAAGTGGCCTTATTTAGTCCTGAAACAACTAATAAAACAGGCATATCATCATTTAGATTAATTGAAATGGTTGTCAAAGATTTAAAACCAGATGTAATAGTTTTATTAGATAGTTTTGTAACAAATCAGAGTAAATTTTTGAATCGAACAATTGAACTAAATGACTGTGGTATGGTCTTTGCTGATCAAATAAGAAGTAATAAAACAATTTCGAAATCTACATTTAATATTCCAGTTTTAGCCATTGGCTTTCCAACTCTTTTAAAACATCACAAAACATATTTAGAAAAATTTAATTTAGAAGAAGATTTAGATATTGTAACTAAAATAATCTCTAAATCAATTAATAAAATAATAATGTCTTAAAACGACATTTTTTTTGTCTTAATTTATATATAATGACACTAGGTGATATTATATGCGCAAAAGATTTATCAGTCAAAAAAAGACTAAGTTTAGATTAAAATTTTTTTTAATAATTAGTTTAATAGTTATTTCTTTTGCTACTTGTTTGTCGTTTTTTTCTTCTTTTTTAACGCAAAATAAAATAATTGATTTTTTATTAAAAAGTAATCTTCTAACGGATAGCAGTGAAGTAGAAACTGATGTTTTTGATTTTTTATTAGATTACACAATTGGCAAGCAAGAATATCAAGATGAAATTTATAATGGAGAAGAATCTAAAGCCGAATATACTCCTGATCCTAACCCTAGTGAAAATGCGAGTAGCCCTGTTATTTATTTATATAATACTCATCAAGGTGAGGAATATAATGGCGATGTTTTATCAGAACACGATCTTGTTCCAACAGTTATGTTAGCGGCATATCGTCTACGAGAAACATTAAATAATGAAGGAATTAATACGATGGTTGAAACTAACAAAATAAGTGAAGTTTTAAAAATCAATAATTGGAATTATGCATCAAGTTACCAAGCAAGCAAACTTTTATTAAATGATGCATTAAATAAATTTTCAACTTTAAAATACTTTATCGATATTCATCGAGATGCTATACCGTATGAAAGCTCAATTTTAAAATATAATGGTAAAACCTATGCCAAAATTTTATTTGTTATTGGTGTTGATCATGAAGGATATTTAGAAAATTTAAATTTAGCTGAAAAATTATCTCAAGTTTTAAATCAAAAAGTACCAAATATATCAAGAGGAATTATGAAAAAAGGTGGCAATGGTGTTAATGGAATTTACAATCAAGATTTTTCTGCAAATACTATTCTAATTGAACTAGGAGGACAATATAATAAAATAAGTGAAGTAAATAATACAATCAATGTATTATCACTTGCTTTAAAAGAGGTGATCAACTCTTAATGGAGAAAAAAAAGGCCAAAGGCTCTTGGATTTTAAAAGCACTTGGCATTTTGTTTGTTGTCTATATTTCATTAACGATAGCTATTTCAACTGGCTATTATGAAGCCAAATTAAGTGAAAAAACAACTATAACCGATGAAAAAATGAAACAATTTGAAGAAGATATAAGAAACGGTTTAGATGTGGATATAAAAGATTATGTTACCGATATTAAACAAGATTATTCTAACCAAACAACTAAAGCTGGCGTAATGTTTTCTAGTGCAATTGAAACCGTAATGAGTAAAGGAATTGATGGCATGATTAATGTTTTCAAAGCTTTATTTACTTAAAAAACGAAAGATGATTTTTAGTTTACTTCATCTTTTTTATTTTGTATAATAATACTTAGGTGAATTTACATGAATTCTAAACAAATTAAACAAGAAAACATTAGAAATTTTTCCATTATTGCTCACATAGATCATGGTAAAAGTACCTTAGCAGATCGTATTTTAGAAATCACAGGGGCAATATCTAAAAGAGAGATGGTTGACCAAGTACTAGATAGTATGGATCTAGAAAGAGAAAGAGGCATAACAATTAAATTAAATGCTGTTTCATTAAATTATCATTTAAATGATGAAGAATATATTTTAAATTTAATTGACACTCCAGGTCATGTCGATTTTTCATATGAAGTTAGCCGTAGTTTAGCAGCTTGTGAAGGAGCAATTTTAGTTGTCGATGCTACTCAAGGAATTGAAGCTCAAACTCTTGCCAATTTATATTTGGCAATGAATGCTGATTTAAAAATAATTCCTGTTATTAATAAAATAGACTTACCTAACGCAAATATCCCTAAAGTTAAAGAAGAGTTAAAAAAAGTTTTAGGATTTAAAGAAGAAGAAATCATCCTTTGTAGTGGTAAAACAGGTGAGGGTGTTAAAGATTTAATAGAAACAATTATAAAAGAAGTTCCTGCTCCTAAAATCAATAACAATAAGCCTTTAAGAGCATTAATTTTTGATTCTTATTTTGATCCATATAAAGGCGTTGTTGCATTAGTAAAAGTAGTTGACGGTTCCTTGAAAGAAAAAGATGAAATCTTATTTATGGCAACTAACACATCATTTGAAGTAACAGAGTTAGGTGTTAGAACTCCTAAAGAAAAACATTTAAAAGAGTTAGTTTGTGGTGATGTTGGTTATGTTGTTGCCGCTATAAAAGATATTTCATCAGTTCATGTCGGAGATACAATTACTCTTGTAAATAACAAAGCTATTGAACCAATTCACGGCTATAAACCAATGAAACCAATGGTCTATTCTGGAATATTCCCTGTCGAGCCAAATAAATATGAAGCTTTAAAAGAAGCCTTTTTAAAACTAAAATTAAATGATGCAGCCCTAACAATTGAACCAGAAACTAGCGATGCCTTAGGCTTTGGTTTTCGAGTTGGTTTTTTAGGCCTTTTACATATGGACATCATAACAACTAGAATAGATAGAGAATTTAACATACCAGTTATTACAACAAGTCCTAGTGTTGTTTATCATGTAACTTTAACAAATGGTGAAAAAATAGAAGTTGATAGTCCAAATAAGATGCCTGAAGCAGTAAAAATAAAAGAAATAGAAGAACCATTTATTTATACTAATATCATTGTTCCAAGTGATTATATAGGTTCAATAATGGAGCTTTGCCAAAATAAAAGAGGAATTTATAAATCATTAGAATATATTGATGAAACAAGAGTAAATATTCATTATGAAATTCCTTTATCCGAAGTTGTTTACGATTTTTTTGATAAACTAAAAAGTTATACAAAAGGCTATGCATCTTTTGATTATGAAATATGTGGCTATAAAGTTAGTAGCTTAGTAAAAATGAATATTTTATTAAATGGTGAAATAGTAGATGCTTTATCAATCATTGTTCATAAAGATTTTGCGTATCAAAGAGGAAAAGCAATAGTTAATAAATTAAAAGAAGTAATTCCAAGACAATTATTTCAAATACCAATCCAAGCAAGCATAGGATCTAAAGTAATCGCTAGAGAAACTATTTCAGCTATGCATAAAAATGTTTTAGCTAAATGTTATGGCGGTGATATAACAAGAAAAAGAAAACTATTAGAAAAACAAAAAGAAGGTAAAAAAAGAATGAAAATGGTTGGCAATGTAGAAGTGCCTCAAGAAGCATTTTTAAGTATTCTGAGTGGAGATGAAAAATAATGGCTAAAAATAATATGTATTTATCTGATGAAGAAAAAAAAGCAAGAGTATTAATGGTTGCAGACTATATTATAAAAACAAAATCTTCTACTAGGAAAACTGCGCAATATTTTTCAAAAAATCATTTTTTAATCAGTAATGCGACTGTACATGATTATGTTAATAAACGACTTCCAAAACTGGATAAAAGAAGATATGAGAAAGTGGTTAAAGTTTTAGATTTAAATACTCCTAAATCAATTCTTGATGCTAAAACAAAAATTAGAATTTATACAGCAGCTTCTTATATGCTACAAGATTACACAATAAATGAAATTGTAGAACTACTTAATTCTACTTATGATACAATCTATGATGATTTAACTTCAAGATTACCAAAATTGGATAAAAAAATTGCTGAAGATGTACGTAAAAAATTAGTTGAACATCGCCTTTCAAATTTGCCACAAAATGCCGATGGAGTCTCTGAAACGATCATTGAATCAGAAGCTAAGAAATACAGGAAATAATCATGAAAGCAGTATATATTCACATTCCTTTTTGTAAAACAATTTGTTCATACTGTGATTTTTGCAAAATGTTTTATTATGAAAGATGGAGCTCTAAGTATTTAATAAAATTAAAAGAAGAAATAGAAGATTTGTATGATGGTGATGAAATCAAAAGTATCTATATTGGTGGCGGAACTCCTTCTAGTTTAAATATAAATGAAATTAAATATTTAATGAATATTATTAAAACATTCAAAACAACTTCAAACTTCGAATTTACTTTTGAATGCAATTTAAATGATATTAATGAGGAATTACTAACTGTTTTAAAACAAAATAAAGTTAATAGATTAAGTATTGGCATTCAAAGCTTTCAAAAAGAAATATTAAATGTTTTAGGTAGAAATCATACATTTCAAGAAGCTAAAGAAAAAATGGCCTTAATTAGAAGTTTTGGCTTTAAAAATGTTAATTTAGATTTAATATATGCTGTCAAAGGACAAACTTTAAAAATGCTAAAAGAAGACCTAAAACTTTTTTTAAAACTAAATCCTGATCATATAAGTACCTATAGTTTAATGATTTTGCCTAATACATTATTATGGTTAAAAGGGACTTCATCTATTTCTGAAGAATTAGATGCGAAAATGTATTTTTATATTTGTAAAGAATTATCAAAAAAAGGCTTTAAACATTATGAAATTAGCAATTTTGCTAAAAATAATAAAGAATCGATTCATAATTTAACATACTGGAATAATGAAGAATATTATGGCTTTGGATTGTCAGCTTCAGGTTACTTAGATCAAATAAGATATAGTAATACAAAAAATTTAAATAAATATTTAAAAGGTGATTATCGGGCTAATGAAGAACTTTTAACTAAAAAAGATATAATGGATAATGAACTAATGCTTGGTTTTAGAAAAATTGCCGGAATTAATAGAGTAGAATTTGAAAAAAAATATCATATAAAAATGGAAGATGCTTATCCAATTAAACCGCTTTTAAAAAATGGTGATTTAGAAGAAAAAAAAGAATATATTTTTATATCACGGGACAAACTATACGTAATGAATGAAATATTACTTAAAATGATCTAGGTGATGATATGAAAAAAATATTCTTTTTTCTTTGTTTTTTCTTTATTTGCGTCTTGTATGTTTCTGCGGATTCTATTCAAAATTTAGAAGTTTTAAATGGAACTTTATCCAGAAAATTTGAAAGTGCAAACAATGTTTACTCAGTTGTTTTAAACGAAAATGAAACTTCTTTAAAATTAAATTATGAATTAAAAGATAAAGATGCAAAAGTTAGTTTTTTAAATAATGAATATGTTCAAAATGGTGAAAATGTTGCCACTCTTTTAGTTACAAATAGCAATGGTTTAGAAGAATCTTATACTTTTTATTTAGAAAAAGAAGAAACAACACCAGTATTTAATGAAAGCCTTTTAACAAATAATGTTAGTGAAGTAAAAGAAATTCCTTATTTAAAATATTATGTTGGTCTAGGTTGTCTATTAATAATTTTAATTTTGTTTAAAATTTTAGTTATCGGTTTTAAAAAAAGAAAAAAGTTTAAAAAAGCATAAAGTAATTAAGGACCTCTAAATTTCATATAATATATGGAAAAAAATGGAGGTTAGTAATGTACTGTAATAAAAATGATAATAAGAAAAATATCTGTCCATCTTATGTCTATGTTTATCCGATTCCAAATACTAAAGGCGCAACGGGACCAACTGGACCAACAGGTGCTACTGGAGCTGCTGGTACTCAAGGTGCTAATGGACCAACGGGTCCAACCGGTCCAACAGGTATAAGAGGCAGTGATGGAGTAACAGGTCCAACGGGGCCAACTGGACCAATGGGTATAAGAGGTAATGATGGAGCTACGGGTCCAACAGGACCAACTGGACCTCAAGGAGCTACTGGCAGTGTCGAGCCAAATCCATATAATTTATATGTAGAATCATCAGCCGCCCCAGGGGGAGATGGAAGCCAAATTTCTCCATATCAAACAATTGAAGAAGCGCTAAATGTTGTAGAACCTAATGGAATAATTAATGTTTTACCAGGGACTTATCCCATAAATAATCAATTAGTATTAAATACATCCGGAATAACCTTAAAAGGAACTAGAGGTGCCAATATTGTCTTAGAAAATTCAATTATTCCTTTTTTAATAACAGGAAATGACGTTACTATTGATGGTTTAAATATAACTAGTAATATCCCTTATCCAGTCGAATTTATTCAAGTTGCCGGGACAAATGATCAAATAATTAATTGTGAAATTTATGGACCACCTCAAGCAGGCGATTCATCAAATTGGGTAGTAAACCGAGGATTTGTAACCCAAGGAAGTGCCACAAATTTATTGGTAAAAGAAAATATTTTTTATTCTCTTCGTCAACCTGCATATTTAAATCCTAATTCAACTGGTACAATTATGAATAACGTTACCTATAATACAAGAGGATTTGTAGTTGATGGAGCAATATTTGTCTTTTCTGGTAATTCATGGGGTATACCTGAAAATGCCGTAGATATTGCCTTACTTTCTGGAACAACTTCTGGTGCTCCATATGATCCATTAACAGCTTTATCAGCAAGTAATAGCAATGCAACTATTAGTGATCAACGTTAAAAAAGTTGACAATTATATCTTAGTTCTTTAAAATCTTACCAAAAGGTGTAAGTATGAAAGAAAAATATATTTTAATAGCTAAAAGCATTTTGCATAATTATAAAATCAAAATGGAAGAAGAAGATTTACTTCAAGAAGTTGAACTTTGTATTTTAGAAATGAAAGCCAAAAAAAGAACTAACATCAATTCATTTTATCAAGAATTCTTTCAAAGATTAGGTATTCTTTTAGGTTTAAATAAAAAAGATTTAAAATTTATTAGAATTAATAAGTTTCTTTTAAATGATATTTATTCATTAAATTCCTCTGAAATTTTAGAATATTTTGACTTAAGTTTTGAAGATTATCAATATTTAAGAAAATTAAAACAAGTATTAACTAGCGATTTTTTGGCTTTATCAGACTCTTACGAAATAGAATGTGTCAAATTAGAAAAAATAAATGAATGTTTAGATATAGTTTATTGGTTAAAAAAAGCTAAATTAGGGAAAAAAGAAAAGCAAGCAGTAATAGCTTCTATCATAAATGAAGAAAACACTACTAAAATTGCTAGTGATTTAGGCTTAACATTTGACGCCGTTAAATTAAGAATTTATAATGGTTTACAAACCTTAAAAAAGACTGAGCCTTTTGCTTCAGAATTTAAAAGAACCAGAAAAAATTTATAAAAAGATATTTAAAAATGTTAAAATAAATATCTTTTTTTCATATAATCTAGTATGAAAAAATTAATAGCGCATAGAGGTTTAAAAAACGATTCGAAAGAAAATACTATTTCAGCTTTTAAGGAAGCTATTGCAAACGATAATTATGCTGGCTTTGAGTGTGATATAAGAACAACTAAAGATAAAATATTTATAATTAATCATAATCCAATGATTGATTTAGATATAATTTCGCTAACTGATTATAAAACATTAAAGCAAAAATACAATACAGTAACTTTAGAAGATGTTTTAAAACTAAATACTTCTAAAATAATTTTACTTGAAATTAAAGAAAATAACATTGATATAAAAAAATTTCAAAATCTAATCCAAAAATATAATAATAAAAACATTTATATAATGAGCTTTTTCAATTCTGTTATTAAAAAAATGTATTCAAATAAAAAAAATGAAAAACTTGGTGTTTTAAATTATGTTTTAAATAGTGAAGAAAATTATGATAATTATGATTTTATATGTTTATTAGAAAATATTATGAGTGAAAAATTAGAAGATTTTTTTATAAAAAAGCAAAAAGAAGTTATGATTTATGGTATTCATAATTTAAAAAAAGATATTAATATTTATAAAAATAGTTATTTTATAACTGATGACATAATAAAATAATGTTTTTTTTAGTTATTTTCCTAATTTGTGATATAATAAATTTACGATTAACAAGAGGTGTAGTATGAAGCGTAGTGAAGTAAATTATGATGATCTAAGTCCAATGATGAAACAATATTTAGATATTAAAAAAGATTATGAAGAAGAATTATTGTTTTATCGAATTGGAGATTTTTACGAACTTTTTTTTGAAGATGGAATAACTGCTTCAAGAGAACTTGAATTAACATTGACTGGTAAAAATGCCGGCTTAGACGAACGAATTCCTATGTGTGGAGTTCCTTTTCATTCTGTTAAACCATATTTAGAAAAATTAGTTAATAAAGGTTATAAAGTAGCCATCTGTGAACAGTTAGAAGATCCTAAAAATACTAAAGGAATGGTTAAAAGGGGTGTTGTCCAAGTTGTAAGTAAAGGAACAGTTGTCGATTTAGAATTATTAAATGAACATGATAATCATTATATTGCTTCCGTATTAGATTTTAATTATATTTATACAATTTGTTATGCCGATATTTCAACTGGTTCTATTTTTGTTTCAATAATTCCTCATCATATAGATAAACTTATTAGTACTATTTTAAATTTAGGTATTCTAGAAATTGTTTTAGAAAATAATGAAAATTTAGAATTAGTCTCTTTATTAAAAGGAACTTATAGTATAGAAGTATCTTATAATAATAATTATTTAGAAGGACAATATGAAGAAATTTATGCTAGTTTAGAAGATGAACATTATATTCTTGCTATAAAAAATTTGCTTTATTATTTAGTTGTTAAAGAATTAAAAGATTTAAGCCATTTTAAACCAGCAACTATAGTTTATCCAGACGATTATTTAGAAATGGATGTTCATACAGTTAGAAATCTAGAATTAATAGAAACATTAAGACTAAAAGAAAGAACTTTTTCTCTTTTGTGGCTTTTAGACAAAACAAAAACAAGTATGGGCTCAAGAATGCTTAAAAATTGGTTAATGAACCCTTTAAAAAAAGAAGAATTAATAATTGATCGTTATAATAAAATTGAAAAATTAAACAATGAATTTATTTTAAAAGAACAACTAAGAGATAATTTATATCAAATATACGATTTAGAAAGATTATGTGGCAAAATTTCCTGTGGTAATTTAAATGCCCGTGATTTATTGCAATTAAAAGCTAGCTTAAAGGTTTTACCAGATATTGCTAGAATTATTCAAGAACTACATTTTGATTTAAAAATTAATACTCATCAAGATCTTTTTGAATTATTAGAAAAAGCTATTTATGAAAATCCGCCAGTTACCATAAAAGAAGGTTTTTTAATCAAGGAAGGTTATAATGCCGAGCTTGATGAATTAAAAGATATAAGGAGTGGTGGTAAAGAATTTATTGCTAATTTTGAAGCTAAATTAAAAGAAGAAACAGGCATTAAAAACTTAAAAGTTGGTTACAATAAGGTATTTGGTTATTACATTGAAGTTACTAAAGGCCAAATAGCTAATGTTTCCAAAGACTTTCATTGGGAAAGAAGACAAACTTTAACTAATGCGGAACGTTATATTAGTCCTGAATTAAAAGAAAAAGAAGCTTTAATATTAAATGCTGAAGAAAAAATTATTGATATAGAATATAACTTATTTGTTGAAATCAAAGAAATTATTAAAAAACAAATATTGGAATTAAAAGATACTGCTACATGTATAGCTAAAATTGATGCAATCACAGCCTTGGCTGTCTGTGCTGAAGAATATAGATTAGTAAGGCCAACCATTAATCATGAACACGTTATTGATATTAAAAATGGCCGTCATCCAGTTATAGAAAAAGTTAGTAATATGGATTACGTTGCAAATGACTGTGTTATGGATGGTAGCATTAATACTCTTTTAATAACAGGCCCTAATATGAGCGGTAAATCAACTTATATGCGTCAGCTTGCTATCATAATTATCATGGCCCAAATGGGATCATATGTTCCAGCATCAAAAGCTAATTTACCAATTATTGATAAGATATTTACAAGAATTGGTGCCAGCGATGACTTAGTAAGTGGAGAATCAACTTTTATGGTCGAGATGAAAGAAGCTAAAAATGCCATTTGTAATGCAACCGAAGATAGTTTGATTTTATTTGATGAACTTGGAAGAGGAACGGCAACGTATGACGGAATGAGTTTAGCTGAAGCCATTTTAAAATATGTTAGCACCCATATTAAATGTAAAACACTATTTTCAACTCACTATCATGAATTAACTGTTTTAGAAAATTCAATTCCTGCAATTAAAAATGTTCATGTTAGTGCGATCGAAGAAGATGGCAAGATTACTTTTTTACATAAAATAAAAAATGGCTCCGTTGATAAAAGCTACGGAATTCACGTCGCTAAATTAGCTGGCCTTCCAGATGAAGTTATTAATGATGCTTTAAAAACATTAGCAATTTATGAAAAAAAGCCTAAATGTCAAAAACATGATGAACAATTACAACTAGTTATGGAATTTCCAGACGAGAAAAAAGATTTATTGAAAGAAAAATTAGAAAAATTAGATCCATTAAGAATGACACCAATGGAAGCTTTAAATGCCCTTTATGAATTAAAAATGGATATTAATCAAAAAAATTAAAAAAATATTAAAACTTTTAAAACATCATTTAAAAAGACATAATGATTTTAATGAATAAATATGATATAGTAAGTTTGAATTTTGAGAACCACAAATTTTAATAGTAATTGTTTTATAAAAGCAATATTATTAGTAACTAAAAAGTGTTATCAAAATCAAATAATTATGACTAGCTGTATCAAAAAATAATATAGAAAGGAATTAATCAATTATAGAATTTGTACTCTATAAGGTTGATTATAAAAATTTAATATGAAAGACAATACAAAAATTTATTACACTACAAAAGAAAAACGTCAAACAGTTGATTATTATGTTCAAAGAATTTTTACTGCAAACAATATCAAAGAGGCAATTCAAGCCTATTTAGATATGGAAAATTGCATTTCAAAATCTTGGATTAATGAATATATGGAAAAACAAATTGTTAAAAATGGCAAGTTGATAAAAGTAAAAGATCATCCAGTTTTAAAAAGAGTTAAAGAAGAAATGAAAAGATATGTCATAGCTAAATTTGAAGTGATCATGGGCATTTCGAAAAATTCTTCCGGTGAAAAAGTATTTTTAATTAATAATAAAAAAGAACTTTTGGATGTAGAAACTGAAATACCTTTATCTACTATAAAAAGAGATATACTTATAAATGATTTATTTCATCAAAAGAAAAAAATTTATGAAGAAATAAATAGAGCTATTAGAGAAGAAGATATAACTACTTTAGAAGAATTCTATGATGTTTTAGCAAATGATTTTTGCTACAGATGGGTTATCGATTATTATCAAATTAAAAAACCTATTAAACTAGCCAGAAAACCTGAACAAAAAACTAGCCTAACCTAGTTTTTTTTGATACAATATTTTTGGTGATGAATTAATGCAAAGTCGTAGTGAATTAAGAAAAATAGTAATGACATGTTTATATCAAATTGATATCGCAAAACAAAATAATATTACATATAATCCAGAAGAAGTTATAAAAGAAAATTTAGAGGTAGATAACGAATTTGTCAAAGATTTAGTTTATGGTGTTGTAACAAGCGAAGAAGAAATTGACAAAATTGCTAATAAATATCTTAAAGATTGGAATATTAATCGTTTAGATAGTCCAGGGGCGGCTATTTTAAGAATGGCTATATATGAATTAAAATACATGGATACTCCAGCTATAGTTGTAATTAACGAAGCCGTTGAATTAGCAAAAAAATACACCGATGAAGATTTAGTAAAGATGATCAACGCTGTTTTAGATAAATTTATGAAGGAAGAATTATGATTAAAAATATTTTGCATGAACTAAATATTCAAAATATTGATAAAGCAATAGCCAAAGGCTTTTTAGAGCCAAATTATTATAGCAGCGCAGATCATGCATACATTGTTAATAAAAAATATTATTTTAAAGAAGACATTGATATTTCATATTATCTTAAAGAAAAAATTGTTGAAATGATTGCGCAAAATGAAGGAATTGAAACTGTTGATACTAAATATGTTCAATTTGGAAAATATTATGGTGAACTTGCCGTGAGTTTTTTTAAAGATGGTAAAAAAACAGTAAATGGAACAACTATATTAAATGCTTATAAAAATTTTCTTGCCAAAAATAATCTTCTAATTCCTAGTAAACCAAATAATCTTGAAACAATAAGAAAAGCTTTAAAATATTATTTTGACTTAAAAGAAGAACAATTGGATAATTTAATGTCAGAATTTTTAAAAAGATACATGATAGATTTATTAACTATGCAAAACGATCGGACTACTAATAATTGGGAAGTATTTGTTGATGAACATAATAATTTTGCTGGTATAACCCCAATGTATGATTCTAATAAGTCTTTAAAAAATTATAAATATAGTGAAATGCAAAAATTTCCTAATGCCGATTTAAATTCTTTTTTGATTAAACTTAGCTATGATGAAGAATGTGTTCATATGTCTTCATATGAAGAGATTTTTTACTTTTTAGAACAAGTTGATATATATATAAAGGAAACGTTTGAAAATTTAGTAAAAAAATACTCCCCAATTATGATAGAAAATTATTGCTACCAGCTATTAAATAGATTAGGTATTGACGACAAAAAACTAGCTATGGATATTATCAGAGATTATAGTGAGCATTATCAAATTCTTTTAGAAATTATTAAAAAAAGCAAAAATAAAGAGGGTAGAAGTTTATGAATCAAAAATACATTACAATTTCGCAAATAAATAATTTTATTAAAATGCTTTTTGATGGTAATTCATATTTACAAAAAGTATACTTAAAAGGGGAAATAAGCAACTTTAAAAGACATACTTCAGGACATTTATACTTAACTTTAAAAGATGATGAAGCAAGAATTAGCGCTATTATGTTTAAAAGTATGGCTTCTAAGCTTAATTTTAATCCAGAAGATGGTATGAACGTTTTAGTAGAGGGTAGAATTAGTGTTTATCCAGCTGGCGGTAATTATCAAATTTATATTGATAAAATGGAACAAGATGGTCTAGGAAATTTATATATTGAATATGAAAAATTAAAAAGGAAATTACAACAAGAAGGTTTATTTGATCCAGCTCATAAAAAGCCTTTGCCAAAATTTCCTAGAAAAATCGGTATTGTTACGGCCCCAACCGGAGCAGCAATAAAAGACATTTTAAGTACCATTGCTAGACGTTTTCCAGTCTGTGAAACAATCCTATTTCCGTCTTTAGTTCAAGGAGCTCAAGCTAAAGATGATATTGTAAATAATATTAAAAAAGCCAATTTATATGATTTAGATGTTTTAATAGTTGGTCGAGGTGGCGGTTCGATTGAGGATTTATGGGCATTTAATGAAGAAGTTGTAGCAAGGGCAATTTATGAATCTAAAATCCCCGTCATTAGTGCCGTTGGTCATGAAGTTGATGTTACAATATCAGATTATGTCGCAGATAAAAGAGCCCCGACCCCAACCGGAGCAGCGGAAATGGCCGTTCCAACTATTGAAGAAGTAAAAAATTTATTTTTAACTAAACAAATTGAAATATCTAATGCCTTTTTAGGAAAATTAAATGATGAAAAACATCATTTAAAAAAATTAGCTGACAGTTTTATATTAAAAAATCCAATGGTTTTATATGAGACTAAAATTCAAAAATTAGATGTTTTAACCGATCAATTAAAAGCATCAATTCAAAACTATCTATTTAATTTACAAGATAAAGTAAAACAATATCAAAATCATTATATTTTACAAAATCCAAATATTATTTATCAAAGTAAATTTGAACAATTAGAAAATAAAAATAATTTATTAAATAATCATATTCAAAATATTTTAAATAATAAAAAACAAGATTTTAAATATATAATTCAAACCTTAAAATTAGTAAATCCTTTAAATATTTTAGATAAAGGATATTCATTAGTAAAAAAAGATGGACATATAATAAAAGAAAGTAGTAATATTAAAGTAGCCGATAAATTAGATATACGTTTGTTTAAAGGTGAATTAAAAGTAGAAGTAAAGGAGATTATATCATGAACGAAATTACATTTGAAAAAGCATTACAAGAATTAGAAATTATTATTAAAGATTTAGAAAGTGGCAATATTCCATTAGAAGAAGCAATAAATAAATATACAGATGCAATGAATCTTGTTAAAATTTGTCAAGAAAAATTAGATAATGCCACTAAACAAGTAAATAAGATATTAAATACAAATAATGAGTTAGAAGATTTTAAAATCGAAAGTGAGGAAAATAAAAATGAAAAAGTTAGTGAGTAATATAACCAGTAGGGATGTAGACTTTTCAAAATGGTATACTGATGTTGTAAGAGAAGCCAATTTAGTTGCTTATTCTAATGTTAAAGGCAGTATGATAATTTGCCCTTATGGTTATGCTATATGGGAAAATATGCAAAAACTTTTAGATAAAGAATTTAAAAAAAGTGGCCATGAAAACGTTCAAATGCCAATGTTTATTCCGGAATCATTATTAAATGTGGAAAAAAATCATGTTAAAGGTTTTGCACCTGAAGTTGCCTGGGTAACATATGGTGGAAATGAAAAATTAGAAGAAAGAATGTGCGTAAGACCTACAAGCGAAACTTTATTCTGTGAATATTATAAAAATATTATTAAATCTTATCGTGATTTACCTAAATTATATAATCAATGGTGTACAATTGTTAGATGGGAAAAAACAACAAGACCATTTTTAAGAAGTCGAGAAATTTTATGGCAAGAAGGACATACAATGCACGCTACTAGTGAAGACGCTAGAAATGAAACATTAAGAATATTAAAAATATATGAAGATTTTCAAAGAAACATTTTAGCTTTACCAGTAATTGTAGGTAAAAAAACAGAATCCGAAAAATTTGCTGGTGCCGAAGAAACATATACATTAGAAGCAATGATGTATGATGGTGTTGCTTTACAAAACGGAACAAGTCATTATTTTGGCGATCATTTTGCTAAAGCTTTTGGTATTCAATTTTTAGATGAATCAAATAATTTACAAACACCTTATCAAACAAGTTGGGGCGTTACAACAAGAATGATTGGCGCAATTATTATGACACATGGCGATGATCACGGTCTAGTTTTACCACCAAATATCGCACCAATTAAAGTTATTTTTGTTCCAATAAATAATGATGATAAAGTAAAAGAAACAATTTCTAAAATTGCTAATGAGTTAACAGAAGATATAACTTACAAAGTTGATAATAGTGATAAAACACCAGGATTTAAATTTGCTGAAGCTGAAGTAAAAGGAATTCCTATCCGTATCGAAGTTGGTTTAAGAGATTTAGAAACCAATGAAGTTACTTTAGTTAGAAGAGATACTTTAGAAAAAATTAAAGTTAAAATAGATGAAGTTGCTGAAAAAATACCAGTATTATTAAAAGAAATTCAAGACAATCTTTATAATAGAGCTATGGAAAGAAGAGATTCTAAAATTTTTGATGTAAATTCTTATGATGAAATGAAAGAATTAATTAAAGACAAAACGGGCTTTGTTAAAGTGAACTGGTGTGGCGATGCTGCATGTGAAGAAAAAATTAAAGATGATACTGGATATAAAAGCCGTTGTATAATTGAAGGAGAAGAACCAACCGGCAAATGTATTATTTGTAATAAAGACGCAAAATGCCGTATTTATGTTGGAAAACAATATTAACAAGATGAAAATCTTGTTTTTTTTGTAATAAAAATCTACCAGCTTAGCTGGTAGTTTTACTTTGCCCTCTAAGGGCATCTTACTGGCAGCGCTATATTGCGCTCCGAAATGTTCATCGTCTGCACTACGTTTACTACTCGCTATTTAAATAGCTTAAATTGTTTTACTCTCTTGCCAGTAAATGGGTCTATGTACTCTTTACTGCTCATATCATCGGCTAGCTTATCTTCTTTTAATTGATTTGCTATATACTCTTGTATTGCCTTTGTATTTTTACCCACTGTGTCTACATAGTATCCTCTACACCAAAACTGCCTTTGGCCGTATTTATATTTCATATCTGCATGCCTATCAAATATCAGCAATGTACTTTTACCTTTTATATAACCTATTGCTCCTGCAACACTTGTTTTTGGCGGAATACTTATTAACATGTGTATATGATCCGGACATAACTCTGCTTCAATTATTGTTATACCTTTTCTGTTTTATATTTTTATTATTAAAAAATAATCTTAAATATGTTATTATAAAAAAGAAAAGGAGTTTGATAATATGGGGTCCGAAGAAGAAAAAAAACAATCTTTAAATGATTATATGGCTTCTTCACTTGAAACCTTAAAACATTTAAAAAGGAAAAGAACAAAAAAAATATTTTTAATAATTATATGTATTATGCTTTTGGTATTTTTCATTTTTTATAGTCCTTTTAGTCGGATGTTCATCGCTAAACGAAAATTACGATATTATGAAGTTAAAATAAATAATATCGAACTAAGTGTTAGTGAAAAAATTAATAATACAACTATTATACCAATTTTTTTGGTGATACCAAATGGAAATTTAGGATTTTTCAATTCTAAAACTAACGAAAAAGATAATGTAATAACCAATGGATCTTATTTATTAAATATAAAATCATATACTTGTTTTCTTAAAAGTGATAGAGATATAATTCCAATATCTTGTAATAGTAATATAGAATCTAAATATGAAAATTATGATACGTCATTTGAAAAAATGCAGATTTTACAATATGATTATGATGATAAATATACTTATTCATTGGGAAATGACCATCTTTCACGTTCGTATTATATTGGTAAAAATAGTATTATAACAAGACCATATGAAGAGTATTCTATAATATATGAAGGAGAGGTAATAAGCGATTTGACGCCATATATTGCAAAAGAAAATGTTTATATGATAAAAGTTGATTTTAAGTATCAAGGAATAGAAGGAACTATTTCATTTGGAGTGGTCAATGATGGAATAAGAATTATTGCTTTATAAAATGTGTAGTATTTTTAATTATAAATTCGTATTATAATTATTATATTTTTAATATTGAGGAGTTGTAATAATGAAAAAAGAGTATTCTAAAAATATTGAATTGTTAAAGTGTATAGCTTGTATATTAGTTATTATTAATCATACAAGTTCTTATCTTTTAATAAATGAAAATTATTTATATTTTTATAAAATCGAATTTGTTTTATGTAGAATAGCAGTCCCTATATTTATTATGTGTACAGGTTATCTAATGAGTACGAAGGAATTAAAAGGAAGAGATATTTTAAGAAAAATTTCAAAAGTATTTATTCCACTATTTCTTTTATCCGTATTTATTTATTTTTTACAATACAAAACTATTGATTTTATTTTCTTGCAAAATTTTATAAAAACTCCAATTATTGAAGCATATTGGTATATTTATATGTTAGTAGGCTTATATCTTATTATGCCATTTTTAAACCATATAACAAAAAATACTACATTAAAAGAGCATATATTTCTAATTAGCATAATATTAATTATTCCTGCTTTATTAAATCTTTTTTCTTTTGAACTTTCTGCTTATTGGGGATTAGCTATTCCAACTTATGTTATTGGCTATTATTTGACAGGTAGTATGTTTCACAAAATTCATAAGCAGATAAAATTTACTAAATTAAGTGGTATTTTATTATTAATTTTATATATAATTGGAATAATTTTCTATACCAATGATAATTTAGAGTTGTACAATATAGATAGTTTATTATTAATAAGTATGTCTATTCTTTTTATAAACTTTATTTTAGGTTTTAAAATATTAAAACAACATAAATTTTTAACGTTAATTTCTACAAATTCTCTTTATATATATTTATTTCATCCAATTTTGCAAAACAAAATATATGGACTTTCCATTTTTCAAAATATATTTTCTTTCAACTATATCATAGGCATTTTATTATACCAATTTACTTTATTATTAATTTGTTTAATTTTCTCATGGATTTGTAATTATACAACTAAAAAAATAACAAGTTTTATCTCAAAATAGATTGATAGAAACTTGTTAAAAATTCTGTGAATTTAAAAATATATATTAAAAGATATTAATAACGAAAAAATATTACTTTTTCAATATTATTCTATGTACATTTTTATCAAAAGATATATCTTGAATTGTAATTTGAAATAAATTTTGCAGTAATTTTAATTTTTGCAACAAAGATATATTTTCATTTAAACAATGTTTATATAAATCAATAAATTCTGGTTTAGGATTTTCTTTTTTTGTTGCATTTCTATAGTTATCGTTTAGCATAGTTTTAAGCGCTTTAGTTCTGGAAACGCCAGGTAAAGCATTCATTGCAAAATATAAATCTTTTATTTTTTCCAATGTTAAATGAAAAATATGGTTAGCGTATAAGTCATTTGTCTCTATATAATATTTTAAGTCATCAATGAAGTTATTAATAATAGCAATTTGTTCTTTTACATTTTCATCATCTAAAGAAGTCGTATGGGAAGAATATAATACTTTTATATATTCTTGCAATTTTTTAATATTTTCATTTATGTCTAATAGTATTTTTTCAAATACAAACATAGATACCATAACGTTTGCTTGATGAAGAAATTTAATATAAATAATCAAAAAGTTTTAGATATTTTTTGCAAGCAATTTTCTAATAAAACCATTAATATCAACAAAAAATCTAAAAAAGAGAGAAAATATAAATAAATTGTTAAGAAAAAATTAAGAAAAATTTTGAGAAAAAGCAGAAATTTCTTGAAGAAAATAAAGATAGAGATTTAGATCATGAATTTAGAAATGTCTATATTATAAAATAGTAGAATAGCAAAAACTATATCAAAAATGATTGCTGTTAATAATTAACTAAGAAATGAGAAAAAGAAATTTTTCTGATTTTTTGTCGGAAGAAAGGTAGTGGTAAGATATAGTGATGCATTATTTAATTACTGTATATTATTTTTTTATTGTAATATGTTAAAATTATTATAGCAACTTTAAAATTTAGATGGAGTGACAAATATATGTTTAAGAAAATTTTAAAAGAACTAAATGGTACAGAAAAAGTGTTTTTTATAATTCACAAATTAATAGTATTAATGATTTTTATATTTTCTTTTAAGTATGTTTTTATTGATTATTTAAATATATTTTCCATAGAGCTAACCCATGGAATATTAATTGATTTAATATATGTAATTTTTATAATTCTTCTTTTTGGTTGTTTAACGTTTAATGTAGGGATTGCTATATATATGATTTATTTTCTTGTCAGTCGCGAGCTATTTAAAAGAGCTTGGAAGCAAATTGATCAAATAGAGAAAAAGTATAAAAAATAATTTGTTTTTTATTATGCTTATCAAAGCAATAATCTTTTTTTAATGTCTTAAAATAATTAACAGAAAGAAGAAAAGTTATCTTTTATAGAGAAGAAAAACTATTTAATTATATTAAAATGAGTAATTATTATTTAAAAGATAAAAATTTATATTTTAAAGCTAAAGATATATTTTCTATTATATTAAGTTTACCTACTAATCAGAAATTTAGTAATAAATTATTATATTTAATATGTAATATGGCAGTATGGCATTAAATATAGTTTAAATAGAGGCAATAAAAATGTTTTAATTATTACCATTTATTTCCATAGTAAGAATTACCACTTTTTTATTAATTTTTTTGGTCATAATAATTTTAGTTGAAAGGAAGATGACAATGAAAAAAATAAATTATGGGTTAATTCTTTTATTTAGTTTATTAATCTTACCAATTAATGTTTTAGCTTACTCAAATAAAATTGTTTTAGGCGGTGAAACTATAGGAATTCAAATAGAAACACCAGGCGTTATGGTTATTGGCTTTTATCCAGTAAATGGTGAAAATATTAAGGGTAGTCCCGAGATTAAACCAGGAGATTTAATTATTAAAGTAAATAATATTAATATTTCTTCAATCAATGAATTAACAGATGCAATTGAAAAAGAAGTTTTAAATAATGAAATAGAATTAACTGTTAATCGTGATAATAAAGAATATAAAATAAAAATGACTTTAGAAAAAGTTGATGGGGTTTATAAAACAGGATTATATGTTAAAGATAGCATTTCAGGAATTGGAACATTAACTTATATTGATCCCGAAACTAAAGTTTATGGAGCTCTTGGACACGAAATCTTAGAAAGTACATCAAGTAAAATTGTTGAAGTTAAAACTGGAAAAATATTTGAAAGCACCATAACAAGTATTAATAAAAGTAGTACTGGTGTTGCAGGCGCTAAAAATGCTAATTTCAATATTAACCATCTTTATGGTGATATAAAGACTAATACCAATCATGGTATTTATGGTAAATATACAGATGAAATTAACGAAGAAACAATCGAAGTTGCTAAAAATAATGAAATAAAAGTAGGCGAAGCTACAATAATTACAGTTTTACAAGGACAAAAAAAAGAAGAATATAAAATAAATATTACAAACATTAATGAATATAATGATATTAAAAATATAACATTTGAAATTACAGATCAAAACTTATTAGATAAAACAGGTGGGGTAGTTCAAGGAATGAGTGGTTCACCAATAGTTCAAAATGGAAAAATAATTGGAGCAGTAACTCATGTTGTAGTTGATAATCCTTTGACTGGATATGGAATTTTTATTACAACAATGTTAGAAACTGGCGATAATTATCAGTAAATTATTAGCACTTTACAATAAGTGCTTTTTTAGTTTAAAATTTTAATGATTAATAGTTATTTATTATTACGATAAATGTTTGTTATAATATTGATTTTGAAGAATCTATAAAATATAATCTTGATATTTTTTATAAAAATTGATATTTTATTATCAAATATTAATTATATTAAAAAACTTAATTGAATAGGAAATAAAAAGTATCTTGACTTTTTAAAAAAAAATAAGGGATTCTACTAGTGTTTTATTTAAAAAAATGTTATAAAAAATTATATTTGAAAAAAAGGTGGCTGAAATCTTAGAAATAATAAACATAGAATTTTAATATTTAATTTATATATTTCAAAAACTTATTTTTAGAAAGAAAGGAAAAAAATATGAATATAATATTTATGAGGCATGGAGAAGCAACGGATAATGTTAATGAGTTAATTTCTGATAAAGAAATTTATTGGTCCGTTTTAACAGAAGATGGAAAAAATTCTGTTTGGGAATCTATAAAATCACTACCTAAAAAAATTGATAAAATTTATGTTTCTCCTTTTCCAAGAACAATCGAAACAGCTCATTTTGTTTCGGAAGTTTTCCCTAATACAGAAGTGATTATAGAAAAAAGATTGCATGAGATATTTCATGGAAAATATTCTGGTCAAAAAAACAATGACGATCTTGATCGGACTAGATTAAAGCAAATTGATGGAGATTTTTTTGTTCGCTTTGGCGAATATGGTGAGAACAAATTTGATATTGAATTGAGATTATCTAGTTTTTTAAAAGACGTGTATGATAATAACTTTAAAAATAACACAATATTGATTGTATCTCATGGATCTATAACTTCTTTTATGAAAAGAATTTTAAATATTAAAAGTCCCCATATTAAAACTGGAAAAATAGAAGAATTTCTTAATGTTGATTTTTCTCATTTATTTGAGTATATAAAATTATTAAAACGTATAAGGAATAAAAAGATAAAGCAAAGATTAAAGCTAGTCGAAACATCAAATGTTTCTTCAAATTTAAAGAGAAATCTTATAAAGATAGCAAAAGATTTTAATAATATTGAGTTTTCTGATGAATATTTATCAAAATTTACAACTGGACTTTCCACAAAGAATTTATTTCAAGAACAATCAACAAAATTTGATGAAGGAATTATTTTAATTTGTTTTTATAATAATTTTGAACCTCTTGTAAAAAAGTGGATGGAACATTATCTTAGTATTGGTATTAAAAATTTTGTTTTAGTGGATAATAACTCTACAGATAATTCTAAAAGTCTACTACGAGAATATCAAAATAAAGCAAATATTTCTTTTTGGAAAATTAATGAAAAGTATAATTGTTTTAAAATGTGTGGGTGGAAACAACAAATATTGGAATTTTATGGAATTAATAAAAAATATTTAATAGTTGATTCTGATGAGTTATTCATATATAAAGATTATAGTAAAGTATCAATAGATTGTTTTTTACAAACAATTAAATCTTCATTTTTGAAAAGTTTGATGTTAGATGTTTATCCTAAGAAAGAAATTTTTGCTGGCAAATTAGAAGAATTCAATTTTGTGGATAAGAATACATACAAAATATCTAATTCAAATTTTTATGGACAACGTTTTTATGGAGGACCTAGATCAAGAATTTTTAAAATTAATCCAAGTTTACAAAAAATATCTTTGATAACCTATACTGGCAAAGAAGTTTTAGCAAATGATCATTTTTATTATCCTTGGAAAATAAATCAAAAAGCTATCTACTGTTCCTATTTATTACATTATAAATTTTTACCAGAAGATAAAGAAAAATATCTCTTGTTTGTTAGAGATGAACGTCATTGGAATAATTCTCATGAGTATAAAGCATATAATAATGTATTGATGCAGAAAAAAACCATTACTTTTTATGATAAAAACATATCTATTTCCATTGATCAAATTGACTTTAAGTTTTAATTATTGAAATGAGGAAAGTATATGAAGTATTTAATCTTGAAAAATGAAGCAATTTTAAATAAAGTGCCAATTTTAAGAATTGATGCTTTTTATTTTTAATAAATTATACAAAATAGTTAAAAAAAACTTAATGTTAATTTTGTTGTTATATATTATTAAAAATGTAATTTTTTATAAAAAAATTAAAAGTAAGATTTTATAGCTTATTTTTTTACAATATGTTATATTCTTAATGAGAGTAGAGGATTTACGAAAAAGAAAAAGTTTGTTAAAATTTAAGCAAATAAAAAGCCGATAATATCGACTTTTTTTATTGAAAGGCATAAGCAGTAATACTTGCAACAATTCCAGCGACCATTATAAATAAAATGATCCAAGTAACTACTTGTCTTACTTTTTTATTCATTATTAAAACCTCTCTTTTTCTTATTAAATTTATCATATATTTTAATATTTGTAAATATACTTTTTTAGGTGATAACTTTGAAAAAATATAAAGAATATTTATTAAAAAATAAGTATTTAGTATTATTTATAAGTGTTCTTTTGTTATTCGGAATTATAGTTGGTTTATATTTAGGAATCTCTCATATTGAATTATTACGAGAAGATATTAATTATTATGTAACTAACATTAATTCTAAAACCTATAATTATTTACTTTTTCATTTTTTTGTATTAGTAATTGGCGTAATAACAAGCTTTTTTGCAATAGGTATTCCTCTTTTATGTACTTTAATATTTTATGAAGGAATGAGCATGGGTTTTTTATTAGGAATATTTACCGTTACTTACCAAATTAAGGGATTATTATTTGTTTTGATTTTTTTGATTATTACTAAATTGTTTTATTTAGTTTGTTTAATTATGCTTTTTTCTAAAACTCTTCATATAAGTAGAAAGATGATTGGTAAATATATTTATAAAACCGATCCTAGTATAATTATTAATCATTTATTAAAAGGATGTATGGTATGCATAGCTTTAGTTTTGATTTATGATATAGTTCTTTGGTTTAGTGGTAGTTATATTGTATCGTTCTTTAAATTTCTTTTAACTTGATTTTAAAACTTTATGTTTAGATTAAGACATGCTATAATACACTTATAGGAAGTGGTACTATGGCAAAAGAAAAAGTTATTGTGGGAATGAGCGGGGGAGTCGACTCAGCTGTCAGCGCCTATCTTTTAAAAAAGGAAGGCTATGAAGTTGAAGGGCTTTTTATGCGTAATTGGGACGCTTCTTTAAATAATGATATTTTAGGAAATCCAACTATAAATGGAAGTATTTGTCCTCAAGAACAAGATTATCAAGATGCTTTAAAAGCTTGTGAAATATTAGATATTCCTTTACATCGCGTTGATTTTATTAAAGAATATTGGGATAATGTTTTTACTTATTTTTTAGATGAACTAAAAAAAGGAAGAACACCAAATCCTGATTTATTATGCAATAAATACATTAAATTTGACGTTTTTAAAAAAGAAGCTATGAAATTAGGTGCTGATTATATGGCTACCGGACACTATGCAAGACTAGAAGATGGTAAATTAAAACGTGGAGTTGATCAAAATAAAGATCAAACTTACTTTTTAGCGCAACTAAAACCAGAACAGCTAAGAAACGTTTTATTTCCAGTTGGTGGTTTAACCAAAGATAAAGTTCGAGAAATAGCTAAAGAAGCTAACTTAAATGTTGCAACAAAAAAAGATTCAACTGGCATTTGCTTTATTGGCGAAAGACATTTTCAAGAATTTATTCATAATTATTTAGAGCCAAATCCAGGTGATATCGTTGATGTTACAACTAATAAAGTAATTGGTCGTCATACTGGTCTAATGAACTACACTATTGGCCAAAGAAAAAATGTTGGTTTATCTGGGCAAACAAAAAGACATTATGTCTGTGGCAAAAGTGTTTCTAAAAACATTTTATATGTAGCCTTTGGTGAAGATAACGAATATTTAATGAGCGATAGTTGTACCCTAGAACAAGTTAATTTTTTATCTTCTTTCCATCCAACATTTTGCACAGCTAAATTTCGTTACCGTGGTGAAGATTATTCAGTTCAAGTTGAATATTTAGAAAATAATGAAGTCAAAGTAATTTATCCTGAAAAAGTTAAATCTGTTACTCCTGGCCAATTTTGCGTGTTTTATCTAGGCGAAGAATGCCTTGGTAGTGGCGTTATAAAAGATGTTTATAAAAATGGCGAAAAGTTATGGTATTTGTGCGATTAATCTAAATTTGTTTTACTTTCACTTGACACCAAAATGTTAAGTATATATAATTATAATGTAAATATTAAAGAGAGTAGGCATAAGAATGAATAAATTAAACGAATTATTACAAGAATTAGGAATATCAAAGGTTAGACTAGCAAAATATTTAGGCGTTTCAAGACAAATGGTTTATAATTATCTAGAACTTGACGACCTTAATAAATGGCCTAAAGAAAAGAAAATTTTACTTTATAAATTGCTTGATATAACCGATGATTCTGAAAACGCTATCGAAAAAATTAATGTTACAACTGATTACTTAATGAGCGTTGAAAATCGCTTAAATCAAAGTATGAAAAGTAACAATGATATAGATAATTATTTAGATTTTAAAAATTTAAATAAAGAAGGGCAAACATTATTAACTGACATCGTTAACTTAATTAAAGAAAAATTAAGTGACGAAGAGAGAAGAGAAGAGAACTATTATACATTTTTATATTTATTTCATATGTTACAATCAATGAATAATGTTCCTGAAATTAAATACATTTTTGGATACATGTCTAAAATAACCGGTTTTACTAAACCAGACGAATTTAAATTTAACGAAGATAAACAATTTATTTTTGAAGGAATTTTGTACTCTGCCCTAACCCTATATAATAATGGGGGAGCCTCACGTAGTAAATTAGCTGAATCGCACCGTCGCTTTGTTCAAGAAATTGAAAAGAAAAACGAAGAAAAGTTAAGCCGTACACAACAGTTAAATACAGTTAGAATCCAAGCATTAAAAGAACTTGGTTATACAGAAATTAATGTTGAAAATGCTGAAGAAGTTTTTGAAAAAATTGCAGAAATTGAATCTCGTGGTTCAATGATTGGAAATGAATAAAATACTAGTTAAGCTAGTATTTTTTTATTGCAAATTACAATTTATTAAAAATAGATAAAAGACTAACAATTAAGTTATTGCATTAAAGTGATAGATTATGCATCTAATAATATTTCGATGCAAATTAGAAGGCTTAAAAATTACTATATAAAATATATATAATTAAAAATATAAAGTTTCTAGTTACTTTTTTATCATTTTAAATAATTGCATAATGTATATTATGTAAACCAGTAAATTTTTTAAAATATATTTATTAATGCTTTCGACTACTTCTTTTTTCCGTTTCTTTCAATTCATTTAAATGGATAATATATTTTTGTTTATTTTTGGCAATATATTCTTGTTCATTAATTAATCCTAATTTCAATTGATCTTCATCAGTCAAAAATCCATAAATATCATTTGCAGCCATATTTTCAAATATGCCATTTATTCCATATAATTCATAAAAATGTTGCATAATCGGATTACTAAATTGTCTTTTATATGCCCAATCTAACATTTTAACTTCTAAAGTTGCGGTATCTTCTTCTTCCGATACTGGTGGAATATAACTTTTAGGTGTAAAGCCAATCTCATCAAGTGTTAAAGGAAAATTATGAATATATCCAAATAAACCACTTGGAAAAAGATAATGTTCTCTATTAATATTTTTTTCTTTAATATTTACAGGATAAATTGCATTATGTTGTAAAAATTCAATGCAATAACCTCGAAGATTTTTATAAGAACACATTTTTTTAGCTATTTTTTGATAAATTAAATCATCTTTAATTGAATAATAATTTTGTAAGTTCTTTTTAATTTCTTGATCTACTACACTCTCTTTTCGTAACATAAATTTTTTGATACTAGGAGTCTGAGAAGTATTTGTAATTAAAAGTTCAATTAATTTTTTTAATTCATTATCTAAACTTAAAGCAATATATTTACTATTTTTAACACATTCCATTCTTTTTAAAGCTTCAATTTGCAGATTATGTAATATTTTTGGAGCTATCCGTAAATTATAATCTTTCGAAATAATTTCGTAAAAACTAATTTTAAAAGTCTTTTTTCTTTCATTTAAAGAAACTCGCGCTATAAAAAAATCAGTATCATTATCAATGCTATTTCGAAAAAAAGCTGGATTATACTTCTTTAATAAATTAATTATTTCTTCACTATTGTAATTTAAAGTAAATAAGCCATCAATAAAAGTGATGTCGGCAAATTCATTATCAACATACAAATCATTTTCGATAAATATAGGAACGTTTAAAACTGAAGCTTTACCCTTTTTAGCTCCCATTAAATAATATCTTTTCATTCCCATCACCTATACATTTTTTTACCGAAAATATAGCTATTTGACAATAAAAACTAATTATATTTATCCCTACTCTATTTATTACTAAAAAACAAAGTGATTAATAAATAAAAGAAGCATTCCAATAATAAAGCCCAAAATAATATATTTATTTTCATAATAACTAAGTGCTTTAGGAAGAAGCTCGTTAATAGCTAAAGTTATCATTAAACCTGCTACAAATAGTAAAATAAAGCCTATCATCGCGTTAGTTATAAAATTTCTTAGAAACAAAAACGCTAATACAGCACCCAATGGTTCAGCCAAACCCGAAATAAAAGTTTTTTTAATAGCTTCTTTTTTGCTTCCTGTTGCATAATAAATAGGAACTGCAATACTAATTCCTTCAGGAATATTATGTAACATTATAGCTATACTAATTTTTAAACCAACTTCCATATTTTGATAACTGCTTAAAAAAGTTACAATTCCTTCTGGTAAATTATGAAGCATTAAAGCTAACATAGATAATATACCAAGTCTATATAAATCCAAATTATTACTTTTTTTCTCTATTTTTTTGTTAATAAAACAAACACTAAAAATACCTAAAGTAAAAATAATTAATGAAATAAAAAAGCCTTTTACTAATTTATATTCCGTTAAAATAGCATAACTAGCTTCAGGAACTAATTCAGTTACAGAAATACCAATCATAATTATCAATGATAAACTCAAACAAAATGTAATAAATTTATTAATGTTTTCTCTTTGCCATTTTTTAAAAATTACTAAAGATCCTAATACGGTAGATAATCCGGCAATAGAAGAAATTAATAAAGGCATTAAAAAAGACATATTATCACCTACCCTAACATATGATTATTAAGCTTTTTTTATACATATTTGTAATTTATAAATACCAAACATTGGTAATTAATTTATTTTTTTTGGTGTATGACTTTCAAATAATTTACCATAATACTAGTGGGAGGTAAAATTGATATGAAAAAAAATAATAAACAAAGTCGTTCTAGAAAAAATGAAAACAGACAAAATTCTAGAAAAGAAGAAAATCGTAAATCAGAACGTAAAAATTGTGATTAATTAGTAAAAAAAGAATGATGATGTTTATCATTCTTTTTTGCTACGTGGATGACTACTATCATATTCTTTTTTAATATGTTCTTTAGATACATGGGTATATATTTGAGTCGTACTTATATTTTCATGACCTAAAAATTCTTGAATAACACGTAAATCAGCTCCATTATTTAATAAATGTGTAGCAAATGAATGTCTTAGAATATGAGGACTTACATTTTTATTAATATTATTTTTTTGACAAATTCCTTTTATTAATTTAGTAAGACCTTGTCTAGTTAAAGGAGTTCCACGATTATTTAAAAAAAGTTCTTCATAATTTTTATTGTTTTTTATCAATAACGAACGATATTCTGTAAGATATAATTCTAAATATTTATGACTTGTTTCATTAAAAGGAATAATTCTTTCTTTGCTTCCTTTGCCTTCTACTCGAACTAAATAATTATCTAAATCAACATTAGTAAATCGTAAACTTAAAAGTTCACTAACCCGCATACCAGTGGCATATAATAATTCAAGCATTGCTTTAGTTCGGTAGTCATATGGCGTAACAAGATTAATATTTAATAATCTATCAACTTCTTCATAAGTTAAATATTTAGGTAGTTTTTGAGGAATTTTAGGCATATGAATTGTTTCACAAGGATTAAATTTTGTTAAATTTTCATTGATGCAAAACAAATAAAAATTTTCTATCACAGTAAAATAATGAGCTTTAGTAGTTGCTTTTTTATCTTTTTGAGTTTTAAAGTAATTTAAAATATCTTCACTAGTAACTTTAAATAAATCTTTAGGTTTTATAAATTCCCAAAAAAGCATCAAATTTTCTTCGTAAGAATTAATCGTATTTTTACTAAGTTTTCTTTCATAAGCAAGTGAATCAATGTACTTTTCCATAGGATCTGGAAGATTATAATTATGCATAATTATCACCATTTTTAGTATAAAATTAATTGCATTAATTGTCAAATTATAGCCAATTTGCTATAATAAACAAAGGTGATTATATGGAAAATTTAGCAAATAAAATGCGTCCTAAAAAATTAGATGAAATCATCGGTCAGGAACATTTAGTTGGTGAAAATAAAATTATTAGAAATTTGGTTAATAATAAACATCTTTGCTCTATGATTCTTTACGGTAAACCAGGAACAGGTAAAACATCATTAGCCAATGCGATAGTAAATGAATTAAAAATGCCTTACAAATTTTTAAACGCTACAGTTAATAATAAACAAGATTTTGATATAGCAATTGAAGAAGCTAAAATGCATGGTGAAATGATTTTAATAATAGATGAAATACACCGAATGAATAAAGATAAACAAGATCTTTTATTACCGTATTTAGAATCAGGTTTAATCATTTTAATAGGTCTAACTACATCTAATCCTTATCATAAAATTAATCCGGCAATAAGAAGTCGTGTTCAAATTTTTGAAGTTCACGAATTAACCATTGAAAATATCATAATTGGTTTAAAGAGAGCTTTAGAATTTTTACCTAATATTGTAGCAGATGATGATGCCTTAGAATTAATTGCCACTTTATCCAGTGGTGATGTTAGAAGTGCACTAAACTTATTAGAGACAGCTTATTATGCCGCAAATGATCATAAGGTAGATCAAGAACTAATAAAAAACATTCAAGCTAAGCCTATTTTCTTTCATGATAAAAATGAAGATGGGCATTATGATGTGTTATCAGCTTTTCAAAAATCAATTCGTGGCAGCGACGTCGATGCTTCTTTACACTACTTAGCAAGATTAATTGAAGCTGGTGATTTAGATAGTATATATCGAAGAATGAGTGTTATTGCTTATGAAGACATTGGCTTAGCTAATCCGGCAATCGGCCCCAAAGTTATGGCGGCAATTCATGCTAGTGAATTAGTCGGGTTACCAGAAGCTAGAATTCCTTTAGGTACTATAGTAACAGAAATGGCTTTATCGCCTAAATCAAACAGTGCTCATGTTGCTTTAGACGAAGCATTAAATGATATTCATAAAGGTAATACCGGCAATGTTCCAGATCACATAAAAACTTCTTCACAAACTTACTTATATCCTCATAATTATCCAAATTCTTATGTTAAACAAGAATATTTACCTAAAAACTTACAAGGTAAAAAATATTATCATCCTAAAAAAAATAAATATGAAGATAATTTAAATAAATTATGGAAAGAAATGCGAGGTGAATAAATGAAAATAACTTGTTTTGGTAGTGGTGTATTTGGAATAGCCATTGCCACTATTTTAGCAAAAAACAAAAATAATCAAATAACCATTTGGACACCAGATCCATCCTTTTTAGAAAAAGCTCAAAATGAAGAAAAATTGCTTTTTAATGGCAAATTATTAGATAAACCTAAAAATATTTTAGTGACTGACTCTATCGAAAAAGCATTACAAAATACAAAAGCTATATTCATTTTAGTAGCAAGTCCGTATCTTAAAAATTTAATTTTAGAAATCAAAAAATATTATCAGTCTTCTTTACCTATTTACATTGGTTCTAAAGGGTTGTTAGATACAAAGCCATATTTCTGTAGCAAATACATTAAAAACACTTTAAAAACCAATAAAATAGCCTTTTTTGCCGGTCCTAATTTAGCAGCTGATCTTTTACTAGGAGCAGAAGTTTTCATAACAGTTGCCACAAAAGATAAAAATACTTTTAATTTATTTGTTTCTTTAGTTCCTAAAAAAATTCATTTAGAAAGAATGAAAGAAGAAAGAGTTTTAGAACTTACTAGCGTTTTAAAAAATATTTATGCTATTGGAGCTGGCATGGCCTATGCTAAAAGTCCCTTTTCATCAACGATTTTTTCTTATTTAACGGAATGTTATAAAGAGTATTTACAAATTCTATACACCGTTTTAGATTATCCAACTGATAACATTTACGCAGGAACTTTAGGAGATTTTTTCTTAACCGGTTCAACAATGAGTTCACGTAATTTTTCTTACGGAAAATTACTTATCGAATCTAAAAAAGAAGCTAATTCATTTTTAAAACAAAACACTGTTGAAGGATATATTAGTCTAAAAAACATTCAATTTATTTTAAGAAAAAAAGAAAATTTTCCTTTTCTATATGAAATATATAAAAGTATAATTTAATCTATTAATCAATTAAACTTACAAAAAATAGCAAATAGCCTATCACTATTTGCATTTATTTTCCTAAAATATCATTAATTATATAAGAAGTTAAAAGACTTCCAGCACTCATAGGAACTGAACAAATGGTTCCTAATTTTTTTTGCTTTAAAGGAGTTTCACTACTCCAAACAACTTTTGTTTTTAAAGCCTTTTTGTTGTTTTTTAAATTAAAACGCAACTTTTTAGCTAAAGGATCATTGTAAGTTTTAGCAAGTGTTGTTATTTCTAATTTTTCTGGATGAGTTTTATTAGCTGTACCTAAACAAGATATTAATTTTATTTTTAATGAAGAACATTTATTTATTAAGAGAACTTTAACTAAAATATCATCACACGCATCAATAATATAGTCATATTTTGTTAAAAATTCATCTGTTAACAAATTATCGTCAGCTTTTTTATTAATAGTTGTTACTAAAATATCGCCATTTATTTGCTTAGCTCTTTCTAAAGCCGCTAATACCTTACTTTTCCCAATTGTGTTATTTAAAGCATAAATTTGTCTATTAAGATTTGTTTCATCATAAGTATCATAATCAATAATAGTTATATTTTTAAAACCACTTCGAATTAGAGACTCAAAAGCATAGCCCCCTACTCCACCTAAACCAATTAGTAAAATATTTGTTTTATTAATTTTGTTTAAATTTTCTTTACCAATTAACCACTCTGTTCTTTCATTCATAAAAATTCTCCCATAAAAAAACCAAAGTAAGTGAGTGTGATAAAAGCCCGCTCGCTCGCAGGTGGGCATCTCATCTACACTTTAGGATCCTAATTCACTTAATGGATTAGTTTTCTACACCATGTAGAGTTCTGACTCCCATATATCACCATAGTCGGTTTTATGAAACTAACTTATCTTTGGTAATTTAATTTTATCAAAAAAAATTAAATTAATCAAGTAATTTAATAATTTTTGCATTTTTTGCATTTTATTTAATAAATGGCAATTTTTCAATTGAATCTGCTTCAATGTGGTATGATGATCTTAATTCAGAAACCCATCTTGCCATTTCCTGAGAAATAATTTTATAAATTAGTTGAGCAAAATTTTTATAATCTCTATTTGCAATATAAGTTGTATAAACATCATAATAGCGGTTGTAACTAAAATAGGTGGCAATCCTTGTTTTATTAAACCGAAAAATAGATTTATTTTGTTAATCATCAATTTCTTCTATTAATTGATATAACTCTTCATATATTTTAGAAGCATATTTTTTCACCTTTTTTTTGGCTGTTACTAAAGAATATCCTTTATAATACTTAATCATTTTAATATCATTTACATCATCACCAATTGTATAAATTTTTCTGCTATCAATTTTTATAAAAGCTTGTAAAATCATTATTGTATATAATTTATTACATTTTTTATTAATAATTTTAATTTTTGGATATTTATATTCAACAGATGATTTAGTTAAATGATTTTTTAAATATTTTTTTGATTGTTCAAATTCTTTTAAATTATCAAAATACAAATTTGCAGAAGTTACTAGATTACTATTAAAAGGATTTCTGAAAAAAATTTTCTTCTCAAACTTTATTAAAATTTCTAAATCTTTTTTTTCAATAGGCATACAATATAATAAATTATAATTACTATCATATAATTCAGCACCATTATTAGCGCATAAATAATTGAAATTAATATTATTTGTTAATAACGTTTTATGTATAGCTTCAAAATGTCTTCCTGTAGCTATACAAACAAGATTTTTTTTAATAAATTTATTTATTGCTCTTATATTTCTGTTTAACGTAGTAATATTATCAATAAAATCATAGTGCAATTCAATTGTATTATCATAATCAGCAACTAATAATTTCATATTATTTTTTTGGTTCAAATGTTAAAACATTTCCAAACTTTTCTATTTTATTAGTATTTCTATTAAAAATTATTGCACCATCATCAAAAATAGCATATACGTTTTTATTTTTATCATTAGCTATTTTTTGTAATTTTTCTAAATATCTTTTGTTATTTATTGAATGAACATCTAGATAAAATGGATCATTTAAAACTCCAAAACCATCATAAAAGGCAAAATATTTATAGTAATTGTTTTTGGCAGTAATAAAATATCTTTTTAGTTGTAATTCAGCCCCAGCACTAAACCCAATAATAATTCCTTTATAATGTTTTATATTGTATAAAATTTCGGTTTCTTGAGTAACTTTGCTATAAAGCATTTCAGGATTACCACCTGTTATTAATAATATATCGCTATTGTCAATAATTGTTTTAAAATTATTAAAATTATCCTTATCATAACAATTTAAAATAAATATATTTTCTTCACTAATTCCTAAATTTAATAATGATCCAACATATTTATTATATCTTCTTCCGCCTTTAGCAAACCATTCATTATCAAATGTCTTTTTATCAATCTCTGTAGGAAAAGTCCAAGCAATAATTACTGCTTTCTGTTTGCGATTAACTAGTTTTTTCAGTTTTTTTTCAACTAGTTTCATTCCCTTTTCGTACTCACTTAATAACACACTATACATAAATTACCTTCTTTCTAATTTTAATTTTTTTACACACTCTTGCATATTTAATTGTCTTTTTAATACATTTTCAACATCATTATAAAAATTGTCGCCTTCTTTTATGGATGTATTTATTATACTATATAATATATTTCTTTTTATACTTGAAATTTTATTTAAATATGTGAGTATTGTTTCATCATATAAAACTTCTTTTTTTTGCCATTTCGTATTAAATAAAATAAATAATTTTCTTAATTCTTCATTATCTATAAAATTTGGATTTTGCAAAATGCTTCTAATATTTGATATATATGGTGTTCCAAGCAGAATTGTATGATTTTTTGGAAACAAACATTTTTCTATTACAGCAACTAGAAACAATTGATAAAGCATCCTATTGCCAGACACAACAATTTTTTCATCTTCTCCAAATGTGTTTAAATAAGTTCCCCATAAAAAATCTATATCAATATTATATTTTGTCCCGTTAAAATTAATTGCCACACCGGTATTTCTATTTCTAGAAATTGTCGTATATGAATTTAAAACAGTTTGTTCATAAGTTTTTATATCCTTATTCAAGTATCTTGGGAGAATTTTTATATCTTGTAATTGAATACCACTTGGTACAAAAGCCAATATTTTTTCGCGATATTCTTTGCAAACAGTACCGCAATGCTTACATAATAACTTACCTTTATCATAATAAAATTTCAAATTATTTGGATTACATGTAATAATTTTATCTTTTTCAATTTCTACAACACCACACTCACATCTATATACTGTAGAATTTAATTCCAAAATATAACCCATTCTAATTAATTCTTCAATATTTTTTAATAACCTTGAAATATTTTTTGTATCAAACCACAAACTGTCATAATGAATATTGTTATCTTTTAATGAGGAAAGATAACTATCTATTATCGCGCGTCTGTCATTGAATGAATCTAAAATATTTATACATTGATAATAATTACAGTCAAAAATATTGCTCAATGTTTCACAAATTATTGGGGTTATAAATTTTCCATAATTATTGCCATCTACTGGCATCATTGGTAAGGTTAAAATTGCTTTACTCATATAATCCACGTAGCCTTTCTAAATCATTTAAAATTTGTTTTTTTAAACATTCTAAATTTTCATCTAATTCTTTTAATGGATAATCAATTATATCATTGTTATGTAATCCGTAATTAATATTGCTTTCATGACAATATACAGTTAATTTTTCTAAATTCCACATATATTTATATATTTCTATAAATATCTTTTTATCAATAATAGTATTTTCTTGAATTGTATCATACATTTCTAACAAATTCAAATATTTAACCGTATTTTTTTCTTTTATCAAAATAAATCTAATGATTGATACATATTCATATATCCATTTAAAAGTTTCGCTTTGATAATAGTGTTTATATTGAGATATGTAATTATTTGTAATGTTTTTTTTACTATTTTCTATAATTTTTTTTAATTTCACTATTTTACTAGTAATATAATTATTATTTATAAAAATCTTTTCTCGATTAAACATTTCATCATAAAATTTATCGAAAATATCTTTTCCTTTTATAACATCAAAACAATGACACCATTCATTATTTTCTTTCTTTATTTCTTTATTAAGATAAATAAATAATTTATTTATATCTCTGACATTTGTATATTGTAAATAAAATCTTCTTTTTTTTCCACTAGAATATGAATATTTGATTTCTCTAAATTTGTATTTTAATATTATATTTAATTTATTTTTGTCCATTTTATTTGTTATCATAATTTTATTTTCACTTTGAATATTAAAAATAAACGTTGGATCAATACAATCTCTTGATTTATTAAAAACGCTAGACAATATATAAGAAGTTATTTCTTCATAAATATAATTATAATTGTTATTCTTATAAAAATAATGCAAATCTATATCACTACTCATTTTATTAGTTCCTCTTGCAAAGCTACCAGATAAAAAAACTACGCTTAAATTTTTTAACTCTTTTTTATACATTTTTAATAAATCATTAATAATATTTACTAATAAATTTCTATGATTTATAATGAATTTTCTCTGATTATTAAAATCAAAGAATTTTATATTGTTTTTTTCAGTTTTGTATAATTCATTTATCATACTATTATATTTTTTTGATAAAATATATATACATTTATAAATTTTTTTGAAGTCTTTTTTATTTAAATTGATTGTATATATATTATATTGATTTAAATTAATAAAATCAAAATTTTTTTTCATATTTTTCATAAATATCACCATATTTATTTTTGTTTTTCATATTTTATTTCATATTTATTTTTTTGTCAAACCATTTATGCATATGACGTAGCCTAAATTAATCGATTTGTATAAAAAAGTAAGAACTTGTTAGTATAATATACCTATAAAGTTAATAAAATAAAGGAGTTTTTCAATGAAAATATTACCATGAGTTTTAAAAAATTTACTTATTAAACAAATTTCTGATTAATTTTAATAAAAAGCAAAAAATTTTCTTTAATTTTTTATAATATTTTATACTTAAAACCGAATTAAATGTTTTTTCAACGCAATAACTATTCTTATTTACTATCTAATCCCTTGCAATTTTAGCTAAAATTATAAATTAAACAAAAAATCAAAATATTTTTTATTTGATTCTTACATTTCTAATATGTTAATTCTAACTTATTTAAATAATATTTTATTTTCTTTGCATAGTTATAGTAATGCTAAAAATTTATACCCTATCATAAAATATAGATAAAGTGTAAATTCGCAGTTTTTTGAAACAAAACCTTTATTTTTTAAAAAGCTCCCTACACTTAAATATTTATCAATTTTTATATCAAATAAAAAACTAGTTTACACTAGTTTCTTTTGAGCTATTATTAGAAAATGTCCAACGACTACTTACATCACAGTTAGAACTATATGGCGGAGGATTTGGCATATCCATTTTAATAATCATTGGAATTTTAAATGCCCCACCAAAGGCTACACAATTACCTGGTTGCAAAGTTTTTTGTTTTTCAATTACATCGCTTGAAATATTTGGTAACATTTCTTCAATATATTTTAAATCTTTTGGGTGAGTCATTTTAAAAATTAAGAAATTAGATACTTGAGCAATTACTGTATCACTTATTTCAACTGGTCTTTGTGATATAATTCCTAAAATAGCCCCATATTTACGTCCCTCTTTAGCAATTCGATCAAATATATTATATCCTAATAAAAAAGTATCATTGTCTTTTTGAATATATCGATGAGCTTCTTCTAAAATCATATGAATTGGCATTGAAGCCCGATCTTTTAAGTTTTTTGTATATTCAAATAAAATTCGACAAATAATTTTAACAATTACTTTAGCGTATACATCATCCACATCTTCTAAATTAATATTAATTATTTGGGCTTTTTTGTTATTTTTCAAAACTAAATATTTAACATAATCTTCTGGCGTAACATATCCTTTATTAACAAAATAAGTTCCAACTTTAGTATTTAAGATGCTTGCTAGACGCACCTTTATCATAATTGCGTCATCATAAACTTTACTATTATTTTGAAATCCTTCACTAATCAATGTAAATTCTAAAGCTTTCGAAAAATCAAGCATTGAATAAGAATAAACTTCTGGCTCT
>ERZ1643251.415-NODE-415-length-64097-cov-10.555386_pt1 | contig 64097 bp, 56 predicted proteins | sample MGYA00579261_ERZ1643251 | MGnify/ENA primary metagenome ERZ1643251 (study PRJEB29033, sample SAMEA4952267) | chicken gut metagenome | biome: Broiler Chicken; feature: Gastrointestinal Tract; material: Caecum | place: Ireland | collected 2018 | study: Broiler...
CAGGAGCGCCTGGCCAAGCTGGCCGGCGGCGTGGCTGTCATCAAGGTCGGCGCTTCCACCGAAGTGGAGATGAAGGACAAGAAGCTGCGCATTGAAGACGCCCTCAACGCGACCAAGGCCGCTGTGGAGGAAGGCATCGTTGCAGGCGGCGGCACGGCGACGCTGAACGCGATCCCGGCTGTCGACAAGCTCGTGTCCGAGCTGGAAGGCGACGAGCGCACCGGCGCGCAGATCGTCCGCAAGGCGCTGGAAGCGCCGCTGCGCCAGATCGCGGCCAATGCGGGCCTTGAGGGCAGCGTTATCATTAACGAAGTGCTGCAGGCCGGCAAAGCCAACTATGGCTATGATGCCCAGAAGGAGACCTATGTCGACGACATGATCGAAGCGGGCATCGTTGACCCGACCAAGGTCACGCGCTCTGCGCTGGAGAACGCGGCCAGCGTGGCTTCCATGGTCCTGACCACCGAGAGCCTCGTGGTTGACCTGCCCGAGCCCCCGGCCCCGGCTGCCCCCGCGGGCGGCGACATGGGCGGCATGTATTGATGCCCCCGGCCGCAAACAAAACCGGTAGATAAAACAGTTTGCCCTGAGACGGCTTGCCCGCCTCAGGGCTTTTTTCTTGCCAAACGGGTGCGGAACTGGTATGCTGGAAAGAAATATGCAGGGAAAACACGAGGAAGGGAACGTATGGCAATGAAAAAATGGGGCGCGCTGGCGGTGACGCTCGGCATCATGGCGCTGATTTTTTTCCTCTCCGCCCAGCCGGGCGAGCAGTCCGGCGCTTTGAGCGAGCAGGTGGCGCAGCAGATGCAGCAGAGCGGGACGGCCGGATTGCTGATCCCGGCCTGGTTCAGCGCCAACGCCTATGCCAATGTGCGCAAATGGGCGCATGTCTATATCTATTTTGCACTTGGCGCCAGTATGGCGGTCACGGTACGGCTGTGGCGGCCGCAGCGGCGCGCCTGGCGGCAGGGGGCGCTGGCGGCGCTGCTGTGCGCGGGCTGGGCGGCGGCAGATGAACTGCACCAGTACTTTGTGCCGGGCCGCGCCATGCTGGCCGGGGATGTGGCGGTGGATGCGCTGGGGTTTCTTCCTGGCATCTTTGTGGTGCTTCTGCTCGCCTGGCTCTGGCGCCGCAGAAAGAGCTGAGCGCCGTATAAGCCGCCGCTTACCCGCCCATACTTTCCGGGAATATCAGAACCGGAAAGGGGATGCGCGCCATGAGCCTGCGGCGGCTGGCGGCTTTGTGCTGCGCCTGTGCGGTGCTGGCGGCGGTCGTTCTGTGCCGTGTCTACTGGATCGGTACCGACACGGCCTATGCGGCCAGCGCGGGCGGCCAGAGCGCCAGCCTGACCGAGCTGCCGCAGCGGCGCGGGGACTTTTACGACCGCAGCGGCCGGCCGCTGACCGGCACGGTCCCGCGCTGGTACGCGCTGTGCATCCCCGGGGACGCCAGCTATGCGACGTTGTTCCCGTATGTTCCGTTTGCTGCACAGGCCGAACTGTATGAGCGCCGCAACAGTGTGACGCCGTTTCTGATCGAAGTGGACCGCGACCTGACGGCGGACGGCATCTATACCTACAAAGGAGCGCAGCGCACGCTGCCGCTGCCCTTTGCCGAGCATCTGCTGGGCTATCTCAACGCAGACGGCGTCGGGGTGTCCGGTTTGGAACTGGCTTACGAGGATGTTTTGTCCGCTTCCGGGGACCGCCTGGCGGTCGCCTGCATGACGACGGCGCAGGGCTCGCTGCTGACCGGCACCGAACCGGCCCTGCAGGCGCAGGACCCCGGCACGGCGCGCGGGGTACGCCTTACGCTGGATGCCGACCTGCAGCGCGCCTGCGAGGCAATCGCAGACCAGGACATGCCGCGCGGCTGTATCGTTGTGATGGAGACCGCGACCGGCAAGATACTGGCCAGCGTCAGCCGCCCGGGCTTTGACCCGTGCGACCCGGCCAGCAGCATCGCCGCCAATGATACTTCGTTGATCGACCGGCCGCTGGCGGCTTACAGCGCCGGGTCAGTCTTCAAGGTGGTGCTGGCGCTGGCAGCTTACCGCGCGGGACTCGACTGGTTCACGCATGACTGCGCGGGGAGCGTGACGGTGGGGGACCAGGAATTCCGCTGTGCGGAGGGCCGCGCCCACGGCCTTGTCAACCTGCGCGGGGCGCTGGAACAAAGCTGCAACTGCTATTTTATCGAGCTGGGGCGTATTCTGGGCGGGCAGCGCATCCTGGACGCCGCTGCGGACCTGGGGTTTGGCGCACCGGCCGCCCTTGCCCCCGGTATGAAAAGCGCAGCCGGGGAACTGCCTGCGGTGCAGGCGCTGGCCGGGGAACAAAACGGCCAGCTGGCCATGCTTTCGTTCGGGCAGGGGGCGCTTACGGTGACGCCGCTGCAGATCACAGCCATGATGAACACAGTTGCGGGCGGGGGCGTTTACCGGCCGCCGCAGCTGGTCGAAGGCATTGTGGACGAGACGGACGGAAAGCTGCTGGAGGCGTATGAGACGCCGGACAGTACGCGGGTCTGCAGCGCAGACCTGGCGCGGGTGCTGCGCAGCATGCTTGGCAGCGTCGTGGAGGATGGCATCGGCCGCCAGGCCCGGCCGCAGGCAGGGGGCGCAGGCGGCAAGACCGGCACGGCGCAGACCGGGCAGTTCACGGCGGAAGGGCAGGAGCTGCTCAACTACTGGTTCAGCGGGTTCTGGCCGCAGGACAGCCCGCAGTTTACCGTTACGGTGCTGCAGGACGCGATTCTCGAACCGGAAATTTCCAGCGCCGCTATCTTTGCCCGCGTCGCCGACGCGCTGTGCGCGTACAGCGAAAATTTTACGCCCGAAACCGCCATCGCAACGCCGGAAACCGGTTGACAAGGCGGCCGGGCAGGCGTATACTATCAAAGGATACAAAGAAAGCGATGACGGGGCCAATGCCCGCAGCGCGGCCACAAGAGAGGGGACCCACGGCTGAAAGGTCCCTGCCGCAGCCACGGCAAAGCGCCACCCCCGAGCTCCCGGCAGAACCGGGCGTATAGCGGCGTTAACGCACAAAAGCGGCGGGGCCGTGCCCCGCAACTTGGGTGGTACCACGGAAGTCACAGCTTTCGTCCCTTGATGGGGCGGGGGCTGTTTTGTTTTGGCGCCCGGACGCTCGCTTTGTACACATAGAACGGAAATGAGAGGAACAGGAAACATGCAATGGACCGGACTGAATGAACTGCGCGAAAAATACCTGCACTTTTTTGAAACCAAAGACCACCTGCGCCTGGGCAGCTTCCCGCTTGTGCCCAAGGACGACCCCAGCCTGCTGCTGATCAACAGCGGCATGGCGCCGATGAAAAAGTGGTTCCTTGGCCAGGAAGAACCGCCCCGCCACCGTGTGACCACCTGCCAGAAGTGCATCCGCACGCCGGATATCGAGCGCGTGGGCATCACGGCCCGCCACGGCACCTTCTTTGAAATGCTGGGCAACTTCAGCTTCCAGGATTATTTCAAGGAGGAGGTCATCCCCTGGGCGTGGGAATTCCTGACCAAAGACCTTGAGATCCCAGCCGAAAAGCTGTTTATCTCCGTCTACCTTGACGACGATGAAGCCTATGATATCTGGACCAAGAAAGTCGGCATCCCGGCCGATCACATGGTCCGCTTCGGCAAGGAAGACAACTTCTGGGAACACGGTTCCGGCCCCTGCGGTCCCTGCTCGGAAATTTACTATGACCGCGGCCCCGAACATGGCTGCGGCAAGCCGGACTGCAAGGTCGGCTGCGACTGCGACCGTTATATGGAGATCTGGAACCTGGTGTTCAGCCAGTATGACTCTGACGGCAACGGGCATTACGAGCGCCTGCCCAGGCCGAATATCGACACCGGCATGGGTCTGGAGCGTCTGGCCTGCGTGATGCAGGATGTCGGCAACCTGTTCGAGGTCGACACCGTCGCCGCCGTGCTGCACCATGTCGAGCGCATCTCGGGCAAGACCTACGGCGCGAACGAGAAGGATGATATCTCGATCCGCGTCATCACCGACCACATCCGTTCCACCGTCTTCATGGTGTCGGACGGCATCCTGCCTTCCAACGAAGGCCGCGGCTATGTGCTGCGCCGCCTGCTGCGCCGTGCGGCCCGCCATGGCCGCATGCTCGGCATCGGCCGCCCGTTCCTGTCCGAGCTGGTCGATACGGTCATCGCCTCCAGCGAGGCGGGCTACCCCGAACTGCGCGAGCACGAAGCCTACATCAAGAAGGTCGTCGGCACCGAAGAAGAACGTTTCTCCCGCACGATCGACGCGGGCCTCAACATCCTCAACGGCATGATCGAGGACCTCAAGGGCGCGGAAAAGAAGATCCTTTCCGGCGCCGAGGTGTTCAAGCTCAACGATACCTTCGGCTTCCCGCTCGACTTGACCAAAGAGATCGCCGCCGAGGCCGGGGTCGAAGTGGACGAAGAGGCGTTCCATGCCGAGATGACCAAACAGCGCGAGCGCGCCCGTGCCGAGCGTCTGGCCAAAGATATCTCCGGCTGGTCGGCCGATCTGTTCGGCGAGCTGGACGCTGCGCCGACAGAGTTTGACGGCTATGAGACGCTTTCGGAGGAAGCGTCCGTTGTGGCGATCTCGGACGGGGAGGAGATCCTCGACGCCATTGCCGCCGACGACAGCGAGGGCCGCGAGGGCGTGCTGGTCGTGCTCGATCATACGCCGTTCTATGCCGAGATGGGCGGCCAGGTGACCGACACCGGCAGCCTGACGGCAAAGGACGCCAAGCTCCGGGTCGAGGCCGTCAAAAAGACGCCCAAAGGCTACTTTGTGCACACCTGCACGCTGCTGGAAGGCACGCTGCGTGCCGGTGATACGGTCACGGCCAGTGTGGACGGCGCGCGCCGCATGGCGATCTGCCGCAACCATACGGCGACCCACCTGATGCAGAAAGCCCTGCGCGAGGTGCTGGGCGATCATGTCCACCAGGCGGGCAGCTATCAGGACGATCACATCACCCGCTTCGACTTCACCCACTTCAGCGCGGTCACGCCGCAGGAGCTGGCCGAAGTGGAGCGCCGTGTCAACGAGAAGATCTACGAATCCATCCCGGTCGCGGTCAACAACCTGCCGATCGAGGAAGCCAAGAAGATGGGCGCGATGGCGCTGTTCGGCGAAAAGTACGGCGATGTGGTCCGTGTTGTCGACGCGGGCGGCTGGAGCGTTGAGTTCTGCGGCGGCACCCATGTCAAAAATACAGCGCAGATCGGCTGCTTCAAGATTCTGTCCGAGAGCAGCGTGGCCGCCGGTATCCGCCGCGTGGAGGCCACCACCGCCTTCGGTGTGCTGGCGCTGCTTGACGAGCGGATCGAAGAACTGACCCGCACGGCGGCGGCCCTCAAAGCCAACAACCTCAAGGATGTGCCCGCCCGCGCCGAAGCGATGGCGGCCGAGCTCAAGGAGACCGGCAAGCAGCTGGAAGCGGCCGAAGCGAAGCTCGCGGCCGGCCAGGTCGACGGCATGCTGGCAAAGGCCGCCGAAGTGGACGGCGTGCGCGTTGTCACGATGCGCCTGGACGGCGTTGCGCCTGACGCGCTGCGCAGCATGATGGACACGATCCGCGACAAGGCCCCCAATGCGGTCGGCGCGCTGATCGGCACAAACGGCGAAAAGATCACGCTGGCTGTCGGCGTTGGCAAGGAAGCGCTGGCCAGGGGCCTCAAGGCGGGCGCGCTTGTCAAGCAGATCGCGGCCATTGCCGGCGGCAACGGCGGCGGCAAGCCGGATTTTGCGATGGCGGGCATCAAGGATGCCGCCAAGGTCGACGCGGCGCTGCAGGGCGCGGTGCAGATCGTCAAATCCGAGCTGGAAAAAAACGGCTGAGCCTGCTATAATATACTTGAGTCCAGATAAAGGAGGCGTTCCCATGTCGGATTGTCTGTTCTGCAAGATCGCCGCGGGGGAGATTCCCTCGAACAAGCTGTATGAGGATGATACCCTGCTGGCTTTTTATGACATCGACCCGCAGGCCCCGGTCCATTTCCTTGTTATCCCCAAGCGGCATATCGCTTCGGCGGCCGCACTGGGCGAGACGGACGCGGCGCTGCTTGGCCATGTGTTTGCGGTCATCGCCAGGCTGTGCAAGGACCTCGGCGTAGACGAAAACGGCTACCGTGTCGTTACCAATGTTGGGCAGGACGGCGGCCAGAGCGTACCGCACCTGCACTTCCATGTGCTGGCCGGGCGCAGCTTGGCCTGGCCCCCGGGCTGAGGCGAAAAGCAAACGCCTGCAACTGTATAAAAAGAGGGAGAATACCATGGCAAAGACCTATACCCTGCATGTCGCGGGGCTGACCCGCGAGCTGCCGATCTGCAAAGTGAACGATCATATGGACATCGCGGCCTTTATCATGTTCAGCGATGTTGAGCTGACCATCGCCTGCGCGCGGGATCTGCTGAAAAAATGCCCCGAATTTGACGTTATCCTGACGGCGGAGGCCAAGGGCATCCCGCTGGCCTATGAAATGTCCCGCCAGAGCGGCAAGCAGTGGCTTCCGGCGCGCAAGGGCGCCAAGCTGTATATGCGGGACCCTGTCACGATCGAGGACGAATCCATCACGACTGCAGGCAAGCAGGTGCTGGTGATGGACCGCAAGGACATCGAGTATATGAACGGCAAGCGCATCCTGATCGTTGACGACGTCATCTCCACCGGCGGCAGCCTGCACGCGCTGGAAACGCTGGCGGTGCAGAGCACGGGCACCGTGGTCGGCTGCTGCGCGGCCCTGGCCGAAGGCGACGCCGCCAAGCGCACCGACATCACCTTCCTGGCGCCGCTGCCGCTGTTCATCCACTAAACATGAAACGGAAGCTGGCTGGTTTTGGTCTCGCATTTGCGGTGGCTGAACTGGCTGGGGCGTATCTGCCGCTGTCAGTTTTGCCGCTGGCGGCGGCTTTTTTGCTCCTTGGCACAGCGGTATGGTTTGTCCGCCGCCGCAGCCTTCCGGCCTGCCTGCCGGTGGTGCTGGGGCTTGTTTTGGGCGGGGCGTGGTTCGCAGGTTATGAGCTGCTCATCGCCGCGCCGCAGCGGACGCTGGCCGGGCGCGAGGTAAGCGCTCTGGCCGTTGTGGAAACGGACGCCGAAGCGTCCTTTCAGGAGGGCATGCTGCGCGGCACGCTGCGCCTGACGCAGATCAACGGAAAACCGGTCGACCTGCGCGTTTATTGTACAAGCTTTCCCGGGGCGGAGGCTGGCGAGCGCTTTACGGCCTGTTTCACGCTTACGGAGCTGCCGCCGGACGCCTACCGCCTGGGCCGCTATGCCGACGGTACCTTCCTGGCGGCCGAGTATGAAGGGGAGTACAAGGCGCAGGCCGCCAGCCGTGCGCCGCGTTTCCGGCTGTATGCGCTGCGCATGGCGCTGTCCCGCCGGCTGCGCCTCTACCTGCCGCGGGAGCTGGGCGGGCTCGAAGCCGCCATGCTGCTGGGGGATAAGTCCCAGCTGACCGAAACGGCGGAGGAAACCTTCCGCCTGGCCGGTGTGTCGCATCTGCTCTCGATCTCCGGTTTGCATTTCTCGCTTTTGTGCGGCCTGTTCCTGCTGGGGCCGCTGGCCGCGTCGTTGCGGTTCAACCGCCCGTATCTGCTGTTCCAGGCGCTGGTGCTGCTGTTTTACATGGCGTTGACCGGCTTCCCGGTCTCGGTCGTGCGCGCAGGGGTCATTTATCTTGTCACGCTGCTGGGGTATGCGCTGTGCCAGCCGCCGGATCTGCTCACTTCGCTCGGCATCGCCGCGCTGTGCATCGGTTTGTCCAACGGGTATGCGCCCTGCGATATCGGTTGCCAGCTCTCGTTCTGCGGGGTGCTGGGCGTGCAGCTGGGCGCGGCGCTGGGCGGGTGGCAGCGGCGGCACTGGCTGCCGGACCTCTATGACGAAAACGGCGAACAGCGCCGCCTTGCCTGGTATGAAAAGCTGGCGGCCCGGGCACTGCGTGTGCTGGAAACGGTTGAGACCGCGGCGCTCGCGACCTGTGCGACGCTGCCCTCGTTGCTGGCCCATGGCCTTGCGGCCAGCGGCGTCTCAGTGCTAAGCAACCTGCTTGTCGTCTGGATGCTTACGGCGGCGCTTGTGCTGGGGCTGCTGGTGCTGCTGTTCAGCGCTGCGCCGTTCCTGTTGCCCTGCATGCGCATGGCCAGCCTGCTGCTGGCGGTCTGGCTCAAATGGATGTACGCGCTCATCGGTTGGTGTGCGGCGCTCCCCGCCGCCCACATCTATCTGCCCCGGCGTTATACGCTCCTGGTCCTGGCGGTTCTTATAGCGCTGGGCGTGCTGTTCTGGCGGCGCAGGCGCATGCTGTGGTACCTGCCCGCCGCCGCGCTCTGCCTGGCCGTGGGGGTGGGTCTGGGCGTTCAGATGCAGCGGGATGTCATCCGCGTCGCATTGACAGGGACCTCCGGCAACGCCTGTGCGGTCGTGAGCCAAAACGGCCGGGCGCTGGTCTTTTTCCGCGGCGGGGCCGCCAACTGGAATGCGGTCGAGCGCTATCTGTCCGAAAATGGCGCGCCGGAGCTGCTGGGGCTGGTAGATTTGCGCCAGGACCCGACGCAAATCGACTTCCCGCCCGGGCTTGCCTGTTGGGTGCTGGAGGAGCTGCCAAGCGGGGCGGCCAGCCGGACGCTGCCGGGCGGCTGGGCGGTAGATGCCTGGCATGACAGCGGCGGCAACCTGGCTGTGCTGGACGCGGGCGGCTACCACATCGCCTTTACCGCCGGGCGTGCCCAAACGCCCGCGCCGGTTGCAGTGGACCTTTTCTGTGCAGGCGCAAGCCTGCCAGATTGTGTGCAGCCCGCGGCGATACTGACCAATGCATCGGCCGCCCGCATGGCGGACTGGCAGGTGCAGGGGACCCTGTACAGCGGCGAGGAGCCGGTGGCCGTACTGCGGCCCGGGCGCAGCGTGGTTTTTGAGGAGGCAAGGCAAATTGCTTTACAGTGAAAACGAACTGAAAAAGCGGCTCAAAGCCGGGTGCGCGGTATATTATTTTTACGCCGGGGACGAAGCGCTCGTGCGCGCGGCGGCGGCCAAGGCGGAGAAGGCTCTGGCTGCACAGGACCCCGAGACGACGGTGCTCGAAGGCCCGACGCCGAGTGTGGAGGAGATCGTGCTGGCAGCCGGGACCATTTCGTTTTTCGGCGGCAAGCGCCTTGTGCTGATGCCGCTGGTGCGCCCGTCCGCCTATTCCGACAAAGACCTGCAGGAATTCTGTGATACGCTGGCCGACACGGAGAACGCTGTCTTTATCCTGACCAGCGTCATGGAAGAAAAGTATGGAAAACTGCGCCCCGGCAAGCGGGAGCAAAAGCTGATCGCGGCCTGCGAAAAGCTGGGCTACTGCGCGCAGATCGCCAAACCGAACCGTGCGGCGCTGCAAACGATGGCCCGCGAATGGGCGGAGGAATGCGGCGCCGGGTTTGCCCCCGGGGCCGAGGCCATGCTGCTCGACCGCTGCGGCGAAGACCAGTTTTTGCTGCGCAGTGAGATCGATAAACTCGCGGCGCTCGCAGGCTATGGAACGATCACACCGCATATGATCGAGCAGCTGGGGACCGTTACGCTGGAGGCCGACACCTTCGATATGGTCAAGCTCGTGGCGGCAGGCCGCACGCGTCAAGCGCTCGAAAAGCTCAACACGCTGCTGGCGCTGCAGAACGACCCGATCCTCATCACCGGCGCGCTGATCGCCAATTATCTGGATGTATACCGCGCTTTCCTGGCCAAAAAGAGCCGCCGCCCGCTGGCCGACCTTGCCAAAGATTTCGGCTACAGCGGCAAATGGAACTACCGTCTCGGCAATGCGGAGCAGGCGGCGGCGCGGTATGACCGCCGCCGCATCGAGCGCAGCCTGCAGGTGCTGCAGGCCCTGGACCTGGACTTGAAAGGCAGCCGCCTTCCGGCCGACCTGCTGCTGCAGAAAGCCGTCTGTGAGCTGGGCCTGCAGACGGCCAGGAAAAGCGCATGAAACGGCGGCTGCAGCAGGCGCTGCTTGTGGAGGGAAAGTACGACGCCGCCCGGCTCGCCAACCTTGTGGAAGGGATTATCCTGACGACAGACGGCTTTGCCGTGTTCAAAGACCGCGCCATGCAGGACCTGCTCAAGCGCACGGCGCGCGCCTGCGGGCTGGTGATCCTTACCGATTCCGACGCAGCCGGGTTCAAAATACGCCATTTTGTCACCGGCCTTGTCGGGGCGCAACATGCATATCAGGCGTTCATCCCGGCGCTGCCGGGCAAAGAGCGGCGCAAGGTCCAGCCGGGGAAAGAAGGCCTGCTGGGGGTGGAAGGCGTGCCGGACGAACTGATCCTGCAGGCGCTGGACACTGCGCTGGCCGGGGCGCGGGCGCAGGCGCAAACCGATGCGCCGCAGCGGCCCATCACCTACACAGACCTCTACGAATGGGGGCTGTCCGGCGGGGCGCACAGCGCGGAAAAACGCCGCGCCTTCCTGCGGCGTCTGGGGCTGCCGCCGCGTTTGAGCAAAAAAGAGCTCGTTCAGGTGCTCAACACGCTTTATACATATGAGAGCCTTTATGAACAGCTGCAGGAGGAAATGCCGGATGAATAACAAGCTGAAAATCGCCCTTTTGCAGATCGCCCCGGGCGATTCCCTGCAGGAAAATCTGGACAAAGGCCGAACGGCCTGCCGCCAGGCGAAAAGCCGCGGGGCGGATATTGCGCTGTTCCCCGAAATGTGGAGCAACGGCTACCGCCTGTACGACAGCCCGGCCGAAGTCTGGATGCAGGAGGCCATCCCGGCCGACGGGGCGTTTGTGCAGGTGTTCCGCAGCCTGGCGCGGGAGCTGGACATGGCCATCGGCGTCACGCTGCTGGAGCGCTGGCCGGGCGGGCCGCGCAACACGCTGGTGCTGATCGACCGCCGCGGCAAAGTCCGCCTGACCTATGCGAAGGTCCATACCTGCGATTTTGATGTCGAGCGCCACTTAACGCCCGGGGAGGCGTTCTGTGTGGCCGAACTCGATACCGCGTGCGGCCCCGTTAAGGTGGGTGCAATGATCTGCTATGACCGCGAGTTCCCCGAAAGTGCCCGCATCCTTATGCTGCAGGGGGCGGAGCTGATCCTGGTGCCCAACGCCTGCCCGATGGAGATCAACCGCCTTTCCCAGCTGCGGGCGCGCGCCTATGAGAATATGGTGGCGATCGCGACCTGCAATTACCCCGATACGGTGCCCGACTGCAACGGCGGTTCGAGCGTGTTCGACGGGGTCGCCTATTTGCCGGAGCTTGAAGATTCACGCGATACATGCCTTTTGCAGGCGGGCGGGGAAGAGGGCGTGTACATCGCGACGCTGGACCTTTCCATGCTGCGCCGCTACCGGGAGACCGAGATGCAGGGCAACACATACCGCCGCCCGCACAAGTATGGTCTGCTGACAGACACAAACCTGCAGCCGCCCTTTATCCGCCGCTTTCCGCGCCGGTGACGGGACATAAAAAATTAAAACAGGCGGCCCATCCAACCGATGGGCCGCCTGTTTATCTGTGTTCACATTAGCGCAGCGTTCCGTCCAGGACCTGCGCATAGTACCAGGGGCGCGGCGCGTGAAAGACTTTGCCGGAAAGACCGGCAAAGCGTTCGTCCGCGATCGTTTGGGGGAAGGCGAGCTCCCAGGCGCACAGGGCCTGATATTTGAGCTTCAGCTCCCGGTTGGCGGCGTTGTGGCCGTATTTGCTGTCGCCCAAAATCGGGCAGCCGATGCTGGCGAGATGCGCGCGGATCTGGTGGGTGCGGCCGGTCACGAGCTCGACCTGCAGCAGCGCCAGCCGCCCGCTCACGCCAAGCGTTTTGTAGGCGGTGATGATCTCTTTGGCGCCGGGCTGCGGGGCGGAAAGGACCTGCACAACGCCCTTTTCGGCGTCTTTGCGCAGGTAGCCGGTCAGCGTGGCGGCCGGCGGCTGCGGGCGGCCGAATGTGACGCAGAGGTAGCTTTTGCGGATGAGCCGTTTTTTGATGGCGTCCAGCAAAAATGTTTCGGCCTCTGCGTTTTTCGCCAGCAGCAAAAGGCCGCTTGTGCCGGTGTCCAGCCGGTGGCACAGGTGCGGAAAACCACCGCCCGGCAGGCGGCCCTCTTCATACAGGCGGCGCAGTACGCGGGCGTGCAGTGTGTCGGCCGCTTCGCCCTCCACCGGGATACCGGCCGGTTTGTTTACGATCAGGAGGTCGTCGTTTTCATAGATGATGTCGGCCGGGGCGCGGGCGGCCAAGAAGGCGGGGCCTGCGGGCGCGGCAAGCCCGAGCTGCTCATCGGTCAAAAACAGGCGGATGGTGTCGCCGTTTTGCACGCGGGTCGAAAGCGGCTGCTTTTTGCCGTTTAACTTGATCTTGTTTTCGCGCAGGGCTTTGTTGAGCCGCCCGGGGCCGAGCACCGGGAACTGCTGCATCAGGTATTTGTCCAGCCGGACAGGCAGAAGGCTTTTCACGTTCAGTTCTTGCATGGCTTTGTCTCCAGTTCTTTGCCCCAAAGGACGGTGGCGTCGGGAATGTCCAGCGTGATCATCAGCCAGCCGGGGTCGCTGTCGTCCACATCCAGGATCGCATAGTCGGTCCCGTCGGCGCACAGGTATCCGGCTCCCTCCAGTTTGGCGCGCGCAAACGGGGAATCGGCCAGGCACACGACGCGGCGGTCGCTGTCCAGCACGCCGCGGTTCCACAACGCGTCGGTATAATCGGCCAGGCGCAGCGGATAATCCGGCCCGTAGGGGATGCAGCTGCCGTCCGGTTCGTATGCGGCCATCCCGGGGGCGATCACATACCAGCTGCCTTCGGTCCCGTCGATGCGCCCGCACCAGGCCCCGCTGCCGCTGACCGGCTCGACGGCCTGCAAAAAGTTTCCTTCTACGGCAAAGAGATACAGCGTATCGCTCCGCAGCGTGCCTTCGGCCAATTCCTGCGCCAGCGTTTTTTGCTGCGCGGCGAGCGCTGCGGCGTCATAGCGTGCGGCGAACGGGTCGTTGGTCGTCATGCCGTTGTCGGCTGCATACAGCGCCAGGTGCAGCGCGTCGGCCTGGATGCCGTCCATTGCGGCCAGGTGCGTATAGCGTCCGGCCGCTTCCTGCCAGAAATCGCTGGTCAATGCGGTGGGGAAAGCTTCCTGCCGCTGTGCGGCGGCAAACGCGGTGTGGCGCTGCCAGAGCCCCGGGGAAAGGTCGAGCAGCTGCAGGGCCGCCATTCCGCCGACGAGCGCCAGGCGCACGGCCTGCCGCCGCCCAAGACGGCACAGCCCGGCATACGCGGCCAGCAGCAAAAGGTAGTACACGGGCCAGAACATCCGCCCGCCCGAACGAAACACCGAGCAAAGCCGGATCAGCGCCGCGGGCAGCGGCAAAACCGCCAGCGTGGCGCCGTTGGCCGTGATCGTATGGCTGACCGCAAACACGGTCAGCGCTGCGCAGACAGCGGCCAGCGGCCAGTGGCGGCGCAAAAGCCGCAGCGGGTGCAGCGCCCGCCGCAAAGCCAGCGTGATCAGGCTGGCTGCAAGCGCGGCCAGCGCGCCGAGCCCGAGATAGGCGAAGGCGTCGTAGTTGCCGCCCACCTGGTTCTGCACGGGCAAAAACAGGCTCCAATCCACACCGCCGACCCCGGCCGGGTTCCACAGGCTGTTGAGGTTCATCGAAAAATAGCCATACAGCGCATCGCTGCCGCCGCTGGCGGTCCCATGGAACAGCCCGATCGCCCACCCGGCCGCCGCCGTCGCAGCCAGATCGGTCCCAAGGAAAACGAACGGCCCGGCCGGGCGGCGGGTGCGCACAGCCTGCTGCAGGACCAGCGCCAGTGTGACCGCATAGGTCATCGGCACAAAATACGGGTGGACCGTGATGGTCAGCAGGTTCAGGACAAAGAGGCCGGGGAAGGCGTACCGGCCTTCCCGGCAGCCCCGGACATAGTAATACAGCGCCCCCAGCACAAAGAACTGCGCCGCCAGCGAGGTGTGGCGCAGCGCGCGCTCCCACAAAACCGGGCTGAACACGAACAGCAGGTCGCCCAAAAGCGGCAGGGCGCAGCCTTTGGCAAACAGCCCCAGCAGCCGCGCGCCGAACGCCCCCTGCAGGAAAAAGCAGACAAGCGTGAACCAGCCGAAATACTGGAACGTTTCGGGGAGAAGCGGGGAGAGCAAGCGGAAAAAAGCCGCCAGCAGCGGGATGGAATCGGTGTAAGCGACGCTGAGCCCATCCGGCCAGTTGACGCTTTCGGCAATGCACAGCGGGAAGCGCAGCGCGCTCTGGCGGTAGAACAGCCAGCCCGCATAGTGCTGCTGGATATCTTTTTCGATAAAGCCGCCGCGGCAGAAGGCGTCGTTGGTCACATCCAGCGGCGAGAGCCCGAACACGAGCAGAAAAGCGGCGACGCCCAAAAGCCCGCCGGCCCAGAACAGCAGGCGGTCCCGCCGGGGGGGATGAAGTTTCAGCATGGCAGGGCCTCCTTTGCATGCGGTTGGGTTTGGATCGGTTTGATTTAAGAAGCGCAGCAACATTGTACCACAGTTTGCTTTTTTTGAACAGAGAACCGGGCGGGGCGCGTCTTTTCAGCGGCGGCAAAATGTGGTATGCTGGAAGAAAACCAAACGGGAAGGATGAAAACGAAGATGAAATTTGCCGAAATGCCCTACAAGCGCCCCGATCTGGCCAGCGTGCTGGCGGACTGCGAAGCGCTGACCCGGAAGATCCGGGCTGCCGCCACGGCTGAAGAGCTCCTGGCGCTTTACCGCGAAGAAAACGCCTGCCTCGCGCACTACCGCACCGCGCAGGTCCTTGCGAACATCCACTATACGCAGGACACTCGCGACGCCGTCTGGTCGGCTGAGCAGGACTGGTTTGATGAAAACAGCCCCGCCGTCGCGAGCGCCCAGGCAAAAATCGCCAAAGCGCTGCTGGAAAACCCGCACGCGAAAGCGCTGGAAGAGGCTTTCGGCGCGCGGGTGCTGCCGACGCTTAAAAACCGTGTGCTCTCGATGGATGAGCGGGTGATCCCGCTGCAAAGGGAAGAAAACGCCCTCACCAGCGCCTATCAGAAGCTTTACGGCGGCGCGCTCGTTGAGCTGGACGGAAAGCAGCTGACCATCCCGCAGCTGTCGCTGTACAAGCAGAGCCTTGACCGCGCGGTGCGCCGTGCGGCGTATGAGGCCGAGGCGTCCTATTTTGACGCCCACCGCGAGGAGTTTGATACCCTTTATGACAAGCTTGTCAAAAACCGCAACGAGCAGGCCCGCATCCTTGGCTACCGCGATTACAGCGAGCTGAGCTATATCCGCATGAACCGCATCGGTTACGGTCCCAGGGAGGTCGCCGCTTTCCGCGCGGAGGTCGCCGCACAGGTCGTGCCGATGCTCAAGGTCATGATGGCGATGCGCGCCGAACGCATTGGCATTGCGCACCCGATGTTCTGGGACAACGCGCTCGCCTTTGCAGACGGCAGCCCGACGCCGCACGGCAGCTATGACGAACTGATGGCCGGCGCACGCCGCATGTACCACGAGCTGAGCCCGGAGACCGGCGAATTCATCGACTTTATGATGGACAATGAAATGTTCGATGTCATGAGCCGCCCGGGCAAGATGAGCGGCGGGTATGAGGAGATCATCCCCGACCACAAAGCGCCGTTCATCTTTGCCAACTGGAACGGTACGGCGGGGGATGTGGACGTGCTGACGCACGAGTGCGGCCATGCGTTTGAATCTTATCTGGCCGCCCGCACTGACCTGCCGGAAGAACTGCAGTGCCCGGGCATGGAAAGCGCTGAGATCCACTCGATGTCGATGGAATTCCTCACCGCGCCCTGGCACCACCTGTTCTTTGGCCCGGATACGGACAAGTATGAACTGTTCCATGCGGAGGACAACTTTGTGTTCCTGCCCTATGGCTGCATGGTCGATGAATTCCAGCACATCGCCTACCAGCAGCCGGACCTGACGCCGGAACAGCGCAACCAGGTCTGGCTGGACCTTGAAAAGAAATACCGCCCCTGGAACGATTTTGGAGACCTGCCGTTTTACAGCCGCGGCGCCGGGTGGCAGCGCCAGCTGCATATCTATGAATGTCCGTTTTATTATATCGACTACTGCCTGGCCACCGTTGTGGCGCTGCAGTTCTTTACCGCCAGCCTGCGCGACCATGCCGACGCCTGGCAGCGCTATCTGCGCCTGACCCGCCTGGCCGGTACGGCCCCGTATACGGAACTGGTCGAAAGCGCAGGGCTGCAGGTCCCGTTTGCGGCGGGCAGCCTGACGGCGCTTTCGCACACGATCCATGACTGGATCAAAGAACACCAGATCTAAGATTCAAAAAAGGAACTTCCCGGTCACGCTGTCCGGGGCGGCAGCGATCTCGGCGGGCGTCCCGGCGGCGACGACCCGGCCGCCGGCTGCGCCGCCGCCCGGGCCCATGTCAATGATATAGTCCGCGCTGCGGATGACATCAAGATCGTGTTCGATCACAATGACGGTCGCGCCGTTTGCAATCAGCGTCTGGAAAACGCCGAGCAGCGTGCGCACGTCGAGCGGGTGCAGGCCGATCGTCGGCTCGTCGAATATAAAGACGGTGTCGGCCTGTCCGCGGCCCATCTCGCTTGCCAGTTTCAGCCGCTGCGCCTCGCCGCCGGATAAGCTCGGCGTGGCTTCGCCCAGGGTCAGATAACCGAGCCCCAGGCTTTGCAGCACCTGCAGCCGCTGCGTTACGACCTTCCAGTCGCGGCAGGCGGCCAACGCCGTATGTACGTCCATTGCCATCAGCTGCGGCAGCGTGCAGCGCCGCCCGTCCCTGCTGCGGTAACAAATGCGGCCGGCCTGCTTGTCGTAGCGCGACCCGCGGCATTCGGGGCAGGGAATCTCCACATCCGGCAAAAACTGGACGTCCAGGCTGATGACGCCGGTGCCATCGCAGACAGGGCAGCGCAGGCGGCCGGTGTTGTAGGAAAAATCCCCGGCCTTGCAGCCCGCCTGCCGGGCGTCCGGCGTGCGGGCAAACACCTTGCGCAGTTCGTCGTGCACATTGGCATAGGTGGCGACAGTAGAGCGCACATTGATGCCGATGGGCGTTGCGTCGATCAGCTTGACGCGCCCGATGCCCGGCGCGTCGACCGCCCGCACATGTTCGGGCAGTTTGGCGCCGCGGATGGCGGCCTCCAGCGCGGGGATCAGGCTTTCCAAAATCAGCGTGGTCTTGCCGGAGCCGGAAACGCCGGTCACGACGGTCAAGCGTCCTTTGGGGATGCGCACTTCCAGCGGCTTGACGGTGTGGAGCGCGGCTGTTGCCAGTCGGATCGTCCCCAGCGCAAACATCTGTTCGCGCGTCACCGCCGGGCGCAGCCGCTCTTTTTGCGCGCCGGGGCCAAGAAAAGGCCCGATCAGCGAACGACCGTTGGCCGCCAGCGCGGGTACGGTGCCCTGCGCCAGAATGTGTCCGCCGTCCGCGCCGGCCCCGGGGCCCATCTCCACGATCCAGTCGGCCTCCGAGAGCACCTGTGTGTCGTGGTCTACGAGCAGGACGGAATTGCCGTCCGCCACAAGATCGTGCATGACGGCGGTCAGCCCCACGATGTTGGCCGGGTGCAGGCCGATCGAAGGTTCGTCGAGCACATACAGCACGCCGGTCGTGCGGTTGCGCACCGCCCGCGCCAGCTGCATGCGCTGGCGCTCACCGGTCGAGAGCGTGGCGGCGGCGCGGTCCAGAGAAAGATAGCCAAGCCCCAGATCGATCAGCCGCCGGGCTGCGTCGGTAAACGATTCGCAGATGCTTTGCGCCATCGGGCGCATTACATCCGGCAGCGAGGCGGGCACGCCCGCCACCCAGGCGGACAGCTCGTCCAGCGTCATGCGGCAGGCTTCATCCAGCCCGATGCCGCGCAGTTTCGGCGCGCGGGCGACCTCTGAGAGGCGGGTCCCGCCGCAGTCCGGGCATACATCCTCCTTCAAAAACTTTTCCACACGTTTCATGCCCTTTTCGTCCTTGACTTTGGCAAGGGCATTTTCAACCGTGTACACGGCATTAAAATAGGTGAAGTCCAGCTCGCCGCCCTGGTTCGAGTTCTTGGGTTTGTAAAAGATATGCTTTTTGACGGCCGGGCCGTTATAGACAATATCTTTTTCCGCGTCGGTCAGCTCACAAAACGGCACGTCGGTGCGCACGCCCATCTCGCGGCAGACATCGGTCATCAGCGACCACATCAGCGAGTTCCAGGGGGCGACCGCGCCTTGGTCAATGCTCAGCGATTCATCCGGCACCAGCGTGGCGCGGTCCACCGTGCGCACGATGCCGGTGCCGCCGCAGGTGCGGCAGGCGCCCTGGCTGTTGAAGGCGAGCTCCTCAGCGCTGGGGGCGATGAAGCGTGCGCCGCACACCGGGCAGACCAGCTCCTGCCCGGCCGCAACGGCCAGGTCCGGCGCGTGATAATGCCCGTTCGGGCAGCGGTGGGACGCCAGGCGGGAGAACATCAGCCGCAAACTGTTCAGCAGCTCGGTGCCGGTGCCAAACGTGCTGCGGATACCCGGCACACCGGGGCGCTGGTGCAGGGCCAGCGCGGCCGGAACATACAGCACCTCGTCCACATCCGCGCGGGTCGCCTGGGTCATGCGCCGCCGCGTATAGGTGGAAAGCGCCTCCAGATAGCGGCGGGACCCTTCGGCATACAACACGCCGAGAGACAGCGACGATTTGCCCGACCCGGACACCCCGGCGATGCCGACGATGCGGTGCAGCGGGATATCGACGTCAATGTTTTTCAAGTTGTGCACACGCGCGCCGCGCACCCGGATGGCCTGCGGTTCTGCAGCGGGGGGAAGCTTTTTCTCGGAAGGGTTCATGAGAAAGACCTCACTTATATGTTTAACGCCACTCGCGTTTTGGATTTGTCTGCCTTTATCATAGCACAGCCGGGGGCGTTCGTCCATGCGTGCGGCGCCTTGACAAAGCGCCGTACAGGGCCTACAATCAAAGAAAATGGCAAAAAGCGGCGGTGGAAAGCAGCAAAAAACAATTTGTTGCGTTTTTTCAAAACTTTTTGTTGACAAGCCCCCGTAACTTGTGTATACTAGTTAGGCAACCTTTTGAGGTGAAGTATGCAATTTGATCTGAGAAACTTCCTCCAGAGCGCAAAAACGCCTTATACAACGCATTTTTTTGCGGATCTGGCACAGGCGGATTTTGACGGTTACCGCGTGGCGGTCCCCGCCGAATGTTTTTTCACCGCCACCCCCACCCAGGAAGGCGCAGAGATGGCGCTGCAGGTCAAGGCGCAGGTGGAGGGCGAATGCGCCCGCTGCCTGGCCCCGGTGCAGCAGGCATACGACTTCACCCGCGAATATCTTGTCCGCCTGCGCGATCTGGACGATCCGGATTTTGAGCTGCCGCTGGACGAAAAAGGCTGCCTTGATTTGCGGGAGCTTGTGTATCAGGAGTTGATCTTCGAGGTCCCGCGGGTGCTGCTGTGCAGCCCCGATTGCCCTGGCCTATGCCCCATCTGCGGGAAAAGAAAGGCGGACGGCTGTTCCTGCCAAACGGCAGAAGCCGCCGCGCCCACAGATGCGAGGCTTAGCATATTAAAACAACTGCTTAGTTGAATTTCACCAAGGAGGTGCTATAAAATGGCAGTACCCAAGAGAAAACAGTCCAAAGCCCGTCGTGACAAGCGCCGCTCCAATGTCTGGAAGCTGGAAGCCCCTACGCTGGTGAAATGTCCTCAGTGCGGCGAGCTGAAAGTGCCCCATCAGGTTTGTGGCAAGTGTGGCTACTATAAGGGCCGTGAAGTCGTGAAGGTCAGCAAAGAGGCCTGAGCGAAGGTTTCAGAACAGGGAGGGGGCGCAGCCCTCTCTTTTTCTTTTTGCCGTTCTATGGTATAATAACCGCAAAGCGGTTATTATACCATTTTTGCGCAACGGCTCGCCGTTCTGGCTTAACGCCAGCCCGGCAACCGCCTTTTGATGCGCAATTATACCATCCCGCTGCGCTTCATGGTATAATAGCCGCAAAATGGCTATTATACGTTTTTTGCGCAGCTGTTCCGCCCCGGCTGGGCGTTAGACCAAATTGTAGAAAAGGAGGGTCCGCGATGGCCCTGACTGTACAGAGCGTTGCCCCCGGCAGCCCGGCACAGCGCCTTGGCCTTGCGCCGGGCTGCCGCCTGCTGGCCGTTGACGGCAACGAGCTGTTCGACGCGCTGGACTATCAGTACTATACGGCCGCACCGCGCTTTGCGCTCACTGTTTGCCAAAATGGCGCGCAGCAGACCCTGACGGTCGAAAAGGCGGAGTATGAGCCGTTCGGCTGCGACTTTAAAACCTATCTTGCCGATGAAAAGCACAGCTGTGACAACCACTGCATGTTCTGCTTCATCGACCAGCTGCCGCCGGGGCTGCGCGAACCGCTCTATTTTAAGGATGACGACGAGCGGCTTTCCTTTTTGTACGGCAACTATATCACGATGACCAACCTCAGCGAGAGGGAAGTGGAGCGCATCGTCAAGATGCACATCAGCCCGATCTTTATTTCGGTGCACACGACCAACCCGGCCCTGCGCGTGCGCATGATGGCCAACAAGCGCGCGGCGGACACACTGCGATACCTGGATGTGTTTGCCCAAGCGGGCATCGAGATGAACTGCCAGCTTGTTTTGTGCCGCGGCATCAACGACGGCGACGAGCTGCGCCGTACCCTCGACGATCTGCTGGCGCTGTGCCCGCAGGTGTGCAGCATCGCCGCGGTCCCGGCCGGGGTGACGGACTACCGCGACAAACTCTACAAGCTGACCCCCTATGACGCGGCGAGCGCGGCGGAAACACTGGATATTCTTGAAAGCTACAGCCGCCGCTGCCGTGAACGGTTCGGGAAAAGCATCGTCTATCCCAGCGACGAATGGTATCTGACTGCCGGGCGCAGCGTGCCGCCGGCAGAGTTTTATGATACCTTTGACCAGCTTGAGGACGGCGTGGGCATGTGGCGCAAGTACCACGACACATTTTTGGAAGAGCTGGCCCGCCCGCGCAGCTTGGTGATCCCGCGCAGGCTCGACGTTGTCACCGGTACGCTGGCCGCCCCGCTCATCACCGAGATGGCGCAGCGCGCCCGGCAGAAATACCCCGGCGTGCAGGTTACGGTCCATGCCGTCGAAAACCGCTTTTTCGGCGGCAATGTCAGCGTGACCGGTCTTGTGACAGCCACCGATATCATCGCCCAGTGCAAAGGCAAGCTGCAGAGCAGGCTGCTGGGCGTGCCCGAAGTGATGCTGCAGGATGAAGGGGACCGTTTCCTCGACGATGTGACGCTGCCGCAGCTGGAACAGGCGCTCGGCTGCCGCGTGGTCGTGATCCCGTCCGACGGCGCGGGCTGCTGCCGCGCCTATTTGGGCACGCGCATCCTCAAGCCGCGCCGCACGCAGCCGGCGCCCCTGCCAGGAAAGGAGACCTGACCGCATGGCAAAACCGATTGTGGCTATTGTGGGCCGCCCCAATGTGGGGAAATCCACGATCTTCAACAAACTGACCGGCCAGCGCATCGCGATCGTGGAAGATACGCCCGGCGTTACCCGCGACCGCATCTTCTGTGACTGCGAATGGTGCGGGCATAAATTTCTGCTCGTCGACACCGGCGGTATCGAGCCGCATATTGACGACGGCCTGCTGCTGCACATGCGCCAGCAGGCGCAGATCGCGATCGACTCGGCCGACTGCATCGTCATGGTCGTTGATCTGCGCGCGGGCGTGACCCCGCAGGACCGTGAGATCGCCGGGATGCTGATGCGCAGCGGCAAGCCGGTGGTGCTCGCCGTCAATAAATGCGACAAGATCGGCGAACCGCCGATGGAGCTGTATGATTTTTATTCGCTCGGCCTCGGCGATCTTGTACCGGTTTCGGGCGTGCACGGCCATGGGACCGGCGACCTGCTTGACGCCGTCTGTGCGAACCTGCAGTTCGACGACGCCGAGGAGGAGGACGAGGACCGTATCCCGGTGGCCGTTATCGGCCGCCCCAACGTCGGCAAGTCCAGCCTCATCAACCGCATCCTGGGCGAGGAGCGCCTGATCGTCGCCAACGAGGCGGGCACCACGCGCGACGCCATCGACACCGAGGTCGAAAACCAGTACGGCCGCTTTATCTTTACCGATACGGCCGGCCTGCGCAAAAAGGGCAAGGTGGAGGAAGGCGTCGAGCGGTTCAGCGTGCTGCGCAGCCTTGCGGCGGTGGAGCGCAGCCGCGTCTGCGTCATCATGATCGACGCGACAGTCGGCTTTACCGAACAGGATTCCAAGGTGGCCGGGTATGCGCATGAGCAGGGCAAGGCCTGTATCATCGCAGTCAACAAGTGGGACGCCGTTGAAAAGGACAGCTATACGATGGACCGTATGCGCAAGGAGCTGGAGGAGTCTTTCAGCTTTATGTCCTACGCGCCGATTCTGTTCATCAGCGCCAAGACCGGCCAGCGGCTGGACAAGCTGTTTGAAACGATCCACTTTGTCGATGTGCAGAACGGCACGCGCATCCCGACCGGCGCGCTCAACGAAATGCTGGCGCGCGCCACGGCCCGGGTGCAGCCGCCTTCAGACAAAGGCAAGCGGCTCAAGATCTTCTACATCACCCAGAGTTCGACCCGCCCGCCGACGTTTGTCTGCTTTGTCAACCAGAAAGCTTTGTTCCATTTTTCGTATCAGCGCTATATCGAAAACCAGATCCGTGAAAACTTCGGCCTGACCGGTACGCCAATCCGCATGATGGTGCGCGAACACGGCGACGGTTCGGCGCGGTAAGGCAAAAAGGGGAGGAATCCATATGTCGTTGCAACTGATCGGAGCCAGCCTGCTGGCTGCGCTGGAAGGCTATGTCTGCGGCAGCATCGTCTTCGGTATCCTGATTTCCAAGCTGTTTTTCCATGACGATGTGCGCACCCACGGCAGCGGCAGCGCCGGCATGACCAACATGCTGCGCACTTACGGCATCCCGGCCGGGGCGGCCACCGCCATCGGCGATGTGGCCAAGGGCGCGGTGGCCGTGTTCATCGGCGAGTGGATCTTTACGCTGCTGGCGCCGGACCTGGGCCCGGCCTGCGGCGCGTATCTGGCGGCGATCTTTGCGGCTGTCGGCCACATGAAACCGGTGTGGTTCGGCTTCAAGGGCGGCAAGGGCGTGCTTGTCTGCGGCGGCGCGATCCTGGCGCTGCAGCCGCTTGTCTTCCTGGCGCTGCTCGTCATCTTCCTGATCGAGTTCGCCATCACGCGCATCGTTTCGCTGGGCAGCATCATCCTGGCGGCCATCTACCCGGTGCTGACCATCTGCTACTGGGTGTGGCAGGGGGCGGATCTGTTCACGCTTGTGTATATCGGCGTCTGCAGTGTGATCATGGCGCTGATGGTCATCTACATGCACCGCTCGAACATCCAGCGCCTGCGCGCGGGTACCGAGTATCGCTTTGGAGAAAAGAAAAACAGAGAATAAACGGCAAAATAAAAAGGCCGGTACGGCGAACCCTGCGCCCGTACCGGCCTTTTTTTGCGTATGCTTTGGGAAAACGCTTATACGCGGACCATATCGCGCGTGATCTCGCGGATTGTGTGCGCGCCGCACATGGCCATCGTATCCGCAAGCTCAGCCTGCAGTTTGTCGACATAAGCCTTGACGCCTTCGGCCCCGCCGCCGTAAACAGCGGTCACGAACGGCCGCGCGATCAGCACGGCGTCTGCGCCAAGCGCCAGCGCGCGGAACACATCCAGACCGCTGCGGAGGCCGCCGTCCACCAGAACAAGCGCGCGGCCGTGCACGGCCTGCACGATCTCGGGCAGGACTTCGGCGGTGGAGGGCGTGCCGTCCAGCACGCGGCCGCCGTGGTTGGAGACAATGACCCCGGCAGCCCCGGCCTCAAGCGCCTTTTCAGCGCCGCGCGCCGTCATGACGCCCTTGACGAGAAACGGCACCCCGGCCGCCGCGATGATGCCGCGCAGCTCTTCCACTGTTTTGCTGCCTGCGGGCGGGGTAAGATTTTTCAAAAACGGAAGCCCTGCGGCGTCGATGTCCATGGCGGCGGCGAACGCGCCGGAATCCCGCACCAGCTGCATCTTGTCGGCAATCGTGGCGGCGTCCCACGGTTTGACGGTCGGCACGCCGAAACCCTCGGCCGCGCCGATGGCCTTGCAGGCGGCGGTCATGACGGCGGGGTTCGTGCCGTCGCCGGTAAAGGCCAGGATGCCCGCTTCACGGCAGGCGGGGATCAAAAGATCGTTATACGCCAGATCGTCATACTTGCTGCCATAGTGCAGCTGTACGGCGCCAACCGGCCCGGCAAAGACAGGCAGGCGGAACCGCCGCCCCAGCAGCGTGCAGCCGGTGTCCGGTTCGCCCCCGGCGCACAGGGTGTCCATGTTGACGCGGATGTTCTGCCAGGCGCTGTAGTTGCGCATGGCGGTATCGCCGGTCCCTTTTGCGCCGGGGCCGGGGATCGTGTTGCGGCAGGCGCGGCCGTCGCACACAGGGCAGGCTTTGCACGGGCCCATCTGGCCGCGCGCGTTTTCAAGTACTTCCTGGTAGGTCATAACAAGAAACTCCTTACAAGCTCGTTCGCCGGTCAGTCTTCCAAGCTGAAATCCTCCGGCTCAAAATGCGGCAATTCCTGCCGCCGCGGCGTGCGCAGCAGCGGGTCGTACAGGAAATTCCGGCAATGGAAATAGGGGGAAACGACCCCGCGGCGGCGGCACAGCACCATGCGCTGGTCCGGGGCCGGGCTGCCGTGGGCGCAGTAAGCGCAGGCCGGGCTGATCTTGGCCCCGTAGAACGTCTTTTTGAACACAGCGCACCCTCTCCCTCACATAAATCATTCTGCCTTATTATAGTTTTTTTGTGCGGTTTTGTAAAGAACGGCGCAAAAGAAGCAGAAAACGATCACCGCCGTATCGGGCGACAGGCGGTTCATGGCCACAACGCGCGGAGCCAGGCTGGAATATACCGGCTGCGCCCGCGGCAGAAGCGGCAGGCAGAGGCGGACAAGGAGCAGAAAAAGCCCAAAGTGCACAAGGCGGGAAACAAAAAACAGTCGCAGCGGCACACATCCCTGCAGGATGCCCTGCATCTGCACATAGACAGAAAAGCCAAGCAGGCTCAGGCAGGCGCAGCAGCCGTACAGCGCCGCCGCGCCGCCGCGCGCCGCAAGATCGGCGCAGCCGGCGCTGATCTCCAGCGCGGCGCTCAGCAGCGGCTGCAGGCCGGGCGGCAGAAAGCGGGAGATCACACCGCTGATCGTGCGGAAAAATACCACACAGCCGCACAGGTGCAGGCAGCTGTCGGCTGCCTGTGAAACGGCGTCTGAAAAACTGCTTTGCTGCGGCGGGCGCAGCGAAGCGGGCAGCGGGCCCCTGTGCTTTTCTTGCGGGCGCAGCCAGGGGGCGAGCAGTGCGGCGCAGAGCAGGTTGGCCGCCAGCTGCAGCGCGTACAGCGCTGCGCCGGCGGCAACCGAGCCAAGCAGCTGCCCGCCCACACAGCCAATGACGAACCCCGGGCTGGAGCAGCAGCCCAGGACCAGAAACCGCTGGCCCCGGGCGTTGTCCAGCCGCCCGCCCCGGCGCAGCGCAGCGGTATTGTGCGCGCAGACGGCATAGCCGCCCAGCCAGGAGGAAACCAACGCAAACCAGAGCCCCCGGCCGGGCAGGTTGGCTGTCAGCCAGCTGCACAGAACAAGAAACGGAAACAGCGCAGGCAGCAGGGTATAGAGGCAGAGCGATACCCCCTGCCGGAATGACTGCGCGGCTGCCTGCGGCTGGGCCAGGCAGGCGGCGCCAAGGGCCAGGGCGGCGAGCAGGCAAGCGCCGCGGCCCAAACGGGTTTTGTTCATAACGGGCCCCCTTTTGCTATATATTTGGGGTGACGCAGCAAAGGGGGGCATGGCATGAAACGGGGATACCGCCGCCCGGCCGCCGGGCCAAAAAGAGAGACGCCGCAGCCCAAAAGGCTGTTTGCCCAGCCGGAGAAGGATTTTTACCGTTTGCCGGACCTTGTCATCCGCGGCGGAATGGTCGTGACGGATGGCTGCCGCCGCATACTGGAACTGACCCCGCAGAAGATATCGCTGGATATGGGGGCGGCGGTCATTACATTGTATGGGGAAAACCTGCGGATAGAATCGCTGGCCCGCCGCCGCCTGCTGGCGGCCGGAACGGTACGGCGCATTGAGCTGGAAAAGAAATGGAAAGGGGGCGGCGGATGAAGCGCGCGGGCGGCTGGCCGGGGGATGTTGTGTACATTGAGGTGAGCGGGCCCCGGGCGCAGCACTTTTTTGCACAGGCAGCCGGGGCCGGGCTGCGGCTGGCAAACATCTGTTGCGCCGGGGCGGGCTACCGTGCGCGGGCCCGCGGGGCGGAACTGGAAAAGCTGCGCGCCGTGGCGGCGGCGGGCGGCTGGCAGCTGTGCGTTGCCGCGCGCCGCGGGCCAGGCGTGCGGTGCGCGTTTTTGCTGCGCCGGCCGGGGCTGCTGGTGGGGGCGGCGCTGTTTTTGTGCCTTGTGCGGTGGTTGCCCGGCTTTGTGTGGCAGATCGACTTCGGCAGTTTGGATGCGGCGGCACAGCAACAATTCCGTGCGGTGCTTGCGCAGCACGGCGTCTGGGAAGGCACCTGGCTTGCGCAGCAAAAGCTGCAGGCTGCGCAGGATGCGCTGGACAGCGCCATGCAGGGGCTTGGCTGGGTCAGCCTCAACTTTGCCGGGGGCTGCCTTTTTGTGGAGCAGACCGTGCGGGATATCCAGTCGGTACAACAAGACCCGCCGGCTGGGGCGCTCTACGCCAAAGCGGGCGGGCAGGTCGTGTCGGTGCTTTTGCAAAGCGGCTTTGCCAGCGTGGAACCGGGGCAGTATGTGGCGCAGGGGCAGCTGCTGGCCAACGGCCAGAAAGCGGACCGCCAGGGCGATGCGGTCGAACAGGCGGCGGCCGGGCAGGTCATCGCGCGCATGGAAAAAAGTTATACCGCCGTGCAGCCGCTTGCGCAGCAGGCGCGCCTGCTGACCGGCCAGAGCGCGGAACAGACGGTCTGGCATGTTCTGGGCCGGACGTTCGGCGGGGCAGAAAATACAGAGGAAAAAGAAGCGGGCGCCCCGGGAGACGGCGCGCTCTGCCAGACAATATGGGAGCCGCTGCATCTGGGGCGCATCGCGCTGCCGGCCGCGGTGTGCAGGACCAGCTATTGGATGACAGAGACCCATACACTGAACTACACGCCGGAAACGGCGGCGGCCATGGCAAAGCGGGCGTGCCGCCTCCAGCTTTTGCAGGAGTTCCCCGGTGCACAGCTGGAGCGGGAGAGCGCCGAAATCGAACAGACGCAGCAGGGCATGCAATGCACGGTGCGGTATACGTTCTGCGCGGACATTGCGCAGCCCGGCGAGGTGCACCCGCTTGCGCAGGACACCGGCGGCTGACATTGGGCGCGCAAACGAAAAACGGCGTCCGCCATTTGGGCGGACGCCGTAGCGTGAAAAAGTCATGATTCGGGCAGGTGTTCTTCCACATAAGCCTGCAGCCGGTCAAAAGTTTCGGGGCTGAGGTCATGTTCGATGCGGCAGGCGTCCCGGGCGGCCGTCTCGGCGCTGACGCCCAACGCCAGCAGAAAACGGGTCAGCAGTTTGTGCCGCCGGTAGATGCGCTCGGCGATTTCCAGCCCCGGCGCTTCCAGCGTGATCGCGCCGCTGCCGTCCATTGAGATATACCCGGCCTGGCGCAGGTTTTTCATGGCCACGCTCACGCTCGGCTTGGAAAACCCCAGCTCGTTGGCGATGTCGATCGAATGGACCTCGCCCTTTTTTTCCCGGATCATGAGTATTTTTTCAAGATAATCTTCTGCGGATTGGTGGATCTTCAAAATTATCGCCTCGCTTTTGTATAACGGCCGCCTGGGGCGTGAACGGAAAAATCCCCGGCGCGTTTGATTTGCCTTGCTTTGTTCAATATATCCTAGATTAGCACAAACTAACTAAAATTGCAATAAAACTATTGACATTTGCGGGTCGGGGTGGTAAACTGCAGTTGTTCAAGCGGTTAGCAAGGTCTAACCGCTGATTCAAAGCTCAAAAGTTAGCCGTAGCTAACACTTCGGAAAGTCGGAAAGAAGGTGCTTGCATGATGCCGCTTACGCTGGCCAAAGCCGGGGAAAGCTGCGTGATCCAAAAGATCACCGGCCGCGACGAAGTCCGCCAGCATCTGGCGGAGCTGGGCTTTGTGGTGGACGCACAGGTCATGGTGGTCAATGAGATCGCCGGGAACCTGATCGTCCAGGTCAAACAAAGCCGGATCGCGCTGGACCGCACAATGGCCAACCGGATCATGGTCGGCTGACAGGCAACGCGCGGCGCGCGTTCTGCCATCGCTTCCGTTCAGATCAAACAGAAGGAGGAATCCGCATGAAAACATTGAAAGAGGTCAAGGTCGGCGAGACAGCCACGGTCGCCCGCGTGCGCGGCGAAGGGCCGGTGCGCCGCCGCATCATGGATATGGGCCTGACCAAAGGGGTTGAGGTCTATGTGCGCAAGGTCGCGCCGCTGGGCGACCCGATAGAACTCAATATCCGCGGCTATGAGCTCAGCATCCGCAAGGCGGACGCGGAGATGGTCGAAGTCCAGTAACGGCGGTAACTTTTTGACCGGTTGACCCGATCAAAAAGACCGCCTGATTTTCCGGCCAAAAGTTAGCAAACACTAACTTTTGGCGAGGCAAGAAAAGGGGTAATCGTTTATGGCAATCAAGATCGCGCTGGCCGGCAACCCGAACAGCGGCAAGACCACTTTGTTCAATGCGCTGACGGGTTCCAACCAGTATGTCGGCAACTGGCCCGGCGTTACGGTGGAAAAGAAAGAAGGCCGCCTGAAAGGGCAGAAGGACGTCATCGTCCAGGACCTTCCCGGCATCTACTCTCTTTCGCCGTACACGCTGGAGGAGGTCGTCTCCCGTACCTATCTGGTCGGCGAAAAGCCGGACGTCATCCTCAACATCATCGACGGCACCAACATCGAACGCAATCTTTATCTGACCACTCAGCTGATCGAACTGGGCATCCCGGTTGTGATGGCGGTCAACATGATCGATCTTGTGCGGAAAAACGGCGATAAGATCGACCTGAAAAAGCTCGGCGCTCAGCTGGGCTGCCGGGCGGTGGCCATCAGCGCGCTCAAGGGCGAAGGCGCAACCGAAGCGGCGGAACTGGCGGTCGCGGCCGCCAGGGAGGGCCGCGCAGGGGAGCTTCCCCATGTGTTTACCGGCAGCGTGGAACATGCCATCGCCCACATCGAGGAGAGCATCCAGGGGCGTGTGGATGAACGTTTCCTGCGCTGGTACGCGGTCAAACTGTTTGAGCGCGATGAAAAAGTGCAGCAGGAGCTGCAGCTGGACCAGCAAACACTGGCGCATATCGGGGCGCACATTGCCGACTGCGAGAAGGAAATGGACGACGATGCCGAAAGCATCATCACCAACCAGCGCTATGCCTACATCAATAAGGTCGTAACGGCTGCGGTGCACAAACAGAACCGTGCCGGGAACATGACCGTATCGGATAAGATCGACCGCGTGGTCACGAACCGCATTGCGGCGCTGCCCATTTTTGCCTGCGTGATGGCGCTGATCTATGCCATCGCCATGGGCGCTTTCCCGATCTCGATCGGCACCATGGCCACCGACTGGACCAACGAGGTGCTGTTCGGGGAGATCGTACCCCCGGCCGTGCAGGGCTTTATGGAAAGCGTCGGCTGCGCGCCGTGGCTGACCGGTCTTGTCGTGGACGGCATTGTGGCCGGTGTCGGCGCGGTGCTGGGCTTTGTGCCGCAGATGCTCGTTTTGTTCCTGCTGCTCTCGATCCTGGAAGATATCGGCTACATGGCCCGTATCGCCTTTATTATGGACCGCATCTTCCGCAAATTCGGCCTTTCCGGCAAGAGCTTCATCCCGATGCTGGTCGGCACCGGCTGCGGCGTGCCCGGCGTCATGGCCTCCCGCACCATCGAAAACGACCGTGACCGCAAAATGACCATCATGACCACCTGCTTCATCCCCTGCAGCGCCAAGATGCCCATCATCGGCCTGTTTGCGGGCGCGCTGTTTGGCGGCAGCTTCCTGGTCGCGGTCTCCGCTTACTTTATCGGCGTGGCGGCCATCGTCATCTCCGGCATCATCCTCAAGAAAACAAAGCTGTTCGCAGGCGACCCGGCGCCGTTCGTCATGGAGCTGCCCGCCTACCACATTCCGGCCTGGGGCAATGTGCTGCGCGCTACCTGGGAACGCGGCTGGTCTTTCATCAAGCGCGCGGGCACCGTTATTCTGGCCTCTTCGGTCGTGCTGTGGTTCCTGCAGGGCTTCGGCTTTACGGACGGCGCGTTCGGCATGGTGGAGGATAACAACACGAGCCTGCTCGCAGCGATCGGCGGCGTGGTCGATATCGTTTTTGCCCCGCTCGGCTTCGGCACCTGGCAGGCGACGGTCGCCACCGTCAACGGCCTGATCGCCAAGGAAAACGTCGTCTCCACATTTGCGGTCCTGTTCAACTATGCGGGCGAAGTCTCCGAGGAAGGGGAAGAAATCTGGGGCATGGTCGCCGATTTCTTCACGCCGCTCACCGCTTACAGTTTCATGGTCTTTAACCTGCTGTGCGCGCCGTGCTTTGCCGCCATGGGCGCGATCAAACGCGAGATGAACAACGGCAAATGGACCGCCATTGCCATCGGCTATATGTGCCTGCTGGCCTACTGCACTTCGCTCGTCATCTATCAGATCGGCGGCCTGTTCACCGGCGAAACGGCCTTTGGTCTCGGGACCGTCGCCGCGCTCGCGATCCTCGCCGCGGTGCTTTATCTGCTGTTCCGCCGCAACAAATACCAGGACAAATAAACACGCCTGAAAGAGCCTTTGCGCAAAAAAGGAGCCAAACCATGTGGAATGCATTGCTTGAAAGTCTGCCTACGATCATCGGCTCGGTATTCGTTTTCGGAACGGTGGGAGCGATCCTTTATAACGGCTATCGCAACCACAAGCGGGGCAAACACGCCTGTTCCTGCGGGGGCGGCTGCGGCAGCTGCGCAGGGTGCGGGCTGTGCCACCCGGCGCAGGGCAAAAAGCCGTGACGGCCCGCTTGCACAATACAAAAAGAGAAGGCGAACAGCATGTTTTTGTCGGACACGAACCTGCGCTATTTGTTTGTGATTGATGATATCGCCCGCAAGAAGGCGGCTGTCTCCTCGATGGAAGTTGCCCGGGCGCTCGGGGTGACAAAGCCATCGGTGGCCCGCGTGCTTGAATCCTTAATGGAGCGGGGGCTGGTGGTCAAAGAGCGCTATGGCAAAGTTTACCTAACCGACCGCGGCGCCTTTACGGCGCGTTACTATCACGACATCGTCCGGCGCATCCTTCATTCGTTTCCGGAAATGCCGTTCCCGCTGACCGAAGAACAGAAATATGGCGCCGCCTGCGCCATGGCGGCGGCGCTGCCGGTCGAGGATTACCGGCAGCGGTACGACCGCGTGTTTGGTGCAGAAACGGACGAAACGGAATAAGGGGGCACAGGATGGAAGCAACCCTGTTCGCGCTGGCGGTCGCATGCGGTGTGTTGCTTGTTAAAGCGGCGGCGCGGGCCGTTTTGCGCCGCAGGCGCGGCGGGGGACCGCGGCAAAAAAAGATAAGTCAAAAGAGATAAAACGCAACAGCCAGCGGCCGGAGGGCGGACAAAGTTGTCCGCCCTCCGGCCGTTTCTTGACATAGAAACGGCCCCCATGCTACAATGCACAGGGAAAAAACAGGGGGAGGCAAGGGCGATGGTTGACCAGTTTGCACGCACGCAGGCCCAGTTTGGCGCCCAGGCGATGGAGCGCTTGTACCATGCGCGGGTCGCGGTGTTCGGCGTCGGCGGCGTCGGCGGCTATGCGGTCGAAGCGCTGGCGCGCAGCGGCGTCGGGGCGCTCGACCTGATCGACGACGACAAAGTCTGCCTGACCAACCTGAACCGGCAGATCATCGCCACCCACGATACCCTGGGGAAGTATAAGGTCGACGCGTTTGCCGCGCGCATTGCCGCCATCAACCCGGCGGCGGTCGTGCGCACCTATAAAGTGTTTTTTGGGCCGCAGACGGCGGATCAGTTTGATTTTTCCAGCTATGATTATGTCGTCGATGCGATTGACACGGTCAGTGCCAAGGTGGAGCTGGCCGTCCGCGCCCAGGAGGCGGGCGTGCCGGTCATCAGCTCGATGGGGGCTGGCAACAAACTGGACCCCACCGCATTTGTTGTGACGGATCTGTACAAGACCTCGGTGTGCCCGCTTGCGCGCGCAATGCGCACGCTGTGCCGCAAGCGCGGCGTGCGGCAACTGAAGGTCGTATACTCGCAGGAACAACCCACGGCGGGCGCTGCCCCTGGCGGCGGTGCGCTGGATTCGGCGCGCGGCGGCCCTGCGCGCCGCCAAAGCCCGGCTTCCAACGCTTTTGTCCCGCCGGTAGCGGGCTTGATCCTGGCCGGGGAGGTCATCCGGGATTTGGCGGGGTGCCCGCGCGGATAAAATTGTGAAAGGCAGAGAGAAAGGGGAGAGCCAATGGCCCGCGAACTGCAGCCATATGAGCAGATCGAGCGCAGCCTGATCAAAAAATACCGCAAGCAGCTGTGGAACCCGTTCATCGCCGCTGTCAAGCGGTATGAGCTGGTTGAAGAAGGGGACCGCATCGCCGTATGCATCTCCGGCGGCAAGGACTCGATGCTGCTGGCCAAGCTGATGCAGGAGCTGCACCGCCACAGCGAGGTCCCGTTCGAGCTCTCTTTTCTTGTGATGGACCCCGGCTATGCCCCGGCCAACCGCCAGAAGATCCTGGACAATGCCGAACGGATGCACATCCCGATCCATGTGTTTGAGACGGATATTTTTACGGTGGCGTATGAAACCGACCGCAACCCCTGTTATCTGTGCGCGCGCATGCGCCGCGGACATCTGTACAAGCAGGCACAGGCGCTGGGCTGTAACAAAATCGCGCTGGGGCATCACCTCAACGATGTGATCGAGACCGCTGTCATGAGCATGTTTTACGGCGCGCAGCTGCAGACGATGCCGCCCAAACTGCACAGCAGGAACTTCCCCGGCATGGAGCTCATCCGTCCGCTGTACTGCATCAAGGAGGCGGATATCATCGCCTGGGCGCGTTATCACGGCCTTTCCTTCCTGCAGTGCGCCTGCCGCCTGACTGCGCGCAGCGATGAACCGGGCGTTTCCAAGCGGCAGGAGGTCAAGCAGCTGATCGCTGCCTTAAAAAAAGAAACGCCCAACATTGAGGACAACATCTTCAGCAGCCTGCACGCCGTCTGCCTGGACACGATGCCGGGCTACCGCGCCCGCGGTGTGGACCACAGCTTTCTGGAAAATTATGCGGAGCGGGAACGGACCGCGGAAGAAATATAGTGCATGGTTATGAAAAACACTGCCGCCGGACTTTGTCCGGCGGCAGTGTTTACCATATGGGAAAGGATCAGGAAAGGGCCTCGAAATAGATGGGCCCGACGACGGCCTCGCAGCCGGGATCAAACGTTAACAGAAGATAACAATCTTCGCATGCCGGGGCCTGCAGCGTGACTTCGGCATTGCCGGAAGGAACGTCGCTTTCGGCCAGCAGCGTGTCCCCCTGCCACAATTGCAGTTTGCCAATGGCTCCGGCCGCGGCCTCGCTCTCGCAGGTCAGCGTGATTTGGGCCGCCGTGTGGATCACGATCGAGGGGGAACGCAGCGCCTCCCCGCCCGCCGGGTCAGTGTGCAGGCGGCGCTGGGCGTCGATTTCGCCTTGATAGGAATACCAGCTGGTGGCTTTGGGCGAGTGTGAAGTTGTGTCAGGATAGTCGACGCTTTTGCTTCCAAAGGGCAGCCCGGCCACGCCGTCTACAAGCGGGGCACTGGTTGTCTGAAAAACAATATAACCGGAAGCGCGGCCAATCTCGACACACTGGTTGGCCAGATAGTCCGGCAAAGACGCAAGGCCAGCTTCTATCGTACAGACGACAGCTGCCGGTTTGTCATAAGAAAGACCATCCGTATCGGCCAGATATCCATCCCAGGTGGAAATGACCGGCTCGCTTTCCTCCATTGACAGCAAAGTGATATATCGGTGGGAGGGATCAAGCGCACCGCAAATCTCGGTCGTGCCACTGCCTGCGGCAACGATCACATCCTCCACGTCCATGGTGTTGATAATGCCGCAGATCTCGCGCTCGGGGCCGTTGATGCCAAAGGTGCCGTCGGGCTGCCAGATATCCTGCACGGCGTTCCAGTTGACCAAAAAGGCAAACGCCACTGCCATGGCTGTGCCAGCTCCGGCGGCGGCCCGGTGCAGGCGCAGCGGTCTGGCTGTCAGCACAGGGATTACAAAAAATGCAAAGATGATGAGCGGGACTGCGCCAATCAGATGATAACGGTACTCAAAATACTGGTCGCCATATCGTGTATTTGTGGCCAACAAAACGGCCAGATTCCACCAGAAAACGGCGACAAGATAGCGCGCTGGGTGCAATACGGCAGGTAATGAACCGGACAGGGCGCGAACCGAGAACCACACGGCCAACGCCAGTAAGGCGGCGGCCAGCAGCATGCGCAGAAGCGTGGAAATACCGTCAAGACTGAAGACCGGCAAACTTTCATTGGGCACAGCTCCGAACAGGCGGAAAAAGCCGATCAGGCAGTTTGCGGCATTGTCGCGGATGGTATCCAGCCTGTTGAGCTCCATAGAGGAAGCGTTGGAGGCGATGCCGAGAAGATGCTGCTGGAAAAGCCCGGCCAGCGTTGCCGCTGCGCTGCCGAAAAGGCAGGCAAGGCGGTATGGCGTGGCCCGCAGACGGCTTTGCAGCCATTCGTAGATCGCCAGGCACAGGACGGGCGCCAACCCGCAGGCGGCCACATAGATGCCGCTGGAAAGCGCTGTCAACCAGCACCCGGCCAGGTAAAGAACAAGCAGCGCCCAGTCACGGCGGCGCGGGCGTTCCGGCGCCAGCAGCAAAACGATGAGCAACAGCGGCAGCATGACCTTGAACGCATACTGGGAAGCGTTCAGGAACAGCATGTTCCAATAACCAAGGATATAGAACTCGTAAGGCAGCAGGACTGCCAGAATGGTGAGAGAGGCTTTGGCAATGCTGCCGCCCATGCGGCGGACCAGGGTATAGAGCAGCGCGGCCCACCCAGCCAGCAGGATCACATTCCCGCACCAGAACGCCAGGATCGGGTTGCGCGTTAATCCGTAAAACGGCAGCGCCAATATCGTTGTGCAGTCCACTTCCATTGTGGTGATGTACTGCCAATCCGGCACAGCCAGCGTGCCGGACTCCCATATCGCCATCATATGGGTAAAGACTTTACCGGCATCGTTGTCGATCGTTGCGCCGCCTGCCTTCCAGGATACGGCGCACAGAAATACGATCTGCGCCGCGGCCAGAAAAAGCCAAAAGATGTTTTTTAAAGATACTTTTCCGGATCTCAATGGTCATTGCCTCCACGAAAAAAGGAAATAGGGTACCTGTATTCTAGCATGTAGTGGGGGTCGTTTACAAGCCGCCGCGCAGCTGCTGGGCGTGTTTTTGCAATATTTCTTCCCGGCTCAGGCCGTACTTGCGGGCGATGTCTCTGGCGTAGCTCAAGCCGTCCGGCGTTGTGCGCAGCACACGGTAGCTGCGGGTGCCGTCGGACACGCTCTGCATCTGCGCCACGAGGTTATCCAGCTTGCCGGGCCCGACGCTCAATTCCCGCACACGCTGGGTCAGCTCATGGATATGGGTCACATACACCCCGCCGCAGCCGATCTCGCTGATGGCGGACAGAACTTCCCCGGCAATGTAACTGCCTTCCAGCAGGCTTGTGGAGCTGAAACTCTCATCCATCAAAAACAGGTCGGTGTCACGCAGGCGGGGCAAAATCGCGCTGATGCGCGCGCATTCGCTTTCAAGGCGCCCTTTGCCGTAGTTGTCCTCGTCCGATGTGGGGAAGTGGGTGTAGATGCCGGTGACGGGGCTCATCTCGGCGCGCTCGGCCGGGACAGGCAGCCCCAGCTGAAAGAGCGCCTGCGCCATGCCGATCGAGTAGCAGAAGATCGACTTGCCGCCGTGGTTGGGGCCGGTAACAAGGTAAAAACGGCCGTTTTCATCATAATCAAAATCATTGGCGACGATCGGCTCGCCGCTGACCTTCAGCGCCAGCATCGGGTTGTAAACATTGTGCAGGTGCAGCGCGCGGTCCTGGACCGGGCGGATCACCGGGCGGCAGAAGCGGCAGCCGTGCGCGCGCAGTTCCAGAAGAAAGTGTACGGCCGCCGACAAAAAGCGCAGATCGTCCATCAGCTCTACAAAAAAGCGGGTCTCGTCGTGATAATACTGGTTGATGACCGGCTCCCAGCTGCGGATGACCTTGGCAAACACAACATCCAGCGCACGGTGCACGGCGCTATCCAACGCCTGGCGCTCGTCGTCCCGGCTGGATTTGGCAATGCTGGCAAAGCCGGACATGCAAACCATCGGGTCCCTGCCGCTGCGGCCAAGCAGGCGGTTCATCAGGCTGCTTGGGCGGAACGGGGCGGTATTGATGCTCACAAGGCCGGCGTCGGTCACATGCAGGTTTCCGTCCAGGTTCAGCCCGAGCGTGATGCTTTTGATGCGGCCGATGCGTGTGTCCAGGTCCTCCAGATGGCGGCGCAGCGCCTTGAAATCCTCGCTCTCGCTGCGCGCCAGGATCTCGTCCTTCAGGCGGCGCAGCCCGGCACTTTGGGGCGCCAGAGGTTCCAGCCGCTGGCGGAACAGTTCCACCAGCTCGATATACTGCTCAATATAGCGCGTGCTGGATAACCCGCTCTCCAGGCTGCCGTCGCCATGGTTCAGTACCTTGCGCATCTCGTACACATCGCGGATCATCGGCAGGGCGTCGGCAATCAGCTGCTGCAGCGGTTCGCTTGCGGCAATCTCCTCAATGATTTCGGCCCGGTAACGCAGCACGACCGGGTCACAGGAGAAAAAGCGTTCCAGCTGCAGATCAGGGATGCCGCGGTAGCTTTCGCGGCCGATGCTGACCATCTGGTCGATCTGCAGGGTACGGATGAATTCATGGTCAGGGAAGGCGTTGCGCCCGGAAGGCTCGATCCCGTCCGGGTACAAAAGGCGAAAATGATCGCTGGGCATGGCATGCTCCTTTGCCGGAAATACGGCATACAGTTTTATCGGCAATATAGTTCAGTATAGCAAATTCGCCAGCCAAAGGAAAGCGCAATTTTGGGCTCGTAGGCAGGCAGTTGCGGCCGGTTAGGCATATGAAACTTTTTTGCGCCCGGCTATTGACACACCGCGGCGCGGGTTGTAGTCTTTATAGTGGAAAGTAAGCACAGGGAAACTTGACCGAAGCGGAGGACGGACCATGACACTGGCGGAATTGAAAATAGGACAGGATGCCGTCATCAATACAGTAGGCGGGAGCGGCGCGCTGCGCCGCCATCTGCTGGATATGGGGCTGACCCCGGGCACCGAAGTCACGCTGCGCAAGGTCGCGCCGATGGGCGACCCGATCGAACTGGAACTGCGCGGCTATGAGCTGACGCTGCGCCTGGACGATGCCAGGCAGATCGATATACAGGGTATCCACCCGAGCGACCGCGCAAAACCGGAAGAAAAGCGCCATGCGGCGGTGCCGCACCCCGGCCGCGGCGAACTGCACAACGCGGCCAGCTACCATGACCACAAATCCGGCCAGCCGGTCCCGAAAGGCCAGCCGCTGACCTTTGCCCTTGCGGGCAACCAGAACTGCGGTAAGACGACGCTGTTCAACCAGCTGACCGGCTCCAACCAGCATGTCGGCAACTTCCCGGGCGTGACGGTCGACCGCAAGGACGGCGTGATCCGCGGCCACGACGAAGCCACAGTCACCGACCTGCCGGGTATCTATTCGCTGTCGCCCTATTCGGGCGAGGAACTTGTCACCCGTGACTTTTTGCTGCAGCAGAAACCCAGCGGCATCATTAACATTGTGGATGCCTCCAACATCGAGCGCAACCTCTATCTGACCATGCAGCTGATGGAGCTGGGCATCCCGATGGTGCTGGCGCTCAATATGATGGACGAAGTGCGCGCCAACGGCGGGACCATCCTGGTCAACCGGCTGGAGGAACTGCTGGGCATCCCGGTGGTGCCGATTTCGGCGGCCAAAAACGAAGGCATCGACGAACTGATTGACCATGCCATCCATGTGGCGCGCTACCGCGAGACGCCTGGCCGCATCGACTTTTGCGAAGGCGGGGACCAGGACGGGGACGAAAACGGCGCCGTGCACCGCTGTATCCATGCGGTCGTCCACCTGATCGAAGACCACGCCCGCCGCGCCGGGCTGCCGACGCGCTTTGCCGCCACCAAGCTCGTGGAGGGCGACCCGCTGATTTTGAAAGCGCTGGACCTTGAGCCGAACGAGCAGGACCTGCTCGAACATGCCGTGACCCAGATGGAGACCGAAGGCGGCCTTGACCGTGAGGCCGCCCTGGCCGATATGCGCTTTACCTTTATTGAAAAGCTCTGCGCCGAGACGGTCGTGCACCCGGCCGAGAGCAGGGAACACAAGCGCAGCGTTGCCATCGACCGCATCCTGACCGGCAAGTATACGGCGCTGCCCTGCTTCATCGGGATTCTGGCGCTTGTGTTCTGGATGACCTTCGGCGCGATCGGCGCATTTTTGTCTGACCTGCTCACCATGGGCATCGACGCGCTGACCGGCGTTGTGGACAGCGGGCTGACAGCTTACGGTATCAACTCCGTGGTGCACTCGCTCGTCATAGACGGTATCTTTGCCGGCGTGGGCAGCGTTTTGAGCTTTTTGCCGACCATTGTCACGCTGTTTTTCTTCCTTTCGATTCTGGAGGACACCGGCTACATGGCGCGCGTCGCGTTTGTGATGGACAAACTGCTGCGCCGCATCGGCCTGTCCGGCCGCAGCTTTGTGCCGATGCTCATCGGTTTCGGCTGCTCGGTCCCGGCCATCATGGCGACCCGCACGCTGTCCAGCGAACGTGACCGCCGTATGACCATCCTGCTCACGCCGTTCATGTCCTGCTCGGCCAAGCTGCCGATCTACGGCCTGTTCACAGCGGCGTTTTTTGCCCCGGCCCTGCGCGCGCCGGTCATGGTGGGGCTGTACCTGTTTGCGATTTTTTGCGGCGTACTGTTTGCACTGGTGCTCAAACACACGGCGTTTCGCGGCGAGCCGGTCCCGTTTGTGATGGAACTGCCCAACTACCGCTTGCCCAGCGCGCGCAACGTTGCGCAGTTGATCTGGGAGAAAGCGCGCGATTTCATTCAGCGCGCGTTCACCATCATCTTTGTGGCGACGGTGATCATCTGGTTTTTGCAGACGTTTGATCTGCGCCTCAATGTGGCCGCCTCGGCGGACAGCAGCCTGCTGGCAATGCTGGGCAGCCTGATTGCGCCGGTTTTTGCGCCGCTCGGCTTTGGAGATTGGCGCGCTTCTACGGCGCTGATCACCGGCTTTACGGCCAAAGAAAGCGTCGTTTCCACACTGACCGTGCTGCTGGGCGGGGATACGACGGCCCTCTCCACAATGTTTACCCCGTTCACGGCGGTCGTGTTCCTTGTCTTTACGCTGCTGTACACCCCCTGTGTGGCGGCCATTGCGGCGGTCAAGCGGGAGCTGGGCGGCACGCGCGCGGCCGTCTGGGTGGCGGTGCAGCAGTGCGTGATCGCCTGGGGCGTCGCGTTCCTCGTGCGGCTGGTTGGCCTGGCGCTGGGCCTTTACTGAGCCCCGAACAGTAAACTTCTATAAATAATAAAAAGCGATCCCGCCCGCATGCCTGATGAGGGGCTGCGGGCGGGATCGTTTTGTCTTTTTAAGGGGCGTTATGCTCTTTTTTCCAGGTTTTGATCTGCTCCAGCCGCGCCTTGTAGCGCGCTTCCAGGCCTTCCTCGGTGGGGGCATAGTACACCCGGCCCAGAAGGGAATCGGGCAGACATTGGATCGTAGTCAATTTGTCCGGCGCGTCGTGGGCGTATTGGTATCCCTTGCCGTAATCCAGTTCCTGCATCAAGCGGGTCGGCGCATTGCGGATCACAAGCGGCACCGGCTCGGCCAACTGCTTGACGGCATCGCTTTTGGCGTGCTCGTAGGCGGCGTAGAGCGCGTTCGACTTCGGCGCCAGCGACATGTACACAACGGCCTGTGTCAGATGGACCGTGCACTCCGGCATGCCGAGAAAATGGCATGCCTGGTAGGCGGCGACGGCCTGCTCCAGCGCGCGGGGGTCGGCCAGGCCGACATCTTCGCTGGCAAAGCGGATCACACGGCGGGCCACATACAGCGGGTCTTCGCCCGCTTCCAGCATGCGCGCCAGCCAATAGACGGCCGCATCCGGGTCGGAGTTGCGCATCGACTTGTGCAGCGCCGAGATCAGATTATAATGTTCCTCTCCCTTTTTGTCATAGAGCAGAGATTTTTTAGAGGTGCACTGCTCAAACGTCTGCTCGGTCACAGTCACGCTGCCGTCCGCGCCGACTTCGCCGTTGAGCACGACCATCTCGAGCGTCGAAAGGGCTGTGCGCGCATCGCCGTTGGCAAACACGGCCAGCGCTTCCAGAACTTCATCCGTGATGTGCACGGTTTGACCGCCGAAACCGCGCGGGTCTTTCAGCGCGCGGCGCAGCAACGTGACCAGTTCCTCTGGCGAAAGGCTGTGAAGTACAAATACTTTACAGCGCGAAAGCAACGCGCCGTTGATCTCAAACGATGGGTTTTCTGTGGTCGTGCCGATCAAAATGATGCTGCCTTTTTCGACAAAGGGGAGGAAGGCGTCCTGCTGTGCTTTGTTGAAGCGGTGGATCTCATCGACGAACAGGATGGTCCGCTCGCCAAAACGGCGGTTGTCTTCCGCCTGCTGCATGACGGCGCGGATCTCCTTGATGCCGCTGGTCACAGCGGAAAAATCAATGAAAGAGGCTTTGGTACAGTTGGCAATGATGCGGGCCAGCGTCGTTTTGCCGACACCGGGCGGGCCCCAGAAAATCATGGAGGATACCTGGTCCGTCTCGATCAGACGGCGCAGCACCTTGCCGGGGCCCAGCAGGTGTGTCTGCCCTACATATTCGTCCAGCGTGGCCGGGCGCAGCCGCGCCGCCAGCGGCTGCGGGACCCTGCGCTCAAACAGCGAAGTCTGCTCCATATCCGGCGCCTCCCATTGCGTTTTGTATATCTTCATTATACCGCGCCGCGGCGCAGAATCAAGCAGTCTGGCGGCAGCCGGGGCAGGGAAATGAGGAAAAGAGTGTTTGACTTTTTGGGCCTGCTGCGTTAGAATAAATGGGTCAAGCCGCCGTGGCGGAACAGGCAGACGCAAGGGACTTAAAATCCCTCGCTGGAAACAGCGTGCGGGTTCGATCCCCGCCGGCGGCACTGCACAGAAAAGGGACGCGAAAACGTTTGTTTTCCGCGTCCCTTTTCTGTTTGCCGCTTTGCGCGGCAGCGCTGCCCGGGCGCTTGCTTTTGGCGCGCGGTGTGGTATACTTTAGACAAACACCGGCGGGCGGTGCAGCCCGCTTTCAGAAAGGCAGAGTGGTAGTTTATGGCAAACAATTTTACTTTCTATTCCCCGACAGAGATCGTCTTCGGCCGCGGCGCGCATACCGAGACCGCCGCCTATGTGCAGAAATACCACGGCACAAAAGTGCTGGTGGTTTACGGAAGCGAGCGTGTTGTCAAAAGCGGTTTGATGGAAAGCATTGTCGCGCCGATGCGCGCGGCGGGCATCGCCTGCCATCTGCTGGGCGGCGTTGTGCCCAACCCGCACATCGGCAAGGTGTACGAAGGCATTGAGATCGGCAAGCGCGAAGGTGTGGACTTCCTGCTGGCGGTGGGCGGCGGCTCGGCCATCGACACGGCCAAGGCGATCGCCTATGGCCTGGCAGAACCGGAATACGACGTCTGGGAGCTGTTTGCGCGCAAGCGCAAGGCCAGGGCCTGTCTGCCGGTGGCTTCGGTGCTGACCATTGCCGCGGCGGGCAGCGAGTCCAGCAACAGCTGCGTCATCACCAACGAAAAAACGGCGCTGAAACGCTCGTACAATGACAATATCTCCCGCCCGAGGTTTGCGGTGATGAACCCCGAACTGACGCTGACACTGCCCGACTACCAGACCGAAAGCGGCTGTGCCGACATCATGATGCACACGATGGAGCGGTACTTTACCTCCAAGGGCAACATGGAGCTGACCGACGCCATTGCCGAAGCGCTGCTGCGCACCGTGATCAAAAATGCGCAGTTCCTGCACAAAGATCCGGGCAATTATGACGCCCGCGCCGAGATCATGTGGGCCGGTTCGCTGGCACATAACGACCTGACCGGCTGCGGCAACGGCGGCGGCGACTTTGTCACCCACGAACTGGAGCACGAGATGGGCGGCATGTTTGACGTGACGCACGGCGCCGGGCTGGCGGCTGTCTGGCCCAGCTGGGCGCGTTATGTCTGCGCCAGCATCCTGCCGCGCTTTGTGCGCTACGCCGTCAATGTTATGGGCGTGGAGCCCGGAGCAACCGACGCCGAGACCGCCGAAAAAGGCATCCGCGCCATGGAAGATTTCTACCACAGCATCGGCATGCCCACCAACATGCGGGAGCTGGGCATTGCCCCCACCGACGCGCAGCTGCGCGCCATGGCCGCCAGCTGTGCGCAGGCCTGCGGCGGCAGCAAGGGTTCGGCTCGCGTGCTGTTTGAGGAAGACATGTACAACATTTATAAAATGGCGCTGTAAAATACAGGGCGCTTTGCCCCGCGGCCGCTGGCCGCGGGGCTTTTGCATGCCCCAAACCGGCAGGCGTGCCGGCTGTAAACGGGCCCGAGCCGCCTTGCACCGGCCAAACTGCCGCCGGTTGGCAAAAACAATGACAAAAATACTTGTATATTCTGCACGTTTCGGTTATAATTATCTGTATGTCTGGGTATAGGCCGGCCGCGGCCGGCGGCGTGCGCAGCAGGGAAAGAACAGATAGATTTTCAGAGAGGGGAACGCCATATGTCTGATTATTGCAAGATGACGAAGGAACAGCTGGCGGCAGAAAAAGCGGCGCTGGAAAAGTCCTATAAAGACTACAAGGCGATGGGCCTGAAGCTGAACATGGCCCGCGGCAAGCCGGGCCCGCACCAGATGGACCTGGCCATGGAACTGTTGAAGATGGACGATTACACCACCACCGCCGACGGTACCGACGCGCGCAACTACGGCAACCTGGAAGGCCTGTATGAGGCGCGCCAGCTTTTTGGCGAGATCATGGGCGTCAAGCCGGAAAACGTCTTTGTCGGCGGCAACTCGAGCCTGGAACTTATGTACAGCCTTATCAACATCGGCTACTGCTTCGGCTTCCAGGATTCTCCCTGCCCGTGGTCGCAGGTCGAACACCGCAAATTCCTGTGCCCCGTGCCCGGGTATGACCGGCATTTCCGCATCACGGAGGAATTCGGCTTTGAGATGATCAATGTCCCGATGAGCGAGACCGGCCCCGATATGGACATGATCGAAAAGCTCGTGGCCGAGGACCCCACGATCAAAGGCGTCTGGTGCGTGCCGCAGTATTCCAACCCCGACGGCTATACTTACAGTGATGAGACGGTCCGCCGCTTTGCCGCCATGAAGACGGCTGCGCCGGATTTCAAGATCTTCTGGGACGAAGCTTACATCGTCCACCACCTGACCGACGAGATCATCGAGACGCCGGTACTTCTGGAGGAGGCCGCCAAGTACGGCCATGAGGACCGCGTCTTCATGTTCACCTCCACCAGCAAGATTACCTTCCCGGGCGGCGGCGTTTCGGCGTTTGCCTGCAGCGAGGCTTCGATGAAGGAAGCCTGCAAGCGGTTTGAGGTCAAGATCATCAGCTATGACAAGATGAACCAGCTGCGCCATGTGCGCTTTTTGCGCGACAAGGCGGGCGTTCTGGCCCACATGCTCAAGCATCGCCGCCGTCTGGTGCCCTGCTTTGACGCGGTCAAAACGACGTTTGCCCAGGAGCTGACCCCCTGCGGGGATATCGCCCGCTGGACCAACCCCAAGGGCGGCTATTTCATCAGCCTGTATGTCATGCCCGGCTGCGCAAAACGCGTGGCCCAGCTGTGCAAGGAAGCCGGTCTTGTGCTGACCGGCGCCGGGGCGGCTTTCCCGTATGGCCGCGACCCGGAGGATTCCCACCTGCGCATCGCGCCGACCTACCCGAGCCTTTCGGAGGTGGAGACCGCTTCGCTGCTGCTGACGGTCTGTGTGCGTCTGGCGGTTGTGGAAAAACTTTTGGCGCAGCAGGCATAAGGCTGTAAAATGTAATCCTGCCCATGGGGGCATTTTTGGGAGGTACCTATGAACAAGAGAGGGAAGGCATGGCATTTTGTTGCCGTGGCGTTTCTGATCATACTGTTCTCGCTGTCGGCTCTGCTGGGCTTCAGCTACCAGTATGGCGACATCAAGACCACCTACATCAAAGGCGCGCAGGACATCCGCTTCGGCATCGACATCCGCGGCGGCGTGGACGTGACGTTCATGCCGGCGGACGACATGGACGCGACCGATGAACAGATGGTGGCGGCCCGTACCGTCATTGAAGACCGCCTTGTCGGTCTCGGCATCACCGATTACGAGGACTATGTCGACTATACCCGCGACCGTATCATCGTGCGTTTCCCCTGGAAGCGTGACGAGACCGACTTTGACCCGCAGAGCGCCATCGACGAGATCGGCGCCACGGCGCACATGGTCTTCCGCAAGGGCAGCACGGCTGACGGCGAGGAGATCCTGACCGGCGAGGATGTGGAATCCGCCATGGCCGGGTACGACCAGACCGAAGGGTATGTCGTGCAGCTCGACTTTAACGACAGCGGCGCGCAGAAGTTTGCCGACGCCACCACCGAGCTCGCGCCGGACAGCGGCACCATCAGCATCTGGCTGGATGATGAAAACATCAGCACCGCCACCGTTGAAGCCGCCATCACCAACGGCAGCGCCATCATCCGCGGCGATTTCACGCAGGAGGAAGTCACGACGCTGGCCAACCAGATCAACTCCGGCGCGCTTCCGTTCGCGCTTTCTGCGGAAAGCTATTCCACCGTCAGCCCCACGCTGGGCACCCGCAGCCTGGAAGTGATGGTGCTGGCCGGTGTGATCGCTTTTGTGGCGGTCGCGCTTATCATGATCCTGCGCTACCGGCTGCCCGGCACCATTGCGGTGCTGTCGCTGCTGGGCCAGGTTGCGGCCACGCTGGCCGTCGTGTCCGGTTACTTCCCGGTATTTTCCGGTTCTACGCTGACGCTGCCCGGCATCGCGGGTATCATTCTGGGCATCGGTATGGGCGTGGACGCCAATGTTATCACGGCCGAGCGTATCCGTGAGGAGCTTGGCAAGAAAAAGACGCTGGACGGCGCCATTGCCAACGGCATGAAGATGGGTCTGACCCCGATCATTGACGGCAACGTGACCATCGTGATCGTGGCGGCCATCCTCATGGGCGCGTTCGGCCCGACCGACGGGTTCTGGGCCACCGTGTTCAGCCCGGTGTTCCGCTGGTTCGGCGCCTCCACGGCCGGCACGGTCTATTCGTTCGGCTTTACTTTGCTGACCAGCGTGCTGCTGAACTTTGTGTTCGGCGTGTTTGCCACCCGCGTTATGCTGCGCGGCGCGTCCCGCTTCAAAGCGCTGCGCAACCCCTGGCTGTACGGCGGCGCCAAGAGCGGCGAGACCCCGCCGTATAAGGTCCCGCACATCAATTTCGTCGGCAACCGCAAGAAATATTATGCCTTCTCCGGCGTGCTGATCGCGGTGGTCGTGCTGTTTTCGTTCGTGTTCGGCGTCAAGATGGACGTCGAGTTCAAGGGCGGCACGATGCTGACGCTCGGCTACCAGAATGAGATCGACCTGGAAGCGCTGGAAACCACCATTGAGACGGCGACCGGCCAGACCGACCTGACGCTGCAGACCGGTACCGACATCGCCGGGAACCAGACCCTGACCGTCACAATGCCCGGCAGCGACAACATGACCACCGAAGAAGTGGGGGCGCTGCTGACGACGCTGAACGAGCAGTATCCCGACAATGCCTTTGACGAAAACGAGATCAACAACGTTAACCCGACCATCGGCAAGGAGTTCCTGCTCAAGAGCGTTGTGGCGGTTGTCACGGCCTGCCTGCTGATCCTTGTCTATGTGGCTTACCGCTTCCGCAAGGTGGGCGGCCTGGAAGGCGGCGCAACGGCCATCGTGGCGCTGCTGCATGACCTGATCATCGTCTACGGCGTCTTTGTACTGCTGCGCATCCCCCTCAACGGCAACTTCATTGCCGCCATGCTCACGATCCTGGGCTACTCGATCAACGATACCGTCGTTATCTACGACCGTATCCGTGAGAACAGCGCGCTATATGGCAAGCGCCAGATGAGCCGCGGCGAGCTGGTCAACCTTTCGATCAACCAGAGCTTCGGCCGTTCCCTGATGACCTCCATCACCACCTGTGTGGCGCTGGGCGTCGTCTGCGTGGTGTCCATCGTTTTCAAGCTCGAGAGCATCTTTACCTTCGCCCTGCCGCTGCTGTTCGGCATGATCAGCGGCGTATACAGCACGGTCTGCATCGCCAGCCAGCTCTGGCTGGACTGGCAGCAGCGCAAAAAACAGCCGGCCCGCAGGAAGTAAACCATCCATAAGACAGGAGGAGCCCGCATGAAATGTCCTTTTTGTGGAGCGATCGACTCCAAGGTCATCGATTCCCGCCCGACCGAAGACGGCGAAAAGATCCGCCGCCGCCGCGAATGTCTGAGCTGCAAAAAGCGGTTCACGACCTATGAGATCGTGGAGACCGTGCCGCTGATGGTCGTCAAAAAAGACCATTCGCGCGAGGTGTTCGACCGGCAAAAGCTGCTCAACGGCATGCTGCGCGCGTGTGAAAAGCGTCCGGTCAGCTTCCAGCAGCTGGACGCTGCGGTCAGCCGCATTGAACAAAAGTTGATGAACTCCTATGACCGCGAGGTCTCCTCGATCCACATCGGCGATCTGGCGATGGAGGAACTCAAACAGTTGGATGATGTCGCCTATGTGCGCTTTGCCTCTGTCTACCGCCAGTTCAGCGATGTAAACACCTTTATGGAAGAACTGAAGGATATGCTGGATTCCCGCGCCAAACAGGCCGGGAGCACGGCAGCATCCGAACAGTAAGGTACTGAAAAACGCCGCCTCTGCACAGCAGTGGCGGCGTTTTTTGCTGCCTGTTTACAAACGCCACACAGCGGGCAGACTGTAAGGCAGGGGAGGTGTGAAAGCGTATGGAAGACAACCGAAAGTTGAGCCGCAGTATGGAGGAAAACATCGCCTGCCTGCGGGAGATATTTGGCACGTCGACGGATTTTTACACAAAGGAGTTTTGCGTTGGGCAGGTCCGGTGCAGCATTGCGCTGTTTACGGGCCTGTCCTCGCCCGAAAAGCTGACTGTTATGGCGCTTTCGCTTTTGGAGCAGGAACGGATCTTTTTCACGGACGGTGAAACGCTTGCCAGCCATCTGCTGACCCAAAGCTGTATCCCGGCCGAGGGCACGCCGGTTACGACCTGCGGGGAAATGATCGAGCGGCTGGCGAACGGCCTGGCTCTTTTTCTGATCGACGGCAGCGCCAGGGCCGTGGCGCTCTCGACCCAGGAGATGCCGCAGCGCTCGGTCGCCGCCCCGGACGGCGAAGGCAACATGCACGGCCCGCAGGAATCTTTTACCGAACAGCTGCGGGTCAACATTTCGCTGCTGCGCCGCCAGTTCCGCAACGGCGCGCTTGTGGCCGAGCTGCACACCGCCGCCACCCATGCCCGCACCGAATACTGCCTGTGTTATGACCGGGAGCGCGCGGCGGCCGATACCGTAAAAACGCTGCGCAAAGCGCTGGAAAATGTGGAGCTCCCGGTCCTGCTGGACAGCACCTATTTTGCTTCCTTCCTCAAACAGGACAAGCTCAACCTGTTCCCGGCAGCCGCTTACACAGTGCGCCCGGCCACCGCCTGCGCGCGCCTGTGCGAAGGGAAAATCGTCATTCTGGTGGCGGGCAGCCCCTGCGCAATGGTGGCGCCCAGCTTTTTCGCGGAACACTTTGAGTGTTTGGACGATTATTCTTCCGGCGCGGTATTCGCCGGGCTGATCCGCCTGCTCAAATACCTTGCCTTTGCGCTGGCCGTGTTCGGGCCGGGGCTGTATGTGATGGCGCTGACCTTTGCGCCGGAGATCATCCCGGTCGATATGTTGTCCACGCTGGCGGCTGCAGAAGCGCAGACGCCGCTGCCGCCCATGCTCGAGATGCTGACCGTGACGCTGCTTCTCGAGATCGTGCGCGAAGCTGGGCTGCGCGCGCCCAAATCCATCAGCCACACCGTCAGCATTGTGGGGGCGCTTATCATCGGTGAGACAGCGGTCACGGCCGGGATCGTCAGCGTCCCGGTGCTGACGATGGCGGCGGCGGCGACCATCGCAACGTTGGCGGTGCCTTCGCTGTACGAGCAATCCATTCTGTTCCGCTTTGCGGCCATCGTGCTGGGGGGATTGTTCGGCGTGCCCGGCATGGCCTGCTGCGCCATGCTGGTGCTGGCCATGGCCTGCGGCAGCGAACCGTTCGGGTATGACTATCTCTATCCGCTGATGCCGCCGGGCCCGGCTGCCTGGCGGGATGGATTTGTGCGCAACATCTGGTCGCGGCTGGCCCGGCCGCCCAGGCCATGACAGGGCAGGAGGGGCGGCCATGAAACGAGAAAACCCGGACCTGTATGCAGCTTTGCTGCTGGGGGTCCTGCTGCATACGCTGCTGTGCGCGCAGGCCCGCTACGGCGCGCGCGCTGGACTGTTGGCCCTGCCGTTCAGCGCAGCCGCTTTGACGCTGGCGGCTGTGCTGTTTGCCCGCGCCTGGCGGCAGCTGGAAGGGCTGCGCGTCCCGCGCTGGGGGCTGGCGGCCGTGCTGGCGGCCAGCTCCGCATTTGAACTTCTGCGGTTCTGGCAGCTGATCCAAACGGCATATGGCGGCGCGGTGACAATGCTGGGCGTCTGCCTGATGCTGTTATTGCCGGTTGTCTACCTGCGGCGGGTGTCCGCCATTGCGCAGACGGCCAACGTGGTTCTGTCATTGGCGGCTGTGGCAGGCGTGGTGCTGCTTATCTCCCTTGCAGGGGAGCTGCGGCCGGCCAACTTGCAGCCCGGCGACCCCGGTCAGGCGGGGTGGCGGCAGGCGCTTTTGTGGCAGTGCAGCCTGTACCCGGAATTTCTGCTTCCGGCGCTGTGGCCGGACCCGGATAAGCGCGGCCCGCATACGGCCGCACGCCTGGCTGTGTGCGGTACGGTCTTTTCGGTAGCGGTGCACCTGATCCTTGAACTTTATGCCGGGGCCGGGGCGCGGCTTCTGCCTGTGCCCGTACACACGGCCGCACAGGCCGGGACACTGTCGCTGTTCAAACGGCTGGAATGGCTGCAGCTGATCCTGTGGTCCATGATGGTGACGGTCAAACTGGCGCTGTATCTGTATGCCGCGGTGCGGCTGCTGGGCGGGCGCGGAAATAAGAAGGAAAACAATGCGGTCGGCCTGGACCGTTTCCCGTGCTATTTCCTTTTGATGGCTTTCCTGTGCGCGGCGTGGCGCAAAGCGGACACGGAAACATTTTTTATTTGGCAAAGCCGCCTGCTGTGGCTGTTTGCGGCGGCGGTCATCCTGGGGGGAGGTCTGCGGTATCTATGCGGTCGAAAAAAGCGCTGTTAATGCTGGCGGCCATGTTTTTGCTGCTGACCGGCTGCGGCGCGCCGCTGCTTTCAGAGCGCGCTGTTGTGCGGGCGGTCTGTTTCGGGGGGGCGGCGCAGGCGGCCCGCGTCAGCCTTGTGCTGGAAGCAGCCGGGCAGGAGGACACATTTCAAACCGTCACCGGCCAGGGCACCAGCTATGCGGCTGCGCTCAAGGATGCCGAGCGCCAGCTGGACGGCGCGGTTTTTTACGGGCTGATGGACCTTGCGCTGCTGCCGCCGCAGGCAGGGTGGGAACAGGCCGCGGAGATCGGGCAGCTGCTGGCGGATACGGCGCTGCCGGCCCCAAGGATCGACGTGTTTTTGTTGAGCGCGCAGACCGTTTCGGAAAAAGCGGATACGCTTTATGCGGAGATCCGCACAGCCCGCAAAAAGTACGGCGTATCCAACGGTCTGCAGCAGCTCTTTGCCCGGGAAAACGAATGTGCCCTGCCGGTTTGGCAGGGCACAGAGTTCGGGTTTGGGGTTCTGCGGCAGGGCAGGGCGGCGACTGTTTGGGCAGAGCCGCTGACCGCCCAGCTGGCGGCGGTCCTGTGCGGGCAGGCGGACCGCTTTGACTGCGTTTTGCCCGGGCAGGACTTTTCGCTTGCCTGCAAAACGGGCGTCTACCGCCAGGCCGGGGCAGGCGGCGTCTGCCTGCAGCTGACGCTGCGCGACGCGCAGATCGACGCGCTGGGGGCAAACGAAGACGGGCAGGCGGCCGTTGAACGGGCGCTGCAGCACGCCTTCGCCGAGATTTGCACACAAACGGATACGGCCGAAAGCGGCCTGCTGCAGCTGCAGGCGTGGCAGTTTGCAGAAGATGGCAGGACAAAGCCGCCTTCGGTCCGCCTGGTGATCCAAACGGAGCAGGGATGACTTATTCGTCCGCGCCGGTCAGCGTGGTGGGGCGGTCGATATAAACGACGCGCTTATCGGCAATAAAGGTCTGGAAATTATACAGCACAAGGACCTCGTCATACCCTTCGGCCTCAATGGTCGAATCGAGACCATAGGAGAAATTGCGCAGGTCCACAACGCCGATCTTGGCGTAGTTGGCGGTCAGGTAAGGCACAAAGCTGTTGGCATAGCTGTCCTTGATGACCAGAATACTGCCTTCGCCGTCGCCCTCAATGGTCGAATACCCGTTGTTGCCGTCCAGGAACGCGGCGTATTTGTCGCGGGTGGCAAACTTCTCGGTGTTGATGAGCGGCTCGGTATACAGCGGCGTGTAGGCGGCTTCGCCGTCGATCTGGTAGACCGTCATCGGGTTGTCGAGCGGGTAATAGGTGATATGGTCCGGCTGTACGTCCCAGCGGCGGGCGGCTGAGTAGTGCGTGCCGTAGAAGTCCTCGACAGTAGCGGTCTCGTGGGCGGCGGCATCAAACGGGGTCAGCCCTTTCAGCGCGCAGAACTGCTGATAGGCAAGATAGGCGCCCTGCGGCGTCCAGTGGTGGTCGGTTTTAAAATACAGGTATTCATCCTTGGCCGCTGTGAAGACGGGGCGCAGGTCGATCACCTGGGCGGCGGCGCCGACCTGGGCGAAGATATCGTCGAGCATCGCGTCTTCATCGGCCATCGGCGCGCCGGCAGGCAGCATCTCCGGGTAGATCACGCTGGCCGAAGGCGCGAGCAAAAACGTCACATGCCCGGGGTGGCGCGCAGCGAACGCGGTCACAGCGTCCAGGTTTTTCTGCAGCTGTGCTTGCGTTTCCTGTGATACGGTGAACAGTTTGGTAAACATCCAGCCGTCTTTGCCCAGCAGGATATCGCTCTCTTCGGTTTTGGCAAACAGCAGGCTGTTGACGGCGCTTTCCAGGTCGATCCAGAAATCGCGGAAGGCGACCTGATCCTGCAGATACGTTGCAAGGTCGTCTGCCCATTGCCCGTTCAGCAGCGTTTTGGCGCTGGGGGCGGGCAGCTGCGCAAGGCGGCGGTTTTCCAGCTCAGAGGTCTCCCGCTTGGGCGAGAACACATTGTAGACGGCAAACCCGAAAACCAGCAGGATGAACAGTGCGAGCGGCGCGCCTGCGCGCGGCTGGGGGCGCTTTCCGGCTTTGCGGTAAACTTGCTTTTCCATAACGTTCTGCCTCCTTCCCTCAGAAATCCGCATACAGGGCGGCCGAACCGGTGGAGGCCACCACAAACGCGACGCACAGCACAAGCAGCGCGGCAAAGATCAGCAGCCGCAGCGGCAGGGCGCGGCGCGCCTTTTCCCACAGCCAGCCGGGCAGCGGTGTCGAGCAGACGCACCCCAGCGCCAGCAGCACGCCGTAATTGCGCAGGAAGTACAGCGCTGAGACCCCGCCCTGCGGGATGAACAGGCGGCTGACGAGCAGCGCCAGCGGCGCGCCGGGCTGGTTGGCAGTAAAGATGCCCCACCCCAGCACGACAAAGAACAGCGTATAGATGCGCGGCCAGACCTTGCCTTTCTGCAGGTGTTTGAGCAGCAGGTTTTTCTCAATGACAAGAAGAACGAAGTAATACAACCCCCAGCAGAGGAAGTTCCAGTTCGCGCCGTGCCAGAACCCGGTCAGCGCCCAGACGACCATCATGTTGAACACCTGGCGCGCCGCCCCGCGGCGGTTGCCGCCCAGCGGGATATAAATATAGTCGCGGAACCACAGCGACAGCGTAATATGCCAGCGCCGCCAGAAATCGGTGATGCTGGTGGCCATGTATGGCAGGTTGAAGTTGGCCGGGCAGGTAAAGCCCATCATCTGGCTCAAACCATTGCTCATCTGCGAATAGCCGGAAAAATCGAAATACAGCTGCAAAGAATAGGCGAGGATGCCTAGCCAGGCCAGCGGCAGGGAAGCGTTGGCGAGGCCGATGCCGTCTGCAGCGATGATATCGGTCCACAGCGCGCCGATCGAATCGGCAAGGATGACCTTTTTCGCCAGGCCGAAAACAAACTGCGCCGCGCCCTCCTCGGCCTGGCGCACTGTACAGCGCCCGCGCGTCGTGTGCAGGGCCGGGGCCATGTCACGGTAACGCACGATCGGCCCGATGATCAGCTGCGGGAAAAAGATAACGTAGGCGGCAAAGTCGATCGGGTTGCGCTCCGGCTCTGTCTTGCGGGTGTATACGTCCGCGACATAGCTGATGAGTTTGAATATGTAATAGCTGATGCCAAGCGGCAGTACAGACAAAAATGTCAGGGAGGACAACCCCAGCCCGGCAATTTGATTGAGCGTGTCGATTAGGAAATTTGTGTATTTGAAGAAGACCAGCGCGGCCGCGCTGACGGCGACGGCCAGCACCAGCACAAGCCTGCGCCCGCCCGCCTGGCGCCGCCCCAAAAACAGCCCGGCCAGATAGTTGACCAGAACCAACACGGCGATCAGCGGCAGCCAGGTGATGCCGGCCCAGCAGTAAAAGAGGATGCTTTCCAGCAAAAGGACCGCGTTTTTGGCGCGCCCGGGCGCAAGATAATACAGCAGCAATGCCAGCGGCATAAAACAGAACAAAAACACGACGCTGTTGAACACCATATCATGGGCCATGGGCAGCTCCTCCTTCACAACACAAAAACAAAACGTACCGCAAAAAACATGGCAGACTGCGCCCGGCCGCGCCGGGCCTGCAGTGCAGACCACGGACGGGGCGGGCGGCAGCCTGCCTTATGATTCCTTTTCAGATCAGGCCAGCGCGCCTTCGATCGCCGTGTCGATCTCGCTGTAGTCAGGACCGGCCACACCGGCAATGACCATAACGACGAAATCGCCGTCGACCACGATGCGGGCGTCCTGCGCCTTGGCGACCTTGTCGGCAAACTCGGCGTACAGGTTGCTGCTGGCGGATTCCTTGTAGGCTTCCAGTTCGGATTTCACCGCATCGGCCGCGCCGCTCTTGGCCTGAATCGCCAGAACGAGCGCGCAGTCGGCCTGGTCGTTGGTGACATCGCCCTGGAACGCAACGATGTTATCCAGCGTCAGGCCGATCTCGTTTTCCAGAGAGAAATCATCCAGCGCGCGGGAATTGGAGACCGGGTTGACCGCCTCGACCGCCGTGACGATGGCTTCCAGCTTGGCCGTGTCGGCGGCGGCCGCGTCCTCCTCGGCGGGGGCGGCTTCGCTGCTGGCAGCCGGCTCGCTGGAAGCGGCGGAATCGGTGCTCTCGGCAGGCGTGCTGGAGGAGGCGGCGTTGCTGCAGCCGGCCAGCAGGGTAAGCGCCAGCGCAGAGGCGCACAGGACAGACAAAAGCTTCTTCATGAGGAACTCTCCTTTGGTTGTGTTGGATCGCTTGGGGGATACTGCAGGCGGTGTCGGTAGTATTTCTGGAACACCGGGCCGCTATACTTTTCCGCACAAAAAGGGAAAAGAACATGCGCGCAGTATACCTTAATACAATACACTATTTTCCATACTTTTTCAAGGGCTGAAACCGGGCGAAAAGATGGAAAGAATGTAAATTTTGCATGCGGCGGCCGCACGCCGCCCAAGGCTTGACAAGGGCGGGACACGGGCTTTATACTTTCAGTAGGTTAAAAGATATGGGGACCGGTATCCATGCGGTATACAAAAGCAAAAGAAGTTGCCCTGCTGGGGGTTTTGTTCGCGCTGGCCATGGCCCTTTCGTTTATGGAATCGGCGCTGACGCCGCTTTTGGGGCTGCTCCCGGCAATGAAGCTGGGGCTTTCCAATGTGGTGGTCATGTTTGCGCTGCTGTTTTTGCCGCGCAGGCAGGCGCTGCTGCTCGCTATTTTAAAAGCCGTGTTTGCGCTGCTGACGCGCGGCGTCACGGCAGGTTTTTTGTCGCTGTGCGGGGGCGGGGCTTCCTTTGCGGTGCTCTGCCTGCTGCTGGCGTGGCCGCGGCCGGTGACAGGGTTCATTTTCTCCGTGTGCGGCGCGCTGGCGCACAATATCGGGCAGCTGTGCGGGGCGGCGGTTTTGCTGTCAGACCATATGGCGCTTGCCTATGCCCCGGTGCTGCTGTGCGCGGGGACCGTGGTCGGCTCTTTGACCTGGGCGGTATCGCGGGCGGTGTTCCCGGCGCTGCGCCGGGTATGGAAAAGTGAGGAAAAGAGGGAAAGAAATATTATATTTTAAGATGTAATCTTAAAATATTTTGCTTTTCATGTTGACATATGATAAATTTCGTGCTATGATGGTCTCAAGGCACAAGAATGTGTCTTAAACAGAAAACAAACAGCGATTCGGAGGTATTACAAATGGCTAAGTATGTTTGCACCGTCTGTGGTTATATCGCGGAAGGCAGCATTCCGGAGTTCTGCCCGGTCTGCAAAGCGCCCGCTTCCAAGTTCATCGAAAAGAAAGACAACACTTATGTGACCGAGCATGTCGTCGGCATCGCGAAGGACGCCCCGGAGGATATCATTCAGGGCCTGCGCGAGAACTTCAACGGTGAATGCAGCGAAGTCGGCATGTATCTGGCCATGAGCCGCGTGGCTGACCGCGAAGGCTACCCGGAAATTGCCGAAGCCTGGAAGCGCTACGCGTTTGAGGAAGCCGAGCACGCCGCCAAGTTCGCGGAACTGCTGGGTGAAGTGCTGACCGACAGCACCCAGAAGAACCTGCAGATGCGTGTGGACGCCGAGTGCGGCGCCTGCGCCGGCAAGATGGACCTGGCCAAGAAAGCCAAGGAGCTGAACCTGGATGCGATCCATGACACCGTCCATGAGATGGCGAAGGACGAGGCCCGTCATGGCCGCGGCATGCAGGGCCTGCTGGACCGCTATTTCAAATAATTGACGGTTTTCGGCCTGATCTTGCACAACAAAGAGGCTCTGCCTGCGGGCAGGGCCTCTTTTGCTGCCTGCCTGTGGGGTTGACAAGCCTTGCAGGCAGGCGGTATAATAATACCTACAGTATCTGCAGTTTCGCAGCGGTGTTGGGGTCCCGGCACCGCTCATTTTTTGGCCTGCCGTCGTTTGGCAGCCTGATGAAGGAGAATGATATGCCTTACCGCCTGCTGCACCAACAGGGCGCCGCACGCCGCGGCGAGTTTGTCACCGTCCACGGCACCGTACAGACCCCGGCGTTTATGAACGTGGCGACCGCCGCCGCCATCAAGGGCGGCCTGTCTGCCTTTGACCTCAAAGATATTCGCGCGCAGGTCATGCTCTGCAACACCTACCACCTGCATCTGCGCCCCGGGGACGAGACGGTGGCCGCGCTCGGCGGCCTGCACCGCTTCACGGGTTGGCAGGGGCCGATCCTGACCGACAGCGGCGGGTTCCAGGTGTTCAGCCTGGCCAAGCTGCGCCATATCACCGAGGAAGGCGTGACCTTCAACTCTCACCTGGACGGCCACAAGATTTTTATGGGGCCGGAGGAGAGCATGCGCATCCAGGCAAACCTTGGCTCGACCATCGCCATGGCGTTTGACGAGTGCGTTGAGAACCCGGCCGAGCACGACTACGCCGCCGCCAGCTGCGCCCGCACGGCCCGCTGGCTGCTGCGCTGCAAGCAGGAACTGAACCGCCTCAAGCAGGAAGGCAAGGCCGTCAACCCGGATCAGCTGCTGTTCGGAATCAACCAGGGCTGCACCTACCGCGACCTGCGCATCGAACACATGAAACAGATCGCGGAGTACGATCTGGACGGCTACGCGATCGGCGGGCTGGCTGTGGGTGAACCGGCGGAGGTCATGTACGACATCATTTCGGCCGTGGAACCGTATGCGCCCAAAGACAAGATCCGCTATCTGATGGGGGTTGGCACGCCGGGCAATATCATTGAAGCTGTGTGGCGCGGCGTCGACCTGTTCGACTGTGTGATGCCCAGCCGGAATGCGCGCCACGGCCACCTGTTTACCTGGGACGGCATTATCAACATCAAGAACCTCAAATACGAACGCGACGAGCGTCCGATCGACCCGCAGTGCGACTGCCCGGTATGCCGCCGTTTCAGCCGCGCGTATATCCGCCATTTGCAGAAAGCGGACGAGATGCTTGGCATGCGGCTGGCTGTGATGCACAACCTTTACTTCTACAACCGCCTGATGGAGCGAATCCGCGAAGAGCTGGACGCAGGCACGTTCCAGCAGTTCCATGACCGCTATGTGCGCCTGCTGGATACGCGCATCTGATTTGTTGGGCATTGTTACTTTTTTTGTCAATACCCTTGCGCAAAAGCCGCAAATTCGCTATAATCTTTTTATGCTTATTATTTTTGCAACAAGGAGCCGTGAACCATGATTCAGTTTTTGGAGACTGCCTCCGCCACCGGCGCAGGCAACCTGATCACGCTTGTATTGCCGATGGTCATTGTCATCGTCTTTATGTATCTGATCCTGTACCTCCCGCAGCGCCGTCAGGAAAAGAAGGATACCGAGATGCGCAATTCGATCGACGTCGGCGATGAAGTCGTCACGATCGGCGGCATCGTGGGCCGTGTGGCGGCCATTGGCACCAAGGATGACACCTTTGTGCTGGAGACCACCAGCGACCGCGTCAAGATCCGCATGCGCCGTTCGGCCATCTCTTCGGTCAACAAGCTGGACGACCAGCTGAACAAGGACAAAGAGAAGAGCAAGGACGAGGCCAAAAAGGATTCCGCCCCGCTCAAGAAGTGATTGCGCGCCCTGAAAATTTGTCATGAACAAACGCCCCCTGGCATAGGTTTTTACCATGCAAGGGGGCGTTGTTTTTATGGCGATACAAAAAAAGAAACACAGTACGGCGCCTGCGCGCCGGTCTGCCGGCAAAAAGCGAACCGGTACGGCCGGGGCGGTGCGCGGGATCGCGCTCAGTTTCCTTTGTGGTGCGGGCTGCTGCCTGTTGCTGCTGTGTGGGGCCGCTCTGGCTTTTGCGCATACGGCGCTGCCGCTTGCGCTGGCGCGGCCGGCTGCCTGTGCGGCGGCTGCGGGCGGGGCGTTTGTCTCCGGGCTGGTGCTGGCGCGCAGCTGGGGGCGCCGGAAACTGCTGGCCGGGCTGGGCTGCGGCGGTTTTTACTGTGCCTGCCTGCTGCTTTCCTCGCTGGCAGCCGGGGGCGCCCCGCAGCCGGGGGCGGGTGAACTGTCGCTGCTGGCGGCTGTTTTGCTGGGCGGTACGGCAGGCGGGGCCGCGGCGGCGCTGCGCGACCCGGCCGGGCCGCGGAAGGTGGCCTGATGCGCGCCGCAAAAACGGCGGCCGTGCCGCTGTGGCGGGCCGCCCCCGCCGCAAAGGCTGCAGAAAGCGCCCGACCGCAGGCGCAGGGGGGCACGGCGTGCCAGGCGCGCCGCAGACCGCGGCGGCGGGATGAGGCGGGTTGGCTTTCGCCCTGGTGCCTTGGATATCTGGCGCTCTTTGTGGCCGGGCACCTGGGCGGGGTGCTGGCCGGGCGGCTGGGTGTGAGTGAACTGGGCAAAGACCTGGCGGCGTATTATATGGACAGCACACATTATACGGCGTTCTCCGCCGTCTTTTTGGGCCTGTACAGCGGCGCTTTTTTGCAGCTGAGCGCTGTTGCGCTGTGCGGTTTCAGCGCCTTGGGCGGCGGTTTCCTGGCCGCGTTTTTTGCGCTCAAGGGTGCTGTTTTCGGCCTTTGCGCGGCCGGCGTCTTTGCCCAGGGCGGCGCGCGCGGCCTGGTCGTTTACTGGCTGATGACCTGCCTGCCGGAGCTGTGCCTGCTGCTTTTGACGCTGTGGTTGGCTGTCTGTGCGCAGCGTCTGGCCGCGGCGCTGCTGCGCAGTTTGGGCGGGGCCGGTCTGCACGCAAGGCCGATGAATGGCACAAAAACGTTGCTGCTTCGCTATTTCACGGCGCTCGTTCTTGGCGCGGCCGTGTGCGCCGCCGGCGGCGGGTCAGCTGTCTTTTTCGCCGGGGTCCTGCTGTAGATCGTCCGCTTGCGGCGGCGTATAGCGGAGCCGCGAAAGGGGAGAGGCTTCCACAGCGTCATGGAGCTGCTTCTGGTTGATGTGGGTGTAGATCTGTGTCGTCGAGACATTCTCGTGCCCCAAAATCTCCTTCAGCGCCAGCATGTCGACCCCGCTTTGGTACATCAGCGTAGCCGCCGTATGCCGCAGCTTGTGCGGCGAATACCCGCGCCCGGACAAGCCCGCACTCTGCAGGCAGCGCTCCACAATCTGCTGCACACGGCGCGCGCTCAGGCGTTTGCCGGTGCGCTTGGAAACGAACAGGGCGTTGCGGTCGCTCAGGTTCGGCAGTGCAGCGCGCGCCGGCATATAGTGCTGCAGCGCGTCCAGGCAGGCTTCGTTGAGGTATACGAGCCGCTCTTTGCCGCCTTTGCCGGTGATGCGGATGGTATCGTCGCGGAAATCGCCCAGGTTCATCGTGACCAGTTCGGCCAGGCGCATGCCGCAATTCAAAAAGAACGTCATCATGCAGAAATCGCGCTCGTAGAAATCACTTTGTATAGAATTTAACAATTCGATGGATTCATCCATGGTCAAATATCTGGGCAGGCTCTTTTTTGGGGTGCCCAGGCTGATGTTGACAGTGGGGTTTTCTTCAAGTTCGTTGACCTGGTTGCAAAGATAGTTAAAAAAACCACGAAGTGCGGATAACTTGCGCGCGCGCGCCCGCGGTCCGTTGTCCTGCGAGCGTGTATAGTCAAGATAATTGAGGATGTCGCGCTTCTTGATTTTTGAGATCTGCTCCTTGGTGATGTGGGTCAGATCGACTTTTTCGGGCGGCGTATCTTCACTGGCCAGACCCCAGACGACCATCATATACCGGAAGAAGCCGCGCAGGTCAAGGTAGTAGCCGTTGATCGTGCGCGGCGAGTTCTGGCGCACGAAATCCAGATAGTGCAGATAGTCGACCACGAGGTTCGGGATATCAAGGTACGGCGCGTGCCGGTCCGGGTGTGCAGTGTCAATGTAAGTGCTCATAACAATGGAAATCCTTTTTACAAATATATGCTTTTTGGCGGGGTTGCGTTTGGAGAGACTTGCGCGCGGGCGCTTCCGGTGTGAAGCCCCAGATGGGGCTTATCGGCCGGAAAACAGGCGTTTGCACTCCCCTGTATTTCGCTAAACTTACATTTAGCGAAATTGCATCTATTGAGATAAGCATACCACAAAGTCCCCCTCCCGTCAAGCCAAAAACAAAAACAGCCCGGCCCGCTGGCTTTGGGGCCATGGACCGGAACTGTTTTTTACGTTTGCTTTTGGTGTGTGCGCCGCACAGGCTGTTGTGGTGTGCTGTTTTTGCGCTGGGGCCGCGTGTTGCGCAGGCGTTCAGAAAATGTGTGACTGATGATAGTGTGACTTAATATATAGGTCTGGATTTTCGCGGAAACCATAAAACGAAAGCTCAGGCTTCGTCGTCTTCGTCCAAATCGTCCACACGGCCCTTGCCGCGGATGTAGAACGGTTCGCTGTCCTTCATCCCCTGCAGGCCCAGCGGCGTGTCAGAGGTCGTGATGTTCAGCTCCATCTTCTTTTCAGGGCCGGTCATGAACGGACGCACGGCTTCGGCGACCTTGACCATCAGCTGGTCGTTGCGCGGCGCATCCAGTACCAGCAGATAGTACCGGTCGGTATCGTTGACAAGCATGACCTGCAGGTAGGCCGCCGCTACGTTCTCAAAATCGCGCAGCGCTTCACATACCGGGTCAACCAGGGCGTCCGGGTAGACGCTGGGCTCTACGATGGTCACCTTGTCGCCGGGCTTGATCTGGGTCTGGCGCAGGCCGGCGCGGGCACGGGCCACGGCGGCATCGTGCCGCTCCTTGATCGAAGCGACCATTTTAGCGTCAAAGCGCAGATTATCGCCGAATGGGTCGACCACGAACCCGGCCACATGGCTGTTTTGCTGCAGCATGCGGGCGTAATCGTCAAAATGCAGGACCATTACCTGGGCCGAAGGGTTCTGCTTCCATTTGTGCAGTTCTTCTTCGTTGGAAAAGGCTGGAAAAAAAGACTTTCCATCGGTGGTTTTCAGCAGTGCAAACGTGATTTTGGTGTCTTTGGGGATCGCGACGCGGCCGTTTGCATCCGGTTTGGGCATGGGGCCGCTCATATCGACCCGGGCCGGGGCCAGCAGGGCGGCGCGCGTCAGCGCGTTGATGACGGCGTTGAGGTTCTGCGGGTCGTTTTTGGCGCGCAGCGCCTTGGCGGCCTGATTCAGTTCGGTGTTCGCAACCGGTTTGCCGGTGTTCGGGTCCAGAATGCGTCGGGGCGTGTTGGGCGCGGCTGCCTTTTTGGTCTGGTTCATGGAAACGCTCCTTTTATCTTTTATAAGATTCAATCCTTGAGCTTGATCGCGTTGACGGCCTCCCGCAGGTAAGCCACGCCGATCAGGCGCAGACCGGGAAACTGGCGCGGGTCGATCATTTTCAGGTTGTGCCTGGGAACGATGGCGGTGTCAAAACCAACACGCTGAGCTTCGCGCAGGCGGGTCTCCAGGTGCGGGACGCTGCGCACTTCCCCGCCAAGGCCGACCTCCCCCATCGCCAGCGTTTTTTCCGGGATGGGAAGGTCCAGCAGGCTGGAAGCCATAGCCAGGCAGGCGGGCAGATCACAGGCGGTTTCGTCCAGCCGCAGGCCGCCGATCACGTTGAGGTAAACGTCCTGGTTGCCGAAAACGTAGCCGGTGCGCTTTTCCAGCACCGCCAGCAGCAGGTACATGCGGTTGTAATCAAAGCCGCTGGCGGTACGGCGCGGGCTGGGGAATGAAGTTTTGGTCACGAGCGCCTGCAGCTCGCTGAGGACCGGGCGCGTGCCTTCCATCACGCAGGCGACGCAGGTGCCGCTGATGCCGATCGGACGCCCTTCCAGCATCACCTGGGACGGGTTTTCGATCTGCTCGAGCCCGCGGCCGGTCATGTCGAACATGCCGATCTCGTTGGTTGAACCATAGCGGTTCTTTACAGCCCGCAGCACGCGGTACGGCAGGGTTTTATCGCCTTCAAAATAGAGCACGGTATCGACAATGTGCTCCATGACCTTCGGCCCGGCGATCGCGCCATCTTTATTGACATGGCCGACGATGAAGGTGGGGATCTCATAGCTTTTTGCGACGTTCAGGAAGCGAGCCGTGCTCTCTTTGACCTGCGATACCGTGCCGGAAGAGGAAGAGATATCCGTACAGCGCATGGTCTGGATTGAGTCGATGACCACAAGGCCGGGCTTGGTCGCCTCGATCAACCCGCAGATCTCGTCCACGTCGCTTTCGGCAACCAGGGAGATGTTCTCCTGCGGCACGCCCAAGCGTTCCGCGCGCAGCTTGATCTGCCGCACCGATTCTTCGCCTGTTACATACAGCACGTCAAGGCTTTTGCTGACCTCGCCGCACAGCTGCAAAAGGATCGTCGATTTGCCGATGCCCGGCTCGCCGCCGATCAGCGTCACGCTGCCCAGCACGATGCCGCCGCCCAGCACACGGTCCAGTTCACCGATCCCGGTCACGATGCGGCTTTTTTCTTCGGTCGTGCTGATTGTGTTGAGTTTGAGCGGGGTCAGGCTGGTCTGCCCGGGCACGCGCGCCGGGGCGGCGGCTTTGCCGCCGGACGGTTTGGCCGGTTCAGCCACAACGTCCTCTACCATCGTGTTCCATGCCCCGCACGACGGGCAGCGCCCCAGCCAGCGCGGGCTGGTCTCGCCGCACTGGGTGCAGACATAGATGCTTTTCAGTTTATCTTTCGCCATAGAGCTCCCTCCCCCGCTTTCCAATATAGATTATTATAGCCCAAGACGGCAGGCCGGGCAAGGGCGCGGCCGACTATTTTGCGGCGGCAAACGCGTAAGCTTCCCGCAGCCAGGCCATCAGTTCGTCGTCGATCTCTTCGGGCGACGCCAGCGTTACATGGTGGGTCCAGCGGTTGGGGTAAGGTTCTGTCGCCACGTCGATGCGCGGTGATACGGCTTTGTGTTCAAGCCCGAAGGTGACGACGAGGTAAGTTTTGGGACGGTCCTTTGCTTTGCGCACTTTCATGAAAGAGGCGCAGGCGAACACATGACGGTTCGACCAGGTGATCTGCGTTTTCTGGACACGGACCGAAAACGGCCCCAGTTCCGCCTGGGCGCGCTCGAACAGCCGCTCATAGATCGGCAAAGCGCCCGGCATAGGGTCAAAAAAGAGCAGGATATCCTCCAGCACTGCCATTGTCAGCCCTCCTTTATGATAAAACGAATGAACAAGGCAGACCGCGCCGCGCAGGCGAACGCTGCAGCGGCACGGTCTGCACCCGGCTTGGTTTAGATCATGTCCCTGTACAGGCCTGCCGTATCCTCCGGGATGAGCACCGCGCCCACGGCCTGCTCATAAAAATGCAGCGCATCCTGCGCAGGCCAGCCGATGATGGCGTAAGCATATCCCAGCTCTTTCATGGAAAGCAAGCTGCGCAGCAGCAAGGCCCGGCCGATGCCGCGCCGCCGGTGGCTGGCAAGAACCGCCGTAGGGCCGAAGAAATCCGGCGCTGTCACATCGTAACATGCAAAGCCGACCACCGCCCTGTTTTCAACCGCCAGCCAGCAGTGCACCGGCAGGTGGGAGAAAGCGCAGGCGGCTTCCGCGGCAAATTCGGGGAAATTTACCCGCACAAAACCGATCACACGGTCGCGGTCCGGCGGTAGCGCACGGCACAGGTGCACGCCGTTTTGCAGCAGCGCGGCTTCGGCGGCCGGGTCCGGCTGCAGATGAAACAGCTTGACGAGCATATCCGCCATGCGGTCCACTTCCCTTCTTCTGGATCACAGCATGACCTTGTGGTAGGTCTTTTTGCCTTTCTTGATCACGACGCCTTTCTGCAGCTGCTCAACGCTCAGCGCCGTGGCGGGGTCCATGACCTTTTCACCATCCAGCAGCACGCCGCCCTGCTGGACCAGCTGGCGGGCTTCGCGGTTGGAGCCGCACAGTTTGGCCGCAACCATGGCCGCCAGCAGGCCGACCTTGCCGTCTTTGACCAGCGCGGCGTCCAGCGTGGTGGCGGGCATGTTCTCGTGGTCGGCGGCGCCGCTGAACAGCCCGCGCGCAGTGGCCTGGGCCTTGTCGGCTTCCTGTTCGCCGTGCACCATCTTGGTCAGCTCCCAGGCCAGGATCTCCTTGGCCTTGTTGAGCTGCTCACCCTGCCAGTGGTCCATCTCGTCGATCTGTTCCAGCGGCAGGAAGGTCAGCATGCGGATGCACTTGAGCACGTCGGCGTCGTCAACGTTGCGCCAGTACTGGTAGAACTCGAAGGCGCTGGTCTTATTGGGGTCGAGCCAGACCGCATTGCCGGCCGTCTTGCCCATCTTTTTGCCCTGCGAATCGGTCAGCAGCGTGATGGTCATGGCAAAGGCGTCCTTGCCCAGCTTGCGGCGGATCAGCTCGGTGCCGCCGAGCATGTTGGACCACTGATCGTCGCCGCCGAACTGCATGTTGCAGCCGTAGTGCTGGAACATGTAGTAGAAGT